>Ga0123355_10000716_pt1 | contig 45057 bp, 42 predicted proteins | sample TergutEmb28metaG_3_FD_89872 | JGI IMG/M metagenome (GOLD analysis project Ga0123355, IMG submission 89872) | Embiratermes neotenicus P1 segment gut microbial communities from Petit-Saut dam, French Guiana - Emb289 P1 | ecosystem: Host-associated > Arthropoda: Insects > Digestive system > Gut ...
CAATATAAAGACTTTCCTCTTCCGCGCTTGGTATTTGGATTCCACATCTCCAGTGAAGGCAGAATAAGCGAGTGCAAATTGGGTGTTGTTGGAAATGAAAAAATTCTTAAAACGACAACACCCATGTTTAGATACCCATTTAGTAATGTCAGCGGTACACATTTATGCATCGGAAATAATTCCTTGCCAAATGTTAAAAACCTGCATACCTTAGGGAGCTTAACCTATCACATTCTGAGTATGGACAATAATAACGATCACTTTACGGCATTATGTAATAAACCTAATTTAGAAATGAGGGATTTACTAGAATTGCTAAAAGACAAGCCACAGAGCTACTATTATGACCACATTTTGGTGCCAAGCGGAAAAAAGCTTGGCGATTTTATTATATAGGAGGTTTTGATGGAAAAACTCTACATTCTTTATAAAGATGGCGGTAAGCTAACTGTCACCGCTAAAGGAAAGCACGCAAATGTCATAAAGGTATGGAATACAAACTATGCGAGGTTTCATGACAGATTTAAGACAGCATGGATTCAACGGTATCCAAAAAAAGAAAATCCACCATTTTTCTTAGTAGGCAATGCCGTTAGCTAATGGGCGTGTATATATCAGCCATGGCTACGATACCTTGCTTCATATCATAATAAAATTATAGTACATCAAAATACCCCATACATAACAAATGGGCTATTTTGATGCTACGAAGAGCCGATATATGCGAGCTTTAAACAATACCTATAGGAGGGCTAAAACAATGAGGGCATGTGAATGTGGTAACACAAATTTTTATGCTCATCAAGTAAGCTATCATGATATTATTGTAAACGGTAAAAATGTTTATGAAGAAGATAAGGGTATATATGAATCGGAGAATCCATATGGTCCCTATACTTGCACAAACTGCGATACCATATACGGTGAACTATCCGAACTCACAGGTGAATATGACGACAAAGCATCTAGTGCCAACGACACAATGGTTGAAGTAGATAAAATCGGACAGATGATAAACAATCTGAAAAACCGACATACAAATCTATCCGACCAAGAACGGAAAATAGGCAAAGAGATGTTCACAATTAAGAGAAAAATGCTAAAACTCAAAAATGAGTATGGTGAATCACTGAAAGCCTTTATTTTTCGATATATGTATGAACGATTTGGCATTGAAGATATGCACGATGCAAACTGTAGTTTCTTAATCTTTAACAAAACCGCTCAGTTTATAAAAGTTTACCGCATTAACAAAGACTTTGAATATGTTGATGACATGGAAAAAGTTCTGAAAAAGGAAAAGCTTTATGGTAATCGCGCTTCAAGCTGGTTTTCAAGAACCCGCAATTTCTACGACCTTGAAATGAGGGACCAATTAAAAATCTTCGGCTGGACATTCGATGATGCCGGGAAAGCAACTAAAACACGTTGGTAAGCTACAACTGATGTTAATCTTTCAGCGCAACTTCATGTATATGGAGTTGTTTTTTATTTTCCAAAAAAGTAAAGGAGTTGAGTTTTTATGGGTACAAGGCAACTAACTGGTGCAGCTCTAACAGCCAGCGTAATTAAGAAAAGGCTGACAGCTCTTTATCCGAGGATAAAGTTTAGTGTAAGAAGCGATACCTTCGCTAATGGTAACAGTGTCGATATCTGCTGGACAGACGGACCAACAAAGAGAGCCGTAGAAACAATTACAATGTTATATCAGTGCGGCAGCTTCGATGGTATGAATGATATGTATAACTACGAGGCTATTGACTCGTCTTTGGAGTGCGATGGTGCAAAGTATGTTTCTTGCCACCGTTCAATTTCTTCCAAATATAAAGCCACACTTACAGCAAGAGCAGAGGAACACTTTGGGGAGTTAAACCCTAATGACCACAGTTACTACCGCAGGTTGGCGGAAATTGAAGCCATGTTCTTTCCGTATCCAGAAGCGGAACCCATGTCCAGAGCGCCCATTACAAAAGGGAATGGTGCTATTGCCGGTCTAGAAATCGATGTCATCAAGGATGTTGACACTCGGGACAAAAGCGAGCTTTTCGTTGTGAAAATTAAAACAAAAGTTGATGACTTCAATGCCATGCGGCAAATAATGAAGCCTCTCGGCGGATATTATTCCCGTTTTAAAAGCGGGTTCATCTTCAGGGAAAACCCCACCGCAGCACTGAATGATAAGTTCGAGGGGGCAGATATTAATGTGGCTTAACAGTACATTTTTTCAGCTGTATTTGGAAAGGAGTCTATTATGCTTATAAAAATAGAAGGGCGCGAAACACAGCGCCACTTTTGTGATAATCAGAGACCATGCACCCATGAACTAGACATCTTTATACATGATGTACATCCCTATGCGGTTGTTAGGAAAACTGGTAAACGAGTGGGAGGCATTTCTTTTTGTCCATATTGTGGAGTTGAAATTGATAATGAGGAACGCCCATGAAACTGTCAAATGATGATATGCTAATCGCCAGTGTCGCAATGCTGCGCGGCGATTCATTTTCGCGGGGCAATGCTACATTATTTACTCTCGGTTGCATTACTAATTACTGTATCATACAAACGATTGGTCCGGCTGACAAATGTAAACGCACAGAAACAACGAGCTGGCCCGAGGCTCTTAGGGTGTTCGTGGAATACGCAAATGACAGTAATACGGACTAACTCTAAAGCATCTTAACGAAATGGTGGAAGTGTTCAAAAGTCAAGGTTGTTATTCATTTTAAACGTACTTTGCAGAGTAGATAGGTTTTACACACACAAGCAACAACATATCAAAACTATGTATAACGAAGGAGTATGAGTCATGGACAATGAAATCATAAAAAGATTGGGTGAGCCATTCCCGTTTGATTTGGTGGAAGTTAAGATTCAAGTCACCAATCAGGAAAAGACAAGCGGGTTGGTTGTGTTTTATCTGGATAGTCGTACAATCCAAAATCGCTTGGATGAGGTTCTTGGGCATTTCGGCTGGAAGAATCAATACATTGTATGGCAAGAGGTTGATGGTAAAGATGCCAAAAAACTACAAAAATCTCAGCTATGCGGAATTGCTATCTATAACACCGAACGCAACGAATGGGTAGGCAAATTCGATGGAGCTGAATGTAGTGATATTGAGCCTATTAAAGGTGGCTTGTCAGACAGCTTCAAGCGCGCTGCTTGCATGTGGGGTATCGGTCGTTATTTATATGGGATGGAAGGAATCTGGGTTGACATCGAAGCAAAAGGAAAAGGCCACCAGATTAAGGCGAATCAACAATCCAAACTAAGAAATGCTTACGATACCAATGTCAAGAAGATCTTTGGCGCAACAACATTTCAGCAGAATGATGGTAACACTCCCCGTACCGGTGTCGGTTCAGCAAGTACGCAAAAACAGGCGGCAAGCAACCCAACTGAAAACATCAGTAACCAGCTAACCCAAAGTCTACCAGCTACACCACCACAGCAAAGTTCAAATGCACAAAACGCAAGCAATCAACAACCGCCCGCGCAGCAGGCATTAGATGGCAATCACAAGCCCCAGGGTAATGTTCTTAACATAAATGAGTTCATTATTCGCAAAATGCAACAGTCCGGTAAAGAGAGTAAGCTGTTGGAGCTTTTTGGTCATGACGGCGAAATTACATCTGCTTATGTCAGGTCCGACGAGCAAGGCATCTCTGTTGGTACTCGCATACGAAATGTGATACTCGAAGCTAAGTCCGGCTCATTTGGAGTTTACAATTTACTAACCGCTTTTGATTTAGTGGCTTAGTGAATATAAAACGGTGTCTCTTGTTATGCGGCATACTTTTGTTTGTTATATAAACCACAGTATTATGGGAGGGTGAAATGAACTCGTATTTAGAAATGAAGCAACGCCATCAGCGGGAGGTCAATGATCTCCCGCTCTTTTTTGCTTTTAGTAACGAGCAGTTTAATGAAAGCCTGCAACAAATGGGCTTGACATCAAAAGACACTGACCAGCTTCGCTCTTTAGGGATAGGAGGCGGATTTTATCACAAAGATAATGCGGATAAAATCCACGGTACATTTCAGCGACACGAAAATGAGAGGAATGAAGCAATCGAGAGTGATAAAAAGGGCAATGGTTATATTTATGAGATGTTCCTCTATGAGCTTAACAACCACGAATATGGCTACACAGGGGATGAATCAGACACCTTTGATACCCTCGGCTTTACTCATGCAGAAGTTGAAAATAACAAGGCACTGAAATTTGGTTTTGACAAAGCAGTAAAACGCATCATGACCGACAATGACTGCTAAAGAAATGCACTCAATGTCTTGTTTCACTGGTATGTCGTAGATGGATTCTATCTCTAAATCCTTCCGGTGATGAAGCAATGCTTCTTTGTGGATGAAATTAAATCCACAAAGGAGCACTGTTTATGGGAAAACCTAAAACAAAACAAGGGCTAATTCAGCAGCTATACAACAAGTTACTGACTGCCAGTGAAATCCCTATCACCGAAACACCGGACATCCATTCAAAGGGGATGTATCTGTCAAAGGACGACAAGCATGATATCTATATCAAGCAATCGCTGTCTGTCAGAGAGAAATTGAAAGTTTTGCTTCACGAGTACAGCCACTACATCCACTTAGTCCATTATTTCAAAAGTGAAAGCCGCTCCGAGTGCGAAATAATCGCCAATGGAGCGGCTTCATACATTTGTATGAAAAATGGTCTTAGCATCTATAAAACTTTCGATTTGAGTAAGTTTTCAGATGATATAGAGGTTGTTACCCAGCTGGATGCTACGATTCAATCTGTAGCTGAACACATTTTAAAAGGTGTAGATTAAAGCAATCTAGCCTGCGGTTCTGCCGTGGGCTTTTGGCTGCGTCTGGCTCATATCAAAAACGAAGGAAACCGTATAGATTCCCATGTGGATGTCTTTATCAGTGTGGAGGGAGTGATATAGTGACTTATAGAATCCATGGTTTTAGCGATGGTACAGAGTATTATTTTATAGCAACCAGTCCATATAACGCATTAGAGAAAATGCTGTGCTTTCTAAATTTAAGTCGGATGGATGCCAGTGCTAAAATAACGGAAGCTGTCTATGGCTATGTATTGACACATTGCAGCAAGAAATACTGGACTAGAAAGCAGTATAATGAGTTTTATGGGTATGTAGGCTTTTCAAGGGGTACAGACAGAGTATATGTAATAACGACCGCACATGAAACCCCCGAAGCCGCCGAGTCAGCGCGTGATACAAAAATTAAGGCACTCCCCCGTCATGTTTATTTAGCTAACTATTTTATGTGCCGTGGTGTGCTGAAATCAAATGATCCCATAGTAATTTTAGACGGTTATTTTGGTGTTGCGGTGTGAGCTGCTACATTACGCACTTTCCAGCAGCATAGGAAATAAGCGTTGCATTTCAAAGTTTTAACAAATTTAAAGGAGGTATATTGTTGAAAAAGTATAGAGAACATATTGAACGAAACGGACTAATAAACGCTACCCATTTGGAGGTCAGTGTCTACTACACAAAAGGTGGACTAAATTACTTCAGTGGCGGAATGATCGCAAGGGGTTACTATATCTCTGTAACACCGGTTACAATAAGCGACGAAACTATAAGGTATACTGCATTTACCGGTTGCAGCCAATTAATGCTTGAAACCCAGCGTTATTCTGACAAGCAATTTGATCGTGCAATAGAAATGGCTAAGGAGCATAGGGATGCCTTAATTGCTACGGTTGTTGAAAAGAATAAAGCTGCATAAAGTCCAAAATCAACAGTAAGAGCCCCTTTGTATACATACATATCGTAAACAGAGGGGTTCTCTCTTTGCATATTAGCTGAAAATCGGAGGGGTTATGGCAAATTACATTGAGGCAACTTCAAAAGATTTAGCGGTTACACTGCTAAAGCATGGCAAGGTTTCCTTTGCCACCCGCTATGAAATTGACGATAGCGGAATAATTCTTGAGTGTGAAGATTGGTTTGGTGCAACCATAATTGATCAGTTTAACGGGCAATGTGTAATAGTTACAAGCTTTGGTGGTGGTATGTGCTTTGCTTACAATGTCACACAGTTAAGCGATATTGTACCTGTAGAGGTTGCTGAATCCACGCTTGCTTATTTTCTTTTCCATGATTTGCGAATCCCTGGCGATATGGTGTGTGTTGAAGCTAAACCGATATCTGAACCGGATGCGAATCCCGTTAAAGCAGAGTTATAGAGGAGGTGCCCGTTATGGCCGCATACGTTTTAACATCCACAGAAGGGCTTTCCCATGCAGATTGGCTTGCATATCGTAATATGGGCATCGGTGGTTCTGATGCTTCCGTGGTTTGCGGAGTGAATAAATATAAATCTCCCCTTGAACTATGGATGGAGAAAACCGGCCAGAAACCTCCTGAAAAAGCTGGAGAAGAAGCTTACTGGGGCACGGTTTTGGAACCTTTAATAACAGAGGAATTTACCCGTCGTACAGGGATTAAGATTATACCGGTTAAGCAAATCATACAAAGCAAACATTACCCATTCATGCTTGCTAATCTTGATGGCGTTTGCCACTGTCCGACTCAAGGGAAGTGTGTGTTTGAAGGAAAAACAGCAAGTGCATATAAGGCAGGTGAATGGGATGGTGATGCCGTACCGTATGTGTATGTCTTGCAAATCCAGCATTATCTTTATGTAACCGGATACAGCGGTGCTTACATTGCGGTGCTTATCGGAGGCAATACATTTCGTTGGACGTTTGTTAAACGTGATGAAGAGCTTATATCTATGATCATACGGTACGAGAAAGATTTTTGGATGCATGTTAAAGATGATATACCGCTACCCCCGGATGGTTCCAAGGCATGTAGCGACTACTTAAAGCGTCGCTACCCTGATAGCATACCGCTTTCAAAAATAACGCTTCCAGATAGTGCAATCGCCTTAATACATCAGTACAAAAAAGCTGATGAACAAGTGGTCATATTTGAGGAACAAAAACAGAAAGCCGCAAACTTGTTAAAGAACATGCTTGGTGAGCATGAAAAGGGCATTATCAGGGATGGCTATGTAAAGTGGTCTACCATTACAAAAAATCGGTTTAGCTCCAAACTGCTTGAAGCTGAACAACCAGATATTCATGCTAAGTATAAAGTCGAAACATCAGAGCGCCGCTTTTCTATCAAAGAACCATCAGAAACAAGCAGCGGCAAAGCCTATGAAGAAGCAACACTACAGGAGGCGGGTTAATATTTCATATAATGAGTTTTCAATTATAGATGTTGCAAGGGCTTGTGACATCTATATGAAAGATTCAAGTCATACGGAAATAAAGTGTCGGTGCCCTTTTTGTGATACTGGGCGCGGGAAGCCAACTGCATCAATAAACGAAGATAAGAGCGTATTTCATTGTTTTCGATGCAAAGAAGGATTGAACGCCATAACACTGTATGCCAAAGTGAATGGTATCGACACAACGACTGCTTATAAGGAGCTATCAGATAGTGCTGCGTAAAAATATATAAGCCAATAACAAACTTAATAATTGAAAGGGGTCTAGTATGAGAAAACAGAATGTCGATGACAGAAACGAGCGGATTCAATTTGCAATCACTCAGTTCGAGAAACACAATATAATGTATATTCTAAAAAATAGTGCGTCTGGTCAATTCCACGCTTTCCGCAAATGCGACGATAAATTGTTTGTGTTTTATGCGAATGGCACGATTACGGGTTACGACAAACGAGGTATACATGCCCTTATTGAGTTGCTATTGGAAGACGTATGTGTAGCTGCTTAGCTGTAATACGAACGCAGCACAAAAATGGGAGTGATTCAATGCGTAAGTTATTTTCCGTTGGCATTAAATGGTTAGACAACGGTACCGAATATGATGTTCTAATTTACGAGTTTGATTGTCATCCAAATGGATATACAGACGAAGATATATTTTTTTATGGCATGGGCGAAACATGCATAAAAGCCGCTATAGTGAGTCAAGAACCATGTGAGGGCGAGTGGATTATTACGGAGCTTTATGATGTTATAGATATCCCAGATGAGGAGTAGTGTTGAAATATACGTTTTTGGGGGTAATGCAATGATAGACATCCAAGTAATCAAAACAAGCTAACTGATAGTATGATAAGCCACCGATATCTCAATGGATATTGGTGGCTTTGCAACATTCCGCGTTTTATATATGGTTTTTTTTAAAGCTAATTTCTAAATTAGGTCCAAACCATTTTTCTGTAGAATGTATTTTGATATAAGTGTCGATTTGTGTGCAATCTCGTACTAAACTGTCAAATATATGCTCGACTGGTACACATGCTTTATCTACGCATATAGACAACCCATGCTCTAAACACATACAAAAAAAGGTTGTTAATATCTTTCTGCAATAACCTTCACCTTGGTAGCCACTGGAGATTGCTATATATTTTAACATGACTCTAGCTGGTTTTATTTCTATGCTAATCCTTGAAAAATCAGGGTCATAATCTTCTACTGCATTTATAATAAGCAGATGATTATGGGATTTGCTTATTATCATATCATCAACAGGGTCAGGAAAACAATGTAGCAATTTTTCTGCATCAATCAGAGAAACACCCCTTCACATATGGTATTGTATATCAGAGAAAAACTTGGGTTCAAAGCTGTAAACACTAGCTTTGAACCCAACACACAAGATTGTTAACTTGCAATCAAATCCCTTAACACCGTATTCCTCTTTGCAACATCAACTCTATGGATTGCTTTGAAAAAAGCATCTTTTGCCCCACGATAATCACTTTACTCATAGCGCGGGTAATAGCTGTGTAGATGAGATTACCGGAGGTTTTTGGACGAACGATGGAGCAACTATTAACCGCTAATTGCATACCATACTTCCCACCATTGTCCCACTTTCCCGAAAGCTCAATTTCCACACCCACAGCGGTTGGTAAACGATTGCCAACTGCCGTAAACGCAGTCATGCCGTTTTTGGGTCTATACTTACTTACTGCTTCTTTAGGGATGGAACTTCCGTCCGCTGTCTTGTAAGAGGCAATAGTATATCCCGTCAACTCATTGCAATATAAGGTCGTTTCATGCAAGCATTTAATTATCATGGATTCCTCCTTTTTTGAGGGAACGTAAGAGCCATAGTGCTTGATGTGAGAGCCTTTATTACATCCCATTCAAACCCATACGCATGAGGATATTGCTGAGATTTTTGGTTTTTCAAAAGCTCAATAGCACCTAAGCAATAATTCAATGTCATATGGCAGGAATGATGCGTTTCGGGCAAATCTGGAAAGCTCAGATTCTTACAAAAGAACTCCAGATTTTCATCAAGCCTGATTTCTAAATCAGTCATCCCATTGTTTATAACAATCTTGTTTGCAGAATCCATATACAAATATTGATAAAGGACAAGAATATCGTATAAATCTTGTAAAACCTGTTTTTCACGCATAGTTGACCTCCTTTAATGACATAACAATTCCTAGCACTATGCTGGAATATCAACATTGTAATACTGGCTTCTTTTCGCATTTATACGGTTAAGATAGTAATCATCCACACTAATATGTGATGTATCATCCCATATGGCTGATGTTACCGTTAATCCATTAGCAGATAGCTTTTCGCGCAGATTTGCAGCCGATTCGCCGGTTTGTTTATCCGTCAGCTTAGTCATGTTGAATACCTCAACTGCTTCGACTGCTCCGTTTGCTTTAAGGCATAGAAGCAGTTCATCAAGCCCTTTCAATCCATTTGCCCCTGGCAAACAAACGAATGTATAGCCGGTTATGACATGAGAAACAGTGCCTTTTAATATGCCATCTGTAACATATATCCGTTTAGCGGCCGGGTCTCCAATGAAATGGATCGGTGCACCGGAAGATACTCCACCATCCAAGTCAGGCGATGAAAACCAGATATACTCACGCTTGTTTATGGGTTGATTTAAGCGGATTTGCATACCAGCAATTTTTCCATCAATACCGCGCACAGGTATTAAAATACCCGGTGCCCTCGGCTTTATATTCCATTCGCCATGGTCTAGATAAAAACCCGGTACTCCTTCCAGAACACAACCACTTTCTAAAAGCTTTGTGCATAGCTGCTTTTGTCCAAATGCAGGTACACTTTTATAATTAAACCGGGCGATCTGCTCAGGTGATAGTCCCCTAGATAACAGAAAATCCTTATGCGGGTCAGCGAGAGTTAACAGCGAGAGGAGCATTGAGTTTGATTGATGTATAGCATCACTACCTGCATGGCACGGCAGTTGTGAAGAATGATTGCCGCTTTCAGCAGAGATTGACTTATCACACTTCAATATCTCGCATATCTCACCATAAGCTTCTGCATTTGAGATTTTGTTTATCTTCGAGTATAACTCCAACATACCGCCGTTTACGCCGCAGATACAACAGCGAAACACATTTTTCTTTGCATTAATGTTCATCTTGCTTTTCTTTTCGCAAAAGGGACAGTCCACGTCCACGTTTCCATTTCCGTGGTTTTCGTAGCGGATTTTAAGGTCTAAAATCTCAGCCACTTGCCTGATGTTGAAGGGAAAATTACGTTTCATTTCAATTCCTCCTTTAAGTTAATTTATATGCATTGGTTCTTTCTGCGGGATAATTATCACAATCATCATTGACACACGAGTTGCAACTCCCGATACAGTGTCTTTCATCAACACATCCCTTATGACAGGCCGAACATTTAGCTCCGTACAGGATGCAAATCTATGCTACAGTCATTTTCCGAAGCTCCTTAACCAGTGCATCAGCAGACCGCACTAATTCATTGCGATCTGCCAAATAGTCTCTGACAACATCAGCTTGGCAATTAATCGTTTTCCTGCTACGGAACATGTCTGTAAATTCATCAAACTGTCTGGCATAGCTTACGAGCTCTGGGTTTTTATCAAGGTATTTAACCCAAAGTAAGCGATACCAGTCCGTCAGCATCCCAGGCGGGAATCTTTGATTGTTAATCACCATGTAAGCAACTGGCATCCCTTTTTTTACAGGGTTTCCATTGGAATCTCGTTTGCTTTTCTGATAATGATTTTCTATGCTGTCCTGTACTCCAAAAACACTCACTTTGGCATACAGTGCTGAAAATTTCCTATCTCCTTTAGAAGAACATTCAAGAACCTTTTTACTGTTCATCACATCAAACCCTTTCTTCGTTAATATAAAATGAGAACAGCTAAAGCCAGAGGCTCTAACTATTCTCATTAATGTGTTACGGGTTACGGCTAAAACAAAGTTCGGTGCCGCGTTCATTCAAGAGTGTCATAGGCTCCAAAATCAGTCAGAACCTTGTAAATAGCAGCTGCGCTTGTGCCACTAAAATTATGCAACAGCGTAACCAGCGTTTCTTTGTCCTCGGCGGTCAGTAACACAGGAGGATATTTGCTAACATGGAGATAAATAATTTCCCATTCAGCTATATCCTTTTCTATAATCTGATCTGCCAAGTACAAACAATCGTTAATGGTTGGGCCATTAGCTACAACAGCTTCAACATTACTTTTATCTAGGGCTTTATCAAACAGCTCTGAGATAAGTTTGCGCAAATAATCCTTGGACAGTGTTCTGCCAAATTCGTCAATAACGAATATCAATATTGACTTGGGATTTTTCTCAATATTAACCACCCTCTCTATTGCCTAATATATGTTGAATACTTAGGCTTGGGTGGCAAGCAGATAATGGTCCATGCTCGTGTCCAGGATTTCATGTAAATAGCTCTTTATGGTGTTCATTACATGCCATACATTACTTTTCGTAATACCAATTGCTGTAGCTGCTCCTATTACGAGTACGGGAACATTAAACGCGGCTTTGCTATTGCCAAAACGCACACCATACTCAATGGTAACACCATCCAGCATTAACGAACCAAGCCTGCGGGTTTTACTCTTTTTTTCAAAGGCTAGTGTTACGTCAATAGGTATACCAAGTACAAACATGTCCGTACTTTCATAATGATCCTGACGAACGGCGTTGAATTTGACAGCACCAATACCCCATTCCTTTTTCGCAAATGATGATACGACATCAACCATCCCTGTTTCAAACTCATAACCGATGGTTTCAAAAAAATAATGATGCGCTTTGTTCATTGTAATTCCTCCATTTTTATGTTTTTAGACAAAAAAAGCGGGAATGGAAAGGTCACATACTATGACCTTAATCCATTCCCGCTATCTGTACGGCGGTTAACCGCCGTTGGGAGCTGTAAGCATCCCGCGGCAGTTTCGCCAGTGTCATTACGAATGTTGTGCTTTAGATTCTCCCTCGCCATTTCAGGTAGCCGTATCTGCCGGCACCTATCAATCCGCCCGCGAAAAGTGCCTCGCGAACAGAACTCGGAGCGTTGTTGTTATTACTTCCGCTACCGAAAATCCTTCTCACTAATTTGTACAGGAACAAAAGAGCAAATGCTGACACACTCTTTGTTGGGATTACATTAACCCCAATACCCCGTAAAAGATTTGCAAACATACCTTGTCTTCCTCCTTTAATTTTCCTCTTTTGTTTCTACAAAAGGGCATAAAAAAACGAGAAAGGTCAAAGCCGTTTGCTTTGAATCCATTCTCGTATTTTTGACAATAAAATACACATATATGGATACACAGGTATCCGTTTCATTTAACTAGACAGAGGCCACTATCCACCTGTCAGCAACGTGTAATCTGGAATGCGATATATAATCTGGAAAATAATTATGCATATATTACCATATATTGCCAGGTACGTCAAATGAAACATGTATTAAATACAGGCTATACGGAGGTGATGTAATAACCATAAAAAGCAAGTAGTAAGTAGCGATTTTGATTCTTAATAATTGCTGCATTTCTTTAGTAGAAACGGGAAAAGAAATGATTAATTCATTTCTTTTCCTGTTTTTTTATAACAATCATGTATGCATCCCCCAATCCAACGATTGTGCGGAAGGAGATTCAGCAAATTTTAATAGCGTAAGTTAAAAAAGGAGGAACTCTATGACAGACAAGAACAATAAAACAATTGCAATTGGAGACATTGTTAGGCTCGATAACTCACCTATAAAGGTTAATAATGGGCTATATGTAGTGATTCAAGATGGAACAAGCGGATTATATTTGGGAACAGACCTAACCATGTACAAAGTTATTAAAAATAAGAACGGCGGCTATTCATTAAGCAAAGCTAAATATGTTATTTGTTTCTATCCGCTAACAAACACATCAAGCAAGTACAGGTACTCGCGCAAAGAGCTTGACACAGCAACCATTGAGATAATCGAATCAGCAAAACCGAAATCTTACGAAATTATACCAAAAGGAAGCCGCGAAATTCCTAGCGGATATGGGTTTGAACATCCCGATGATGATTACTTTTATGCTGCTATTTCTGAAGGTGATAAGCTAATAAAGAATTTTACTTATTTGGTATCACAAACAGATAAAATGACAGCGGTATTATCTAACCTAGCCTTGAAAGATGGGCAAACCCTTACAATCAAGAAAATGAATCACAATTGGGGCAACCATTACAAAAAAGGTTTTTCGTATGAGTTGAGGAAAGTAGATGCAGCATAACTAACAGAAAAGATGTGTTTGTAAGATAATAATATGCTATCAGCCATAAACATTAATCCAAGTGATTAAGTACAAGGAGGTATGGCACATATGAAGGCCGTAATTTGCTATAGCGGCGGGCACGGATCAGCCTTAGCAGCCATAGAAGCGGCCCGGCGATATGGAAAGGAAAATGTAATACTCCTGAACCACGATATTAGTGCGGATGTAGAACATTACGATATAAAGCGATTCAAGGACGAGGTAGCGGAGTATATTGGTGTTGAAATCACATCAGCCAATATGGAGGGATGGGAGAACCTAACGCCACTGAAAATATCAATACTAAATAAAGCATTCCAATTCTCGCCAGGTCGCGCATTATGCACGTATTACTTAAAAACAGCACCTTTCCAAAGTTGGTTAAAAGAAAATTACCCTGCATGGCAATATGTCTTAGAAGACCGCGTGCATGATGAAATCATTATATTATACGGACTTGAGGCAAGCGAAGGTGAGCGCATCGCACGGCGGCGGCTTTTCTTAATGGGTGAAGGTTATCAGTCAGACTACCCGCTTGCTTATTGGAAACGGACAATTGAAAAGACCGAGGACATAGGTATTAAAAGGCCTGTTACCTATAGCGTTTACAAACATGCGAACTGTGTTGGATGCCTAAAGGCAGGTAGGCAGCATTGGTACTGTGTCTACTGTTTGCGGCCTGATATATGGGAGGAAGCGGTGCAGGCCGAAGACGAAATTGGCTACAGTATTATTAATGGCACTTACTTAAAAGACATAGAGCCACAGTTTTACGAAATGAAGTATCGTAAAAACATATGCCCTTCGGAAAAAGGCAATTCACAAACATTTTGGGCTCGAGTCAACAGTATTATGCCCGAACAAATGACGTTATTTTCTATACCTTGTGATTGTGCATTTTAGTAAAAGTAGCATCATGAACAATACCATAGTCATGATTATGTTATGTAAATTTGAATCGGGCTTGCCCGTGCGCGAATTTTATGGAGGTTAACACAATGACTTATACAGCAAAAGAACTTAGGTATTACGAGGCTGGTATAATGGACGCTAAAGAGAATTTGATAATGGTTTTTGCGAATAGCCAAAGAGCGATGAAACTTTATAAAGAAGATAACCCAGGCGCACAAATTAACGACGATGGATATGAGCAACGACTAAAAGACATGCACACCTACTATGCGGGTTGTAAATTTGAACAAGATAGACAACTGCGTTTAATGTTCCCGGAAATGTACGCAAATGGCTAAAAGGAGGAAAGTAATATAACAAATGTTTAGAAAGCGGGCATTATACTTATTCAGCTCGGTGGAAACAAATTTGTTGTAATGACAGAGCCGTTTGCCATAAATAAAAAAAGCCGTTCGGATACACAAAGCATCCGAACGGCTTATTTAGTCGTTTACGTTAGTTTCACATTATCGCTTAGGTGACGATTGTGTGTTTACAATGTTTGTTCATAAAAATATTAATAATTATTATTCATATATATAGCGTGCGAACCTACCCCATAATGGGTTCATGTTCCTACACAAAGAAATTATGAATATTTAACAAGATTTTTATGAGCAATAATTAGAAATTAACCCGAATTATTTATGACTAATTAATGTAAAAACACAAACGTCCGGCTGCGATGTAGCCACTATGATATCTCTCTTGCCCGTATACTCCAGCGCATATTTCTTTGCCCGGCCACACAAGTTACAAGGGTTAAAATATTTTCATGGCTATGGTCGAGATTAGATGTGTCAGTCTCAGCGATTCGAGTTATGCTAATGACTTCATATATTCTGGTGCCGTGGGTAGTTTCATATACAATATGGTCCCCAATCTGTAAGTCCCAAATACCTGCAAAAAAACTGCCTCTGCCTTGATTATGCGATGCCAGTGCCACGTTGCCATCCCATTGGCTGGTCGTCGGAAAATGCCCAATGTAATAGTCCAAGGTGGCCATATCTAGCCCCGGCCGAACAGCAGCGGTACGGCGTAGTGCTGGGATAGTAATCCGTCCTATAGTTCCGTTTGCAAAGGGGGTTACTTGTGTTACTCGTCTGCCAGGGTAAACAGCATGGGGTTCAACCGGTCTGTGTGTTACATTAAAACCGCTTCCCCCGCTTTCCGGTGGAGGTTGGTTCGTAGTGTTCCCGCTTCCTTGCCCTGCTGAGTTTCCACCTTGAATTATACTTGTATCAGGCAAAAATCCGCCTGATTGGTTTCCACCGGGCAGTACATTATTACCGCTTTCACCCGGTAGTAAAGCCATATTGGGAGAATCCACCCCCACGGCCCAGCTATTATTAGTATTTGGCATAAAAGGATTGGTTGGCTGAGTGTCGAACACCCCACTGAATACACCATAGTTTGGCGGTAAAGAAGCGGCGTGCCTATCACGACGGATGTTTTGCTCTCGTTGGGCCGCTACATTAGAGGTTGTTGGTGTGCCCCATTGGTCAACAGGGAAAACGGTTTCAAACCAATACTGCGGTGCTTGGTAAGCCCAATTATGAAACCAGTTCCAGAACTCATACTCATGCATGGCCTGCCAGTTTGGGTTGTCGAAATGACGAGCTTGTGTAGCGGTATTGTCTGCATAGATTGCGATTGGTGCTGTAAAGATCGTAATTACAAGCATTAGCTTTGAAACCACTAACGCAACTAACCTTATAGATTTTTTCTTCATAATTATTGCCTCACTTTCTTGAAGTAGTTTTGCCGGCTATTAAAATTGGATTACCGGTTTGTTAAATAAATTCCCACCCACCCGCCAGAACATTACTATCAAGGGATCCTCCCAGCCTCCATGAGCCCTTGAAATGCCCGCTCAAATACTGCCTTTATTCAAGACAACCACCCCCATTCAGTGCCAAAATAGGCGCGGCGCTTTTAATCGTCCTCATCAGAGAAATTAACCTCAAACTCATAAACAGAGTCATGAGGAGTGCCTTCAGGAATCAGGTGGCGGGCTTCCATATCGTGCATAGTTACCCGGATGGTTTTGCCTACAATTTTAGGCACTGCTCTGCCAGCAACTTGAATCAAGTACCTGCCTGTTGATGACGGAGAACCACCAACGACTTTATCCAGTGATACCTCTGGCTCAGGAGAATCCACATCCATTTTGATTTTCCCGGCTTTTACAATTTCCCGTGGCCCATGAATACTGTAAACACTCACGTTATTGCATAGGAATTGTTTGATAAGGTATATAATGATACCAGCTATGATTAATAGACAAAGTATTATTCCGAGAACCCGCAGCGCAGACCCATTCGACTCTCTGCGCTCAGAAGCTTCGCTTGTAGTACGAGTGGAACCTGTGGCATCTACTGCTCCGTTTGTGTCTATACTGCCTTCAGTAGCTCCGTTTCCATTCATGTCTTCTCCTGCGTTTTCTTGTCCAGTGCCGGATGCATCTCCAATGATAATTGGTGCTGGATCAACTGGTACGGTACTGACAAAGACAACTGTATATAATGTTTTGCCTGGAACTGTCCTAGTAGCAATTCCAACATACTCTGCGGTCGTGATATATCCGATGGTGCTGGTCTGAGTGATTGTTGTTGTGTAAGTGGCGTGGGCTGTAAATGTAGAAGCAACCGGGAGCCCGTCAATTGTAGTTGAGCTATTGGCCTGCCACTCTACATTCGATAAATGAAGGGTAATCCCACCTTCTACTATGGTATTGGGGATAAGGCTATTATCTTGGCTGGACAGATGGGGGTAAGTGCGTCGTCTTGTGACATTTGCATTTCGGCTTGAGGTCCCGGCAGACTCACTTCGTATGGTTTCAATATCCAATGACAAAATCCCGGCATATCCATCCCGGTCAAAGCGTATTTCTCGCTCCAGGTTTGGCAGTATGTCATTTAACATTGAAGTAGATGTTTCGATTGTTACTGTCTGGCGTGCCTCCATATATGAATCATTTGCCGTTGGCTGCTGAACCATATAAGCGAAGGTAAATACCTGTCCGAACATCGTAATATGCTCAACTGGAATAACCGCAGGATTTACATCCGGCGGCAGGGCGTAGGTTTTTCGGATTGAGTTAAATCCGTTTACCTCTTCATGGGTGACAGAGATGGGGTGCCATACCCACGAATCTAAAGCAGTCTCCTGTGTGGTTGGGTCATTAGAATCTGCATCTGTGTTTTGGACATTTAACGATGTGTCTACCGTTAGCACTTCATCAGCAAAAGCCATGACCGGTAAACCAAATATCATCACGATGGCTAATGATAAAATCAGAAACCGTCTACAGTGCCGCACTATCTTTGATAAATTACTTTTAAGCATGTCTTTTCCTCCTATGATTTGCGTTTGCACGCAATCTACTTATTGCCTTCACTTTGTTCAGTTGTCGGTTTTTCGTGGTACACACCGAAGTCCTCCCGACCAACAAAACCATTTGTCGGAAAGTCCATTTCTGCACCAAAAAAGCCGCCTTGAGGGTTTTCTTTATCCTCATGACGGCTATTGATTGGGCTTGTGAAATAGCATGTATAGCGGTGCCCGATTTTAAACTCTGTTTTTTTGGGTAGAACAATGGCAACTTCATCACCGGTTTCTACTATTACAAGTAATGTTCGTTTATATCTGCCAAACATTTTTGGCGTGCTGCCTATACAGACCCCACTAACTGAGTATATTTCGCCTTTGCTTATTTTTCGTTTCAGTGAAACTCCTGAAATGAAAAGTGCTAAACAAATGATAATGGACATGACCAGCGTGATGAAGTCACCCATTACCCAAGCAACGATGGCACCTATGAATAAACTAGCAATCCCACCGCCGAAAAGCAAAAGCAGTCTCATAAATACAGGTTTTGGAACTGGGGGTGGATTGCCCGAGAGCGAAGTTTCTTGGTTATCAGCAAGATTTGGTAATGTATCGTTTTGAATGTCCATATTCATCGGCCCTCCCGTTCAATCGTAACCCCCAGTCTTATCCCATCACTTGTGATGATGATGTTCCCGTGTAGATCAGTTCTAAAAACATGAGCAGGTACATCTTCAAGCCGCCTTATGACTTCTGTTGATAGGAAGTCACCCCCTTGCCCCGTTGAAATAACAGCTATGGATGGGTTTACAGCGTCTAAAAATCCCCGGGTGGAAGCAGATGAAGCCCCATGTCGGGCAACCTTTAATACATCGGCTGACAGAGTTACTTCACTATTTAGCAAGTTGGCCTCTACCTCTCTCATGGCATCACCCATCAATAAGAAACTGGTCTGGCCAAACACAACATGCAAAACGATTGAGTAATTAGCTCGGTGTTCCCATTCATCAGTAGGATTTGGAGCAAGGATTGTAATGTTAGCGGTGCCCAAGGTAAATTTCTCGCCCGCAAAAGGAGCAATTACTTCTGCTCCCGAATCTTCAACCGCTCGTAGGAAACTGTTGTATGCCGTGGTGTCGTGATAAATCATGGGTAGCAATACATTACTTACGCTCATGCGTCGAAGCACATCCGGCAGACCGCCTACGTGGTCAGCGAATGGATGAGTAGCGACAAGATAGTTTAAGTTTGCTATTCCTTCACTTCGCAGATATTGAAATACCTTTGTACCCATGTCCGGTGCGCCGCCGTCTATAAGCATTGAGTAATCCCCCTGTACAAGCAGAATTGCATCACCATCACCTACGTCCAAGAAATGGACGACAAGCAAATCACATGGGGTGAGTTCTTCAGGCGATTGTGGTGAAACAACTGTCACATCAATTTCTGATGCTGTAACTTCCGGTATTGGCACACCATTGGAACATCCTGCGAGTAAGGCAAACATAATAATTAGTAAAGCAAAAAGTACATATTGAACTTTCAATGTGAATCCCTCCAATACGAGAAAAGGGCAGGAAGCAAAATGCCTCCCACCCTTAACTAGCGGTGATAAAATTATAGGTTTCGTTTCACGACTCTTGAGATTAATCCAACAGCAACGCTCCTTTCCAAGTCAATCTTAGTCACCACAAATAGAACTTGATCACCCCGTCCAGGTCTTCGATTCTTTGCATCTGCGCATTTGTCAGCGATGGCACGCACACCATTGGATAGGCCGATTGTGTACACACCTTTGTTAAAGTCAGTCACAATGCCTAAGCAACTGGTTTGTGTTCTTAATGCCTTTAACTTTTCATCGGTAGTGTCTTCGGTTAATGACCGTATATCGGCCTTTATTCGGATTGTATCAATGGTATTACCGATAACTTCGGTTACACGTACCAGTACGGTATCGCCAACAAAGTATAAATCCCTTGCATCTGGGATAGTGGACCAACTAAGAAAACTGTTCTTAATCGTAGTTTCAACGCCAAAAGCTTCTACCCTAATAGCCCGTTCTCCAACCGCGATAATGCGAGCTTCCACGATTCTGTCTTGGTGCATTTGTGGTTTGCCGTTGACACTGAGATTGAAATAGTACCGCTGACGTAGATTCATCATGGCATCCTTACGGCTGGCAGCAGCAACTCGCTCTTTGTTTTTGGCAGTTGCACCGCGAACGATAAAATCAATCTCTGCGCCCACCATTCCATTCAACACCATAGAAATCCGTTGGTTATACGCTGCATCACTTTCATTCCGCGGGCGATTCAAAGTCACCATCATTTCATCCGATGGAATCATGATCCGTATGCCTTTATAATCAGCAATAGCCCAAACGGAACCATCTTCGTGATGCTCTATTTGACCAAGTATCCCAGCCAATGGCTTCCTTTTACGTTGCGAAGTTTTAATCTCGTGCCATATAATGTTGTCAATATCCTGTTGGGTATCAACGTCTTTTCCGACTTCAAGGGTTAGCACCGGCAGGGGTCTAGCTGTTTGCTGTCTTCCGCGCCTGGTTACGGGTTGCTCCTGTAAGTGTGGCTCTTTAGCAGTTCTTTCATCCGTAACGCCATAGTCCTCCATTTCTGAACCATCTACAGTAATTACTCCTTCTAACTCTTCCGTCATTTCTGTAGCGTTGTTTTCTTCGACCGAGGATGTCTCTGTTTCTTTTTTTTTAGGCATTTTTACACCTCCAATAAAAATAAGCCCTATGGGGTATCCACAGTGCTTTTAATGCAAAGAAAAAGATTGATTGATACTGCTTATAAGTCTGCAAGTAAATCGTCGAGTGCTATAACATCATGTCCACTGCCGGGATGCGTCTCGGATGTAGATGGCATATCTGAGTTTGGATTGTCTGGTGACAAGGGTAATGACGCAGGCATATTCACTGACATTGGCAGAATAGGCTCTTGTGGCCGAGTAAGGGGTTGTGCTTTCGGTAAGGGGTATCGCCTGGGGGTTCTTGCAGCAGACCGGTTTGTTCCATCTTGTGCGTGCGTGGGGGCACTTACATGCTGAGTCGTTGGCTTTGCTTGGTACCCCTCATGAGGAGCAAATGAAACCGGCTCATTAACCATATCTTGACGGCACCAATCCGGTATATGATCACGAGCACTACATTCACGCAATTTCCGTGATTCTGGGTGACGAGTATAATCAAACTTTTTTACTCGAAGCACATTTTGACCGCGGAATATAACCAATGCCTCATCTCTCGGAAATCGTAGCACTTCATCCGGTGTTAACAACATGCGTTTGCCAACAGACGAAGATGACCTAAAAGAAGGTGCATAGTTTGTCACACGCATTGTTGACAACTCTTTCATTTGGGATTCAACGCCTACTGTAATAGTACCCGTTCGGTCACTTATAAAGCGTGCAGATATCTCGTCGGTACATCCTAAAAATAATTGCGTGTCACAGTTCCCGATGATTTCTAGCCATGCATCATTTGGATATCGGTTTTTCATCTGGGCTATGTTCTGGAATATGACACTAATACTTAGAAGCCTACTGCGGCATGTGCTAATTTTTTTGGTTAGGTCAGGTATAACACCGATATTTGGGAGCTCGTCGCCCAGCAAGTGTACGGGTACAGGCAATTGTTGATTCGGTTGGCTATCCGCAAACCGTATCAACTTAATGAATAAGAAGGATAAAAAGAGCGAACTCAGAAAGTCAAATGTTGAATCTTGGTCGCTCGTGATGCAAAAATATGCACAGCGCTTTTTACCCGGTAAACTCAAGTCAATCTCGTTGTGGCGCGTAATATTGCATATCTGTGAATTTTGGAAGACCTGTATTCGGTTAGCAAGACCAATTATAATCCCGCTTCTTACATTATCACTGCCTTGTGAAAATATATCAAAAGGGGCTTTTGCTGAATGACCGAATGGAAGCGTCCCAAAAGTGGCTTTTAGTTCCTCGCCGGAAGCCATAGTCAAAAGTTTGTAAACCTCGCCAAAATATCTGTCTTGTTCTGGATAGGATTGAATTACATACAAGCTTAAAGCCTTCAACAGTGATATGGCACCGGTATCCCAAAATGGGTCCATTTTTCCATTGAGTAGAGTGTTTCTAATAACTACATCACAGAATATCTGCGCCATTAGTTCAGGGTTTTCATCTTCAATTTCTCGCAAACAATTCCATGAATCGGAATGTTCGGGTGAAATTAGATTGAACACCTTTACTACATAACCATTATCCCGCAGATATTCAGCCATGCTTGAATAGAGTTCACTTTTTGGATCAGTTATGATTAGAGATTCGCCGCGCCTTACGCACTGAAACACCATATTACGAACATATGCCCTGGATTTCATAGAGCCTGCGGCTCCATACACGGCCACATTCCTGTTCATCATAGTGTTTTCAGGGACACAGACCACTTTACCATTAAGCTCACCCAATATATTACCGCGGCAATTGTATAAATCCTTTGTTAGTTCAAGTTCTTTCTTCAACTCCTCTTTCGTCATCCATCCTGCGGTGCCATATGCTCCTCTGCTTGAATAAACCAAGTTGCGGTCTTTATCTAAGGTGCCTTGTACCGCGTTGTTTTTGACAAAAATGGCGAGAATGAACATGCCTAGCAATGCAACTGCGCCAAGGCCCCAAAAGGTATAGGGAGTAACAAAGAGCGCCGAGAGCACCGGCCCTGGGGTGAGTACCGGCATTGTCGGGAGCCCGGCATTTACTCCGCCTGCGTCCATCCAGACAGATAGGGAGCGAACAACCTGAGATATAGTACCGGCCACATAACATAAAGTTGTAACTAACAATATTACCATTGCTGATATTTTAATTTTTTTGTACATTGCTTACATCCTTTCTTTGAAATAAAAAGCCCCGGTTTAAACTCCAAACATAGTCTGGGGAGTAGTAAACTGGGGCCTTCATTGTGCGGCTGTGAGCGAGGAACATAATCCTGCTTAGAAAAACCGCATGACGAACTTCTCATAATTTAATTCTACATAGTCCACCTCCTTTCCTAAAAAACGGCAAAGCACTTCCTTTTGGAAGTCAAAGGCTATAAACTTACCGACCTTTCCTTGTAGTTCTAAACCATTCCTAAATCGGATTAGTCTTGGCATATCAAGCAGATAACAAAAAAGGACGGGGGTTCCATCCTCTGTTAACGCATCATGCTCTATTGAGTGTTTAATATCAGGGGGATACAGTTTTGTCATAAGCGTTTTTCTTACTTCCATTCCTTTTGAATCATCAATTAAAAGCCTTAGCTGCGTTTCACCATATGAATCGTTAGTAATGAAGTAGAAAGATTTATATGAGCTATATATGAAATGATACCCAGCTTGCTGCTTCGCTTTTACATCGAGATAATTCCAAAGCGAGTCCATGCTTGCTCCCATCAAGATACCACTGACCTCAATCCCACTATATTGATTTGGGAATAGTCTACGGCAGATATTACTTTGTATTTCGGCGCGTAGTCGTTGTTCTACTTTGTCACCCCAACGCACATGAGTGTTACCAGTGTTATAAACAGCATAGACGTTGGTTGGCGTTAATAATGCCCCGGCCGCCCGTGAGCCACGGATGGTATTTGGTTTAGCAGCCTCCCCATCGCCACGCCGGAACTCTCTGGATGAATAAAAGCAGGGTGTCGTGATTTGATAACCGGCGCTTAGTTGAGTAAGATTCCCTATAGTTTGGGTCAATCCTCCTGGGGTTCCATGAGCAGATGGTCCATTATACGGCTGCGAAGAAGATACTGCGGATGTATGGTTAAATATATCAGGCTTAATATCCTTAAATATTTCCACTCCAGCTTTATATAAAAGGGTATAAACTTGCGCCATTGCATGTAGTCTTAGTCGCCTTGTGTGGATGGTTTTTACCCGGTTGGTTTCTACCTCACCTACCAGGTAATCCTCGAAGCGGGCAGGATTTTCCTCTAATAATTTACGTTTGCCTCTTGGTGCCAGCTTGTATCCTCTTAAACCACTCTTATAAATTATCTTGATAAGTTTATCGCCTGTGAGAGTGGTTATAACTTTTTTGCCATATGATTCGGTTGTAGTAATTAAGTGGAGGTTGTCAGCCGGGTATTCACCGGATATAGCAGTTAATTCTAATAGCATATCCCTTTGTGTCTTGTGCTTAGACGTAGGGACATGGTTAATCTCCATGTGTTCATCTCCTTTGCTTTAATTTGCTTAGGCGGTTCACAATACGACTGCGAAAAAGACGGCTGCGAAAAGGCATAAACCTTTATGTTTATAACCATCACTTAACATTCAACATACACCCCATTTTTTAGCTATCATTCTGTGCGTTTTGGTTCGTATCTCTCCCACACCTCGACCCAATTTTTAGGTTATGAATCTACTGCATCTTCAAAAAAACATAGAAGATTAAGAGTCTGAGAGGGCTTGTATTCCCATTTTGGTTCGTATCTCTAAAATTCAGATAAATTTACGGCTAAATCGGATATGATTTATGGGGTATTTTTATGTCTTAAAATCCATGCAGGGAACATGTCTTTTGACATGATGGATATGCGGGTCATGTCCGTATTTTCCAGTTCGCTTGTACTATAGATATCACATAAAATCCCGTTATCATCAGTGAGCAATGATGAGCATATTGCATCAATTATTTCCTTCATTTCGATATTGTCAGGGTCTCGTATTCTACCCGCCGCAGGTAGGGATTTATCGTAAACATGGGTAATGCATATTACACAATGTACGAAGGGCTCGAAGGGAAATTGCCTTTCCTTAATAAACTTGTTTAGCATCATATGGAGGGGATCGGCAATAAATCCAGTCGCACGCTTATTCCGTTTGGGAATAAGACAGGGTATTGATATATCAACCATTCCGTCTGATTCGCAAACATAAATATTTAAGACTTTTGCAGCTTCCATCAAATACTCAGCCCTCGGAATATTGGTGGTATCGAAAATTATCCGCCTTAGACTATTTGCAATACTTTCTGATTCAATTGCGGCTTGACGGGCTATTTCACTATAGCTCTCTGGTGAGTGAGCAATGCTTATGCACTCCAAAGCAGTAATATCATGAACCAGGGTATGAATCTTACCGCTTACATTTTTAATTCTGCGTTTTAGCTCCAGCGTACTCATCTTATTTACCTCCTTCGACATTGGTATAAAAGTCAAAGCTTCCACAACTCTTTAGCACAGCAAAACGTAGTATATTAGGGATAACGCCTTTTATCTTTTGTATCTGCGCCTTATCCTCAACAATCACTAATCGTTTAGCAGTGGTATCTACTCCCGCACGCCCGAGGGCCTCGTTTGAGTAGATAGAAGCAATTATGGGTTCTTTGCCTTGCTCAACATAGATAATTTCATAGTAGTCACCGTTATGGGTAACAAATATTATCTGTGCGGGTAGCTTTCCGACAGTGTGGAAACTTACTTTGCTAATTACATTTAACAAAACATTTATGGCAGCAACCAAAGGTTTGCAGGGCTCTATGGTCTCATCAGGGCTGAGGTATTTCTTATCCTCAGAAAGAAATAAGCGCTTGTTTTTTATCAGGTATGCGATTTCTTTAATTCCGTCAGGAAACATCAATTCCAGCTGCGTCCTCATCATCACACCGTAGGCATCCATGATATCCAAAATTGTAGTAGCCATTTGAATAAACTCTTTTCTGGCTTTCATTTGTTCACCCCTTTAACGATAAAAAGCCACTATCTTTAAGTGGCTTTTAAATTTCTGTTGTTTCTATAAAAAATATGTTATTGAGTTTCGGGGATAAAATGTGTACGGTTACGGGGTTTACATAGACGTATTAAGGACGTATTAATGGCGTATTGGTGACGTAATATTGTAAATTGAGCGCTAATTAGACGTATTAAAGACGCATTAAGGACGCATTATAGACTTACCCATAAACGGTTACATCATTTTCCCCCGTCGTTATAACTACTGGGCCCGGTTGTTGTCGCTCTGCCATTTTTCGTTTGACGATAGATTCAAGCTCTTTACGGTCTGTCGTAATTAGTTCACTCTCAAGATTGCTTGCCCTAATCGCCACCGTCACTTTATTCTTGCCAGTTGATATCATGGCCTCGCCGCGCTGGAAAAGAGTGATTACATGACGTTCACTTTCTGATAATCCAAGTATATCTTGAACCCTGTCAGCCTCGTCATCTTCCAAATTCAAGACAACTTTGGTTCCACAGTTATTTATAATTCCCTTGCCGTACTTACCATCTTCTAAGGCGAAGAAATCATTTATATCTTGCGTTGCGGTAATTGCAGCACCGCCGTAGCCCCTTATTATCTTGAATATCTCCAAGACAAATTCAGCGGCAAGACGACTGGAAGCAGCACCGATAAGCCGCCATGTTTCATCTATGAAGACCGCTTTTTGTTTGGTGCGGTCCTCTTTGGCTTTATCCCAAACGAAATCTAAGGCCACAAACATTCCGACAGTCAGCATATCACCGGTTAATTCCGAGATATCCATAACAACATACCGATTATCTAAATCAACATTCGTTTGTTGGTTAAATGTTGATGCAGAGCCAGATACAAGAAGGCTTAGAATATTAGCCATTTTTCGGGTTTCATCCCGTTCAATGAGAATTTTATGCAAATCTCCAAGTATAGGCATGGGACGGAACTTTTTACCGCTTGGATCATTGGGGTCAATTAATGTGTCATTATCATGGCCTATCCCGAATTTCTGATAGGTGCGGATGATTGCATCGTCTAAAAGCTGGCGCTCCTCTCTTTCCATTTCTGGGTACAGAAGTGAGAAGAAAATATGCAGCCGCTGGATTTTAGAAACCAGTAAGGATTTTTCTAATACCACATCATCTATTAATTCAGCAGCCACATTATCCTCCGGTCTAATTTCCATAATATTGATACAATGTTTGGAGGATGGAGAAACTTGAATAAACGACCCCCCTATATTATTGCAGGCTCGGAAAAACTCATGTCCCTTTAAAGGCGCTACAATAAAAATCTGCATTCCTTTTCTCCGCATACGCGATGCTAATGTTTGCACTAGAAAGGTTTTACCAGACCCCGAGGTACCCATAATTGCCATATTCGCATTTTTATAGGTACGGGTGTCAAAATTATCTACTGCACACAGACTATTATTGTGTTGGATAATTCCAAGCAGTATTCCGTTCACATCACATAATTCAAAGCTAGTGAGTGGATAACTGCTTGCCACCCCTGCTGTCATCATATTACGCCTTGACCATTTGTGAAGCGATTTTTCAATATTTGCCAGTGGTAAGGAGGATAAAAACGCTTCTTCCATGCGAAAGCTACATGCTTGAACTGACATATCATGTGATATCAGATGTTTCTTTAGTTGCATGACTCTCCAATCCAGTATTTCTTTGGAATGAGCTGTCACTGTAACTAAGATATTCACATAATAAAAATCCTCATTGGCTAAACTTCGCTTCATATAATAACCGCCGGAAATTGAACCGGAGAGGTCATCAAAGTCGTCATTGGTATCTTGTGCATCTTTTATCTTTGCCTTATTCATACGGATGTGACGACCAAGACTTCTTGAAATACGATCCTTCGGCTCTTTCTGCAAGTATATATCTATATCTATACCTTCACCGGCATCAATTAACAATGAAGTCCAACCTGCATGTACTTGGCTTCTGTACCCATATGAAGGAACTACAAGGTAGGTAATGTACACACCGTCCATAACAATGTAATTAACATGGGATATATCTATATACTTTGGCGCGGCAAACTCTGTTGCATGGATATCAGATATTGAGTTTCTACCGTAGCTATTCCCATAGTCGAGTGTTACTGCTTTGATATGTTCATCGACAGTAACATCAAAACTGGTTCTGCGATTAAGTATTTGATACAGAGCATCTACAGCAAAAGCATCTTCATCATCGTGCTGGACAACTTCGTTTCCGCATTGCCCCAAGTATGACTTTGCTTGGGTTGCCACGGTACTAAGGTTATATATAGCATCTGCTTCGATATCTTTAACTCGCATCCAGGGCTCATACTCAAAGACAATAAAAAACCGGCGAGATACAGCTTCCCGTGACCCTAGCTCATATAGCAGATTCATATAATCAGCCTGAAGTTCACGGCACGCTTCGTTATTCTCTTTTTCTAAATCGACCCTTGCGACTTTAAGAAACTTATTTATATCGGCCCGCTTTGACAGAGATTTGAACTGCATTTTCACAGGACTTGTTTTTAAGAACCGAGCAAAACCCCATATAATAGACTGCTGCTCTTTAGCATTACGGAGCAGAAAATTAATGGGCGATACCTCAATAATTTTGACGTAACGCCCATCCGTGGTATGGATTACTCCGTTTTTAATTTCCTTTATTGGCAGGTAAGCCGCAGCTTCATTTGAAACTCGTATAAACCCGCCTCGCATACCTGGGGCACGGCTTTTTACTACTGTACCCTTTCGCTTTTTACTAAGGTCAATTTCCGACCCGATTCTTCGCTTTAATTTTCGTCCAACTCTGCTAAAGAAGCTGGTTGATATTTCAGGCTCCAGGCTTACAGCTTCGTCAAATGCTGCTCTGCCGATAATGCGCCGCCTATAGATAAAACGAAATAGGTAGTATAGAAACTCTGTTAAGCTTAAATCCATAACACCAATCGCCGCAAAGAACATAGGCGGTATAATGCTCATTACGAGTATCATAACCCGAATCGTAAGCGACATGTTATTTGTGACACCAAACACTATAAATCCAATCGTAAGCCCTAAAACACAGGCTTCAATGGCATTTCGCAAGCGAAACATGCCGCCAAAAACACCAGATGAATCAATGTAATTTGGAGGTATATAGTAGGTTTCTGGAACGTAATCTTCTCTTGATTTTCCTTGTGACATGCTTACCATCCTTTCGATATTATCCCGGCGGTGCGCCGATAAAACTTACTGGATTTACTGTTTGTCCATTAACCCTAATGGTTAAATGTAAATGCGGACCCGTAGACCGCCCTGTGCTTCCAACCTCGGCAACTACTTCACCGCCGCTTATTCTTTGACCTACGACAACCAAGTTCCGATTATTATGCAGATAGTAACTCGCAACATGCCCGATACCCTCAATATGTCCATGGTCGATTCGTACCCAATTACCTCGGCCCGCACAAAACCCGGCATCTGTTACATATCCGGTCGCTATTGCTCTGATTGGTGTACCAACTGGCTTAGGAATATCTGTGCCGTTATGAAATTCCATTGCACCGGTTCCAAAAGGACAGGAGCGCCATCCATACGGAGACGAAATATGCCATTGCATATATGGAAATGGACTATAAAATCCATCTACAACCCCGGCTTCCAATATAATGCCGAACCATCCACCTAAATCTGTGTCCGTTAGTAACGACATCAAGTTTCGAGCATATTCACGAGCAAAAGTCATTAGTCTTTCGTCATCTGCAATACCGAATATGTCAGCGAATACCTGCTCGCCTTTATAAATCACCGTAAATACATGGACTGTAATCTCCATTTCAATTGGTGGGGGCGGCTCATATACTCCGTACTCTTCGTCATATATCCAGTGGTATGGCACATAATCCTCAATATTTTCAGAAAAAACCCACCCTGGGGTTTCAATTTCTCCGGTATCCGGGTTTTCCACATAAGCGAACTCAGGTGGTGGTTGAGGATACACAATCCGGGTTTCATTCCGGGTTTCTTCAAGGAAACCATATAAATAATGACCGGCTTGCGCTTGAGATAGTACATCTTGAAGATTATCTAAACTGATTGCTTGGACATCCTCATGGAGTGAAGCTGAATACATGCCCAAAACCACGGTAGTGTTAAAATGAAAAGCATCACCATCAATCCCGACTATGATTCCTTCCTCATCTTCCGGGAGGTTGGCAATACGCTCATTTATATAAGTAATCACAGACTGATATTGTTCAAAATGAGCGGAAGAAATGATTTCATGGGCTTCTTCCAAGTTGTGAAGGATATAGGCAACATCAAAAGCGTTATCAAAATAGATATATTCAGCGACATAATCGGTATATGTTGCACCGCCGCCGCTGAAAAAAAAGCCAATGATGGCCCCAATGACCGGAAGAGAGCGAATAAAGTTACCGATTCTGCTTAATACCCCCGTTACTATCGTGACGATTGCGTTAAATATAATTAGAGGTAACATTAGAAGGAGCAACAATGGTATAAATAATATGAAAATAGCTACTGCTATAATTTTCAATGCTGTTTTAGGGTCTTTCATCGCTGCGGCTGCCGCACCAGCCGGGCCGCCTGCTGCGGCTCCTTTTGCTATCATAGCGGCAGCTTTACCCATTTTTACTGCTTCGGAGGCGGCATTCGCCGCCTTTTGTGCGCCTGCCATTGGATTAGAGTTATTACTGTTATTATTTTGCTCCATATCTGCCTCCTACGAAAGCAAAAGCACGGTCATGTTTACACACGACCGTGCGTCCATTTATTTTTTCGGTTTCTTGTCAGAGGTTCTGCGTCGCCCTCTCGTTACTGTATTTGGTCTATCCTGCGTATGCGGAGATTGTGTAGCATTACGCGGATTGTTTGACCTTACAGGTGTATGATGAGATGGTGTGTGGTTCTGCCCTGTTTGCTCGGTATATTGAACCGCTCCACTTGATTCAGTACGAACTTTACCTGGGTTTGCTGATGGCCTTACTGACTCGGGCGGCATTGTTACATGTGGCTTATGGGCTGTTGGCTGTGTAACATCTCCCGCTTGCGGAGTTGACTGTGGTATAGTTGAAGATGTATGGCTGCGTATTGGTTGTTTTGGCTGTGCTGCGCTTACTACGTCGTTGTTGCGTATTGGAGTTGCCGCATTTGGTTTTGGGTTTGGAGACTCATTTGTTGATTGATGTTTAGGTCGAGAACTTCCATCACTGTCTTTTACCCGTTTTTCATCATTATTAATGGTGTCATCAGGTTGAGCAGGAGCTGGAATATTACCGACATTTGAATCCGTGTGAACAGAACCAGAAGGCACCCCGTCACCAGTTTCATTTGGGGCTGTTTGATTCCAATTTTCATTATTTTCAGGGTTAATAATATTTGGACTATCACTTGGATTAGAAGGTATTGCTGTGTAATCAAAGTATGGGTTGTCTGACTCTTGTGATGTCCCTGCGTCATCATCCTCTTTTTTAGAATCACTCGGTTCCCCGCTGTTATAATCTGTTCCAATTGGTGAAGGTGGAACGGCATCTGTAGAGCCGGAATATCCAGCATCTATCCAATCACTCTCATTTGGTACATTAGGTTGAACGCTACTGTCTTTCGGTTTAGCATCATTCCATTCACTGACATTGCTAGGTGGCTGGTTAGGTATTTGAGGCGGAACGGGATCTTTTGAATTGCCGTCAATTGGTTTTGGCGATTCATTATTATTCTCACCCAAACCGTCTTTCCTTCTAGCAAAAGCACCGGCGACCCCTCTATATGCGGATTTCCCTATATAAGAACCAGCACCAATAACGCCTCGGTTTAACGTGGCTTTTCCTAATCCTTTCATATATGCCAGTTTTCCACCTTGTTTGGGAACAGGGGGTTCACCTGCGATTTCTGAAGCACTTTCCTTATTGGGTTCAGGATGTGGCATCTTTTCTTGTGAGCTTTCATAAGGATGTGGATTTGTATCCGGCTGCATATCAGGCCGTCCAGATGGCGATGTTCTACGGCTTGCCTTTTCTGGTAATGATGAATCAGAACCGGGATTTCTATGATGGGAACCTCCTGTGTCTGAGTTGATTGGGGCTTTTTTGGGAGGTTCATTCGGAGCCGGTCTTCCACCTGACGGATTGCTTGGTACAATAGGTCTCCCACCACCTGGGGGACTAGCATTGCGCCCACCCCCGGAGCTTGCTTGTTTACCACCGGATGAGCCGGCGCTTGAACCTCCGCGTCCCGTTATTTTTGATGCCATTCCACCGATTTTACTTATGGCAAAGCCAGCCATTAATAAATCACCCATAACACGACCACCTGTTTGTGATACATTAAGGCCCAGTGATTGCAACATACCATCCATTTTTTGCGCTAATTTTAGAAATGCCAGCATAGCAAACATCCATAGCACCAAACCTTGAATCGGCGTAAGGCCCCGGCTGCTTTGTTGTGACATTTCCATTATTTCGTCCCAAGTCATACCCGCCTCTGCTTCCACTTCGGCTTGGTCATCAAATTCGTTTGCATAGACTGTTATATGGATAGATGCTGTAAATATTAGAAGAAGTAATAAAAACATGCATATTTTACTTTTCATCTTGTACCCCCTATAAAAATGACATGACGGGATTAGCGACAAAGGCTCGTAACATTGATACAAATAATCTAAGAGTCCAAACATTCAGCAGGAGCATAAGTAGTTGTCCTCCCAACATTCGGCACCATGACTTGAAAATAGGATTTGTTGATTGAGAGGGCCCCATTGCAAATGCCAATGGAGCCGTAAAAACTAAGATTCCTACTACCAAATATCGCTCAACGGCACTGACCATCAACTTAAAATAGTTCCATCCGATTACGATTACGAAAACCAGTGCTAAAATTAAAGCAACTAAGGCACCTTTCAATCCTCCAGCTAAAATAAGAGTCATAATAGCGTGAGTTCTAACAAAATCTAAATCACCGGCCGCATCGGGAACTCCCATAATTACTACATAGGGAACGCCTATAATACCCAGGGCAATTTGAGTAATATTCCATGCTGAGAACGCAAGGAAGGTGAATATGATTGACTTCATAACTAGCTGAACCGGTGGCTCTACTTCAAAGCCTGCCGGCATAAAAATATTTTTGAAAATACCCCATACGAGGTTAAGTAATATTATTGATATCGCAAAAGTCAAAAAGACTACATACGTTGAATCTACTATAGGAAATATATTTCTAAAGAGGGTTAAGTCAGCACCTAAAACCCCCATAATGCTCATTCCAAACATATCAACAGCTGTGACAATCTGCTGAATTATCCAGCGGAACGCATGATCAAGTAAATGCATACAGCTTCTCCCTTCAAAACAAATACCGGGTAGTAATGAAGCAGCTACCCGGCTAAAACCATTCAAGTGCTATTAGTTAGGGATGACGGTTCCGCCATCAGGTATAATGTCTCGGGCAAAAATGATAATGAACCCTACTGCGTTAATTAAAGCAACTGAGATCAAAATTCGTTTAATCCATGAGTTTGCGTCTTCAACGGTACGTTGATTTTTACTAAACATCCGCATTAGGAACGCTATTACGAGAAATAGTGCTGCTGCTGGGTTGACCACAAGCAATAGATTTGTAAAAACCCCCATTAAAGCCGTGGTCGCATTTTGGAACACAGTATCAACGGTGTCAGCATAAACCGTTACCGTGGACCATATGGAAAACATCATGCTTAACACCAGTGCAGAGACTATATATTTGAAATTTCTGTAGTGTTTGACGATAAACATAACTCGTCTCCTTCCTGCATTTTAGGTAATAAAAAGGCAGGGCTATGGTGATTATCCATATACCCTGCCTTGTGATTGTTCGTTAGATTCCTATGCGAATATGGTTATTGCTATATCCGCTTAGTATCCTGTCCTCGGGTGTTGGCCAGGCTGCCTTCTGAAAATGCGTGTAATCCAGACATGGTTGCCTATGACCCATTCTGAGCCATGACGACCACCAACATCTACTCGATTAGCAAATTCAAAGCCGTGTGGTAGCCCTTCACGTACATTTGCTACGATACGCGGGGCTTCTACGGAACGGAAACCAGCCCTTACTGTGCCAAATTGGAACATTATTTCAGTTACATACTCGTTACTTGCAAGACCAAGCGCAGCAGGTGCCATGCTTAATCCGTTATTACGGGTGCTATCAAGATTGTCATATGCAACCCTCCAGTCATTGTTGCGGTTTGTTCTGAAAAGAATGCTGTATCTGAGCGACTGATTGAAAGTGCCGGTAAATATTTGCGTTAACCGCACGGCATCCGTTGGAAGCACATCACGGAAAAAGAAATCGCTAAGTGGCACTGTCGAAGAGTTGGCAATCCTGGTGATATCCCATATAATTTGCTGACCACCCATTACTTCTACTGGGCCGGTCTTGCGGACATCAACACCTAGATTTGTTGGTGCGTTGTAGAAATTATAGCGTACAATCTGACCTGAATGCTCTATGGTTATGTCTAAGACTACATCGGACAGACGATAGAATTGTGGTGCTACAATCTCATGGATAGTATAGCGACCTAAAGGAAGCGGGCGTGAAACGCCTACACCGTTCGGACCGGTTGTGAATTGGTCTACTACATTCCCTGTGCGATGATTCCGAACTTCAAATACTGCGCCTTGTAGTCTCGTACCTGCTGGGAAGCCGTTCATTTGGTTATCGGCGTTAGACAGCTTTGTAATCTGTATCTGACCGGCCATTGGGGTATTTTCCCAAGTAATCTCAGTGACCATGCCCGCACGGAACTCTACTGTTCTTGGCTGATCATCACGAAGAAAACCTTGAGCGGCGCGGGTTTCGAGAATTGTATAGCGGCCTGGGGGCAGTATACCGGTAAAGTCGATGACCCCGTTGTTATCTGTGATAAAGGGCCCTGCTACTTCGCGTCGGGTGATAAAATCATAAACTCTAAATTCGACACCGGGGATAGGCTGACGAGTAACAGAACATATTTTTAACAGCCGTATACCTGCCATTTGAACATTGACAACTTCAAGTGTAGACAGCCTGCCAGGGGTTATGGTAACTACATGAACGGTTGTATCAAGTAAAAATCCGGGTAGTGCGGCTACCTCAGTAATATGGTAAACACCCGGTTCAAGATGGTTCAAGTGGATTCTGCCACGATGGTCTGTGACAAAACCGCCTGTTGCCGTAAGGTTAGGACTATTCGCCAAGGTATTGGGCTGATTTTGGTCTGCTATTAAGCCGCGGACCCTTCTGCCATCTGCATGGCGAATATCGAACTCAACGCCTTGAAGTGGACGGCCAGTGCTGGCGCATGTCTTGACAATTAAAAGACCTGATGCCGGGGTATTTTCTACTACAAGCAGGTGGTCTTGCCGCCTTGTTTGAGCGTTAATCTCTACCAAGATAGGTTCATCCAAGCCAAAGTAACCAGGTGCTGGGCGTGTTTCTGTTACTAGATACGTCCCATCCTGTAGCTCAGGTAAGTGGATTATTCCATTTCTATCGGTTCTGAACTCAAAAAATCCTGTTTGTGGATTTTGTATCCGTTCTCCATTAGGCCGAGATATTTCAAAAATAACGCCTTCAATGGGCTGACGGGTTACGGAGTTAATTTTCCGTATGGTTAATCCGGGACGACGGTAATTGCGAACATCAATTGTTGTATTTTCCGCGCCTTCTCTTACAACGAAAATAACAGGTTCGGCAAGCACATAGCCCGGCAATGCACGGGTTTCAATTGCAATAAAGGTACCCGGCTCTAAGTTGGGCAGATGAATTAATCCTGCTTCATTTGTTGTAAATGTTGTACTTCCATCAACAGGGTTACGCAGTCGCTCGCCGGCATTTCCATTTCCAAAATATCTTGCTACTTCAAAACGGACACCTTGCAATGGACGGCCTGTGTCTCCATCTGTCTTACGGATTACCCAGTCGGCTCTTTTATGGTTATAAATCGTTATAACACGGTTTTCACCTTCGCCAACTGTGAATACAACAGGACCATCAATTGTATATCCGGGCAAAGCCCGGGTTTCAATAGCAATATACATGCCCGGTGCGATACCCGGTAACGGTATTAAGCCAGCCGCATCAGTAACAAAGGTATTTGTACGGTCTGCTGGATTTACAAGGCGTTCTCCTGCTCGGCCTTGACCTAAATAGTGAGCTATCTCGAAATGGACACCTTGTAGTGGACGGCGGGTTGCTCCGTCCAGTTTTAGGATAGCAAAATCGGGCAATGCGGGTATGGGGTAGTTACGGATGATTACTGTCAAGTCGCCGCCATCATCTACAGTGAAAATAGTTGGCTCTGCCGGGGCAAAGCCCGGTAATGGGCGAGTTTCTATTGCGATATATACACCATGTTCCAATGTCGGCAGATAAATATGACCTGATGAATCAGTTACAAATGTGAAACTTCCGTCAGCTGGGTTTCTTAGTCGTTCACCGGTCCTCCCATTTCCAAAATAGCGTGCAAACTCAAACTCAACTCCCGGTAAAGGTCGCCTGGTTTCACCGCATATCTTACGGACTACTACACTTGGCCTTTTATAGTTGCGTATGGTTATGACCGTATCCTGGTCAGCGGTGACGGTAAAGAAATAAGGGTCGGCAGGAATATAACCGGGCAAAGCCCGGGTTTCACGCGCAACGTAGCTGCCAGGGGCTAAACGTGGTAAGTGAATTAATCCTGCGCTGTTTGTGACAAACTCAAATGAGTTATTTGCCGGATTGCGTACACGCTCACCAGATATATGCGAAATTTCAAACACAACTCCGGCTAAAGGCGAGCCAGAATTTCCACAGATTTTGCGAATCATTAGATTTGATAATCTTGGATTTTCAAAAACTACGGTTGTTGGTGCCCCCGGTCTTACCTCAACGGTTCTTACATTGTTTGTTGCAAGTGAGTAACCTGGGGGTGGTGATGTTTCAGTTACAATGAAAGTACCAAGAATGCCTGGAACTTCGATTAACCCATGATTATTGGTTGCAAAGTCGCCAATCTGTTCCCCGCCAACCCTTTGCACGGTAAACCTTGCGTTAGCCAAAGGTGAGCCGTCATAAATGCTTACCTTGCGGATAATAAGGCTTGACATAGGGCTGTTGGTAAATTCGAGGCGATACGTATTTCCAGTTGCATTAACTCTAATGGTTTGTGGTGTAGAGTTTAGAACGAAACCATCAGGAGCCCTTATTTCCGTAACGATATAGCTGTCAGGACGTAAGTTTGGAACGAGAATTTCACCCTGCGCATTGGTGGTAAACAGACCATTCGCTGTTCCGACAACAGCCCCGGATGAGTTAGTAACCCGGAACTGAGCATTAGCCAACGGGCGACCAGATACTTCGCATCTCTTCGCAATCAACAGGCTGCCATATGGGTCATTAGCAAAAACAATTTCAACAACGCTATGACCATCCGGTTGCAAAAACACTGTTTGGGTATTGGTTACTGACAAGGTGAAATTATTGGGCGGCTGTACTTCACGCACAACGTAACTGCCAGGAATTAACCCTGTTAACACGATGATACCGCTAGGGTCCGTTGTATAGCGACCTATTACAGTACCGAGAGTACCGCTAACACCTGCTGATGTGTGTATGACTTCAAAGGTAGCGCCGACGAGTAATTGTCGGGTTACAGAGCATGTTTTCTTAATTACAATCGAATTAAGCGGGAAATTCCACACACCTTCGCCCACTAACCAATCGCCACCGCCAGTAACAACAAGGCTGTCGGTTACTCTTGCGACTAAATCAGCATCATCCACATATTCGATGTTATCAGTATCAATATCATCAGGGTTTACGATTGATGGAGGTAATGGTTCATACTGTTCAGGTATATCCGGTGGGTCAAAATCCCCTGTTACATCAGGGATGTCGGCATTACTTGGCAGCAGCCCCTGACGCATAAGTTGATAGGTGTTTTGCCCGGGTGATAGGAAGACTCTGAAGCTATTATTGGTTGCGAGTGACATGCCCGGAGCGGGTCGTGTTTCAATGAAGCGATACCAGCCAACTTCGACGAACGGTAAAATAATTTGACCGTTTTCATTAGTCACGAAGTCACCAATACGCACCACATTTGCGGTATTTGGAACTTCAAAATAGACTCGAAAATGGGTTAGTGGTACTGGTCTGTGGGTTACAGCATTCATCTTGGTAATAACTAGAGTGGGAAGAAGTGTATTTTGTACTTGTAGCAAATAATCTTCATTTTCCCGTATAGTAATTGTCCAAGTGCGATTCGCTACCTGCGGATCCAACCAGTAATTTGCGGCTGCTCTTGTTTCTACAATGCGGTAAACGCCAGCAGGCAAGTTTGGCAATACAATTTGCCCTTGGGCATTTGTACGGAACGGGTTGCCTGTCAGCATACCCGCCGGAGCAGGGCTAAGTCTTTCAATTGTGAACTCAGCACCTTGGATATTGGCACCGGTTACGGAATCGGTTTTGTGGATAGTGAGATTGGGTTTACGCCTGTTAGCAAAAACTACTGTGTTGTCATAACCGGCTTGCAATGTCACCAGTTGCCAGTTGGGGTCCGATAAATGGAACCCCGGCGGAGGCACAGTTTCCGTCACGATAAAATTGCGTTCAGCTTCTCCTTCAAATAACGTCCAGGGGATATGAATCTCGCCATTTTCGTCCGTTATCATGGGAAAGTCTGTAGGAAGTGGCCTACCGCTGCCTTGGGCTACAATTGAAAAGTGAGCCCCTGCAAGGCGCTCACCTGTGTCTTGACATAATTTGATTATCGTTAGTCCTGGATTACGCCAATTGCGCCATGTAACTCTGTTTTCATTGCCCGGTGAAAGAACGATTTCTCTTGGCCCTGATGCTAAAACAAAGCCATCTGGAGCCACAATTTCTCGCAAGATATAAGTTCGGCCAGGGTAGAGAAAGTTCCCATAACTGCCTACACCGAATCTAGCAATACCATTTGCATCCGACGTAGCTTGCCATGTTTCACCCGTTGTAGGGTCGTACAACTCAAAGATGGCACCAGCCAATGGTTCATTGGATACGCCATCAATTTTGAGAACTTCTAATGACGATTTTGGAGCGTTGAAAAATGTGTGAGATTGAGCTAGTCCTGATTCAATGGTTTGTCCCCACATTACATTTACAACCCAAACATTATTCTCGCCTAGCAAGAAACCTGACGGGGGAGCAACTTCTGTGATGGTAAACTGACCGGCGGGCAAATGGCTAAAAACTAACCTACCGTTTTCATCTGTGACACCAACTCTATCTATTGGAATTGGTGGTTCACCCGGATAGAAACCTTGGATTCTGAAGTGCGCTCCCGGCAATAGTTGGTTATTCCCAACCCCGTTTGACATTTCGCGTTTATAGATTATTACTTCTCCAAACGGATAATTAACCCATGTTATTCTATTTTCGTCACCGGGCGATAAAACAATTTCCCTTGGGCCTACCGAACGGAAAAAGCCTGGAGGAGCGGTAATTTCACGAATAATATAGGTGCGTCCGGGATACAGGAAATTGCCGTAGGTGCCTCTACCGATGGTTGCAATGCCATTTGCACCTGTTGTAGCTTGCCATCTTTCACCCGTAGTCGGATCGTAGATTTCAAATATGGCACCTGCCAAATACTCACCTGTAATGGCGCATACCTTTAGAATCTCTATTGACGATTTTGGTACATTGAAAAAAGTGTGCGACGGTGCTGTAGCAGGAGAACTTCCGCTACATGAGCTACATCTTTGTCCCCAGCCAAGATTTACAGACCACGAATTATTATCACCTAACATGTATCCAGATGGTGGTGATATTTCAGTGATTGTAAACTGTCCCGCAGGTAAATTACAGAATACCAAGCGTCCGTTTGCGTCAGTAACGCCGGTTCTGTCTATTGGGATTGCAGGGTTCCCGGGGTAAAATCCTTGAATCCTAAATGTTGCTCCAGCTAGTAATTGATTGTTCCCAATGCCATTTGAGCTTTCACGTTTGAATACTTCAATACAACCAAATGGATAGTTTTCAAACGTAATCAGTATGTGGTTTGTGCTTTGGTCTTTGTCGATAATATAAAAATCACCATCAGGACTATCAATAAAGACGTTAGGTGGCAATTTCCAGAACCCGAAAGCCGTGTGTTGTGGGTATAGTGAAAACCCTTCTGGGGCTCTTTCCTCTTCCACCATATAAAAACCATACGGCAGCCCCTCTAATATCCAAACACCGTCTCTTACGGTGGATGTAACACCACCCGGTACAGCAGTTGTAGCACCGTTTGTTAAAACTTGTGAAACATTTATCCCCGTATTATCAATCTCAATAAGCTGCCCATCTTCGGTTACAACCTGGGCACTAGACATGCCACTTAGACGCATTAACGCACCAGGTATGTTTTCCCGGGTGACTGCGCAAACTTTTTGAATAGTAATCCCATTGGGGCGCGGAGTTGGTGTTGGGGTAGTTGTTGGTTGATTTACAAATGTTCTTTCTACAACTCCAGTCTGCCCGGCTTCAATTGTAACCGTTTGCGGTGTCGGGTCTAATGAGTGGCTTGGGGGTGGAGAAACCTCTGTTATCGTATAGGTGCCTGGTGGAAGGGGTTCTGATACCCATTCACCACTTGCAGGGATGGTAGCTGGACTCCCTTGGATGTGATTCCCGTCTTCATCAAGGATATGGAACACAGCTCCAGCCAGACGGTTGCCCTGGGGCCCCGTTTTAATAATCCGCAAATATGCATTTTCCACTATAGGTTCATATGCAAAAGAAAATACAGCACTTGATAACGCCTCGGGGATGTAGAAGATAATATCTTGCCATGAGTTATCCACTTGACCAGCAGCGTTTCGATGGTTCATTTGCCAGACCCGGCCAGCGTATTCATTGTTAATCCCGACCAACTCAACTCTTGCTTCTGCTCCGATATTAGCGGGGGTGTTCGGAATCGTTAAATTAAAACTGTTAATAGACACCCATTGATTGCTTCCGCTGTTAGTATGAGCAAATATTTGACTCGGGTTATTTGGGGCTTCGGCAATGAAATTACCGTCAACATAAAGCCTTGAACCAACTGGAGTAGAAGACATATCCCATACAAATCTAAATGGATTGCCTGGGGTTAGAGTTCTTCTCGTAAAAGTCACATCAAATGGGATAGAGGACGCTGGATTAGTGGAAATTGTACGCCCTATATCTTCAGCATGACGCTCTCCATTTACGATAATAGCAGGATGGAGATTTTCAAAGTCAGCTTCTGATGCCCAACGCGGCGCGTTTACTCGATTATAGACTGCTGCGCTTATTCCACTGGCTCCGCTTGAGACATTCAGAGGATTTCCACCGACTGTAAATGTTGCATTTGGGCGGGAAACATATGCTACAGCGACCCTTGTTGTGTAAGCGTTCCAACGGCGTGTTTCCTCGCTGAGTGAAGTGTTTGATAATGATGGATTTACTGGGAAACCATATCGAAGAATAGGCAGAAACTTAGCTTCTGCTTCGCCCGTTAGCTGATAGGCTGCACCTGTACTTCCAGGACCAGGTTGATTCGGATCTGCGCAATATGCCTCGTAATGAACACCGTTTATTATCACGAAATATCGCCGTGCCTGTACAAGAGTATTGTTCATGTATACAAAGGCATCCATTTCAAAAGAGCCGCCTGGGGTACCATATGGGTAAACGGTAATACCTGTTGGCATTGACGAATGAGGAATGACAAATGATGTCATAAGGCTAACATGGGGGCTTGAGTCGGCGTTTTGGTTACGACCGAGCCCAACAGTTATATATGGTATTGGTGCAACGCTCTCTATTCTCTCGTCCGTAATAGGAATTAACGTACCATCCAGATAGTAGACATACTGGGGTATAGAGATAGACGAAGCTGTTGCATCTTCATTGCTTGTCTCAGCGGCAAATGTTTCAAGTGGCAAAGCACCAAATATCATAAGTGCCGCCAGAAGCATTGCAAGCATATGCCTTAACTTTTTCTTTGTTTTTCGATTCATAATTGCCTCCTAAATTTTAAATGTGTAAATCATTGGTTGCGTGTTGTAGCGTTTTAGGTCATAGACAATCACCTCCTACAAATAAAAAGGCAGACGAGTATGCCTGCCAAAGATAGGGTTATTTATATGAACCTAATTGAGCGCACTCCTTGAAAGTGGCTTTCATCAGGATAATTGTTTATCGCAGTCACCATCGTAACTGGTGGTATTTTGAATCAGTAAAGATAATGCAAATTGAAAAAAACACCTTACATTTTCAATAAAATGTGATAATATTTCCGCATGGCAAATGATGGTAGGCACGGCAACCATCAATAAAGTTTAATGTTTTTTATTACCATAAAAGGAGTGACGAAAGTCATGAAAAGACGATTATTAAAGGTATTAGCTGTATTACTGATTTTGGCTTTGCTTAGTACATTATTGAGCATTGCCGCAACCGCTTCTGAACAGAGCATGTCTATGTTTAGCAATGTACGAGTAACTGTTAACGGATCATTTGTTGATTTTGAGGATGTCCAACCTCAAATGCGTAGTAGACGGGTTTTAGTGCCTGTCCGGGGTGTATTTGAATACATGGGCTTTGTCGTAGAATGGGTACCTGAAGCGAGGATGGCAACACTAGCTACACCAGATTACCTCATCCTGATTCCTGCTGCGGGAAGTTACTTCATGGTTAACAATAATCAAATTACTCCTGATGTGCCCCAACAGTTAGTAAACGGACGATTAATGTTGCCGCTTAGGGCTATTGCGGAAGCCGTTGGTGGTGATGCACATTGGGACGAGGTTAATCGGATAGCGATCATTACCACACAAGGCTACGAGACTGGCGTGACACCAACACCGCAGGCAACGCCCACACCAACACCACAGGTAACTCCAAGCCCGTCACCAGAACCGACACAGCCACCTGAACTGGGAGATGGAAACGGTGAACCTATGGTCTTTTATGAGCCCGCACTCTTTACAAACACCGAGCTTCAAGATATGGCGAGAATAGCTTTTTCTCCATATGATACAGACACCCGAAGCATAATGACTTTACCTGAAAGGTATTTGTCTGAGTCGGAATTAAGCGAGTGGATTACTGGTTATGTGGCTCTCGGCGGTGTAAATGCGTTTGAATTGGAAGTAGTGAGACTGGTAAATATCGAACGTGAACGAGTCGGCGCTCGTCCGTTGGCAATATGCCCATATATGATGATGGCAGCTCGGTTTAAAACACAAGAGATTTTGGATTTGAACTATTTTGCACATGATAGCCCCGTATACGGTCATTTTTCAGGTATACCCAGATTGTTCGGTATAACTGTTGGTGGAGAAAATTTAAGCGGTGGGCGACAAACACCTGATGACGTAGTTCAAGCATGGATGAACTCAGATGGACATAGACGAAACATGCTAAACCCAAACCACCGATTATTAGGTATTGGAAACATTGAGCGCATTACTACATTTTTGGCTGGTTCTGGATGGGATGCAACAACACAATCCTATAGATTTTGAGTAATGATAAGACCGCTAATCACTACTGCTATCTTCACCTAACAAGGCAAGTAAGCGCTGACGATCTATTCGCTCCATTTTCTCATAGTGTTCTTTACTATATTGGCGCTCTGTGAAGTTGTGGAAACGGTTTTTTTTCTGATTTGACATCCCTGTTGTTGATTCATGTCCAGACTCTACACTTGATACAACTTCGTTTTTCCAATGCTCACCGTTTATCCATGTTGCTGGGTAAGGAATGTATCTCGTTTCTGTTCGGTTCGACTTCCACCACTGCTTTGAGGATTCAAGGGCATTCATAATCGCAGTAAAAAGCGCGTCATCTGCGCATAAACGCTTCCATGCTTTCAAGCCTTCTTTTTTCCCCATTTTGCGAGGGTATGATTGCCAAAATTGCTCATATTGCTGTTCAACAAGAGTCATGGAGCGGTTTACAGGTTGAATACCTGCTCCTCGGGCCGTATTAACCGTTAGGCTCTCTCCTTGTTGATGACCTGATTGGGGTGAACGCTTTAGCCCTGCCTTCCCCATGTGGGTGGGTGTATTTATATAATTATTACTTAAATCATTATTACTTGGATAATTATTACTATGTGACGGGTTTCCCGGATTCGGTTTTGCCGTGTTCGGGTTATCCGTGTCCGGGAAACCCGTATCCGGTGAAAACCCAGTGTTCATCAGGCTTTCATCCGCATACGGGTTTCCCGGATTCGGTGGGTGTGATGTCTTCAGTCTGGTATCAAGCTTCCAAATCGGTATTTCGCAAATTGTTGACTCCCAATGAGAAAAGCGGCCTCTGTCGTTACGGATTTGTTGCTTCTGATAATATCCATGCTCCTGTAACTCCTTTAGACCGTTATATATGGATTCTCTGCCATCTCTACCATGTTTCATCAAGTCCGATACTCTGGCAATCCATCCATCAGGTTTAGTTAATAGGTATGCTAATATGCCTTTAGCTTTATAAGAAAGATTCATATCTTCGAGGAAAGCTTTATGCATTTGGACAAAATTAGAAGGCAGCCGCTTTACTCGGATAATCTCATTTGATCCCTGTCCGTTCATTTCATAATGGCCTCCTTCATAGCTCACTAAAGGGTATCAACATTTTAACACCCAACAATCTGCATAAAAAAAGCGCAGATTTGTTTTATCTGCGCCGTAATAGATTATTAAATCATATTGCTGATGCTCCGCTATGCACTAAACGCAGCTAAAGCAGCCGTTAATATGGCATCATCCTCTTTGATATCATAAGAACTATGTTCAGAGTGTATGCCGTCTTGATTACCAGCTATTTGAATGCCTGTCTCATATGTTGAATGATTTATCGACTCTTTTACATTTAAAACATTGCTCCTAGCCGAGTGAAGTTTATGCACACTTAAAATAGTGCTTATTTGAAAATCGTTGAGGAATGGATATAGTAATCTTAGTTCCTTCTCAGTGTATTGCGCCAAGAAGTAGCAAATCGCATCAGCTATAAATGATGCTTTACTACGCTCGTCATATGAGTTTAAGAAGCCCATCGAAGTGCATTCATTAGGAACTTTGCTACTAAAGCGAATGGTGAAGCGCTCGGGATCCTTCTTCATATCATGCCTCCAATCAAGCACTAAGAGATCGCTTTTTAGAATCGTGCATCAGCATGAATCCATACACATTTGCGTAAACATCATCAACGAAGTAGGGCTTTGCAACCTTCTTTGCATTAGTAATATGATTTTTTAACAGCATCGATCCTCCTCCTACGAACACTGTCTTGCTTTCATATAAGTCAAACCCTTTTTGTTCTACATCAACAAGAACACGCGCCACATGTGAGTCTGCTCCACTCCTAACAATCTCAATCCTTTCTTTGCTACTTTCTGTGAGCGTTGATACATCTCCTTGTAAAATCCCCTCAATTATACTTTCAG
>Ga0123355_10000717_pt1 | contig 45051 bp, 31 predicted proteins | sample TergutEmb28metaG_3_FD_89872 | JGI IMG/M metagenome (GOLD analysis project Ga0123355, IMG submission 89872) | Embiratermes neotenicus P1 segment gut microbial communities from Petit-Saut dam, French Guiana - Emb289 P1 | ecosystem: Host-associated > Arthropoda: Insects > Digestive system > Gut ...
GGCCGGACCGGAGTCCCCCCCGCGAGCCCAAGCGCGCTGATCGTGGGAAAAAGCTGGTCGCGCTGGGCGCGGCGGAACCGGTCTGCCGCCTGCTGATCGTAGCCAAGCGCCTGCAGATCGGGGCGTTGCTCGAGGGCGGTCTTGATCAGCACATCGACATCCGGAGGCGGCGAAGGCAGCTGGGTCTCTTCGTCGACGAGTTCATAGCGCACGTCCTTGTCGAACCCCAACACCGCCGTCAACGCCGCAATCGTCGAGTCCGCATTGTTCTGTGCATCCAGTTGCAGCAGCTTGGCCTGCGACAGATTGACTTCGGCGAACGTCAAATCCAGCGTCGACTTCAATTTGCTTCTGGTCAGTTCGCTGATCTGATGCTCCACCGACTGCCGCGTCGTAACGGTCTGATTGGCGACTTTGAGCAACGCCTGCGCCTGCAGCGCGTTGTAGAAAGCCTGATCGGTGGCCAGAACGATGTCTTCGGTAGTCGCACGCGCACTGGCATTCTGCGCCTTTTCCGTCAGCCGGGAGGTCGCTACAAGGTTTGTCGTTCGCCCGAAATCGGTGATGAGCTGGCTGAGGGTTACTCCAGCGCCGGCATGGTCGAGCAGTCGCGAGGCGGTGAGGCCGCCGGCGCCGATGCGGCTGCCTTCATTCGCCTCAACGGCAGTGATGGCACCGTTAAAATCGGGAAAATACGCCGCCCGGGTCTCGCGATAGACCTGATGCTGCGCCAGCGCCAGCAGCTTACCTACGCTGATCCGGGGGTTGTTCTTGAGGGCCAACTGCTCTGCCTGGGCGCGGGTCAAGCGCATGCCGTTCGCCGCCGGCTGTGCCTGTGGCGCTGGAGCGGCGCCGGTCGAACCGGTCTGTGAGCGAACGGCGGCTCCAGGAGTGATGGAAAGCACCGACACGGTCATCGCGTTTTCGGAAAGTTGCGGTTCGGGCGCTGGAGGCAGGTTTTCAGTCGTGGGCGCGTGCACTTGCGCCAATCCGGGCAGAGACAAAAAAACTGCCAACAGGAGCGTACAGGTTCGAGAAAATTCAGCTTTAGTCATCGAGCTGGCCTCGGTTTCATTGAGCCGCTTCCGGCGAGGGCGTGGTGTCGGTTTTCTGATTCTTCTTCCCGTACACCAGCAGATAGGCGGCGGGAACGATGAAGATGGTCAGGATCACGGACGACGTCAGGCCGCCAATGATGGCCTTGGCCATCGGGGCATACTGTTCCGCGCCCTGTCCAAGCCTCAGGGCCATCGGAATCATGCCGATGATAGTCGCCAGTGAGGTCATGAGAATCGGCCGCAAACGCACACGGCACGCAGTGACCACGGCGTCCAGGGGCGAGAGTCCCTGCTTCTCCAGATTGTGGGCGAAGTCGACGATAAGAATGCTGTTCGAGTCTGCAATGCCCACCAGCATCAGCACACCCATCAGCGACATCACGTTCAGCGTGGCGCCCGTCAGCGGCAGAATGATCAGCACGCCGACAAATCCCATCGGAATCGCCAGCATGATCAGGAGGGGATCGATGAACGATTTGAACTGTGCGGTGAGAATCAGATAGAGCAGCAGGAATGAAATCAGAAACCCGAGAGCAAAGCTCGTGAACGATCTCTCCATGCTCAGCACCATGCCGCGCAGGTTCACGCGCACGTTACCCGGGGCCTGGGTGTTGGTAATGATCTTCTGGATGGCGCTCCTGACACGCCCCAGATCCTCCCCGGAGGGAGTGACGTACACGTCCACCACTTTCTGAATCTGGAAGTGATCGACCGCGGTGGGAGTCTGAATCTGCTCCACGTTCACTACGTTATTGAGGACCGTGGTCGGACGGCCGGATCCATTGCACGCCCAGGACGGCTGCCCATTGCCAAGGCGCGGCGGACCCATAGGCCCGCAGTTCAGGCGGTCCACCGAATTGTTGGGATCGCGCAGCGGAATCTGCCCGAGATCCCCCATGTCGTGGATGGCAGGCTGCCCGTTCTCGAAATACTGCACGGTCAGGTAATAGTCGTTGCCGCTCTGGCGATCGACCCAGTAGTTGGGCGCGATCATATAGTTTGAATTGAGCGCGGTGATGACGTTGTTGACCACTTCCCTTTGCGTCAGGCCCAGTTCGCCCGCGTGCACGCGATCGACATTGAGACGCAGCCCCGGATAGTTCATGTCCTGCGGCACGTACACCTGTCCGACCCCCTTGACTTGGCGTATCTCGTTCGCCAGATTCTGCGCGATGCTGTTGGCCTGCGCAAGATTGGAGCTGCTGACTTGTACATCGATCGGCGCCGGTGCCCCCTGATTCAGAATGGCGTCCACCATCGACCCGCTGGAGAAAAATGTGCGAATCTCGGGAAGCTCTTTCGCCATGCGCTGCTGAATGCGGTCCATGTAGTCGAAACTGCTCAGCTTGTGCGAATCCTCCAGTTGCACCTGTACCGTCGCGGTGTAGGGGCCGGTGTTGGTCGTGTAGAGCGCGGAAAAATCCGGAACCACGCCGATGTTGGAGACGATCAGGCGCAGATCCTTGCCTTCCATCGATTTGCGGATCAGGTCTTCCACTTTCGCGACGTATTGGTCTGTCAGTTCGATGCGGGTTCCGGTCGGTACTTTGAGGTTGATGGTGAACTGCCCGGCGTCGGTCTTGGGGAAGAACGCCAGCCCCATCAGCGGATAAATCGCCAGGCTGGCCAGGAACACTCCGCTCAAAACCATCACGGTCAGCGCCGGACGCTCGACCGCGCGACGCACCCAACGTTCGTAGAAGTCGAGGACCTTGTTGAACATTCGGTTGAAGCGCGTGTTGAACCGGTCCATCCAGGAAGGAGGAGCCGGCTCGGGCTGATACTCCTGGTTATCGTGGACTTCTCCGTGCGGCATCGCCTTCAGAAAGCGCGAGCAGAACAGGGGAATAACCGTCATCGCGACCACGAACGATGCCAGCAGGGAGAGGCAGAAGGCAAGAGCCAGGGAGGTAAACAGGAATCTGGCTACACCGTAGAGGAAAACCACCGGGAAGAAGTCCACCACGTCGACGAGCGTGGCGGCCAGCACGGCCAGGTTCACTTCCTGCCCGCCGACCTCGGCTGCGATCATGGGCGCGGCGCCCATCTCCAGATGCCGATAGATGTTCTCGAGCGAAATGACGGAGTTGTCGATCACGCGCGAGAACGCCAGCGCCATTCCGCCGAGAATCATCGTGTTGATCGTGCCGCCCATGAGGGCAAGAATCACAAACGCCGCCAACGCCGACAGTGGAATGGAAAGCAGCACTGCCGATGTGGCTCGAAAACTTCCGAGGAAGATGAGGATCATCAGGCTGGTAAGGATCAGCCCGAGAGTGCCCTCGTGCAGCACCGTCCGGATGGCTTCTTTGACATATACGGACTGGTCGAACACGATGCTGGTGACCATCTGCTGGGGAATGTCATACAGATGCCGGATCAGCTCCGTCACTCCGGCGACCACCGCAATCGTGTTGGTGTCACCCCCCTGCTTCATGATCGGGATATAGGCGGACCTCTGTCCGTCAATGCGGACGATATTGGTCTGAATCCCATGCGCATCCGCCGCCTTGCCGACGTCGTTCACCGTCACCCAGGAGTGTCCGTCAACTTTGACCGGCACTTTGCCCAACTCGTCCATGTTGTTGACGAGGCTGTTCGAGTAGACGTAGTAGTCGAGCGGCCCCATCTTTACGTCGCCCGCCGGCAGGATGAGGTTGGAATTGTTCACCGAGTTCACGACGTCCATCAAACTGAGCTGGCGCGACTGCAACTTGTAGGGATCGACGTAGACCATGATCTGCCGGTAAATTCCGCCGAAGACACCGGGGATGGAGGACCCCGGCACGGTCGTGATCTGGTTGCGAATCTGAAATTGCGCGTAGTCGTGAAGCTGCGTCTCGTTGAGACCCTCGCCCTTCACCGTGACCAGCGCCACCGGCAGGCTGGAGGCGTCGAGCTTCAGCACCACCGGAGGGAGAGTCCCGGGCGGAAGCCGCTTCAGATCCGCGAGGGCGAGGTTCGACAGTTCGGTCACATCCGCGTCCGCGCTTGTTCCGGGCTGGAAGAAGACCCTGATAATGCTCACCCCGAGCATCGATCGCGATTCCATGTGGTCGACACCCGCCGCCAGCGTAAAGAAACGCTCCAGGGGATCGGTGATATCGGTTTCGATATCCTCCGGGGGCATGCCCGAATAAAACGTCGCCACCACCACCACGGGCAGGTTGATCGGCGGAAACAAGTCGACCGGCATGCGCGCGATGCTGGTAACGCCGATCACCAAAAGTACCAGGCAGATGACGATGATGAAGTACGGATTCCGAATTGAAAATCCCGGCATAGTTTTTTTCCTGTCTCTCCCGTACGATTTTTGACAGCGCGGCCCCGGCGCGTCGGCTATGGTCTCTGGTCCGTCGGCTCTCTGAATTCGGGCAGGGTAACTTCCTGCGGGACGACTTTCTCTCCGGGCCGGAGGGCGCCGCGGTCGCTGACCACGACCATTTCCCCTTCATTCAATCCGGAGACAACTTCGGCATAGTTGCTGGTTTCGAGCCCGATCTCCACGGGCCGTTGTGCCAAAGTTCCGTCGGCGCCTACGACGTACACGCTGGTCTTGTCGGTGGCGCGGCTCAGGGCTTGTATGGGCACCGTAGGAATGTCATCCCTGCGGTCAAGCTGCAGACGAGCCTCGGCGAACAAGCCCGGCAGCAACACGCGGCGCGGGTTGGGCACGTCCACTTCGGTGTGCATGGTGCGTGTGTCGGTTCGCACGTCAACCGAGAAGCGCGTCACCTTGCCCGGAAACGTGTGATTCAGCGAGGGGACGTTCACGCTGACCGGATCTCCGATCTTGATATAACGTACGTACGCTTCGGGAACCGGAATCACCAGGCGAAAAAGATCGTCCTGAGAGAGTTTCACCAGCGGCATCGCCTGCGTGCTCGAACTGGTTCCGGCCTGCACCAGCGTCCCGAAATTCGCATACCGTTCGGTCACCACGCCGGAAAAAGGCGCCGTGATCCGAGAGTAGTCAAACAGGGTCTGATGCTGGACCAGCTTCGCCTTCGCGGCCGCCAACTGGCTCTGCGCCGCCGACAGAGCGGCCTGCGCGGCATCGACTTGCGACGCAGAGGCAAGATCTTTCCCCTGCGCGTCGTCCACTTCCTGTTGCGCCACCAGTCCCGGCTGGCTCTCGAACACCCCGTTCAACCGGGTGAACTCCAGGTGCAGCGCCTTGGCCTGGGCCTGATAGCGCGCCAGCTCATGCTCGGCCCGCGTCACCTGGTCCGCCGCATTCTTGATGTCCGCCTTGTCGACCTGGAGTTGCGCCTCGAGCTCGGGGATCTCAAGCACCGCCATCACCTGCCCGGCTTTCACATGCGTTCCGTAGTCCACCATCAAGTCCTTCACGAAACCTGATTCCTTGGCATAGACATCAATTTCCTGGAAAGGAACCAACTCGGACGAAAGCCAAAGGTGACGGCCGAGGGACCTTTTCACGACCTTGGTCACTCCCACCGTGACTGCCGGACTGCCGGCCTCGACGCCCCTGCCGCCTCGCGAGCAGGAACTCATTCCGATTGCCACAACTACCAGCGCCGGCAAGATCCACTTACTGCGCCTGCACTCTCGTTTCAGGTCAGAAACAGGTTGAGCCATCGCGATCTATAACCATCTTTCTCTGACGCCCCCGCGCCAGCATTGTTCGGAAATGTCACAGTTAGACTATTGTCTTCATCACTTCCTCGAGCCTGGCAACAGAAAACGAACTCGACCCGCAGAAATCGATCACCCTCTGCTCCGCGCCCCTCATGGCCAGTGCAACGCCAGGAACTTCTCGAGCGATCTCCAGGGGAATCGTAAGCACGCCGTGCTGATCCCCATGCAGCAGATCTCCCGGCTTCACTTCCATCCCGCCCACGCTGATCGCGGCTCCGACGTCGAAAATGTGGGCATAGGCATGCGATACAGCGGCGTTTCCCGCAAACACCTGAATCCCCATGTTGCGTATCGAGGGCAGTTCGCGCGCCGCGCCGTTGGTCACGTAACCGATGCACCCCAGCGCCCTCAAAATGGCAGCATGCACGTCGCCAAGAAACGCGCCTCGTCCCGGGGGATTGTCCATGTCTTCCAGCACCAGGATGCGCGGGGCCGGAATTTCCAGAATCTTGTTCCAGAAATCCGTGCGATCGCTGAATGTCTTGCCCCGCATCGGCGGTTCCCCGCTGCGCAAACGCGCCGTGGCCGCAAACCCCACCATCGGCGGAACATCGGGAAACATGCAACGAATGCTGGCGTTGGTAAAGCCGGTGTTGCGCAGCCTGACCTTGAACCTCTCGACTGCGTTGGCCACCATGCAAGTGTCAAATTGACGGAGACTGTCCAACTCTTCCTCTGTTAGCCCCAAGGAAACGCTCATGGTTTCACCCAATTTCACTAAGTATGTGCGCACGGCTACCCGGGTTCAACTGGAGACCGTAACGGCACCACGTCCTCGGCCCGCCTGAGCCCGCCCGAGGTGGGTGGGAGCCTCACGCACTCCCCGATTCCCTTCCCGCACGTACCGGGGAGAAAGAAATCCGTTGGGAGGCCGGGAACCCAGCTTAGACGCCGGTAAAGCTATCGAAGGAAGTCAGAAAATGGAGGGGGGCGGTAATAAAGAAGGCTCGCAAAGGAAGGATCGGCAACTGCCGGTTTTTCGGCCGCAACCGGGGGATACGAAGCTGGTTCCTCGAGCGGCGACGAAACAATCACCGGCGGGATCCAGTTCGCTGCATCATCGGTCAGGCGCTGCCGTAAAGGCTCGAGCGACGACCCGCAGCGGGATGCCTTCACCAAAGATGCCGGAGCAGTTTCGGGCGAACTGTACCGCGTCGTCACGCTGATCGCGAGCGAACACACCGCCATCAACGCCACGAATGCGCACCAGAGCGCGCATCGGCCATTCCGTCGATTGGTAAGACTCAGCATTTCACCGGTTGGCTGTTGGTTCCCTTCTAACATATCGATTCGGGAGAATGGACGCAAGCGGAACACGCGGCAACCAAGGTATCCACCGCTATTGGCTTGGATACATGTCCCACAAGCGTGGTTGTATCGGGGCTTCGCGATCCTTTCGGTGATTACCTTTCAGAGCCGCGCGTTCGATGCGGCGTGGAAAGAATCTGCATCCAAGCAAAATGGCGGTACAATCACTCTCGAAGAGCCATCATGTCGCGGCTGCACGATCTCGCTGAGCGAAGAAGAACCGGTTGCGCTCACGGACTGTTTATAGCAGTCGCCCTGTCCGCACTGTTGATGGCTCGATCGGCTCCGCCCGATTTTCACGGGCCCCCCGGACTTCACCGGTCCACTCGCTCCGCATCCAGCCACGAGCAACGGCCGCGCTTCAACTGTGAAACGCCGAACTGGAGCCTTCCCCCAGGCACGGCGATGCCGGCTCCTCCCGATGCCGAATCGGAATATTTCATCCCCACGCACGAATTCCTGCCGAATTTCTCCACCAAGGGTTTCCGCTTCAATCGTCCGCCTCCTGCCGCCTAGCTTGTCCCGATCCATTGGCTAACCTGGCAGCGCGCGTCATGCCTGCGGCCGGAATATTTCACGAAGGAGATTGCGAGCTATGACTCCTCTGGTTCGCCCGGAACCAACCAAAGCCGGTCGGGCCGACTGGGTGCGTTTAACTGCGCCTGAGCGCGGAATTGTTGTCGCCGGCCTGGTCGGGTTGGTTTCCTTTGCGGCGACGGAATTCATGCATTACCTGCTGGTTCCCGATCTCGGCCATCGCTGGGAACGATGGCTGGCGCAAGGCGTGTCGGCCCTGGTGGTCGCACTGTTGACCGCCAAACTGGTCGACGCCGCCAATCAACGCCGGGAAGCCGCGCTGCTGCGCATGCAGGTCATTTCCGAGATGAATCACCACATCCGCAATGCCCTGTCCGCCATTTCGCTGTCGGCAGATTCGATCGAGAACCAGCAGTGCATGCAAGTGATTTCCAACAGCGTCGACCGGATCGAATGGGCGCTGCGCGAGATCCTGCTCCGCAGGACGCCGCTACCGGAAGGCGGAACGGCCCACTCGCCCTGCGTCGCGCGTGCACTTCCACCCAACCGTCCGAGCGCAACCACGCGATCCAATCTTGAGTCACTTCGAGTCCCACAGGAGAAAGGCCGATGAGCGTCGCAAAAATTCTCTGCGTTGAGAACCACCCGGAATATCTCGACGCGCTTGAGTACATGCTCGCAGGGGCGGGGTATGAGGTGGTGCCGGCCAGGACCGGCGCCCAGGCCCTGGTTCTGCTCGCGAATCTGAACGTGCAAGGCGTCCTTTTGGAGTACGATCTGCCGGATATCACCGGCGGCGCCCTGCGTTCTGAGATGAAACGAATCAAGCCCGAGGTGCCAATCCTTCTGTTTTCGGGCGTCGGCAGCCAAACCCCGTTCCTGCTCCGTTTCTTTGATTCGTACTTGCGCAACGCCGAAGACCCGGAGCGGGCGTTCCACGATCTGGAGCGATGAAGGTGGAGCAAAGCAACCGGGACGTTAGAGATCTGGCATCGGAGGTGACAGCATGAAGAGCCGCAGGCTCGTCGTGCTTGCCGATGACGGCAGGATTGTTCGCGCAGGCGCCATTCGAGCGGGGACAATCCTGCCGGTTGAACTGAATCCTTCGCTTGAGCCCAGCAAACCTCCCGGCCAAGAAATCCGCGCCCCGGGGCTCGATGCTTCCGGGAACTTCGGTTGCCGACTGCGCGCTGATTCACTCTCGGTCGCGGCCTGACGGCGTGTGCCGCAGCCAGGTCGATGGCAAGGATCGAAGGATCGGCCGCAAGCGCTCCGGCTGTTTTCCTTCGACGTCTGCGGCCTCCATGATTTCGCGCACGTTTCCTGGTTCGCACGGGCAGAACCGATCCTTCTTGTTCGAACAGGCGCGGGCGGGACGCAGGAAGCCAGCCCACGTTTGACGGTTGCGCAGCCGCCAGCACCGCCATCGCCTCCGGGGTCCGCAGTGTCAACGAGAATTTGTTCGATCAAAGCCTGAAGGATTTCGATTCCGTCGGGTCCAACAGGACCTCTGCAAGTCATACAAGTAAATTGGTTTGGCATCCCGAACCCGGGCCGTCCGAGCGGTTGGCGGTGCTTCCGCGCCCGCTCCTTGAAATTCGTGAAATATGTGAATATCATCCGGCCACTCGTACCTGGGCCAAGCTGTTGCATGACCACATTCGAGGTCTCGAAGGCCTTGCGTGGCGCCCGAGGCTTGCCAGCCAGGGCGAAGCGTATGTGTTTCCTGGGGATGGTTGCGGCGCCGCCGACTTCGCAATCGTTACCGCCCCAACACCTCTGACCTCGCCGACAGAGTACGGGAAGATCAAAGCCGTGGTGGACTCGGCGAACATCGCGATGTTGCACAGCAAGTAACGGTTTGCGAAAGTTGAATCCTGGTGCAGGTCAAGCCGGAGTGATGCCATATTGCATCGAGAAATTTCTGCACGACTCGAGGCGGGACTCGGGCCATCTCTTGCCCGGTGAGCACCTTGCATCGTGATCGAAGATTCCGGCATGGCATGGAACGGAGAATTTCGTGTTCGTCTCGGTCCAGATGGACACCCGGTCTTCGCTACCACTACATAAATTGACGGATACCTGGCCACCGGCTTCTGGGTTATATACAGAGGAAGGAGCTAGCTATGTCAGAATCCAATCGCCAGGATGCAATACAGAAGTGGGCCAGATTTGCTCTACGGTGTGGCCTTCTGCTTACCGATGTCAAACTATGGGACTCCCTCAGGGGGGAACTGAGAGACCGCGTCGATGACGTTAGCAACGAGGTGAGGCGGAGGTACGCGGACACCAGCGACCGTCTCGACCGGGCGCACGATGCCTTTCACGGGCGCCGCGGTTGGGCCCCAGCCGCGAGTTTTCTTGGGGGAGTGGGTGTCGGCGTGGGCATCGGCCTGTTGCTGGCTCCGGCAGACGGCCAGCAAACCCGGACCGTGTTCCGCGATAAGGTGGTTGGCTTGAAGAACCGCGTGGCAGAGAGGACAACGGAAAACGCCCCATTTCGAGAAGCTACCCGCCCCTCATCGACGGGAACCGACGGCGACTAGTTTCAGCCCTATTCTTGGCTCACGGTTACGTATTCACGATAACCTTGCCGAACATCTGACTTTTTTCCAGATATTGGTGAGCCGCGCGAATGTCGCTGAGCAGGAAGGTGCGGTCGACTACCGGCTTCAAACGTCCGGCGAATACGTGACCGAGGACCTCGTGCAGTTCGCCCATCGTCCCCATGTAAGACCCCAGCAGCCGCAACTGCCGCGCGAACAGATGCCGCAGGTCGATTCCGGCATTCTGCCCGGTCGTGGCGCCGCAGGTCACAAGCGTGCCGGCGGACTTGAGGGACTTCATGCTCTCCTCCCAGGTCGCCACGCCGACGTGCTCGACCACGATGTCGACGCCTTCCTTATTCGTGATTTTGCGGACCTCTTCGGAAATCTTCTGTTTGTAATGATCGATGCCGAAGTCGGCGCCGAGAGCGCGCGCCTTTTCGAGCTTCTGATCGTTGCCGGCGGTGGTGATCACGCGGCACTGAAACATCTTGGCAATCTGGATGGCGGCAGTCCCGACGCCTGAGCCGGCGCCCAGCACAAGCACAGTCTGCCCCGGTCGCACGTGGGCCAAACCGACCAGCATGTGCCACGCGGTCACAAACACCAGCGCAACGCTGGCCGCCTGATTGAAATCCAGAGTATCCGGGAACGGAATGACGTTCGCAGCCGGGACCGCGAGCAGTTCGCAATTTCCGCCATCGACGGCGTTGCCGAGAACCGTAAATTCACGGCACTGGTTTTGGAATCCGGCCACGCATTTCACGCAGTGTCCGCAGAAATGCATCGGCGCGACCAGCACGCGCTGCCCCGGCTTGAATCCACCGATGTACTCGCCGATTTCCGCAATCTCGCCGGCAACATCGCTGCCCGGAATGTGCGGCAGTTTCACCCCGGGCAGTCCCTCGCGCACCCATAGATCAAGGTGGTTCAACGAACAAGCCTTCACCCTCACCAAAATCTGATCTTTGCGCAGTTGCGGGTCAGGGATGTCTTCGTACGTCAGAACTTCCGGCCCACCGAATTGATGAATGCGAACGGCTTTCATGAGCGATCCTCGGGAACTCCTGGAACTTACCACAAAGCGAGGAAGAAATTCCTGCTCGTCGGCTCACTTCGACCTTCCGTACTTGCTTTGGACGGCGTCAAGACATGCCGGAGGAAGTGCAGCGGCGCAAAGCCGGAACGTGACCGTTGGGGGACTTGAGCAGAACTTTTCCTTGATTGATAATCGTCTGGAGAACCAGCTTGGATATCTACGAACAAATCGTCGCGCTTCGCCGCCAGGGACGTCGGGGGGCCATCGCCACCATCGTCAACGTCCGCGGATCAATCCCATCGTTCAAGACCGCGAAAATGCTGGTTTCGGACGACGGGTCGATCATCGGAACCATTGGCGGAGGTTGCGTCGAGGCCGATGTCTGGCAAGCCGCGCGTGAAGTCATGGAGTCGGAGAAGCCGCAAACCCTGAAGTTTGACTTGAATCAGGATCCAAAGTACGACACGGGCCTGGTCTGCGGCGGAACGCTGGAGATTTTCGTGGAGCCCATTCTGCCTCCAGCGTTACTTTATATTTTCGGTGCAGGGCACGTAGCTCTCAATGTTTGCCGAGCAGCGGCAAGTGCGGGATTCGAGGTAATCGTGAGCGATGACCGCTCCTCCTATGCGACCCGGGAGCGATTCCCTCTGGCGCGCGAAGTGCATGCGCTGGACTTCGACGAAGCCACCAGGAAGCTCGATCCAAACGAGTCTTCTTATATTGTCATCGTGACGCGGGGCCACCGCGACGACATGCGCCTGCTGCGCTGGGCGGTTCAAACCCACGCTCGCTATGTTGGCATGATCGGCTCCAAGCGCAAAGTGATTAGCATCTATAAGACTCTTTTGGCGGAGGGTTTGGCAGCGAGTCTGTTCGACCGCGTACACGCGCCAATCGGCATCGATATCGGGGCGGTCACGCCCGAGGAAATTGCAGTGGCAGTCACCGCCGAACTGATCGCCATCCGCCGCCGGGCTACTGCTGCGCTTCCGCACCTGAGCTGGTTCAAAGGCCTGCGAGAAGCAGCTGCCGATGCGAGCACTGTCGACGAAGACGGACACTGCCTCTAACCGTCTCTTTGTCATTCCGAGCCGAAGGCTCGGAGCCTAGGAGGAAGCTGGTTGTCACGGTCACTCACTTTCCCGGGCCATTCTGCTGTCTTCCGCGCCGTGTCCCGTTCCGCGAGCTTTGCCGGGGTGATCCTTGCCGCAGGCGAATCCTCCCGCATGGGCACGGACAAGGCTCTGCTCCCTTGGCCGCCGCGCGCCGAAGGCCTGCCTCCGTCAAAGGAGACGTTCCTCTCCGCCGCCATCCGTTCTCTGACACCAGCTTCCGACTTCGTGATTGTAGTAGCGGGAAAGAATGAACCGACGCTGGCGTCGATTGTCTATGCCGCAGGCGCATCCCTCGTGCCCAACCCCGATCCCGCCCGCGGACAGTTCAGTTCCCTCCAGGTCGGATTGCAGGAAGTCCTCAATCGCGGACGCGATGCTGCGATCATCACGCTGGTCGACCGCCCGCCAGCCCGTGCGGGCACCGTACTGACGCTGCGCACAGCTTTTGAGTCCGCTGCACAGGATATCTGGGCAGTGGTCCCCGAGCTCGGTGGGAAACACGGACACCCGTTTGTCATCGGGCGCAATATGATCGAGGCCTTTCTGCGGGAACCCGCGAGCGGGAATGCACGCGACATCGAACACCGGCACCAGGACCGGATTTATTACCTGGCCGTCGACGATCCCCACGTCGCGTTGAATATCAACACACCCGAGGAGTATTCCGCGCTGGCAAAATCATCCTGATCCTCGGACCCAAGCCACCGAATTGCGCATTTCCGTCGGCTCAAGTTATTGTCGAAGTGTATGAAAACGATCAGCCCCCGGCAATCCAGGGCCCAGGAGTTTCTCGACTCCGTTCTGCGGCTTGCGGCGAAAGTTGCCGCATTCGACTGTGACGGCACGCTCTGGTCGGGCGATGCCGGCGAGACCTTCTTCGATTGGGAGATCACGAAGGGCCTGGTGACCGCCGAAGTCGGTCGGGCCATGCGCGCCCGCTATCTGGAATACAAGGCCGGAAAGGTCAGCGAAGAGGGGATGTGCGGCGAGATGGTCACCATGCACAAAGGACTCGCGGAAGCCACCCTGATGGAGGCGGCCACGGAATTCATGTCGTCCGCCTTCCCCGGACGCGTCTTCCCGGAAATGAAGAAATTAGTCCAGCAATTGCACGGTCAGGGATGCGAGATCTGGGCCGTCTCGTCCTCGAACGAGTGGGTCATACGCGCCGGAATGAAGGAATTCGGCATCGAAGCCGAGCGCATCCTGGCCGCAAAAGTCGAACTGAAAGACGGCCTGGCGACCGACCGACTGGTGCGCGTGCCCTCGGGGCCCGGCAAGATGCAAGCTCTGCGCGAAGTGGTCAACAAACCGATCGACCTGGCCTTCGGTAATTCCCGCTGGGATACTGAGATGCTCGCCATGGCTGGACATGCATACGCCATCAACCCCAATCCCGATCTCGAAGCCAATGCCCGCCGGCACGGATGGACGATCTACTTCCCCGATGGCACCGCGCGCCGTTGACTATCCGGCGGGCTTCCCGCGGTTAAAATGAAGTTGATGTACTCCGCCGAGCTGCTCGATCACTTTCAAAACCCGCGGAACGCCGGCGATCTGCCTGATCCGGACGCGGTCGTGGAACTCGAAAACCCGGTGTGCGGAGACGTAATCCGGCTCAGCCTGAAGTTGCACAACGGCCGCATTGGCGAAGTCCGCTTCAAGGCCAAAGGATGCGTCCCTTCCATGGCCTGTGGATCGGCGTTGACCGAACTTGTTCGTGGAAGGACGGCGGAGGAGGCGCGCCAGCTTCAGCGCGATGACATCATCGCCCTGGTCGGGGCTCTGCCGCACGCTTCTTCCCATGCCGCACAGCTGGCGCTCGATGCGCTCCGGGCAGCGCTCGGAAGGCTAGAAAGCACTCGGCGGTCAGCCCGCCAAGGCAAGTGATTCAGATAGCGCCAGTCCCCGAGCTCGCGCCAACTGGCCCGCACTCATCGCAGAAGGACCGAACTCGTTCTCGCTGCCGAGGGTTCAGCCTGACTCCTCATGGCCTGAGCCTCCGCGAGGAAACGCGCGGGTTCCTTCCGCGTGCGCTTCCAGAGTTTGTCGATCGACGCGTGATAGCCGAAGATGGCATGCGGACATCTTGCCGCGAGATCGCCAACCACGGCGTCGACCATCTCTTTGCTGAGCTTGACCTGCATTTTCTTTCCCATGTCGTCATAGGCCTGCAGGAAGTGATACTTCCCTACCGTGATCAGGAAATAGAGTTTCCGTTTGAGCACAAACGGGTGCGCCCATGCGAGATGGTTCAGGCGAATGGCATTGGCTCCGAAAGGCATCCGCGCCAAGAGCCAATTCTGGGTGACCTCGACCTTGATCGAACGCCGCGAGTAGACCGGATGCATGGGTGCCGTCTCGGCATCAATTTCCTGGACCATCATCTCCAGCTGTCCGTATTTCGCGATGCGTTTTGCGAAAGAATGCTCTCGGAAATCGCTGTTGCCGCGCCGATAACGCATGAGCATCCAGAGCCAGAACAGGAGAACGGGGATTCCTATAACTAAGAATGCGATGCCAAAACCGCGAAAGTCCTGGCCGTCGATGTAGTACGTCGCCAGCGGCAGCCGGGCAGGGCCGTGACTTTCGAGACTTTGTGTGAGTTCGGCAGAAAGCGGCCTTACTCTGCCTTCCAGGGTGAGATCGCGGATTTCTTCGGGGTGTCCACCGTCGGGAATGCGAAGGATGAGCAGCTTTTCTCCCGCGGAAGCGACAAAATACTGGCTGTCGACCTCCTCCCTCCCGTCTTGTGTGGTGACATGCTGAAGACCGGTATCGAACGCACGTGCCACATGCACCCGCACGAACTGACCTTCCACCGGGTGCTGTGCCACGACGGAGGTGTCGACCGCCGCCGGCCCGCGGAAGAATTGGCTCAGGTATCGTCGTTGCGAATAGGTAAAGAGCCCGCCGAGGGCGGCGGTACACAGGATCGCGATAAGCAGGTTCCGGTTCGTGCGGCGAATCACCTCACCGCAGTATCCTTCCCACATGAGTCACCTTCCCCTTTTGGTATGGAGTCATGGCGCTTGCCGGCTGACCGTCGCTGTGGCGGGGGGCGAGGTCCCGATGATTCCTGTTCGTCAGGATTCGATGCCGGTCTTGCTGGTGCGCTACTAGTAGCGCATGATGGGCCTGCATTATAAACTTACGACCTGCTTTGGGAAAGGACATGCAAATCGATTGCAATGGGACAGATCATTTGAGGGTCGCGCCCAGCTGAATCGTCCGGCGGGACTCCCCGGGAAGTGGCTCGCTCGGGTTCCGGGAGGAGTGTTTCATCGCTGCAAGCCAGAAATTTCACCCGGTGTTGCTTTCCCGACAGTCCATTTGATGAAAAGGCATCCGACAGAGTACCGGGGTTCCCTGGGGTTCCCTCTTCGAGCGCCGGGATTTCTCGAACATGGGTTAAGATTTTGAATATGGCGGTAGTCACCAGCATGGAAGAACTCCGCGGCGAGATCGTCGAACTGGCCAACATGGCGGTCGACGCCGATGAACTCATGCGGGCGATGGTCAAGCTTCTGCACGACCGCATGCTCAACTACAACTGGGTCGGCTTTTACATGCTCGAACCGGGCGCCGAGCCGCCCGTGCTTGTTCTTGGCGCGTTCGAAGGCGCCATGACCCCGCACACCCGGATCCCGCTCCACCAGGGCATCTGCGGAGCGGCGGCTTCGAGCGGACAAACGGTCGTGGTCGACGACGTCGCCCGAGATCCGCGCTACCTCGCCTGCTCGCTCGAAACAAAATCCGAGATCGTCGTCCCGATTTTCTCCCAGGGCAAGGTCGTCGGCGAGCTCGATATCGACAGCCATTTCCCCGCCGCCTTCACTGCCGGGCACCAGGAACTCGTCCAGCACTGCGCCATGCTTGTCGGAAAAAAGCTGGAGACCTGCGGCCACTGACCTGAAAGAAAGAATGATCCATGCGAGTAGAAAAAGGGAAAGTACGCGCGCCGGAAATCGGGCGGGTGTGGCTGAACTCGGCGGCGCTGAGCTTTCGCCAGTTGCGCGGCCGCGCCGTGCTCGTCGATTTCTGGGACTACACCTGCGTCAACTGCATCCGCACGCTGCCTTACGTCAAGGCCTGGCATGAGCGCTATCGCGACAAGGGACTCACCGTCATCGGCGTGCACACCCCCGAGTTCACCTTCGCGCAGTACGAATCGAACGTCGAGCGCGGCATTAGCCAGCTGGGCCTGACCTACCCGATCGTCATCGATAGTGATCGCGAAATCTGGAAGGCCTTCGCCAACCGCTACTGGCCGACAAAGTATCTGCTCGATAAAGACGGGTACCTCCGTTACGGACAATTCGGCGAAGGCGGATACGGCGAGTGCGAGCAGGTGATTCAGGAATTACTGCGGGAAATCGATCCGGCGATCGAACTGCCGCCGCTGATGGAACCAGTCCGCCAGGAAGACAGCGCTGGCGCGGTCTGCTACCGGGCTACCGGCGAGCTGTACCTGGGCCACCGCCGTGGACGCATCGGCAACGAAGGCGGGTTCAAGGAAGATCAGATTGCCGATTACGCATTCTTCGGCCAGGGGGAAACCAATTTCTTCTACGCGACCGGACGCTGGGCCTCGACCGCCGAATACTTCGAAGCCGTCGAAGATGGCTCGCACACTTTGCGGTTGCGATACGAAGCCTCCGCCGTAAACTTGGTCATGGCTTGCCCCCACGCCGCTTCCGCCGAAGTCGTAATCCTCGAGGACGGCAAGCCGCTGACGCATCGGCAAACCACCCCGGACACGCGTTTTCGCAGCAACCGGGGCCAGGAAGAAAGCTACCTGGTCGTTGATTCACCCCGCCTGTATTTCCTCGTCGACAACCACGAGTTTGGCGCGCATGAACTGGAACTGCGATGCTCGCCGGGCGTGGCTGCATTCGCCTTCACCTTCACCAGTTGTGTGGATCCTGTCGCCACCCGGCAGCGCTCGGCGGATGCGTCATGAAACGGGTCGTCGCAGCCCTGATCCTCGAAGGCGACAAGGTGCTCGTCTGCCAGCGCACGCGCCATCAAACCATGCCGCTGAAGTGGGAATTCCCCGGGGGAAAAATCGAAGAAGGCGAGCAACCACGCGACGCCCTCCGTCGCGAGCTCGACGAGGAACTCGGCATCTCCGCCCAGATCGGCGATGAACTGGCGCGCATTCAGCACGAATACCCGAACGGCGGCATGGTGGAACTGCGCTTCTATGTCGTCCGCGAATATCGCGGGGAACTCGAAAACCGCATCTTCAAAGACATTCAGTGGGCTCGACCGCGGGACCTGCCAAACTACGACTTCCTCGAAGCTGACTTGACGCTGGTGAACGATTTAGCTGCCGGAAAATTGCTCTGAAAGCCCGGGGAAAGTGCACCGGTCTGATTCTCATCCTGACGACCCGCCCACCGTGCGGGCCGAAGGACCGATGCATTTACCCGACACGCCGCACAGGTCCCTGGCCGCAACCAGCGCGGCTGCAGATGACAAGGGATGGACGAAATCAAGTGGACTCTCTAGCTGGAGCGCAGCGTCCAAAACCAGGCTATCGTGAGCCCGATCATGATTACTGTGGTCGCCCACGCCACCCAGTTGAACAGCCGGGTGTTCACGTACTCGCCCATCAGGTCTTTGTTGTTGATCAGCAGCAGCATGAAGATCAACACGAACGGCAGCACCACGCCGTTCACCACCTGGGAAAATACGGCGATCTTCACCAGCGGCAGCCCGGGAATCAGCACCACCGCCCCGCCGGCCACGATCAACGCGGTGTAAAGCCAGTAGAACGCCGGCGCCTCGCCGAACTTCATCCCCACGCCGGATTCGAACCCGAGGCCCTCGCACACGGTGTACGCCGTCGACAACGGCAAAATCGAGGCGGCGAACAGCGACGCGTTGAACAACCCGACGGCAAACAAAATGTAGGCATACTGGCCGGCCAGCGGCTTCAGGGCGGCCGCCGCATCCGCTGCATAAGTGATGTTGCGGAAGCCGTGAATCCACAGCGTCGCCGCGCAAGCCACGATGATGAACCACGCCACCACGTCGGTGAAGATGCAGCCCGTCACCACGTCGAGCATCGAGGCCTTGTACTGCCGGCGCGTGATGCCCTTTTCCACAACCGACGACTGCAGATAAAACTGCATCCACGGCGCAATCGTCGTCCCCACCACGCCGATCACCATGTACACATAAGCCGGCTGGCGAAATGCCGCCAATTTCGGCGGGATAAATGTGGCGATCGCCGCCATTTCCCACGCCGGATGCGCCAGAATACCCGCAAAAATATAGGTGATGTAGAAAAACGACGCCACCAGGAAAACTTTTTCCACGCTCTTGTACTGGCCTTTGACCACAATCAGCCAGACGATCACGCCGCATACCGGAACGGTAAACATCCGGCGCAATCCGAACAGTTCCAGGCTTGTAGCGATCCCGATAAACTCCGTCACCACGTTCCCGAAGTTGGTGATCAGGATGCCGATCATCATGAAAAACGTGATACGCAGACCGAATTCCTCGCGGATCAGGTCGCTCAGTCCCTTGCCGGTGATCGCGCCCATGCGGGCACACATCTCCTGCACCACGATCAGCGCCAGAGTGGTCGGGATCATGGTCCATAACAGGAGATGTCCGAATTGCGCCCCGGCGGATGAGTAGGTCAGGATGCCGCCGGCATCATTGTCGACGTTCGCGGTAATAATCCCCGGACCGAATACGGCGAGGAACAGCAGGATCCGGGTCTTCCAAAGCCTCAGAAACCTCATGCGCGCATTTCGCAGACATAGAGATGGAGCAATTTAGTGCTACAGCGACGGGATAGGATAAACGCAGATGCGGAATGCGCCAAACGAAAAGTGCATGCGGAGTGGAAAACAGGGGTGCCGGCACCTCGGACAGGTTGGTGCGGCGTGGATCTCCCGCCTATTCCGCGCGCAGAGCGATGACGGGATCGACGCGGGCCGCCCGCCAGGCGGGAAGCGCCGCAGCCAGGACGACGATCGGGGTCACCGCCAGCAGCACGCCGGCATAGGTCACGGCGTCGGTGGCCTTCAGTCCGTAGAGCATGGAATTCATTACGCGTGAGGCGGAAACCGCCAGCACCAGCCCGATGCCCACCCCCAACCCAGCCATCTGCGCCGCCCGGCTCAGCACCAGGGCCATGACTTTGTGCGGCGAAGCCCCCAAGGCCATCCTCACACCGAACTCCGGGATGCGCTGCGTGGTGACGTAACTCATCACCCCGTACATCCCCGCCATGGCCAGCAGCAGAGCCAGCCCGGCAAACAGCCCCACCAACGCCATTTGCAGCCGCGGCGTGGCGATCGAGTCCCCAACCATCGCTTCCATGGTGGTGAACTTGGTTGCGATCGCGGGATTCAGCGACCGCATCCGGCTGCGCACCGGATCGATGAGCGCGGTCGGCGAAATTGCGCTGCGCATCACCAGTTCCACCTGGTTGGCCATATAGGGATGCTGCAACAGCGGCATATAGAGCGTCGGTCCTGGCAACGCCGCGGGCGAATCCTGGCGAACATCGGCGACCACGCCGACGATGGTCATCCACTTCGGCTTATCGAGGCCGCACTCGATCTGGTGGCCGATCGGGTCCTTGCCCGGAAAGCTCTGCCGCCCGAGCGACTCGCTGATGATGGCGACGAAGGGATGATCGTAGGTGTCATTGGCCGTAAACTCACGCCCTCCGAGCAGAGGTATGTCCATGGTGCGAAAGTAGCCGGGACTGGCCAGGCTGAAATCCGCCTGCGTGTCGGGATGGTTTCTGTGCTCGCGGAAATCCTGGCCATCGATCCCATAGCTGCCGTTTGAGCCGTATTCGCCTGTGGGCAGGCCCATGGTGGCAGCAGCGGCGGTCACGCCCGGGACCTGCTTCATTTGCTCCACCGAGTTCTCGAGAGTTCGTCCGGCCGCGAGAGATTCTTCGAGAGTGTGGGCCGGATCGTGTGCGTACATCACCAGCATCCCCGCGGTGCGGTAGCCGAGATCGACGGTGTTCAGAGCGAGAAAGCTGCGGAACAGTAATCCGGCGCCGATGGCCAGCGCGAACGACAAGGCCACCTGCGCGACGACCAGAGCATTGCGCAGACGGTTCGACGAACCGGCAAGCCCGCGCCCGGAGTGTTTCAATTCATCAATCAGATGCACCTGCGCCGCCAGCCTCGCCGGACTCATGCCGAACAGGAAACTGGAGGCGAGCGAAACGCATATGGCAAATCCCAAGACGGACCAGTTCACCTGAATGTCGGGGAGGCGCGGCAAACCCACCTGCCGCGCAGTGGCGTGGGCCAGCCCCCGCGTTCCGATGAATGCCAGGAGCAATCCCAGCATCCCCCCGGCGAGCGCCAGAAACCCGCTCTCAAACAGCAGTTGGCGCACAATTGCGGTTCGAGTCGCCCCCAGGGCAGCGCGAACGGCCATCTCTCGTTGCCTTGCCGTAGCGCGGGCCAAAAGCAGGTTGGCGAGGTTGGCGCAGGCAATCAGCAGCACCAGCGACACCGCGCCCATCAGGAAATAGAGTGTGGTCCGCACCGATCCGACGAGTTGCTCCGCGAGCGACACTGCCAGAAACGACTTATCCTTGTTCGTGTCCGGATACGCTGCCTCGAGCCGTGCACCCAGGGTCTGCAACTGCGCATTGGCCCGATCGAGCGGTGTTCCCGGGCGCAGCAACGCGAGGGAGCGGTAGTTGTAGGCCGTGCGCTCGCTCCACATACCCTCGGCCGAATCGGTCTGCGCCAGCCACACATTGGCATCCGGCGGGAAGTGAAACCTGGCGGGCATAACTCCGACGATCTGGTAGGCCTGACCCTCCATATGAAGGGTCTTGCCGAGTGCCCCGGCTCCCGAGCCGAAGTTGCGTTCGGCGAAGGGCAGGCTCACGACTGCGCCCTGCTTGGCATCGGCCGCCTCAAAAGTTCTTCCATACGCGGGCGCAACTCCGAACACGCCAAAATAATCAGGAGCCACCAGGTATGTGCCCACAAACTCCGCGTGATCCGGCATCTGCACACCCATTTCGCCACCGTAGTAGAAGGTCACCTGCTCGAGCATCGATGAACCCGAGCGAATGTCGATCAGGTCGGGGCCGGTCACGCGCGGAATCGAGCGCCTTTCCCGTGTAAAAGAGGTGTTCAACTGCACCATGCGCGAAGCATTGGGATAATCCAGCGGCCGCAGCAGCACACCATTCACCACACTGAACATGGCCGTATTGGCACCGATGCCAAGCGCCAGCGTCAATACGGCAATCGCGGCAAACGAAGGATTGTGCCTGAGCGCGCGCAGCGCATAGCGGAGTTCGTAGAACATCGCACCTCCTCCAGGAAAATGACGAGGAAATAGACGCGCAGCGCCGTCAGTGGTGACCCGCATCTTACATTTTTGCCCGCAACATGCTGATCACGTCGTCGGAGGTGATCACGCCCGTCAGCTTGTTGTGTTCGTCGACCACGGGCAGGGTTTGCAGATTGTACTTGTCGAACAGTTCGGCGACTTCGTTGTCCGACACGCCCTCGTGCGCCAGCACCAGCGGTTCCTGAGTCAGCGACAGCATCGGGGCCGTCAACGGGGCCAACACGATTCGGACCAGCGGAACCGCGCCCACCAGCGTTCCATGGGAATCCACCAGGTAGATCGTGCTGACCACCTCCGGCCCTCCCTCGAACTCACGGAGGGATTCGATCGCGTTCTGTGCCGTCGCCGCAATCGGCAGCGCCAGAAACTCCGTGGTCATGCGGCCGGCAGCCGTTTCTTCTTTGTGCTCCAGCAGTTCGACGACTTCCTGCTGCGCCTCGGGCCCCATCTGCACCAGGATCTGTTCGGTGCGATCCTCGGGGAGTTCGCCCAGAAGATCCGCGGCCGCGTCGGGATTCATTTCCTCGACAATCTCGGCCGCCCGTTCGGAATCGAGAGACTCGACGATTGCCTTCTGCACCTTCGGTTCGACTTCCTCGAGCGCCTCGGCAGCGGTTTCTTCATCCAGAGTCTGAAACACCGCCTGGCGCTCGTCCGGGGCAAGTTCTTCGACGATATCGGCAATGTCGGCGGGGTGCAGCTTGGCCAGGCCTTCATGCGAAATCTTGAGCTTCACGCGCCGGGCGGGATCGGTCTCGATGACATCCACGTAGTTCCAGGGAATGCTGCGCGGCGGAATCCTCCCCAGCAGCACCTGCAGAGCGGTTCTCGGCGCAACCCCGCGCAGCAGCCGCCGCACGGCTCCCCGCGCCCCCACATCGACCGAGAGCACCCGCAGGACGACACGGACCTGCGAGGTGTCCTTTTCCTTCTGCGACTCGACCTGCAGATCGACATCATTTACCCGCACCACTTTGCGTCCGTTGACGTCGATGACCTGCTGGTCGAGCAGATCGCGATCCAGCAGGAACAATCCCTCGCTACCGTTGACCGCCGGCCACTCTCCGGCAGCAGTTGCCGCCCGGATGCCGCCGTCAAAGGTGGCGACCGCCGCAAAGGAGAGCACGCGATTGCCCGACTTGGTCTTGACGATGAGAGCAGAAATACGTGAGCGGTCTTCCTGCGGTGTGAGCGCGACTTCGCGCACCTGCCCGGCCGCACCCGACGGGTCATACACGGTGGCGCCCAACAGTTCGCTCAAGGCCAGAGTCGTCATCCCGCCTTGAGCATAACCAACTCGCACGCGAATCGAAACGAATTTTTGTCTTAAATCTGCAAAATTGTCTGCCTGGCTCGTTCCCCGCCAGGCAGGGGCAGTGAGGGCGTCAGCCGGCTTGACGCGCATCCATCAGACCGATTCTTGCGGATCGGCCCAAAGACAACCCGAAGGCCGGGCGCGCTCCCCCGACGCCGGAGAGACCTCACCGTGCCCGTATAATCGGAACAGAGCGGCGTGCGCCTCATCTTCGACATCTTCGGACAAACCCTGCGCACTCTGTGGGCGCACAAACTCCGCTCGTTCCTCACCATGTTCGGCATCGCCTGGGGGGTCGGTTCCCTGCTGCTTCTGGTCGGCCTCGGCGAAGGATTTCGCTCCGGCAACCGCAAACAGTTCGACTCGATCGGCGAAAACGTTATGTTTATCTGGTCGGGGCGGGCCCCCATGGTGCAAGGCAGTTTCACCGCCCTGCGCCAGTACTACCTCACGTATTCCGACTACCAGGACATCCTTAGCGACTGCCCGAGCGTGGGAGCCGCAACCCCGGTCATCTCGCGATCCGACATCCGCGCGGTCAGCGATTACTTCCAGGCCGGCGGCTCCATCAACGGCGTGCAACCGGAATTCAGCCGCATCCGCTATGTTCCCCTGACCGAGGGACGCTGGCTCAACCACATGGACGAGCAGCAAAAGCGCCGCGTCATCGTTCTGGGTGACGAGACCCGCAGGACCTTGTTCTCCGGGCGCCCCGCTATCGGCAGCACAATCCTGCTCAACGGCACCCAGTTCGAGGTCATTGGTATCCTCGAGCGCGTCGGCCATGGCGACAACAACACGCAGAACCTCAAGAACTACATTCCTTTCAGCACGATGCACGAGTATTTCCCGCCGCTCAACGCCGGTGAGGATCTGAACGTCGTCTCGCAGATCAATTACCAGCCGCGGTCCCGGGCATTGCATGAAACCGCGCGGCAGGAGGTTCACAGGGTCATCGCCCGCAACCACGGCTTCAATCCGGACAATCCCGACTCCTTTGACGAATGGGACACAATCAAGACCGTGGACCAGGTGGGCAAGATTTTCGACGCCATGAACGCGTTCCTCGGCAGCGTGGGACTGGTCACCCTGGCTCTGGGCGCGATCGGCATCATCAACATCATGCTGGTCGCGGTCGCCGACCGTACCCGCGAAATCGGCCTGCGCAAGGCCGTGGGTGCGACCCGGGCCAGCATCATGTTTCAGTTCTTCGTCGAAGGCGCGTTCCTGACCCTGCTCAGTGGAGGAATCGGGATCGCCGGCGCCGCCGCATTGATGGCCGCGCTGTCCAGTATCAGCCTGGGTGACGGTTTCGATCCGCCGAGGCTGGTGGCGTCGACCGCAGCCCTGGCGGTTGTCGCCCTGGCAGTTGCCGGCGTCGCCGCCGGACTCTACCCTGCCCGACGTGCGGCTCTGCTCGAACCCGTGGAGGCCCTCCGCAAGGAATAGCCATGCATCGCGATCTCCTCAAGCAGGCTTACTCGGCGATGCGCCATGACCTGCGCCGCACGCTGCTCACCATGGCCGGCATGGCCTGGGGCATCGCGACGGTGGTCCTTCTTCTTTCCTATGGCAACGGCTTCGGGCGCGCCATCGAGGTCATTTTCGAGAGCTTCGGCGCGACGGCTGTGGGGGTCTTCCCGGGCCGCACGTCGCAGCAAGCCGGAGGCAACAAGGCCGGCGTGCAGGTTCGCTTCACCAACGACGACATCGAACTTCTCCGCAACAATCTGCCGCTCTGCAGACACGTGGTCCGCATGGCGCAGAAGGATTCCACGGTCCAGAACAACAATCGCTCCTTCACTTTCCCCGTGATGGGGCTGGATCCATCGATCCAGCAGATCTGGAATCTCGACATTGCCGAAGGCCGTTTTCTCAACGACGCCGACAACATGCAGCACGGCCTCTATGCCGTAATCGCGTCCGAAGCGCGCGACAAACTGTTTTCGGGAATGCCCGCCGTGGGCGAATCGATCCGCATCGATGGCGTGACCTTTGAAGTGATCGGCGTGGGCGCGCCGCGCATGCAAGAGGGCGACGATGACAACAACCGCGTGGTCTACATCCCTTTCAACTCGATGGATGTGTTGAAAGACAACCACTATCTCGACGGGATCTGGCTGGACTCCATCGGACTGAACCACGACAAGATGGACAAGGTCATCCGCGACACCCTGGCCACGGCTCACGGTTTCAAGCCCGACGATCAGCGCGCGCTTTTCGTCTTCGACGCACAGAAGCAACTGTCGCAGTTCGGCATCATCAGCATGGCCCTGAAGGTTCTGCTGGCGTTCATCGGCACGGTCACACTGGGCATCGGCGGCGTCGGGCTGATGAACATCATGCTGGTATCGGTTACGCAGCGGACGCGCGAAATCGGAGTCGAAAAAGCACTCGGCGCCAGGCGCCACGACATCCTGTTTCAGTTCCTGGCCGAAGCCATGGTCATCACCGCCGCCGGTGGAATACTCGGCATTGTTCTGTCCTATGCCGTTTCGCTCATCGCCGGCCGCATCACCTTCTACAGCGCGCTGGCCACGCACGCCGAGGCCGCCGACATCCGGCTGATCGTCTCACCCATGATTCTGGTGGTAGCCACCTCGATCCTGGGAGTGGTAGGAATCATCAGCGGCATGGTCCCAGCCATGCTCGCCGCAAATCTGGACCCCATCGAAGCCCTGCGTTACGAATGAACTGTAGCGCCGGCAGCCGGCGCGCGGGTAGTCCGGGAGCAGCGGCGCGCTGAGCGCGACGACCCATCAGCGTGCTCGCACGCACCCGCCGGCGAGTAGAATCATTTCGTCATGTCGGAAGACGTTTTTTCGCGGCAGCCTCCCCCGCCCGACCTCCGCCTGACCTACGGCTCCGACCTGAATCAATTCCTCGACCTGCGCCTCCCCAAAGAAAGGACCAGGCAGCCCTGGCGGCTCGCCATCCACATCCACGGCGGATTCTGGCGGGCAAAATACAACCTCGAACACGCCGGACATCTCTGCGCCGCCCTCACCGGCAAGGGAATTGCGACCGCCAACCTCGAATACCGCCGCGTCGGCAACGCAGGGGGCGCCTGGCCCGGCACATTTGAAGACATCCGTTCCGCGTACCAGTTCCTGGTGCAAAACGCCGACCACCACCATTACGATGCGAAGAGAATCGTCGTGATGGGGCACTCCGCCGGAGGCCAGCTCGCCCTCTGCCTGGCCGGGCACGAGTCAACGGTCACGCGCGTCGTCTCGCTGGCCGGCGTCGTCGATCTGCTCGGCGCGTTCGAACTTCACCTCAGCAACGACGCGGTCGTCGAATTCCTTCGCGGCACGCCCGCTGAGGTTGCTGATCATTATCGCGAGGCGGATCCCATGCAGCTTTCGATCCCGCGCGCGCGGCAGTGGCTGATCCACGGCAGCGCCGACGACACGGTCCCACCGCAGTTCAGCCGCGACTACGTTGCCGCGAAGAAGAACCGTAGAGGCCAGCAAAAAGAAGAGGCGCGCCTGACCGAGATCACCGGGGCCGATCACTTCGATTTGATCGACCCGCAGTCAAAAGCGTGGATCCAGGTCGAGCAGACGGTGATTCAACTCGCGGTGTAGCTCTTGTCAGCCACCTCCCACCTGCATTGAGCTCCTTCATCCTCTGTCATTCCGACGGCGCGTGAGCCGGAAGGAGGAATGGGCTCTGTGCCCGCGCGACCTCGGGCAACGAGCAGAATCTTGTTCGCTTCGCTGCGCTCAGCCGGCCGGAATGAGTTGCCAGGGCCTGGCCTTTGCCTGCACGGATCGGCTTATCCGTGTTGATCCGCGCAGGTCCGCAGCCATGAAGTTCCTTGCGAATCCCTTATAATCGTCGTTCACCGAGAGGAACCCTTGCCCTTCGACGACCTCCGAGAGTGGATCGCCGCGCTCGAGCGCGCCGGCGAACTGAAGCGCATCCGCACCGAAGCCGACCCCATCCTCGAAATTGCCGAAATCACCGACCGCGTCTCGAAGGTGCACATGGGGGGACAACCGCCCTCGGCCGCGCGGCCGGGCGGCCCGGCCCTGCTTTTCCAGAACGTGAAAGGCCATCCCGGCTCCCGACTCCTGATCAACCAGTTCGGTTCCGACGCCCGCATGAAGCTCGCGGTTGGCGTCGACTCCTACGACGAGATCGCCGCCCGGATGCGCATGTTCATGGACATGAAGTCGCCGCAGGGATTCCTGGACAAACTGAAGATGCTGCCGCTGCTCACGGAGGCCGGCAAATTCTTCCCGCGCACCGTGGCCACCGGCCCCTGCAAAGAAGTCATCCAGCGCGATGATTTTTCACTCAACGACTTCCCCATCCTGCAGTGCTGGCCCGCCGACGCCGGACGCTTTATCACGCTGCCCTGCGTTACCACCCGTGACCCGAACTCCGGAAAGCGCAACCTGGGCATGTACCGCATGCAGATCTACGACGAGCATACAACCGGCATGCACTGGCAGCGCCAGAAAGTCGCCGCCGAACACGCTCGCGAACGCATGCGCCTGGCAGCCGCGGAAGCGGCCGCGAGCGGTGCGGGGGCGGATGCCTCCATCAGCCCGGCGCGCGCGGAGTCTCGGCGCGCGGCAGTCGACATCATGGCACGCAGCTCCGGCGGAAGCGTACTCGTCGATGGCGAACGTCCCGCCGGCAAGATGCAAGTCGCGGTTGCCATCGGCACCGACCCGGTCGTCACCTTCGCCTCCATCGTCCCGGCCCCGCCGGAAATCGAGGAATACCTCATTGCCGGATTCCTCCGCGGGGCCCCCGTCGATCTGGTGAAATGCGAAACCGTGGACCTCGAAGTCCCGGCCAGCGCGGAAATCGTTCTCGAAGGCCACGTGCACCTCGACGAACTCCGCAGCGAAGGCCCCTTTGGCGACCACACCGGCTTCTATTCCCTCGAAGATCTCTACCCGGTCTTTCACCTCACCTGCATCACGCACCGCAAAGATCCGATCTACGCCACCACCATCGTCGGCAAGCCTCCGCAGGAGGATGCCTACATGGGCAAGGCGGTCGAGCGCATCTTCTTCCCGTTGATGAAGCTCAGCATCCCCGAACTGGTCGACATCAACATGCCGATCGAAGGCGTCTTTCATAACCTGATGATCGTCTCGATCAAGAAGTCGTATCCGGGCCAGGCGCGCAAGGTGATGAATGCCATTTGGTCGCTCGGACAGGCCATGTTCACCAAGTGCATCGTCGTCGTGGATGAAGACGTCGACGTGCAGGATCTTGGAGATGTAACTCTGAAGGTCTTTAACCACATCGATCCCGAACGAGATATCCAGTTCACGCTCGGCCCCATCGATTCCCTTGACCACGCCAGCCGCCTGCCGAATTACGGATCAAAGATGGGTATCGACGCCACCCGCAAATGGGCCAGCGAAGGGTTCACCCGTCCCTGGCCCGATGAAATCGTGATGGACGTGAAAACCAAGGCGATCGTCGACCGGAAGTGGAAGGCGCTGGCCAGAGAGCTGGGACTTGGGTAGAAGGCACGGTCGATCCGAACGGGATGTCCTTCTGACGCGCTGAATTTTTTCTTCACGCTTGCAGCCTGCCTTTGCCCGATGACACAATGGCAGCAGTTTTGAGGCCAGGAAGTCATCCCCTGCAAAACCATCCTTCTGCCCGGGAGCAAATTCATGTCCAGGAAAGCAGTTGCAGTCGTGTCCGTTCTGGTGCTCACTCTCGCCTTGGGTGTACGATATGCCGCGCGGGCGGCCGCGGCGAGTGTGAACACGCGCGCGCTAATCACTGAACCGATTGACACCACCCGCTTGGTCACACTGGTGGGCAATACCCGCCCCGAGGCCAACTCGCATAACGACCGCGGCCCGGTCGCTGACGCCTTCCAGCTCGACCACATGCTGCTTCAGTTGAAGCGCCCGCCCGAAGTCGAAAAGGCATTCGCTGAATACATCGAGAGCCTCACCGACAAGTCATCGCCCAACTTCCATCGCTGGATCACTGCGCAGGAGCAAGGTGAGCAATATGGCCTCGAACAGCAAGACATCGACGCGATTACCGGATGGCTGCGCCAACAGGGATTTACCGTCGGCTATGTTTATCCGAACCGCATGGTGATCGACTTTTCGGGAACCGCCGGACAGATCCGCGACGCGTTCCACACCGAGATCCACTACCTCAACGTCAACGGCAAGCAGCACATCGCAAACATGAGCGATCCGCAGATTCCGCACGCGCTCGCCCCGGCCATTGCCGGCGTCGTTTCGCTGCATGACTTCAAACCGCACGCTTACTACAAGCGCCGCTCCGATTTTACGTTCTCGGGTTGCGGAGGCACCTGCTACGCGCTGGTTCCTGCGGATTTTCAGAAGATCTACAACCTCAGCCCGGTGTATAGCGGGGGCGTCACTGGCTCCGGGATTACCGTCGCCGTCGTCGAAGACACCAACACCTTCGGCACGGATTGGTCGACGTATCAGAAGACATTCGGCCTCACCAGCTTCGGCGGAAAGCTCACGACGACGCATCCCAATGATGCCGGGAACTGCACGAACCCCGGCACCAACGGCGATGATATCGAGGCCGACCTCGACGTCGAGATGATCACCGCTGCGGCCCCGGGCGCAGCGGTCAACGTGATCTCCTGCAGCGACACCACCACGACGTTCGGCGGCCTGATCGCGATCCAGAACCTTATCAGCGCCGGCAGCCCGCCGCCAATCATCAGCATGAGCTACGGCGAGTGCGAGGTGCTGAACGGCGCGGCGTCCAATGCAGCTTTCAACTCCGCCTTCCAGTCGGGGGCGGCCGCCGGCATTTCCGTGTTCGTCTCCGCTGGCGACAATGGCGCCACCGGATGCGCTCGCGACTTCACCAACGGAGAAACCTTCGCCTTACCCGGGATTGGCATCACCGGGTGGGGTGAAACCCAATATAACGTCTCGGTTGGCGGTACCGACTACGAAGACCTGTACAACGCTCTTGAGGGCGGAGCCGCGCAGAGCACCTACTGGAACTCCACCAACACCACCACCTTCGGCTCGGCCAAATCCTACATCCCGGAAATTCCGTGGAATGACTCCTGCGCCAGTTACCTGGTTTACCATGTCGAAGGCTCCGGTTCAGCGACCGGAACCTCCGGCTTCTGCAACAGCGCGACCGGCGAGGCGAGTTTCCTGAGTACGGTTGCAGGCGGCGGCGGGCCGAGTACTTGCGCCACGGGCACCGGTAATTCCAGTTTCCTCTTCGACGAAAACACGACCTGCAAGGGATACGCCAAGCCTTCGTGGCAGCAAGGCATCTTCGGCAACCCGGCTGATGGCGTCCGTGACATTCCGGATGTCTCCCTGTTTGCCAGCAATGGCATCTGGAGCCACTTCATCATCATCTGCGCCTCCGACGCGGCTTCCGGTGGCGTACCGTGCACGGGGGCTCCCAGCACCTGGTTCGGGGTTGGCGGAACTTCCGCCTCTGCTCCGCTGATGGCCGGCATTCAGGCGCTGGTCGATCAGAAGCATAGCATCCGCGCCGGCAACCCGAACCCGACCTATTACTCGATTGCCAAGACCGAGTTCGGCACGAATGGCAACACATCCTGCTACTCGATTAACGAGAAGGCGGGCACGAGCTGCACCTTCAACGACATCACGCAAGGTGACATCGATGTCGACTGCAAGCACAACGGCTCCGTGTTCAGTGCCGACTGCTACTTGCCCTCCGGCACCTACGGAGCGCTCAGCACGCAACAAATCACGAGCCTCACACTAAGTTCCGGCGGGTCTGGCTACACCAGCACGCCAACCTGCAAGATCAGCGTTCCCACAAACCACTCGAAGTATCTGTCGCCCACCGGTACAACGATTTTCGCCGGCGGCGCGGCCGCAACCTGCACCGCGACGATCAGCAGCACCACGAAAAAAGTTACCGCTGTGACTTTGAAAACCAAGGGCGGGGGATACACCGCTGTCCCCACCTGCACCCTCTCCGGTGGCGGAGGCAAGGGCGCAGCCTGCACCGCGGTCATCAAGCCGACGACCGCCGCGAACTCATCTCAACCCGCGTTCGGGGCAACCCCTGGCTGGGACCTGGCAACAGGCCTGGGCAGCGTGAACGGCGCGAACCTGGTGAACAACACCGCCTGGTAGCAGTCGCCGTGGTATCGAATCGCAGCGTGAAAAGACGCGGGCCGGGAATCCTGAAGTTCCCGGCCCGTTTTCATTTTGAAGAAGCGAATTTTGCGAAGCTCACTCGTGCTTGGATTGAGCGTCCGCGCTCGCGCGCTCGTACCCGGCACACTCGAACACCGGCAGCCGCGGATATTTCGGAAAACGAGCATCCGACGCCGACAATTCGCAAAGATAAAATACCGACCCTCGATCCGATTCCATCCGCCGCATGAACCGGCAGTTGAGGCAAAGCCCTACTTGGGGCGGAGCCGTTTTTTTCCCCTGACTCACCTTTCAGGATAACGCGGCACACTCCGGAGCTCTGGAGATTCTGCGCAAACCGATTTTCTCTCCATCTGGTACGAACTGAACTTCCCGTAAATGTGAAAAAAAATTCATCGAATATTGATCTGCTTTTACACGGACTTCCTTGAACCTGGGCGATTTGGTTTGCTATAAGGCCCTCTATGACAGGAGGACACTACTGTGCATTTGCGTGCTCTTCTCGCCATTCTGTGCGTCCTGTGCGCGGCCGAGTTCGCATCCGCCCAACAGACGCTGGGATCGATCAACGGCACCGTGACCGACGCCAGCGGCGCTGTTGTATCGGGAGCTACCGTCAAAGCTCACGCCGTGGCTACCAACCTTTCTGTGGACGCGAAAACCAGGAGTGACGGTTCCTTCAGCATCCCGGACCTGCCGATCGGCCTGTACGAAGTCACCTTCACCAAAGACGGATTTGACACCGCCGTATATCCCCAGATCATCGTGCAAGGCAACCGCACGACCACGGTCAACACCAGGCTGAAACCGGGAGCGGTCTCATCCACCATCACCGTGGAAGCAACCCCGCTGCTGAATCAGACCGATACGACCAACGGCTACACGCTGGGCGAGGAAGTGATCCAGTCAACCCCGCTGGGCACCGGGAGTTTCACTCAGCTGGCGATCCTCGCCCCGGGAGTGAATGCCGATCTTCTGGGAGGATCGGGCACAAACACCGGCTTGGGGAATCAGAACATTTTTGCCAACGGGCAACGGTCCACGAGTAACAGCTTTGCGTTCAATGGCGTGAACACCAACAATCTTTTCAACGGCAATTCTTCCAGTCAGGTCGGAGCCAATCGATTTGTGTTGAGCACGGGCGAAAATTTCCTCGGCGGCAGTGGCGAAGACATTCAGACCAACACGTCGGTCTACGATGCGATCGGGCAAGGCCTGCCAACGCCTCCGCCGGAGACCATCCAGGAGCTGAACGTGCTCACTTCGATGTATGACGCCTCCCAGGGATCCAATAGCGGTGCGCATGTTGAATTGACCACAAAATCCGGCACCAACAACTTCCATGGACAGCTGTATGAATATCACCAGACCAGCGCATGGAACGCCGTTCCCTACTTCCGAACCGACGATCCGACCATCCCTGCGTCCGACAAAGTCCCCGAACTTCACTACAACAGGTTCGGGGCTCTGGTCGGCGGACCGATCAAAAAAGACAAACTGTTCTTTTTCCTGTCGTATCAGGGAACCCGGGTTTCCGACCAGGAAAACGCCACTTCCGGCCTCAACGTGCCCCTGGATCTAACCAACGACCGCAGCGCCGCGGGCTTGGCCGCAACGGCGAATACCGACTTCGGCACCAACTTGACCGCCAGTCAGATCGACCCCGTCGCGCTGCAGCTCATGCAAGCCAAATCAGCGAACGGCGCGTATCTGGTCCCAACTCCGACCATCACGAATCCCACGACAGTCCAAGCGCTTGGTTACGATGTGCAGCTGCAGGGTATCTCGCAATTTACTGCTGACCAGGCCAATGCGAATATCGATTACAACTTCGGCGCCAAAGATCGCCTGGCGGCCAAGTACTATTACCAGCGCGATCCCACCTCCAGTCCTTACGCGATTTCCGGCCTCGATGGTTTTACGCAGTCCCTCGACGCCGGCAGCCATGTCATCTCTCTGAACAACACGACCGTCCTCGGTCCCAATGTAACCTGGGACCAGCGCGCCGGCTTCATCCGGGAAAAAGCCTTCGCCACCACGGCGCAGCCGTTGTCACCCTCCACGGTCGGCATCAACTTGTTCGGAAGCCCGATTTTTCCCGGCATCAGCATCAACAACACCACCGGGAATACCAACCCCAATTTCGGGAGCCTCTCGATTGGGCCGACCTCTCCGTTTGCCAACGCCGGCGTGTTCCAGAACCAGTGGGAGGGTGCATCGAAGATCGCGTGGGTTCACGGACGCCACAATCTGTCTTCCGGCGTCCAGTGGGACCACACACAACTCAACATCGAGAACCGAAATAATCAAGCTGCAGGCTTGTCGTTTGCGGATTTCCCGAGTTTCCTGACCGGAACCCTTCAACTGGGGGAGGAGCGCACCTCTTACTTCGATGGAACCAGCAACCGCCACTACCGCGCCAATCAACTCGGCGCCTATGTTTCGGACAGCTTTAAGGTCACGAGCAATCTCACCCTGACCGGCGGCCTGCGATTTGACTGGGACGGCCCTTTGTCAGAGAAAAACGGCTTGCTCACAAATTTCTATCCCCAAAACTACCAATACGATTTGTCCACCGACACCATCAATGACATCGGACTCGTCGTGGCCGGAAACAACTCCCAGTTCTGCCAGGGTCATCCGAGCTTCTGCGTCAGCAATTCGACGCTCACGGGCCGGCAGTGGGGATTTGCACCTCGGCTCGGTCTTGCGTGGAGCCCGAGCTTTGCCAAGAACTTCGTCGTGCGCAGTGGCTTTGGCCTGTACTACGATCGCGGTCAGTTCTTCACCGAGTACTCGCCCAGCGCAGGCTTCGGCTTCAACGGCCCCTTCGGCGTCACTCTGGAACCGCCCTTTGTCGTGCCTTGCGTCCCTGCCGTTCAATCCACCGCGATCGCAAACTGCGGCAACGGCGCCAACAACCCGACGTTCGAAAATCCGTTCGGCACCACACCACCTCCACCGCCTCCCAACAACTTCTCCAGCGTGACTTCGCTGATACCCAACCAGGGCGGCTTGGAGAGCGGAACCACACCGTTCTTGTTTGGAGGCTACGATCCGGGCAACAAGCTGCCGTATTCAGAAAACTGGACGCTCGACCTGCAATGGCAGCCCCTGAACAGCCTGATGCTGGATCTGGCGTACGTGGGCAACCACGGGGTGCACGGCACCATGCCCATTCCCTTCAATGAGCCGCGGATCGCCACCCCCACGAATCCGGTCAACGGGCAGAGCTATTCCTACGGATATCAGGTGACGGGCGTCAGTGCCGAGCAATTCAACACGTCAACGGGGGGCAACACGGACCTGCGTGCGCCCTATATCGGCTATAGCCCAAATTCGGTTTTTTACGAGGCGATTGGTATCGCCCACTACGACGCCCTTCAATTCAGCCTCACCAAGCGCATGAGTCGCGGACTTCAGGTAAACGGCTCCTACACCTGGTCGCACAGTCTGGACGAGCAAAGCGGGCTGGGCCTGTTCTTCAACGGAAGCGATCCTCTCAATCCTCGTTCTGCCTACGGGAGTTCAGACTTTGATCGCACCCACGTGTTCACCGTGAGCTACCTGTACAAGATTCCCGGCCTGGCCCATGGCAGTGGCCTCGCAAAAGCTGTCGTCAACGACTGGGAAATCAGCGGGATCACGGTACTCGAGAGTGGACAGCCTTACAGTGTGGTTGACTTCAGCGGCGGGGTAGGTAGCGACGTTTTCAGCGACAACGACTTCATTACAAACCCAATCGTTCCGATTGGCGGAGTGGGTGCCACCCAACCGAATGCCGTCTTACAAGGTACAACGGGAGTGAATGCCAATAAGCCAGTGCTGAACGCAAATGCGTTTGGCGTGCCCTTGCTGGCTCCGGGGCAGAATGGGGTGCCTCCCTGCGACCCGGCCAGCGGTGCCTGCGACTACTACGAAACTGGCTTCGGACCTCGGGGACGCAACATCTTCCGCGGCCCATTTCAATCGCGCTTTGACCTTGGAGTCGGCAAGACCTTCAAGCTCAGCGAGAGATTCTCCCTGCGCTATGACGCGCAGGCATTCAACATCTTTAATCATCCCAGCTTCGATACCCCCAACAACGATGTTTCGTTCAACCCGTCCTTTGGCAATCCGCCTATTTACAGTAACCCGTGTTCCGTTCAATTTCAGGACACTGGCACCGGCAACGGCGCATACTCTTGTCCCCCGTCGGGCAGCCTGGGGATCATTCAACACATTCTCGGCAGTCCACGCTTTCTTCAGATGGCCCTGCACCTGACCTTCTGATCAGAGCGAGAGAGCAGCTGGCAAAACATGGTTCGGAACGAGGGCTGATCAGGCAGCCGCTGATCGCCCTTCTTCTCCCCCAGAATCACGAGAGTCTGTGACCTTGATCATCACCTTGGAACGACGCGATTGGTCGGCCCCGCCGGTCTGTGCGGTGGACCTCGGCCCGGCACAGCGCAGCACCGGCAGCCGCGGGTACTTCGGAAAGCGCGCGTTTGTCGCCGAGAGCCCGTATTGACAGAAGACCGACGCTCGACCGGGCTCCATCCGCCGCATGTGCCGGCAATTGAAGCAAAGAATCAACGTGGGGCCGCGGCGTGTCACTTTTTTCATCCGTCACCTTCACAGGATAGGTTTGTTCACCGCCGTCGAAAACACCCGGCGACGGCCCCGGGCCGGACGTTCCGAAAAGAACTCATGTTCGAGTCTGAAAAAATTCATCGAAAATTGACCAACTTCCGTACCGCCCTGCCTTGAATCCCGTCAGGCCCTTCTGTTATAACGGCGCATCCCCAGGAGGTTTCTACTCGTGCATTCGCGCGCTACCGGTGTGTTTCGTCGCTCGTCGAATTTTCTGTGCGTTGTTGTTGCTGTTCTGTGCGTCATTTGCCTCGCTGAGTACGCCTCGGCCCAACAGACTCTAGGATCGATCAACGGGACGGTGACCGACGCGAGCGGCGCCGTCGTCCAGGCGGGCACGGTCAAAGCCCGCGCTGTCGCCACCAATCTCTCGGTCGATGCGCAGACCAAAAGCGATGGTTCCTTTTCCATCTCCGACCTACCCATCGGAATCTACGAGCTGACGTTCACCAGGGAAGGATTCGAAACAGCTGTGTATCCCCACATCATCGTGCAAGGCAACCGCACGACCACGGTGAACACGAGGCTCAAGCCAGGAGCCGTTTCCGCCTCCGTCACCGTCAACGCCACGCCACTGATGAACCAAACCGATACCACGATCGGCTATGTCGTCGATAGTCAAATCATCGAGACCACCCCGCTCGGCACTGGCAGCTTCACGCAACTGGCAATTCTGAGCCCCGGCGTTCATGCGGACTTCCTCGGCGGAGGCGGTGCCAACACGGGCCTTGGCAATCAGGCCATCTTCGCGAACGGGAACCGCGACACCAGCAATAGCTTCGCCTTGAACGGTGTCAACACCAACAACCTTTTCAACGGCAATTCCACCAGCCAGGTAAGCGAGAACCGCTTCGTGCTCAACACCGGTGAGAACTTCGGTGCAGGCGGCACCATTCAAACCAGCACATCGGTGTACGGGGCGATTGGCCAGGCTCTGCCCACTCCGCCTCCGGATGCCATTCAGGAGATAGCCGTCAACTCCTCGCAGTACGACGCCTCACAGGGCAACAACAGCGGCGCGCACATCAGCGTGCTGACGAAATCGGGTACGAACGCGCTGCATGGTTCGCTATGGGAGCAGTGGCAGAACAGCGATATGAACGCCACTCCGTATTTCTACAATGCTGCTGGCATCAACCCTGTCACCAATCAACCGTTTCTGCCTCGTCCTTTCCTGAATCGCAACGCTTTTGGCGGGACCATTGGCGGCCCGATTCTCAAGGACAAGTTGTTCTTCTTTGGTTCCTATCAGGGAGTGCGCATTGCCGATGCGCAGGCTTCGACCAGAGACGTAACCGTGCCACTCGGTTTGACGGATGACCGGAGCACGCAGGGCATCGTTAACATGATTCAGGCGACATACGGCACGACCATCACCTCGAGCCAGATCAATGGCGCTGCCGCGAACCTGCTGAATACCAAACTTCCCAACGGGCAGTATCTGATACCGAGCGCGCAGTACAACTCGGCGCAAGGCCTCACGTTAGGCTACGACGCCATCGTGCAGGGCCCCAACACGCAAGCCACCGTAAACCAGGGGATCATCGGCATCGATTATGTTGTGAGTTCCAAGGATCGCTTGTCCGGGAAGTATTACGTTCAGAGCAATCCCACCAACAATCCTTTTGGGGCTGTCGGTTCGCTGCTTGGATTTGCACAACAGCTTTCCGCTGGCAGCCAGGTGTTTTCTCTGGGGAACTCCATCGTGCTCTCCCCCAACCTCACCTGGGAACAGCATGTGGGTTTCACTCGCCTGCGAGCGTACGCCAATACGACAAAAGACTTTACCCCGGGTCCGCTGGGCATCAGCCTGCCGGGCTCGGCCACTTTTCCTCAGTTCGAAATCGAAGCCTCGGACCCAACGATCAGTGCCGGTTTGGAGTTTGGTCCCAGCACCAGCTTTGGCGACGGCGGCATGTTCCAGAATCAATGGGAATACGGAACCTCGGCGAGTTGGGTGAAAGGAAAACATACCCTCAGTGTCGGGACGACGTGGGACCACACCCAGCTCAATATCCTGAATAAGAACACCGACACCGATACACTGGATTTCCAGACCTTCCTTGACTTTGTAGAAGGCACCTTGCACGGCGGCAACGAGTTCGCTGGTTCGGCGAACCGATACTACCGCGCCGATACAATCGGCACCTACATTAACGACAACTTTAAAGTGCGGAGCAACCTCACGATCACTGCAGGGTTGCGTTGGGATATCGACGGGCCGCTTTCGGAGAAATACGGCAAGCTCACAGCTTTTGACCCTTCGAAATACAGTTACGCGCAATGCACGGTCCAGGGAGCTCCGGCAGACCCGGCTTTGACCGAGATCAACGGTGGCAGCTGCGACAGCGGGACCGACGTCATTACCAGCTCTGGTCTGGAAATCGCTGGAGGAGCCGGCGATTCGCTGATGAAGAATCACCAGTGGGGTTTCGCGCCCCGTATCGGCATCTCCTGGGCTGCGACGCCCAAGCTCGTGGTGCGCGCAGGCTACGGGATGTACTACGACCGCGGCGAGTTTTTCAGCTACCTGTCGCCCAGCGCGGGTTCCGGGTTTAACGGCCCGTTCGGGGTCACGCTCGCGCCTCCGTTCGTCCAACCGATCTCAACATTTCAGGGTGCGACACTGTCTCAGCCCTTCGGCACGACTTTGCCACCGCCGCCGCCAGCCACGGCCTCAGCCTTCCTCTCCTACCTGCCGAACCTGGAGCAGACCGCGTGCGGTTTCCCGGGATGCTGGCCCTCCAGCAATCTTTATGGTCCGTTCCTGTACGGCGGCTACGATATCAACAACAAACTGCCTTACACGCAGAACTGGACCCTCGATTTTCAATATCAGGCCAACAACAACTGGATGTTCGAGATCGGTTACGTCGGCAACCACGGTACCCATCTGGTGCTGCCCATTCCCTTCAACCAGCCACTCATCGCCACGCCGACGAATGCAGTGAACCGGCAGACCACTTCCTATGGAGGCACCACTCCGCTGTTCCTCGACACGGAGCCGGTCTTTACGAACGAATTTGCCGGCAACGCGCCGATCCGCGTGCCCTATCCCGGATATGACATGAATTCGGTGTCGTATAAGGCGGAGGGCATATCGAACTTCAATGCATTGCAGGTCCAGGTTCACAAGCGCCTCTCGAACGGCTTGCAATTCACCTCGTCTTACACCTGGTCCCATGCGCTTGACGAGCAAAGTGGCCTCGGGTTGTTTTTCACCGGGAACAATCCGCTCACGCCCCGAGCAAACTATGCCTCCTCGGATTTCGATCAGACCCACGTCTTTCTGGTCAACTACAGCTACACGATTCCGAAGCTCGTGGACAAAGGAGCGTGGAGCTACGTGGCGAATGGCTGGACCATTGGTGGCCAGACGGTGGCGCAAAGCGGGCAGCCCTATAGCGTCTATGACTTTTCGGGCTCGGTCGCGAGCCTGTACTTCGGCACCAGCAACTTTATTGGGAATCCCATTGTGCCGCTGGTACCGGGCGTCACTCCCGCCGAGGCGGCACAGCCTGGCGCGAATTGCGCGGGATATTCGTCGAAGATTTGTAAGCTCAATTCCGCCGATTTCCTGCCCCAGTTCGTGGCTCCGGGGACCTCTGGGGTTCCGGCTTGCGACGCAAGCGGGTGCGATGAGTTTGAGTCCTTGTACGGAAATACCGGCCGGAACACTTTCCGGGGCCCCTTCCAGGTGCGTTTCGACATGAGCTTGGCCAAGGCGTTTCAGATCAAAGAGCGCTACCAGTTGCGGTTTGAAGCGGATGCGTTCAACGCTTTCAACCACCCCGATTTCGACACTCCGAACAATGACGTAACGTTCTTTCCCAATTTCGCAGGTCCGCCATCGATCCCTCCCCAGGGCAGCTTGGGCCTCATCCAGCACACCGTCGGCAGCCCGCGCTTCCTGCAGCTGGCTTTACACCTGTACTTTTGATGAGGAGCGTGGTGGGAAGTAGAACAGACCAACTTCGACGGGGGGTGATCCTGGCGCTGATCGCCCTTGTCATGATCCAGAACCAGGCGGCGTTCGCCTGGGGCAACGAAGGCCATAGCTGGATCAATCACGCGGCCGCCGAGAAGATTCCGGCGTCGATGCCGGAATTCCTGCGGAGCGCCGCATTCGAGATCGCCTATCTCGGCCCTGAGCCCGATCGCTGGCGCAGTTCCACTGAATTCCAGCTCAAGAACGCGCAGGAACCCGATCACTTCATTGACCTCGAGCGCATCTCGTGGCTGGATCCGCTGCCGCCGGGCCGCTACGAGTTCTACCGAAGGCTCTACGAGCATCGCGCCGCGACCACCGACAATCCCGACGACTATCTGCCGGAGCGGGTCGGCCTGCAGCCCTACATCACCATGGAAGTCTACGGCCGCCTGAAAGCTGCCTTCCGCGAATACCGTGAGCGCCTGGCGGCACATCAGCCCACCGAGGCCGTGCAACAGGCCATCATCTTTTATGCCGGATGGCTCGGCCACTATGTTGCCGACGGTTCTCAGCCCCTGCACACAACCATTCAATACAACGGCTGGGTCGGCCCCAATCCCAATGGCTACACGACCGAACACAAAATCCACGCGCAATTCGAAACCACCTACGTCGCAGCCAACATCAGCGAAAAAGATTTCGCTGGATTGGTAAAGACCCCGGATCGTCTGGCCGATCCCTTCACCGACTACGTCGCTTACTTGCGCAGCTCGAACACGCTGGTGGAAAACGTCTACGCGCTCGAGAAAGCCCGAGGCTTCACCGGCAAAGGCACACCCGAAGCCTTCGACTTCACCACCAAACGCCTGGCCGCCGGCGCGCAGATGCTGGTCAACCTCTGGTACACCGCGTGGCTGGAGAGCGCCGTCCCTGTGCCGGAACACGTTCCACCCCAGGCGATACCTCCGGCGACCAAGTGAAATCGGGATTCAAGGTGGACCTCGAGTCCGTGCGGGGACAGCCGCCATCGACTGCCGGTCGAGCGCAGCACGACCGCCTTTTTACGGCGCTGGCAAGCCACTCGCAGCCGATTCTCCCCATATTCGATATACTGAATGTCAATGCCAGTCTTGAAGAACATCGCCGCCATCGCCAAGGGTATGAGCATCACCTTCAGGGAGATGTTCCAGCCCACGACCGTCGAGAACTATCCCGACGGCAAAGGTCCCCTGCGCGGAGCGCGGGTCGAAGCCCGTTACCGCGGCGCGCACGTGCTGCAGCGCGACGAAAACGGACTCGAAAAGTGCGTCGCCTGCTTCCTCTGCGCTGCTGCCTGCCCGTCGAACTGCATTTACATCGAGGCGGCCGAGAATACCGCTGAAAACCGCGTCAGTGGCGCCGAGCGCTACGCCAAGGTCTACAACATCGATTACAACCGCTGTATTTTTTGCGGGTACTGCGTCGAGGCCTGTCCCACCGACGCCATCACCCACGGCCACGGATTCGAACTGGCGACCTTTAACGCTTCCAATCTGGTCTACCGCAAGGAGCAAATGCTGGCTCCCCGGCCGGCACACATCGGAGCCAACATCGTATTCAATCAGGCTGATGTGAATGGTGGGGCGCCGGTAGAAGTTGTACCGGGAAGCTGAGCTTCCAAACGATTTTCCCAATCCACTTCACGCCGGTCCATTCGCGACCGGCCATCGTGCATACGGAGCAAGATTGTCAGTCGATGGCCGTTGGCCAAGCCATATCGCACGGGCACCGAGAAGCTAACTGCGAGCATGCGCTGGTGTTCCACCCGTGCTGCGGAGCGCGCATTTCCCCCGTCGTTCGCCACCGCCGGAACGACAAACTGCCGCCGCTGTCGCGGCTCGATCCTTTTTACAAACTAAAGACACGGCGGTGACAAATTACGGCGGAACCTGCCGCAATCTGTTGGCAGATTTTGGGACGATTTCGCCTACTCGTACCCGGGATCGTGGTCTTCAAGCCTTCCGTCACCGGGAAGGCAAGGAGAAAGACGGCGCTCGTACCGCAGGGGGTGCGAGCGTCGTTTTGGTCTTCGGGCGGTTCAAAAAGCTGAGCCGCCAGAGATCGAGGAGAACAAGCGGCGGAGGACCTGTTCCGGCCGCTTCCACGCTGCTTCTGCGGATTCTGTCGGCTCTCAGCGTTAATGTTCTAAAATCGGTTGCTTCCCAAGACACCGGATTGGTTCGCTCCGGCCTCCCACCCGTAACTGTTACAATTTCGGGTTATCGTCAGAACCAAAGGACTCCTCCCCGCTCCGCTGGCGCGATGCGTGCCGGAATGCAAAAGGAGGTCTGCACCTGAACCATTTGTGACTGAACGATCAGCGCCATGAAATGTCCTTTCTGCGGATTTGCCAATGACAAGGTTGTCGACTCGCGCGAGAGCAAAGAGGCGGAGTCCATCCGTCGCCGGCGCGAGTGCCTGAAGTGCGGGAAGCGCTTCACCACCTACGAGCGCATCGACGAAATCCCGTACATGGTCGTCAAGAAAGACGGCCGCCGCGAGAAATTCGACCGCCAGAAGGTGCTCAACGGCCTGCTCCGCGCCTGCGAAAAACGCCCGGTGGCGATGAGCAAACTCGAGCAGATCGTAAACGAAGCCGAATCCTTTGTGATCGAATCCCCCGAACGCGAGCGCAGAACCAGCGAACTCGGCGAACTCATCATGAACCGCCTCCGCCGCTACGACAAAGTGGCGTATGTACGCTTCGCGTCAGTGTATCTCGATTTCAAAGATGTGAAGGAGTTCATGAACGAGTTGAAGGACCTGGTGAAAACAAAAACTGGCCAGTAATCGGCAGAACCAGCGCTCGGCCAACAAGCGTCGTGATTAGCCAAAAAAGGCGTAGGACCTCCCGCCAGCCAAGGGGGAGCCGCGACTGGAAAAGCTCGAGGCCGGAGCGGTAGTTGAGGTCCGTATTCTCGGGGTCCAGTTTCGCGGCGACCTCGTCCTCCGGCAATCGCTGATCGCGGCGATGAGTGCGCTCTACGAACTCGGAGAGTCTCGCGAAAGTCAGGTTCGGCCTCAAGCTGCTGAGTTGCTGACGGGTGCGCGGCAAGGCACAGAGAAAATTTCGGGATTCATCGTAAGCGCTCAGGGTCGTGGGGGAGTGAGTGTGGACGCGTTTCCAGCTGCACGCTACTTTGCATCTCGATGAGTGCTAACGCCCTGATCGCGGAGACTGTACGCCTGTCTAAGTTTTTCTTTGATTGTCAAACCGCGACTACGGTTCCTTTCGTTGAGCCACCTTACGGCTCATCTCCATGATCTGGCCGTAGATGCACTCCGAATGGACTGCCCGGCCGTCTGCATCGGTTTTGCATGTTTTGAGATCGACAGGCCGGCCACAGATCGCGCATAGGTGAGGCGTCGAAGGGGCAGGCAAAGGATTCGTCATGAAACGAGCCTATACCACTACTAATCCCATAGGTATCGCCAAAACGTGCCAGTATTGCCGAGGTTTGGTCAGGACGAATATAAGACGAAAGGTGCTATGATCCTGAGCCGCGACAAAACTGCGAGGGTTAAAACGGCATTTTTCCCTGGCAGCGGGCCACACACTTTCCTGCTGTTGTCGAAGCGCTTGAGCGCAACACGAAACCACCACGATCACATCGAGCTCTTTTCGCGGCGTTGCCGACGTTGACCGTACCGTTCGTAAAGGTTGAACGAGATCGGCTTATTCCTGTACACATCGGCACGGAGGAGAAGCAAGCCGCCGGCGCGATCGTTGCTCGGCCGAAGGCCCGTCGCTGTAGGGCGATCAATGCAAGCGAATCTCATGAGCGTGCTAGACTTTCAACCGGCGAACACCGTCGCGCCGTCCCTTCAGGAGATGGATCGCATGGCAGGGCCGCGTCAACAGCCTGGCCCGGTGTTTGTCGGAGGCAAATGCAATCCGGTGTCGATCGTCGGCAGCGACGGCCCGATAAAAGCGCATTCAGCAACCGAATTGCCGGGCACGAAGAAGGAACTTTTCACCGGGAAAACGAAGGCCATTTAATTCAATGACATACAGGCATGCTCCTAGCACTTCCGAAAGTACGCTGCTTTCATGAGTCACAAAGTCACTCTCATCCCCGGCGACGGGATCGGCCCGGAAGTCAGCGAAGCCGTCGTCCGCATTCTTGAAGCGACCGGAGTGAAGTTCGAATGGGAAAAGTTCGCAGTGGGCGCCGAGGCCTATGAAAAATCCCGCGAGTACATTCCCAAAGAGCTGATCGAATCGCTCGAACGCACCAAGGTCGGCCTCAAAGGGCCCGTCACCACTCCGGTGGGCGGAGGATTCCCCAGCATCAACGTGGCCTTGCGCAAGAGATTTGAGCTCTACGCCAACTTCCGTCCGATCCGCAATCTTCCGCACATTCCCACGCGCTATCCCGATGTCGATCTCATCATCGTTCGCGAAAATACAGAAGGTCTCTACTCCGGACTTGAGCATGAAGTGGTCCCGGGCGTGGTCGAGAGCCTCAAGGTGATGACGGAAAAGGCGTGCACCCGCATCGCGAAGTTTGCCTTCGAATACGCGCGCAAGAACGGGCGGAAAAAAATCCACGCCATCCATAAAGCCAACATTATGAAGCTGTCCGACGGCCTGTTTCTGCGCTGTTCTCGCGCCGTCGCAAAAGACTATCCCGAGATCACTTACGGGGAGCACATCGTCGACAACACCTGCATGCAGCTGGTCATGAATCCCTATCAGTACGACATGCTGGTGATGGAGAATCTCTACGGAGACATCTTGTCGGATCTGTGCGCGGCCTTCGTCGGCGGCCTCGGATTCGTCCCCAGCGCCAATCTCGGTGACAACTGTGCGGTTTTCGAGGCTGTTCACGGCTCGGCGCCGGACATCGCCGGAAAAAACATCGCCAATCCAACCGCCCTGTTGCGCTCGGCGCTGCTGATGGTCCGGCACCTCGGCGAGCATGATGCCTCCACGCAGATCCGCAACGCGCTCGAGCGCGTTTACCGTCATCGCGAGAAGCTGACGCGCGATATCGGAGGCCAGGCGGGAACTTCGCAGTTCGCAGATGCAGTGATTGAGGAAATGCAGTCAGCCAAGTAGTCGGACGGCAGGACGAAGGAATCGGGCCAAGTGGCCGGCAAACCGTTTCTCAGCGGTTTGCATTCCGGGGGGATGCTAAACCGAGCGTGGCCTTTGCTCGGGTCTCGCGATCAGGCGATCCCTGAGGGTTCCGGCATTTGGCAGGGCAGTGCGCCGGTTGGCGGCCGAAGGGAGCGCGTCGGTGTCGGCGGCAGAGTTGTTTGCTACACAACCACGTTCGGCAATTCAAAGCCACGCGGCAGGTGCCCGGCCTCGATCCTTCGCCGGCCGGGTGAGGGATCCCATCTTTCGCGCGCA
>Ga0123355_10000718_pt1 | contig 44944 bp, 46 predicted proteins | sample TergutEmb28metaG_3_FD_89872 | JGI IMG/M metagenome (GOLD analysis project Ga0123355, IMG submission 89872) | Embiratermes neotenicus P1 segment gut microbial communities from Petit-Saut dam, French Guiana - Emb289 P1 | ecosystem: Host-associated > Arthropoda: Insects > Digestive system > Gut ...
TGCGGAATACCAATGCGCGCCCATAAAAGACGCAAATAGTCGTAAATCTCAGTAACCGTTCCTACGGTTGAACGTGGATTGCGGCTAGTGGTTTTTTGGTCGATAGAAATAGCAGGTGACAATCCATCGATATGATCGATATCCGGCTTTTCCATTTGACCGAGAAACTGACGTGCATAAGCCGAGAGTGATTCGACGTAGCGTCGTTGACCCTCGGCGTAAATTGTATCAAATGCAAGAGATGACTTGCCGCTGCCTGATATGCCGGTCATTACAACCAGCTTGTCACGTGGGATTTCCAAATCAATATTTTTTAGATTATTCTCCCGCGCGCCTTTAATGAAAATGTTGTTTCGCATTAGATGCTGAGTTCCTTTATAGTGTCATATTTCATGGGATTGCGGGTCGATCCCGCATAAGTCCATATTATCAAGGTACCAACTCGCCGTATGCTGAAGTGAGAAATGTACCTTCTGTTACAAAGTAATGGTCGAAGATAATTCTGGCAATATCCATTATCTGCGCACCGGATCCACCTTTTTCGATAACTATAGAAATCGCTATTTCCGGATTATCGGCCGGTGCATAGCAGACAAAAACGCCGTCGTTCATCGCACGCCCCTCAACCTGCACAGTCCCCGTTTTTGATGCTACAGGGATCGGATAACTTCTAAATACGCTTCTTGCTGTACCGCGATTTCCTCTTGATGCAGCCAGCATACCTTCCTGGATATATCCTAGATAATTTGTCTCATCGATTACGTTCAACACCTCGGGTGACTGCGTAAAAATGTCTTCGAAGCCCGGGCTTCTTATTTTTTGTAAAATCGACAGAGAGTACAATGTTCCGCCATTCCCTATCGTTGCGGCATAATTTGCCAGTTGTACGGGTGTGAACCTGTTTAGTCCCTGACCAAACCCGGCCATAAGAGTGTCGGCAGTGTACCATCTTTCGTTTTGTATCTCCAGCTTGACCTCCGGAAGAGCAAGTTGTCCCGCATTTTCCGGTATTTCAAGACCTGTGCGCCTGCCAAGCCCAAACTCAAGTGCTGTTTCAGCAAGGAACTCTGCACCCGCCATTGCGCCTCCCGGGAAAATATCAGAAACGTGGAGAAAATACACATTACACGAGCATTCGAGTGCTTCAACAACATCAACAGGACCGTGTCCGACCCGAAACTCACCGAAAATCCAGCAATGTGCTATAAAAGTACCCGGTCCGGTATAGTACTTATCAAAAACTCCTGTGTCGTCTACCGGGTAATATCGGTGGACAACATTTATATTACGCAGTGCCGCAAGTGCAGTAACCATCTTAAATGTCGAACCCGGGCTATATCTGCCTTGTGTCGCTCTGTTTAGCATAGGGAATGCAGGGTCGGTGTTTAGGAAGACCCAGTCCTCTGCCAGCCTGGTAAGATCATATGTAGGAAATGACGCAGAGGCAAGTATCTCACCGGTATGTACATTCGTCACAACAACAGCGCCGCCGGGAATCAACTCCAGCTCATCATCGTCTTCTTGTAACTCTGTATTTACACGTTCAAAGTTGAGATTCTCAATAACTGAGCGCAAAGCATGTTCTGCCGCAATTTGAAGGTCGATATCAATAGTCAAAGACACATGACTTCCGGGTACCGGCTCTCTGATTACCTCACGACTAACAACAGTGCCATCATCTGTCATCCTCATAATTTGTTCACCGCTGGAACCATGCAAGAACTCTTCGAACGCAAGCTCGGCACCTACTTTTCCTACGGTTGCATCCATCGGGTATCCACGCTCTCTATATCTCTCGTATTCTTCCGCTGTCATAGCCCCCGTATATCCAAGAAGATGTGAAGCGTGTCCCGTGTGGTATTCCCGTACAAAGGAAGGATCGGCGTAAACACCTCTTAAACCGCGTTCTTCAATGTATGATACAAAATCCGTATCCACATCAAAAGCAAATATATATGGGCTGATAGTACCAACTATAGCTCTTATCTCGAGTTCATAACGTACTCCTATGATGAGCCTTGCATCTAAAATTCCTACGGTGTAATCGATCCTGTAATGTCTGCGCATCCACGCAAGAAGATCCGATACAGAAATCTCCGGATCAAGGTTGTGAAACTCAAAGTATGCATTAAGGCGGTTTTCCTGCACTGTAGACATATTCGTGAGATATTCAAACGGTGCACCTCTTGTGACCGGAAATGTATCTGTATATGAGATGCCTTCATCCATTGCAGCATAAATAAGCTCATGGACTATATCACTCGCATCGGGTGCAGCCCGCAACGCCCACCAGTCTATCATAATATTATATGAAGGTCTGCCGGATGCGAGTAGAACACCATTGCGGTCATAAATATTACCACGTGCAGCTACAAGAGTCGTTCTACGTGTTATGAACCTTCGCGGAGCAAGATTCTCGTCCAACTCCCACGGGTCATATATCTGAACTGTATACAGAGCGGATATATAAACTGCCAGAGCTACAGCGAGAACTGCAAATAGCACTACGATTCTCGCAGGGGTATACATCTTTTGCATTGTGATATCCTTTCCATTAAGGCGGGTGTAACCATATCAAAACATTGTTGGTGCCCGATCAGTAAATCTTCCAAGTGCCCGGATAAAAAACCAGATGGGTAACGCAAGAACTAATGAGTATATAGTCTGCTGTATTGCAGTACCTATCAACAGTTGCATCGGAAGTCTTTCGAGCACTAATATAGGAAACATTTGAATAAAGGCTGAGATAACTAACACAACAGCACAGCTTAAGTAATAAGTCACGAATCCGCGTAATACAACTGCATCTGATATTGCTCCTACGACCAGTCCGGTCAATGTCAGGAAAACCGTAAATACTCCAACCGGTTGATTAAACGAAACATCACATAAAATCCCGGCAAATAACCCGACAACACCCCCGGTGTCTCTTCCTTCATACAAGGCAACGCCGGTGCATGCTATAGGCAGAAGCAAGGGTACAAGCCCGCCTAGTCTTAAGAACGGGAAAATAACTCCTTGAAACATGTAGACAACCATCAATAATAGTGTATGGAGCAGTATTGAGATTAAAAGTGCTCGTTTCTTCATAATTCTCCGTTTGTGTGATCGATCAAACTATTCATCCACTAAATTCGGGTTCTCAAAGTCAGTGATAATGATAACATTGTTTATTGTTAATATTTCTCTCATGGGTCTTATCGTAGCATACCGCCCGATACCGCTGGTATGGCCGTGTACGGTCTCAATAGTACCAACTGTCAGTCCCGGTGGGAAAACGCCGCCATGACCTGAAGTAACGATCATAGCTCCGGGGTTTACAACAAGGTCGTCGTCAATATAATTAAGTATCAGAATCCCACTGCGCATATGTGAAAAATCGCCTTTAACTGTCGCAGTGGCATCGGAAACTTCGGCTCCATCACCACCAATAAAAACCGCTGCGGAAAAAGTGGTGTCAAGTATCGTGATGACTGTTGAGTCGGTTCCTCTAACCTCGGAAACTTGCCCTATAAGCGCTCCGTACTCCGTTGCTACTGCATCGCCGCGTTTTATACCGGAATTAAGATAACCTTTATTAACAATGAACGTCGAAGACCAGTTGTCGCTGTTCCAACTTTCAAGAGTTGCAACTTCCTGCACCCATCCACCGTGTCGCTCACGGAACTCAAGCAAATCGCGCAGCATAGCATTTTCTGTTGCTAGTGCTTCCGAATCGAGAAAGTCCAGCTCTCGTTGTACTATGATCCTTTCCAACTCTGCGTTACGCTCCTGGAGCTCGTCATATCTGTAAATAGCAGAGAAAATCGTTTCAAATGTACGTGCGACAGTTGATGCAAGCGCTCTGACAGGTCTTGTGATTGTGTTCGCCAAGCCTGTAACGGGACCGGCACTGTTAAACACGTTTACCGATACGATTGCAACGATCGCCAGCAGCACTGCTGCGGATGCAATTATTATCGTCCTTCTTGTAATTAATGCTTTCATTACCCCACTCCAAATTCCTTTAGCATTTGTGATAGCTTACAAAGCGGAAGTCCCATGACGTTAAAGAAATCGCCTTTGATCCGTTCGACGAAGACTGCCGCACGCCCCTGTGCCGCATAAGAACCCGCTTTATCCATGGGTTCACCCGTTTCTACATATGCATTTATTTCACTGTCAGAAATCTCTCTGAACCATACATCTGTTTTTTCTGCATGCGATACATATTTGTCGCCGTTTAGAAGTGTTACTCCTGTGTATACAGAATGTTTGCGACCTGAAAGTGCTTTTAGCATATTCTTTGCATCAGTTTGTGAGTCCGGTTTGCCAAGTGGTTTTTCCTCTAAATAAACTATAGTGTCTGCGGCAATGATAATGTCATCCTTATTGCATTTCAAAGCGACATTACGCGCTTTTTGAAGAGAAAGCCTAACAACTTGTTCATCAGGTGAAAGTCCCGGAATGATAACCTCTTCAGACGTATCCACTATTACCGTAAAGTCATCAATGCCGATTTTTTTCAGCAGCTCCAGTCTGCGCGGAGAGCCGGATGCCAGCACTATGTTCATTCTTCCGCACTCCTAAAATACATTCCTCTTGTAAAACCGGGAGGTTTAAAATCGCTTAACCCCATATATCTTTTCAGTACTGTAACGCATTCTATCGCATTTTCAGTGGTGAACGAAAGTCGCTCTGCCCAGACTCCAAGAGATGAAATAGCACGGCGTTTATCAGCCATAAACAGCTTTTTTGAGCTATACAATATATTACGGCAGCCAAACTCAGGCTCTACAGGGAAAACGGCACCTTGCTCATCCACCAGTCCTGAAAAGCTGTCACATGTGCATGCGTTTGTACTGTTTCGCACGATGCAGTTCTCAGTTATCATGAGTGGCAAACGGCCATATGATATGACTTCCGTATCGATTGGCTTTAACATCTCACGTATTTCGGCAAGTCGCAACTCAAAAGAAATAGTCGCAGACTTCAGTCCTAACTTTTGAAGCACATATAACGCTTCCGAGTTGTAAACATTAAATCCAAAATCACCACGAACTGCCATTCCATGCTTTTTAGCAAAAACGACATGACCTATGTTTCCGACAAGCGCATCCCTTACACCAAGCTTCTCTGCACGCTCCAACATCACGGCAATGTTCTTTTTTTCGTTATCGTGTATCACACGCGGCAACGAAACTGCTATTTTTATTTCTTCATTATCAATGAAGCTGCGCAGTATAGAAGATTCATGATCGAGCTCTGTGACCGGAATATAAACAAGCTTAGGAGATAGTTCCTCAAGCTCCTTCGATAGCTGATCTGCTCTGGCAACAGACACGGTCAGGATAGCCGGGGCAACCGGCTCCGGTTCTTTAATATCAGTAATTATATCGTCGGATACAAAGCCACTTGGAGTATATTCACCTTCCGCACGCATGGTTATCGGCTTTCGTTGCTCGAGTATCTCTGCAAATAACTCTAGGCGCATTTCAGTAAATTCTGATACAGGTATAGTCAATCCCGGCTCGACCGTACCTTTTACACCCATGCAGATAAATGGTGTGCCACTTGTCTTATGTAGCTGTGTCTGGAGAACTGCAGACGTCAGTTCTCTATGGAAAGCTTGCTCCGGTACGGGACCGAACGCAACCGCTGTGTTTCTCTTGTCATCGGCTGCAGCAAGCTTCACAGGTTCGTCTTTTTTTATCGACCCAACAAATCGTATGGGAACTCGCTGAAACTCGCCATTCAGATAGCTTTTTCGTGTCGACGAGAACAGGGCGGAATCTTTTCTCTCGTCCCATTTGCGTACACCAAGCATATCCGAGTTGTGTTTATCGGTATAAAATCCATCTGTAAACCCTTGTTTTGAGAAGGTCTTTTGAAGTGTTCGCAAGCTCTCTTGTGTTGGTGGACTTCCTTCGCGTAGTGCCTTTGAATATATACCGGTGACAAGAGCAGAGTACTCGGGGCGATTTCCACGCCCTTCGATCCTTATACTCTTTACACCTATCGCTTCAATATCCGACAAATATCGTACAAGACAATTATCCTTTAAGCTAAGTGGGTGCGATATGGTATGTCCGGCTGTACTATAGTCAAGCTGGCAAGGCTCTGCACATCTTCCCCTATTATCGCTTGGACCCCCGGTCATTGAACTCATATAGCATTGACCGGAGTACCCCATACAAAGTGCGCCATGAACAAAAACTTCTATCTCTATCGGGGAGTACTTACATAAATGCGATAGCTTCTTACGCGACAACTCACGTGCGACAATAACACGGGAAAAACCCATTGCCGCTGCCATTTTTACTCCTTCAAGATTATGTACACTCATCCTTGTGCTTGCATGGATCGGCAGATCCGGAACAGCTTCCTTAACAGCTTGCATAACACCGAAGTCCTGAACGATCACTGCGTCAACGCCGCAACGACTCGCTTCTTTGACTTGATGCGCTATGATCGGCAACTCATGGTCTAAGGCAAGTGAGTTTAGTGTAAGATAGGCTTTTACCCCACGAACCCTGCAATATTCAAGAGCGCGTCCGAGTTCGTCATAAGTAAAATTGTCCGCATCTAAACATGCATTAAACTCACTAAAACCAAGGTATACAGCATCAGCTCCGTTTTGAATGGCTGCGACGACACCCTCCGGTGACCCCGCAGGAGACACTATTTCGAGCACAAAAATCCACCCATTAAAAATATATAGTTGTGAAACAGTTTTACAGATATGCTACACATTGATTACAAATAGTAACATAGTATATCATATTTCCCCTTGAATTGCCATAGTTTAATTCAAAAACTTTTGTAAATACCTTGATTATTTCAATATCCGTGAATGAAAGTAAACATTGACATAAACATGGCGTGGTGGTAACTTTGTCATACTATGAAAGACAATTATGGCAGAGATATTTACTATCTTCGGTTATCGGTGACAGACAAGTGTAATCTTCGGTGTATTTATTGTATGCCTGAAACAGGTGTCAAGAAGCTAAAACACGAGGATGTTCTTTCAGTCGAAGAAATAGCTGAAATCGTACAAGCGACTGCAGCATGCGGAATAACCAAGGTCCGTGTGACCGGTGGCGAACCGCTTGTGCGCCGTGGTATTATTGATATTTGCAAGATGATCTCGGAAACCGAGGGAATTCGAGAAGTCTGCTTGACAACAAATGGTATTCTTGTTCCGCAATTCGCTTCAGAGTTAAAGGCTGCCGGGGTCAACCGGCTCAATATCGGTCTTGATTCACTGAACCATGTGACGTACAATGAAATAACGAGAGAAGGTATTCTGGACGATGCGCTTGCCGGTGTACATGCAGCGCTTGAGACCGGGTTTGACGCAGTCAAGATAAATGCTGTACTTATTGGCGGTAAAAACGATAAAGAAATTCTTGACCTGCTTGAGTTAACACGCAAATACAAGGTCGATGTAAGATTTATCGAAATAATGCCGATAGGGGAGTGTGCAAACTGGGCAGCCGACAGATTCATCGGAGCACAATGTGTACTGCAGCTTGCCCCGGAACTGTGTGAGGTCGGAACGGATGGGGTCGCTAAAAAGTATATGCTGCCGGGGGGGCTCGGTTCAGTTGGGATCATTAGTCCTATAAGTTCGCACTTTTGCCCGACATGTAACAGGATACGTATTACATCCGATGGTATATTAAAGTCATGTCTGCACTCCGCTGAGGAAATAAATCTTCGTGGCCAACACGGAGCAGAGCTTGAGAATACTGTTCGTTGGGCGATTTTTGAAAAACCGCGCAAACATGAGCTGGATAACGGTAAAATCAGTTCCGCTGCACGAAACATGAATGCGATAGGCGGATGAAAGAGGCTGTGGCTTCAAAAATTTGAGGTAAAATCAATGTCAAAACTTACACATTTTAATGATGAAGGACATGCAAAAATGGTGGATGTCAGTGAGAAGCAGATGACGCTTCGTGAGGCTGTTGCCATTGGTACAGTCTATGTAAATACTGAAACGTTCGGGCTTATTAAGCGCAGTGAGATAAAAAAGGGAGATGTTCTTGCAGTTGCACAGGTTGCAGGCATCATGGCTGCCAAGCGCACATCCGATATCATCCCGATGTGCCACCCGATAGCTGTGACCGGAGTTGATATCTCCTTCGACACGGATGAAAAAAACAATGCAATAAATATCACCGCAACAGTTCGCTGCAAGGGAGAAACCGGCGTTGAAATGGAAGCTCTTTTAGCAGTTTCTACAGCAGCATTAACGATTTACGATATGTGCAAAGCCGTACAGAAGGATATTGAGATAAGTAACATCCGGTTGCTAAAAAAGTCAGGTGGAAAATCCGGGGATTACGACGCAACTGACAAAAAGCCGGTAAACGGAGCAAAAGCCGCTAGTAGGACGCGACGCTCCAAGCGCCGTAGATGATAAAGACGAGGGCATTGAGCATGGCAAGTGTTGAAGCAGTATGCATCAGTGAAACCAAGGGTACAGTAAAGACAGCAGTCCCGGAGATATATGTCAAATCAAACCACGGTGTCGAGGGAGATGCTCATGCCGGGGAGTGGCACAGGCAAGTCAGCTTGCTTGCCACTGAAAGTGTTGATAAACTACGTGAAAGAATGCCGCATCTGGATCCGGGTGTTTTTGCCGAAAACATACTTACAAAAGGTTTATGCCTGTACGAACTGCCAATAGGAACAAAGTTGCAAATAGGCAACGCACAGCTCGAGGTAACACAGATAGGAAAAGAATGCCATAATGACGGCTGTGCAATAAAGCGACAGACAGGTGACTGCGTGATGCCACGCGAAGGCATATTTGCATCTGTCCTAAAAGATGGTGTTATAAAGCCGGGAGACAAAATAGAAGTGGAGAGTTTCTCATGATCGATATTAAAGACTTAAAATTTGATGCAAACGGGCTTATCCCCGCAATCGTTACAGACAACGAAACAGGCGACGTCCTAATGCTCGCATATATGAATGAAGAAAGCCTGAAAATAAGTTTGGATGAGGGTAAAACATGCTTCCGGTCGCGCTCACGTAACGAACTCTGGCGTAAAGGTGAAACCTCCGGAAATGTCCAGCACATCGTGAAAATAAAAACCGACTGTGATAAAGACACTCTACTGGTGACCGTCAGAAAGAGCGGACCTGCTTGCCACACAGGTGCAGACTCATGCTTCTTTGAAGAAATATATGATGCCGGCGAAGAGCAATCCAACGATGCGAAAACAGACAAATTCACGCTCAATACTTTACACGAAATAATCACAGACAGAAAAATCAACAAAAAACCCGGCGCATATACGACATACCTGTTTGAAAAAGGTACAGATAAAATACTCAAGAAGCTCGGCGAGGAGTCGACTGAGGTTATAATCGCCGCAAAAGCAAACGATAAAGCGGAAACGATATATGAGCTTGCCGATCTGACATATCACGCTATGGTACTTATGACCGATATGGGAATAGCTCCTGACGATATAGTGAATGAACTGGCTTCACGGCACTCAGAAAAAAAGGAGAACGAGAATTGATAGCCGGATATCAAAACCTACATTCGCATACAACGTACTGTGATGGAAAACTCTCCGCAGAAGAGATGATAAAAGCCGCGATCCATAAAGGGGGCGGCTCGATAGGGTTTTCTGAGCACTCATGGGTTTCGTTTGATGCCGAGTATTCAATGAGTCTTGAAGATACGCCAAAATATATTGCCGAGATAAACACTCTTAAAGAGAAATATAAAAATGAAATCGAGGTTTTTCTCGGAATAGAAATGGACTATTTCACAGATGAAGTTCCGGAAGGTGTAGAATATATTATAGGTACAGCACATCATGTGATGAAAGAAGAAGTACCTATTACCGTTGACGGTAGCAAAGAACATATTATCAACATGTGCGAGTTGCATTTTAATGGAGATTATTATGCAATGGCAGAGTTATATTTCGCGACTGTTGCAAACATTATTCCAAAAACCGGAGCAGACATAATCGGACATTTTGATATGCTTGCAAAACATAACGCCGATTATTGCATGTATGACGAAATGCATCCGCGATATATAAAAGCAGCACTAGACGCTATGGAACAAATATTAGAAAAACGCAAATTGTTCGAAATCAATACAGGAGCAATGTACCGATTGGGTAAATCGACACCTTACCCTTCTGTGTTTTTTCTTAAAGAGCTAAGCAAACGAGGCGGTGAAGTGATCCTCTCCAGCGACAGTCACTCGGCAGAATCTCTCTACTACAAATACGATGAAATGTCTGAGCTCGTAAAGTCCTGCGGATTCAAATACATAAAACGCCTTACCAAAGACGGCTTCATAAATGAAGAATTGAGGTAATCAACATGTTAAAACTACCGGAAATGTATGGAATGATGGTCTTTAGTGACCATGTTATGAAAAGTCGCCTGCCAAGCGATACCTACAAAACTCTCCAAAAGACGATTCAAGACGGCAGCAGACTTGATACAAAAGTTGCCGACGAAGTCGCTGAGGTCATGAAGGACTGGGCTATCGAGCTTGGCGCAACTCACTATACACATTGGTTCCAGCCTATGACCGGCATAACAGCGGAAAAGCATGATAGCTTCGTATCACCGACCGGAGACGGAAGAGCGATAATGGAGTTCTCGAGCAGCGCATTGGTATCGGGCGAAGCAGACGCTTCCAGCCTGCCTTCGGGAGGGCTGCGTGCGACATTCGAAGCACGCGGTTACACAACATGGGATCCCACCTCATATGCGTTCGTGCGCGGCAACACCTTATACATCCCAACCGCCTTTTGCTCATACGGTGGGGAAGCACTGGATGAAAAAACTCCGCTCCTTCGTTCAATGCAGGCTGTCGGCAAACAAGCGATTCGCATTTTAAAGCTATTTGGCAATAACGATGTAACTACAGTCAAACCAATGGTCGGTGCAGAACAGGAGTATTTCCTCATAGACAAAGCTATGTTTGAGGAAAGAAAAGATCTGATGTATACAGGACGTACGCTATTTGGAGCAAAATCGCCGAAGGGTCAGGAGCTTGACGACCAGTATTATGGCGCGATAAAACCGAGAGTATCGGCATATATGAAAGCACTCGATGAGGAGCTGTGGAAGCTTGGCGTTCCTGCAAAAACAGAGCATAACGAGTCTGCGCCTGCACAGCACGAACTTGCCGCAGTGTATACATCGGCAAACCTCGCAACAGACCACAATCAGCTCATAATGGAAATCATGCAGAGTATCGCAAAAGAACATGGGATGATTTGCACCCTGCACGAAAAACCATTCGACGGCATAAACGGGAGTGGTAAGCATAATAACTGGTCTCTGGCAACCGGCGACGGCGTAAATCTGCTCGACCCCGGTGCAACCCCTCACGAAAATGCGCAGTTTTTACTGTTTTTAGTTGCCGTGATAAAAGCTGTTGACGAGCATCAGGACCTACTGCGCATATCCACCGCAAGCGCAGGTAATGACTGCCGCCTAGGTAGCGGAGAAGCGCCTCCGGCGATAATCTCTGTTTTTGTCGGCGATGAACTATTTACTATCCTTGAAGCGATCGAAAGCGATTCCCACTACAACGCAAGCGAAAAGACAGAAATGATGAAAGTCGGCGCAACTGTTCTTCCGAGTTTTCCGAAAGATACAACAGACCGCAACAGGACTTCACCTTTTGCATTTACCGGTAATAAGTTTGAGTTTCGTATGGTAGGCTCAAAAATGTCTATTGCCAAAGCCAATATAATGATAAATACAACTGTTGCAGAATCTTTGCGTTTGTTCGCTGATGAACTCGAGAAAGCGGATGATTTCAACACAGCGCTGCACCAGCTTATTAAAAGAACGATCAAAGAGCATAAGTATATCTTGTTCAACGGTAACAGCTACGGTGAGGAATGGAAAAACGAAGCACATAAACGCGGGCTTCTAAACCTTGAAACGACTCCCGATGCCTTGCCATATATGATAAGCGAAAAGAACATATCATTATTTAAACAGCATAAAGTCTTTTCACATGCAGAACTGCTCTCACGCTACGAGATAGGGCTGGAAAACTACTGCAAACTATGCAACATCGAAGCTGTTACGATATATAAGATCGTTAAAAGGAACATACTCCCGGCAGCCGCAATATACGCAGGGGAGCTGAGCGAAGCTGCGTCAGCTAAGGTCACAGCAGCAAAAACGGCATTTATGTCGACAGTAGACTGCTCATACGAGCGCGATACAGTCGTCCGCCTATCAGAGCTTTTAAGCGGAGCACATAAAAAAGAAACAGAACTCTTTAACGAACTCTGTATAGCTGAAGACAAAACAGATTTGCTGGAGAAAGCATACCATTATAAAGATGCTGTACTTATTAAAATGAGTGAACTTCGCGAGCTGGTCGACGAAATGGAACTACTTGTCTCACGTAAACATTGGCCATTCCCGACCTACGGAGACCTGCTGTTCAGCGTCAGGTGATGGGAACCCTAAAAGATTCTATAGCTTCTTCTTCAGTTCAAATAAAAGACTGAGTGCTTCAAGTGGGGTGAGGGTGTTCAGGTCGGTATCGTTTAGTATTGCTGTTATCTCATTGCCGCTCATATCCATAAGTGTCATCTGTCCTGTATCTGATTCCGGCGCATTGCGTATTTTACGTGGTGCGCCTTTTTCGTCTTCAAGTGTTTTCAGCACTGATTTTGCGCGTTTTATTACGCTGTCAGGAACTCCGGCAAGTCCTGCAACTTCAATGCCGTAACTGTCATCCGCTCCACCCGGGATAATTTTCCGAAGGAAAATAATATCATCTCCGCGTTTTTTTGCTGAGATATTGTAATTTTTTACTCCTTCGATCTCGTCTTCAAGAATCGTAAGCTCATGATAATGAGTCGCAAACATTGTTTTTGCTCCGAGTTTTCGTTTATCCGTGCAAAATTCCAACACAGCACGTGCGATAGACATTCCGTCATAAGTTGATGTTCCGCGTCCGATCTCATCCAGAATAAGTAGCCCTGATTTGGTTGCGTTTGCCAGTATATCGGCGACCTCGGTCATTTCGACCATAAAAGTGGATTTCCCTGCAGATAGATCATCGGATGCTCCGATGCGTGTAAACACCCGGTCGACAATTCCTATCTGCGCCGAACGCGCGGGCACGAATGAACCTATTTGTGCCATCAGCACTATAAGTGCGGTCTGTCTCATATATGTCGATTTACCTGCCATATTCGGCCCTGTTATTATTGCGGTTCGGGACTCATTGCCATCAAGATATGTATCATTCGACACAAACAAATTACCCTGTTGCATGATTTCGACGACCGGATGTCGCCCGTCTTTGATATCTATGATACCTGAAACATCTATCTCCGGCATACAGTAATTATTTAAAACTGCTGTCTCTGCAAGAGAACATAGCACATCGAGCTCTGCAACACTTTTTGCCGTTGCCTGGATACGTCCGACAGTTGTAGCTATTCTTAACCGCAGATCCTCAAAAAGTCTGAACTCCAATGATGTCAAATTATCCTTGGCAGACAGAAGTTCTGTTTCAAGCTCTTTTAGCTCTTGAGTTATAAACCGCTCGCAGTTTGCCAGGGTTTGCTTTCTTATATAATCATCAGGTACATCATCTGATGATGTACGCGGTATCTCGATATAATAACCAAAAACTTTGTTGTAGCCTATTTTCAGCTTCTTGCCCGTGCGCTCACGTTCTCTTGTTTCAACGCCTGTCAGTGCCAAAGAGCTATTCTCAAGCAACCCGCGTAATCTGTCGACCTCCGGGTCAACCGAATCATTTATAAACCCGCCCTCTCTAACGGAAAACGGAGGGTCATCTTTTATTGTTTCGTCGATCAAAGATGCAATGTCACCCAGCAAATCCATAGCTCTACATTCGCACAGTATTGTTGACTTCATCTGTTCAAGCTGTGCTGTCAGCTCCGGCAGTGTGCCTATTGATGCAGAGAGTGCTTTGAGATCACGGCATCCTGCATTTCCATATACTATCTTTCCTATAAGGCGCTCTATATCATTTATTTTCTTGAGATTGACTATCAATTCTCCACGAATGACCGTCGCGATCACAAGTTCTTGCACTGCACTTTGCCGTCGTTTGATTACGGCAGTCGAAAGCAACGGACGCAGTATCCACGACCTTATCAAGCGCCGTCCCATAGGTGTTTTTGTTTTATCCATAACCCAGAGCAGGCTGCCTTTCTTCTCGCCTGTTCTAAGTGAAGCAATAAGCTCCAGATTCCGCATCGTATTTATGTCCATCTCCATATATGAATCATCATTATTGCGGCGCAGTGTTCGAAGATGTGAGATGTCCGTATTTTGTGTTTCCGATACATATGACAAAAGAGCACCCACAGCACCAAGCGCATCCTGTGAAAGCTCTGAGTGAATATCAGTTCCAAAATGATCTTTAACCAGATCATCATACTTTCCGGCAAATCTGTCCTCATCGTGCTGCACCAGACAACTGTGTTTAGATTTGAGATGTTCACTTATATGCCTCACCATCTCAGCATCACCGCCAAGAATACATTCAGCAGGAAAATAGGTGCTAAGCTCATTTTCTATGCGGTGCAGATCACTTTCCGGAAACTCAGTTACTGATATATCCCCTGTTGACAGGTCTGCAAAGCAAATTGCCGAGGTTACTCCCAGATATGCTGCACAAAGATAGTTTGACTTGTTCTCATCAAGCATCGAGGATTCCATCAACGTACCGGGGGTAACAGTACGCACAACATCCCGGTCGACAATGCCCTTAACTGTCGCCGGGTCCTCAAGCTGCTCGCATATCGCGACCTTATATCCTTTGGCTATGAGCTTTGCTATATACGGTTCCACAGAATGATAAGGAACACCGCACATCGGCATCCTCTCATCCGGATCTGCGGATTTATCACGTGTAGTCAGAACTATATCGAGCTCTTTTGCGGCTAACTTGGCATCGTCGCCGAACATTTCATAAAAGTCCCCAAGTCGAAAAAAAAGGATGCTGTCGGGGTTGCGTCCTTTTACATCAAGATATTGCCGCATCATCGGTGTCATCGGGTTGCCTCCGGAAATAGGATTAATTAAACTCAGCCATTGCATCTTCTATTTTGTTGTTGATTATCATCTCCAAGGCTGCCAACGCTTGTTGCGCAGAATCTGAAATAAGTTTTCTCTCTTCAATACTCAGCTTTGAAAGCACCCAATCAGCCATGTCATACTCTTCGTGTGGCGGTTCGCCAACACCTATCCGGATCCTTGGAAAATCCTCGCTTCCACACACGGCGATTATATCTTTAAGCCCGTTATGTCCACCGGCAGAGCCGCGTCTGCGGACACGAAGCTTCCCTGCAGGTAAAGACACATCGTCGGAAATGACTACTACATTTTCGAGAGGAACTTTGTAAAACCTCATTGCTTGCTTGACCGGCTTACCACTGAGATTCATATAAGTTTGGGGTTTAACTATAAGAACCTGCTGACCTCCGAGTTTAACCACGTTTGTCAGGGAACTGAATTTTGAACGGTTTATCTTGACACCGTTTTTCTTTGCCAGTATATCTGCAGTTATGAACCCGGCATTGTGCCTGGTATTCTCATATCTTAAACCGGGGTTGCCCAGAAATACAGCGATCCACGATACCGGAGAAAAGTTTCTTCTAAAAAACATCTGTGCTACCTGAATAACGTAGAGATCGACACCTCTTCAAAGATGCGGTTTATCGCCTCTGCAAAAAGTGGCGCTGCTGTCAGATACTTTATCTTATCGCAAGGTTTCTCTCTATGGAATAAAATAGTATCCGAAAATACCACTTCTTTAATTACACTTTCTTCTATCAGTTCAACAGCTTCTCCCGAAAGCACACCATGTGTTGCGCATGCATAGAGCTCTACAGCACCGCCTTCTTCGACCAAAGCTCTGGCTGCATTGCATAAGCTGCCGCCTGTATCAACCATGTCGTCATACAAAATTACCCTTTTACCTTCAACAGAACCGATAATATTCATTACTTCAGCCTGATTTGCTTTTTCGCGTCGTTTATCGATTATCGCAAGCCCCATTCCCATTTTTAGTGCAAATGCCCTTGCACGTGCAACAGAACCTATATCCGGTGAAACTATTATCGTATCATTTGTATCTTTAAACTTCCTTTGAAAATAATCTACAAACAATGGTGACCCGACTAAATTATCGACGGGAATATCAAAAAATCCTTGGATTTGCGCTGCGTGTAGATCCATTGTTAAAACTCTATCTGTACCTGCCGAAGTTATTAGGTTCGCAACAAGCTTTGCCGATATCGGGTCGCGTGCTTTTGCTTTTCTATCCTGTCGCGCATATCCAAAATAAGGCATTACACATGTTACTCGGCTTGCTGATGCACGCTTGCATGCATCCACCATTATCAGCATTTCCATAAGATGATCATTGATCGGCGTACATGTCGATTGGATGATGAAAACATCAGACCCTCGCACTGTTTCGTTAAGAGAAACCGCAATTTCTCCATCAGAAAATGTTGTGACATTAGTGCTTCCCAGACGCAAGCCGATGTTACGGCAAACGTTCTCTGCGAAGGGCATATTTGAGTTTCCACATATGATTTTGATATCCTTACCATGAGCCATAATAAATACATTCCTTTCAATAGATCCAGCAGGATTGTTTTACATTTCTGCGGCTTTTTCCAAGTCTTCACATAAAACCATCGTCAAATCATCCCGTGTGTGTCCATCAAGCTTTGAAACTCTGTCTGAATGGACTGCGACAATGTTTTCAAAAAAGTTGCGTACGTGCCGTGCGTTACCAAAGTTATAGTCGCGTTCTTCATATAACATACGAAAATGCTCACGTGCATAGTCTTTTGCATCATCTGTGAGCAGATACTCACTTTTAACACATAGTGTATCGAATATTTCATACAGTTGTTCGCTGTTGTAATCCTCAAAAAAGAAGTATCTGTTGAAACGGGATTCGAGACCGGGATTCGAAGTAATAAACCGTTCCATAGGCTCGTCATATCCTGCAACAATGACGATAAGGTCATCACGGTTATCTTCCATCATTTTTAAAAGTGTTTCTATTGCCTCACGTCCGAAATCATTTCCTGTTCCTACCTCAGGAGCCAGTGCATATGCCTCGTCAACAAAGAGTATGCCCCCTAGTGCGCTTTCAATCACTTCAGACGTTTTTAATGCTGTTTGCCCGACAAAACCTGCAACCAGACCGGAGCGATCTACTTCAACAAGTTGACCTTTTGATAATACCCCTATAGCTTTGTAAAGCTCGGATAGGATTCTGGCTACAGTAGTCTTGCCTGTACCCGGATTCCCTGTGAACACCAGGTGCAATGAGAGTGGGGGATTTGGAAGCTCATTCTCCTCGCGAATTTTTCGGACCTTAACGTAATTTATAAGGCTTTTAACACTCTGCTTAATGTTCTCAAGCCCAACAAGAGCATCTAGTGTTTCAAGAAGCTCTTCCTGTGTCTTTTCCGGTTTCATAGACTCTTCTGATTGCGATTCGGGTGTTTGGGGAGTGCCAATTTCCGGGCTGCTCTCCGTTTTGTCCGTTGTCCGGCTTTTTTCCGATTTATTTATAGACTTTTTTTGCATAGGGGACTCAGAGGTTTCGTCGATCAGTTCTTTTGCTGCATTTTCTGCTTGTCTTATCGTACCAAGTAAATCCGCGAAACCCGTCAAGCTGTCAAGATATGCCCCGGTTGGCTTCATATCGCGCATTAATTCTTCTTTAGTTTTTTTATTGATGTCATCCATATGTACACCATTCTGTAAAGTCTAGTCAACTACAATAACACCTGAACCGTCGGAAAGCACAAGTTCATCAGGTGATACAAGACCTAGTATTTCCTCTGCGATACGCCGCATAACATCAGGGTCATCAATGTTCTCCAGCATAAACTCCAGATTCTCGATTTTTTGTTGCATCTCTGTGACTTCAGCTCTCGCTTCATCGAGTGCTCTTAAGACTTCAACATGATGTTCCCAAAAGTTATACAAGCTGATGCCCGCATATATAGTCAATGCAAGTATTATTATAAGTGTGATGATTTTTGAGCGCGATGACACGATTATCTACCCCTTTTTACAGGTTGTATGTGCAGCACCCAGTATACACCATTTCGTACGGATTTAGTAGTTATTTTTTTCTCTTTAATGTCCCGTCAGCGAGTCATGAATCAGGTGTATTTCCTTGGCGACCGACTAGTTTACTAAGATGAGCGAAAATGAAAGGAGTATCTCAGGCGTACTGCTTATAAAAGCCTCGATCGAATCAACTGCTGCACCGGCACTTGTATCATCTCGAAAACCCAGTCTCGATGACCTTGCCTGTGCCAAACTATCATTATACACAACGAATCTGCCAATATCCTCGTTGTACACGATAGTTACATAATGTGCTGCCGATGAATGCAGATATGCAAGTATACCAACACGTGAACCTTTAATTGCTTCGTCAAGACTCATTGAAAGCTGTGGGAATAGTGTGCTGCTTACTCTAAATCCCCGGCTTCTGATATACTCCTCTATTGTACTTGGATAAGTTCCAAACACTCCTCCCAGAACTGTACCGCCACTCATTTCAAAGTACCTGACTATCTCTGCAGGGTGCACAGGAGCCTCCAAGAGAACAAGCGCATTATATGCTGCGATCCAACCGCATCCGTTATACCAACCTTCGTTCATACCCGCTGTCGAACCCATCCTGATTTGGTTCGCCGGACTTTGATTTTGATTATCGATAGGAGATGTCAAGTCGAAATCAATACCTTGATTAAACTCGTAATTTGTCATTGGATCGCTTTCAATACTTGTACTGCCTTGAGAATCCGACCCCGGTCGCTCTTGACTTCCTGTAACGCCAAGCTGGCTTTCGGATGAGTTTATCCTTGCATTTGTTATTATTATGTTCTGCTGATCGTTTATCTCAACAAATATCGCCAAAGCGCCATAATAATGTTCAAGCGCTTCTTCATATTGCCTGTCGTTGTACAACTGCTCACCATGAGCAAATAAGATCGCTGCCTCAGTACGTTTAACTTCGATGATGCGTTCCTGCATTTCCTGTATTCCGGAATCGGCTAAACTAACACCATTCGAGTAAGAAAGGGCTGTTGCAACCAATCTCGCTTCATTATATACAGATAGTGCTGCCTCAAAGTCAGAAGTAGTTGCAATGCTCTCCGCCTGTTCTATCAATACATAAAAAGCTATATAGGTTTCCGTCAATGCGATTCTTTCGTAAATCGACTCAACATTCAAATTATCTGAGTCCCTTGCAGAATCAGCAGCGTGCATAAATGCATTTCGCGCGTCTTGATAGTCTCCATTGTTAAAATGCTCATCACCGCGGGAGGCAGATATAGCTACACGAACGTATACTTCGGCTTCTGCTATTGCCTCACTGTCGCGTAATCGCTCTGCTAGCGAGAGTGCTTCCTCTGCATCAATCAGCGCTGAACGGAATGTTCCTTGTTCGATGTGTAATACCGTTTTAGCCATGTGGGTTTCCATTGCGGTACGCAACCGTTGAAGATGCAACGCAAAAAGGTATATTCCTGCTGCAATCGTGACAATGACAAGGCAAACAGCAACGATCTGTTTTGCCCGATTTTTCTTTTGCACGGGTGGTCTATATTTGGCTCTATGCTCTTCGACTCTTGCTCTATGTTCTCTTGAACTATTTCGCCGCATTCTGCTTCCCCTCTTGTTTCACTGCTCCGATTTGATGTACAATAGACGCACATACCAATGATAACATATTCAGGAAAGGAATTAAACCGTATGTATACTGCTTCTGTTATAACGGTCAGTGATAAATGCTTTGAGCGTCAACGTGAGGACTCAGGTGGTCCGGTCGTTCGAGAGATGTTGGAATCTGCAGGCTATGTCGTTGAATATACTTCTATAGTACCTGATGAACAGGATATTATAGAACAAGAGCTTATAAAATGCGTCGACGAACTTGACATCGCCCTTGTTCTGACTACAGGAGGCACCGGGTTTTCTCATCGCGATGTCACTCCGGAGGCAACAGTTGCGGTTTGTACAAGAATGACCCCCGGAATACCGGAGGCCATGCGTTTAGAAAGCTTAAAAATAACGAATCGTGCCATTCTGGCACGTCAGCAATCAGGGATCCGCAACGAGTCACTTATCATCAATCTACCCGGAAGCCCAAAAGCTGCTCGTGAGAACTTATCCGCTGTACTTCCCGCATTAGATCATGGTCTCGAAATGTTACGAGAAGAAAAACGTGATTGCGCTAGTGACAGCTAAATCAATGTTACATTTTTTGCCTTGATCGCTTCAATTATATCGTAAATACTTTCTGCCTTCTTATTAAGTGCTACCCCGCTATAGTACATATTTCTTGTGCTATGTGAATCTGTACCTGCCTGCATGGGCAGGTCATGTTTTTGTGCAAATGCCAGAGCTTTGGCATTTGCTTTATCTCTATCCATTGAGTTAAATACTTCTACGGCGTCAATTAAATGCGGCTTAGTCGGATAATTATGCTCTATATAATACTCATCCCGGTATGGGTGCGCCTGAGCAAGAAACCCGTCGTTCGCTCTGACCAGCTCACTGTACTCTCTTATACCCAATCTGTCCATGCCCGGGTTTGCGAGCAAAAACTCCATATCCAAACCATATGTAAGAAAATCTGCTCCTCTGATTGTGAACTCCCATCCAAGAAAAACATCAAGCCCATATTTATCTCCGGCTTCTTTCGCCTTTTCATAGCCGGACAAGACATAATTCATTTTTTGTTCCCACGGTAGATTTCCGGGACATGTCGAGTATCCGTTAATAAAGTGGTCAGTGACTATAATGCCTGTATATCCCCGGTTCTTATACGCAGCAACCTGCTGCGCTGCAGAACTGGCTCCACACCCACTCGACTCCGACGTGTGCATGTGTGTTTCATAGAGATATTGCATACATCCTCCGCACAACATTAATAAGACTGCCCAGAGGACATTATATCATATTTTCACTCAATAGCAATTTTGCAAAATCAAATTCTGTTATATAAATCCTCAAGCATGTCAATATGGTTTCGCAATGCTGCTTTTGATTTTGCGCTGACTTTATTGCCGGAGAGCTCTTGCAAGTCGAAATATGCACCGCCCGTTATTCTGCTTATGAGAGTATCTAATGTTTGTGTACCTGCAGGTGTACGCTCAGGTGGTGTTCGCGGTTCCTTTATAGCGGATGTAGCGTGATTTGGCTTTTCGAAAGTGCCATTCTCGATTTTGGCAGCAGTATCAAAGAGTTCTTCAGCTTGCATACCTGAGAACTCTTTTAAGTCCTTTCTGCTGATTTGCATCTCCCCGGCAAGAATTTTTCTTTTTGCTTCAGGCGATTTTTCTCCTATTGCGTCAATGGCTGCTGCAGTTTTGTAGTCACGTTCGATGGTTCTTGGTGACACTTTATATTTTTCCCCAAGTTGTTTTGCTGTTTGTTGCTTTTTAGGTTGTCCGTCATTTTGTCGGACAACCACATTATGCTGATTAGTACCTTCTCTATTTGTTACAATTTTCTTTTCCGCTCTATAGTGTACACCACGAAAATGGCTCAGTTGTATTGGAGTCAAATTACGGCGAGATACTTGATTCGTGATGATCCAAATCAAAGCATCTTCTCTTGTGTCTAACTCCTTGTTGACAGTATTGAATGGGATGTCATGCTCTGTACAAATCGCATATCGATTGTAACCGTCGATGAGAATGTCGCCCCAGAGCACCAATGCATCACGACAGCCATTTTGAATTATATCCTCTTCAAGCCGAGCATATGTTTCTTTATCGAGAGTTGGCAATAGGAACCTGAACTCCTCATCAATGATAATTTTTTGCATAGTCTTTCCCTCTTTTCTTTAGCGTTTGTCACTGACACTTCTGTTCTTCTTTCTAGTAATTGTAAACCTTAAACCAACTCCAAGGTCAAGGGATATTTTCAAAAAAACCTATTGACCTTAAAGTAGCTTGAACCTTTATAATCAAGCGAAGTGAGGGTCACGGTCGTGTTTACACGGACATGACCGAGGGAGCGATGATTCGAGCAAAGCGATATAATAGAGCGTAGAGAGGGTCACAACCGTGTTTACAGTTGTTTCGCTTTACTAACAAGAAAAACCGATGTATAATCGGGTTCAAACAAAGAGATAGGTGGTGAAATCGATGGATGAGAGTGAAGTAAAGGAAGCAGTGAGAAAGTACAAACCGGCGGAACGCTATACTTATGCCGACTACGCAAGTTGGGATGATGACAATAGATATGAGCTGATAGACGGCGAGGTCTTTATGATGTCTGCGCCATCGGTCGAGCATCAGGGTATATCAGGAGAACTCTTTCGGCAGATTGCCAATTATCTGGTTGGAAAGAAATGTAGAGTTTTTGCTGCTCCATTCGACGTTTGTCTCAGTGGCAAGGGCGACGAAGACGATACCGTTGTGCAACCCGATATCCTTGTGATTTGCGATAAGACGAAACTAGATAAGCAGAAGTGTAACGGTGCTCCTGACATGATCATTGAAGTTTTATCTCCATCAAGTACAAAACATGACAAGTTAATAAAATTCAATAAGTATAAACAAGCCGGCGTTCGGGAGTATTGGATTGCAGACCCTGTAGATAAGAGCGTTGTTGTACATATTCTGGAAAATGGAAGATATTTTATAGGTGCTTATGAGGGCGAGGGATCAATACCTGTTCATGTGCTTGAAGGCTGTGAAATAGATTTATCCGGTGTATTTACTGACGATTGAGTAAAGATAATCAAAAAACACAAGGGAGGCTAATCCCTTGTGTTTTTGCAATATTAATATGCAGAATCCGTGCAATCAAACCATGTTTTTGCTTAACAGCAGTTGGCGGACTTTGACTCCGAATAATCCTGCAATAAGTACTTTTATAATATCTGTCGGTATGAACACCAATACGCATGCAACAAAAGAAGTAATCAAATCATTTGATGTATATACACTAAAATATATGACTCCGCATAAATAGTTGAAAACTACACCGGCAACAAGTCCGCTCCACAGCCAGATCTTGTTGTTTTTTTCAGCACCATATCCGGCTGCAAACGCCAGTATCGGAAAAGACAATATAAAGCCGCCTGTTGGACCGAAAACAATACCAAGTCCGCCGGTAAACCCTGCAAAAACAGGTGCGCCGACCACTCCGAGCAATACGTATACCAAGGTCGATATTGCACCCTTTTTTGCACCAAGCATGACTCCCGCCAATGAGATTGCCAAAGTCTGAAGAGTCATTGGCACGCCGAATGGCATAGGAATGATTATTTGTGCCATTACAACGATAACTGCTGTAAAGACAGCCATCATGCATAAATCTTTTATTGGTATACTTTTTGCTTTCACGCCGGTATTTCTCCGTTTCCTAAATTGGGTCAGAGTTCAAATCAGGTCTTCCAATAGAATGCCAGTATCAATATCATTTGTCAATAAAAGATACACCGATCGCTTTAAGTCCTAAGTGTATGCCCAGAACCGGTCCGATATTTTGAAGTGCTACCGGCATATCCGGGGTTGCTTCTTTTATTACATGATAAATGTTCGTTGCCATGCGGTTGTCACCGATGTAATTTATTACAACCTCTTGCGTATCTACACTTAATCTTTCTGTCATCTTCTTGATGATTTCTTTACTTCCATGCGCAACTGAATCAGATACCACCGCTCCATCCTTGCAGAGCAGAATAGGTTTTATATTTAGGTATGTAGCAACACTCATACGTACGAATCCGATACGTCCGCTATTTCTGAGTGGTGTCATATCGTCAACAGAGAATGAAACTGTGATTTTATCACGTATCGCCGGTAATTCACTCAAGACCTCGTTAAGACCAAGGCCGCTATCGATCAACTTCCTTGCTTCTTTAATAAGAAGGTATAACCCGCCACCCGTAAACAAGCTGTCAAACACAGCGATGTTTTCATTTTCCGTTTGCTTCGCGGCGGCATGAGCTGTTCCATAAGTGCCGCTCAGACGTGATGAAATGGTGATACAAAGAACTTCATTACCGTTGTGGAGCTCTTCCTCAAACGCGCTTAGAAAAGCAGACATATTCGGATGCGCTGTAGTATATACTCTACTGCCCTTAAGCAGACTTTCAAAATCTCCGTTTTGATCTCTGTACGTTTCCCAGAAATTTTGTCCGTCAACTGTATAGTTTATAGGAACAACCTTTATTCCCAACTCCTGTGCTTCACTCTTTTTAAAATATGAACTTGAGTCTGTAACTATGGTTATCATAATGACTTTTAACCCCCTATTACCCTGAACCTATTATATCTTTGCTCAGTTAGTTCATCCACGCTTTTGGCTTTGTACTCTTTCAAAGAAGTTACAAGTTGTGAACGCAGTCCATCAACTAACAAATCATTTTCAGAAATGATTTTCTCTATTATTCTCAAGTTTAGCAGATCCGGTGCGGTTAGTTTTAGACATTCTGCCGCATCTGCTGCTTTTGAGCTGTCTTTCCACAATATGCTCGCACAGCCTTCGGGAGAGATTACTGAGTATGTAGCGTTTTCAAGCATCCACACTTCGTTCGCAACAGCAAGACCAAGTGCTCCGCCGCTACCGCCTTCACCGATGATTATGGATATTATCGGTGTTTTTAACGTCATCATTTCCATTAGGTTTTCAGCGATGGCTTGTCCCTGTCCGCGCTCTTCCGCTCCGATCCCACAGTATGCACCGGAAGTATCGATGAAGCATATGACAGGGCGATTAAACTTCTCAGCAAGCTTCATCTGACGAAGCGCCTTACGGTATCCTTCAGGATGAGATGAGCCAAAGTTTCGCATTGAACGTTCTCTTACCGTATGCCCTTTTTCAATACCGATGACTGTCACAGGCATGTCCTCAAGGTATGCTAAACCTGCAACGATCGCTCTGTCATCTGCAAATCGCCTGTCTCCGTGCATTTCAAGAAAGTCGCTAAAAATGCCGTTTATCAAATCGAGTGATGTTGCACGTTTCTTTGCACGTGCGGCGATAACTCTATCATATGCAGTCATTACCCCACCTCCTTACAATGCATTTCGAGGAGTTGAGTAATATATGCCTTTTGACGTTTCCTGAACACTATATTGTCAATAAACCCGTGTTCAAGTTGAAACTCAGCTTTTTGGAAACCGTGTGGCAGTTTTTTACGTATTGTCTGTTCGATAACTCTTGGTCCGGCAAACCCAATCAAAGCTTGCGGCTCCGATAAAATTATATCCGCTTCCATGGCAAAGCTCGCAGTCACTCCGCCGGTCGTCGGGTCGGTCAGCACGCAGATGTAGAGGTTACCCGCATCACTGTGTCTTTTTACCGCTCCGCTCGTTTTTGCCATTTGCATCAGGGATACCATACCTTCTTGCATGCGCGCACCTCCCGATACGGTAAATCCTAAAACGGGTAAACTTTCTTTGAGCGCACGCTCAAACGTTCTTGTTATCTTCTCACCTGCAACACTGCCCATACTTCCCATCATAAATGCCGGTTCCATCGCAAATATCGCAGTCTTTATTCCGGCTATTTTACATTCGCCGCAGACGACGCTGTCAGTTTCAGCGCTTTGCAGTTGTGCAGCTTCGAGCTTCTTATCATAATCGGGAAATCCAAGGATATTGCTCGGTGCAAGCTCTTTATCAAACTCAACAAATGTGCCTTCGTCCGCAATCATATGAATGCGCTGGCGGGCATTCATCTTAAAATGATGTCTGCAATAAGGGCAAACATATCTCTCACTTTCCAGCTCATCCGGTGTAAGCGTTTTTTTACACTTTAAACATGGGATTACAGACTCCTCTGCAACTTCGGTTATATCCGAGGCAGGTTTTCCCTGTCCCTCCAATGCATTTTTCGGCTTTCTAAATCTCATTTACGAACCGTCCTTTCGTCAAGTCGGATTACAGGTACTTCGTTACATAATCTGTTGTGTATGTTGAGTCTACATATTCTTCTGTTGAGAGAAGCTCTGCTTGGAATGATGCCGTATGTACGACACCCTCTATTATCAGCTCGCAAAGTGCTGCTTTCATCTTTCTAATCGCTTCATCTCTTGTTTTTGCATAAACGATCAGTTTGCCGATCATTGAATCGTAAAACGGCGGAATAGTGTATCCCTGATATATCGCAGAGTCAAAGCGCACCCAAGGTCCGTTCGGTACGTGCAGCATCTCGATTTTGCCGCCGCATGGTCTGAAATCCTGATAAGGATCTTCGGCATTTATCCGGCACTCTATAGCATAGCCTTTACATTCGATTTCATCTTGAGTAAAACCGAGTTCCATACCCGATGCCACTCGTATCTGCCATTTCACGAGATCGATAAGTGTCACCATTTCTGTCACGGGGTGCTCAACTTGCAGTCTGGTATTCATTTCCATAAAGTAGAAGTTTCCGTCTTTATCGTAAAGGTATTCAATCGTTCCTGCATTTCTGTACCCTACTGCTTCACCCGCTTTAACGGAAACGTCTATCATCTGCTTTCTTGTTTCATCCGACATTATTGCAGCCGGGCTTTCTTCGATAAGCTTTTGGTTTTTACGTTGAGTTGAGCAATCGCGCTCACCAAGACATACCACATTGCCGAAATTATCCGCAAGCAGTTGCATTTCGATGTGCTTGACAGGGAAAAGGAACTTCTCCATATACACCGCACCGTCGCCAAATGCAGCAGTCGCTTCTGCTGTTGCCGTGTTGTATGCCTGCTCCAGCTCATCCAGGGAGTCAACATGACGAATACCTCGTCCACCACCACCCGAACGCGCTTTGATAAGAAGCGGAAACCCTATTTTCACAGCTTCCTCTTTTGCATGCTCCAAGCTCTCAACCAGGTCACATCCGGGGATGACAGGCACACCGGCTTCACGCATGGTTTTTCTCGCCATGTCCTTGTCGCCCATTCGTGAGATCGTTTCGGGGTTCGGACCAATAAAAACTATATCGTTATCTTTGCAAAGTTTGGCAAATTCTGCATTTTCAGATAGAAAGCCGTACCCCGGATGTATTGCTTCAGCTTTTGATGCCATTGCTGCGGATATAACTGAGTCCATATTCAGATAGCTGTTTTTAGATAGCGGACCACCGACGCAATAACTCTCATCTGCCAAGCTTACGTGAAGAGATTCACGATCAGCTTCAGAAAAAACAGCAACAGTCGCTATTCCCATTTCCTTGCACGCTCGTATAACACGAACTGCGATTTCACCCCTGTTTGCAATCAGGATTTTTGAAAACATAATGTTACTCCTCCCGTACGACAGCAAAAGATAAATCCCCTGTCACACAGAGCTTCTCATTGATGTACCCATTGCCCTTAATAAAGTAGAATGGGCCTTTTTGTGCTGTTTTCTGGCTTTTGAATGTGACCGTGTCGCCGGGTTTTACTTTTTCTTTGAACTTAACATTATTTAAGCCGGTAAAATATGGAGTAAACTTCCCTTCATCGGTTTGAATCAAAAGACAGGCAGATTGCGCCATCATCTCACATAAAATTACTCCGGGAACAACCGGATTCCCCGGAAAATGCCCCTGTAGGAAAAACTCATCACCGCGCACAGTGTAGCTACCTACCGCTGTATCATCGATAAGTTCTGTATCATCGACAAGAAGCATCGGCTCACGATGGGGCAGGATGTTTTTTATTTCTTCTCTGTTCATATGTTTAACTCCATTTTCATTTTTACAACTCTTGTAAACCTAATACATTTTAAACAAAACCTGACCGAACTCTGCAATGTCTCCATTTTTTATACAAATATCAACTATCTCGCCATCTTGCTCCGCATGAATTTCATTCATTAGCTTCATTGTTTCAATGATACAAAGCACATCGCCTTTTTTCACCTTGCTGCCGATGCTCACAAAGGTCTCGGCATCAGGGGAAGGTGCTGCGTAATATACGCCAACAAGCGGTGATTTCACTTCTATCAAATGATTAAAGTCAACCGATTGGTTACTTGTCTGACTGCTTGCATCCGGGACTGCAGGTGCTGTCGGAGCCGCAGCTTCTGCTAACGCTACCGGTGCCTGTGGCGGAACAGTTGCAGACTGTGCCAGTGCAGACAAAGCTGTAGCTGTTTTTTCGATTCGTATGCGATTATCTCCGTCACCTACTTCAATAGCACTAAGCCCCTTTGCATTAAGTACATCTGCCAACGCCTTTACATTTTCAAGATTCATTGGGATTGCCTCCTACCTCTATATCTTATTAAACATTATTGCTGCGTTATGCCCGCCAAATCCGAGCGAGATAGACATCGCTTTATCGATATCCATTTTTCTTGCTGCACCCGGCACATAGTCAAGATCGCAGTCCGGATCGAACTCTTTGTATCCTACTGTTGGATGCACGATGCCGGTTTCTATGGTTTTGATTGAAGCAATAGCTTCACAACCACCGGCCGCGCCGAGCATATGCCCTATCATGGATTTTGTGGAGCTTATTGGCAGCTTATATGCCAGTTCCCCAAAAACATTCTTTATCGCGAGTGTTTCTGTCTTGTCATTGAGTGGTGTGGACGTTCCATGAGGGTTGATATAGAGCTTTTCATCAGCCGAAAGTCCTGATTCTTCCATAGTCAGCCTGATAAGCTCTGTAGCACCAAGCGCTTCGGGGTGTGGTGCGGTCATATGGTGTGCATCATTGGTATTACCATAACCGCTGATTTCACAGTAGATTTTTGCGTTTCGTTTTTTCGCATGCTCGTACTCTTCGAGTACAATAACTCCTGCGCCTTCACCAATTACAAATCCATCGCGCCGCTTATCAAACGGTACTGAACTATTATCAGGATCGTTTGTAGTAGAAAGTGCCTGACAGTTTATAAATCCACCGACAGCAAGGGGGTTGATGCAAGCATCTGCTCCGCCTGTAATAATCGCATCTGCATAGCCGTACTTTATCGCACGAAATGCTTCTCCGATTGCATTTGTTGCCGAGGCGCACGCGCTTACGGTTGGGAGATTCGGACCCATTGCTCCGTACTTCATGGCAACAAGTGCTGAGCCCATATTTGCAATCATCATCGGAATAAAGAACGGAGAAATCCGCTGCGGTCCTTTAGTATGCATTTTTATGGTTTCATTAATAAACGTGGAAATACCGCCGATCCCCGAGCCAATATAAACACCTAATCTTTTCGCATCAATATTCCCTACTATACCGCTCTCTTCGACCGCTTGTGATGCCGCCGATATGGCATATTGCGCATATATATCCGTCTTCCTTATATCGCTTTTTTCTATATACTCTTCCGGATTAAAGTCCTTTATTTCTCCTGCTATCCTGACTTTTAAATCGGATGCATCGAACTTTGTGATCTCTCCGAAGCCATGTTTTCCGGCTGTGATACTTTGCCAAAAGTCGCCTACATTATTTCCCACAGGGGTCAGGCATCCGAGTCCGGTAACAACAACACGTTTCATATGTTTTCCTCCTTACATGCACATTCCGCCGTCGACTTTTATCACCTCTCCGGTGATATATGACGACATATCTGATGCCAAGAACACCGCAACATTTGCGATTTCTTCCGGCGTTCCCATTCTTTTTAAGGGAATAGTTTTATCGGCATGGTCTTTGACTGCCTGCGGTAGGTTAGCTGTCATGTCTGAGATAACAAATCCGGGCGCAATGGCGTTACATGTGACGTTTTTGCTCGCAAACTCTTTTGCCGTAGTCTTTGTAAGCCCAATCACACCGGCTTTAGATGCGGCGTAATTAGCCTGCCCAGCGTTGCCCATAATACCGCTTACGGATGAAATGTTGATGATCCTGCCTACTCCCGATCTCATTATTGAGCGCGAAAGATGCCTTGTAATGTTAAATACACCTTTGAGGTTGACTCTGATAACTGCATCAAAATCATCTTCGCTCATTCTGAGCATCAATCCGTCTTTTGTGATACCGGCGTTGTTTACTAGTACATCTACCGACCCGAAGTCTGCTACGATTTTTTCGCAAACAGTTTTTGATGTCTCAAAATCCGATACATCACATTCATATATTTCTGCTTTTATACCAAAGCTCTCCGCTTGTTTCTTAACATCCAAAGCGGGACTCTCATTACCAATGTAAATGATGGCTATGTTTGCTCCATTTTCTGCCATACTTAGTGCGATTGCTTTTCCGATTCCTGTTGCCGCACCGGTTATTACCGCTGTTTTACCTTTAAGCATTGTTGATCTCCTTTGTCGTTTTTTCGAGTGATTGTATGTCTGACACGTTAAGTATGCGTACATCAGGGTTTATCTTTTTGATCAGCCCTGATAGTGTTTTGCCCGGTCCGACTTCAATAAACGTATCAAACCCGTCGCCGACCATGTTCTCTATTGTTTTTTGCCATAAGACCGGATGGTTTATCTGTTTTGCCAATAACTCATTTGGGGTTACGTTCGACTTGTCGTAAGTCAAAGCTGTGGCGTTTGAGTATAAAGATATTTGTGTTGTGCCCAGATTTTCATTTTCCAGATATGCTGCGACGCTTGAGCTTGCATCATCCATAAACGGGCTGTGGAAAGCACCGCTGACCGCAAGTTTAATTGGTTTTCCGCCATTTTCTTTGACAGCTTTTTCCAGATCATCGGCTGTGCTTTCGGCACACGCTACAACTATTTGCCCCGGAGAGTTGTAGTTGACAGGGTATGCTTCATTAAGTGAGTTGCATATCTCTTCAACTTTTTCTGCAAGAAGTTTCAATACTGCAAACATATTCCCCTTGCGGTTTAATGCACACTCGTGCATTACTTTTGCTCTGTACTTGACAAACTCAAATGCCTGAGTCCTGTTCATTAGTCCCGAATAGCAAGCAGCAGGTATCTCCCCGAGCGAGAACCCCGCGACACCATCTGCAGTAACTCCGTTTTCTGTCAGAGCTGCTGCGCAGGCAAGGTCAGTCATAAAAACCGCAGGTTGTGTGTTTATTGTGATGTCCAGTTGCTCTTTCGGACCTTCAAAGCACAAATCCCGAACATCCCCTGATATGTCAAACAGATCTTTTATATTGCTCGAAAACGCATACAGGTCTTTCCCCATTCCAACTGCTTGCGCGCCTTGACCTGCAAAAACAAATGCAATTTTACCCATATTTACTCCCGTCATTGCGAGCGGATTGCCACGCTACGCTCGCAACAGGCTCCGCGATCCAGTCGCCTCGTTGCCCTCGTCTTACTATCACTGTGCATTATCTCAGAACGACACTTTTTAATGCCTTTTCGGTTTCATCAACCAACTCATCTATGATTTCTTTTGCAGTCTGCTCCTTTTTGATAAGCCCCGAAATCTGTCCTGCCAGGAAGCAGCCACCTTTTAAATCACCTTCGACTGCAGCAAGTTGCAATGCGCCAACTCCGAGCGCTTCCAGTTCCTCGTTTGTTATGGAAGAATCGTACTCTTTATTAAACAAGTCTCTCGAAAAAGGAGTCTTGATAGAACGAACCGGGTGGCCAAGCCTCTTGCCTGTGGCGATCGTATCGATATCTTTTGCAGCGATGACCTTATCCTTGTAGTTTTGATGGATTTCACATTCCTTTGCAACTAAAAAGCGTGTTCCTAGCTGAACACCAACAGCTCCGAGCATAAATGCCGCCGCAATACCGCGACCGTCACCTATACCCCCGGCTGCTATAACAGGTATGTCTACGACATCACACACTTGTGGGACAAGTGCCATCGTTGTCAGTTCGCCGACATGACCACCGGCTTCACCGCCTTCGGCAATAACTGCGGTTGCTCCGCTACGCTGCGACATTTTAGCAAGCCCCGTTGAGGCGACTACCGGAATAACTTTGATGCCTGCGTCCGTCCACTGACTCATATACTTCGACGGATTACCAGCACCCGTCGTTACAACTGAGACCTTTTCATCAACGACTATTTGTGCTACTTCTTCCACATACGGGCTCATAAGCATAATGTTTACACCAAAGGGTTTGTTGGTCAGGGCTTTGGCTTTTTTTATTTGCTCAGACACATATGATGCCGGAGCATTACCCGCTGCAATAATGCCAAGACCACCGGCATTTGACACAGCCGCAGCCAAAGTCGCATTTGAGACCCACGCCATGCCACCTTGGAAAATCGGATATTCGATTCCAATCAAATCGTTGATTGATGTCTTGTTTTTTATCATTCGCTTTAACTCCGTCATAACGAGCGCACAAAGCAATCCATGTCTCCATGTAACTCGCATCCTTGTCTATCTACTTTTACCTTTAACCTATTGTTCGCTTTCGATTATTTTGATCAGGTCGCCAACAGTTTGAATATTCTCGCTCATTTCTATCGTGACCGAAAATTCTTCTTCGAGATTCATGACAAGTTCGACTGTGTCAAGTGAATCGAGTTCCATTTCCGCAAATGTGCTTTGTTCTGTTACCTCTAAATCCGGTTCGCTTTTGTATTCCCTTAGAATTTCTGTGATTTTCTCCAACATGATAGTTTCCTCCTAAAATTTGTTTTTATTATGATATTAAGGGGTACACTGCCCCTGTATCTTCTACTCCCAAACCATGATGCAGCTTCCGGCAGTCAATCCTGCACCAAATGCAGACATAAATGTGATATCACCGGTTTTTAGCTTTCCTTCTTCCAGCATCTCGTATAGCAGCAGAGGAATCGATACTGAGGATATATTGCCGTACTTTCCTATATTGATAGGGAATTTTTCCTCAGGCTGCTTCAATCTTCTTCTTATAGAATCTACAATACGTTTGTTAGCCTGATGTATCAGATACCAATCAATTTGTCCGGGAGTCATATCAAGTGTTTCGAGCGCCTTCTCCATATCGGGACCCACTACATTTACCGCAAACTTAAAGACCTCTTGCCCTTGCATATGCAAGTAATCTTTTTCTTTTTTAGTATTGATGTACGGACTGTTTCCTGTGTCAGCCGGTAAGTTCAAGATAGCTGTATCTGCGGTTGCGGATAAAGATAAAAACTTGAGAGCATTACCGGCTGTAACCACTGTAGCGGCTGCACCATCGCCGAATAAAATGCATGTATTCCGGTCATTCCAGTCAACTTGTGTTGACATCATTTCCGCACAAATGATCAATATATTCTTAACTTTTCCTGAATCAAGATAACACGAGGCTACATCTAGCGCATAAACGAAGCCGGTACACGCAGCGTTTATATCAAATGCCGGGCAGTTTGTGCCTAATTGCTCTGCTACTGAACAGGCGTGGGAGGGTGTTCGATAGTCCCCGCCAAGTGTAGCGCAGATGATCAAGTCAATGTCACTTGTTGTCAGACCGGCTTTATTTAGTGCTTGAGTTGAAGCGGTCACGGACAAGTCAGTCAAAGACTCAGACGTACAAACATATCTGGTTTTTATTCCGGTGCGAGTAACGATCCACTCATCGTCAGTCTCGATGAACTCTGCGAGATCGTCATTAGTGACACACTTCTCCGGGATACCTTTGCCCATTCCGAGTATTTTTATGCTCATAATCAACATCCATCTCTTGCTGAGGCGTTATGCATGAGTTACGCCCTACACTACGCCTCGACTCTTTCTTTGAAGAAAGTGCTCAGCTTTTCTACTGCTCTGTATAGTATTTCTTTTTCTGCTTCTTGAAACTGATTGCTTATATTTTTAACCATTCTCCTGTGGAATAAGCGATGTGCTTTTTCAATTTTCTTGCCCATGTCAGTTAAGCTGATGATCGTTCGCCTACCATCCTTTGCACATGGAGCCTTCTTGATAAAGCCTTTGCTTTCCAGCTTCTTTACTGCAACCGTAGCAGTGGGCATAGAGACACTCAGCAGTGATGCGATCTCACTAACTGTTGTCTCTTCGTTTTCCTGTGTCCCGATCGCCTCGATCATGTGTGCTTCGGTGATCGTAACGGGAACGCTGACCAGATTCTTAAGAGAACTCTCTTCAAACTTAAGGATCAGGTTGAAAGTATCTACAAGTACGTTGTTTAGGCTGTTTTCAAAATTATCCATGAGTCTACTCCTCATAATATGACTGTAAACCTTCCTCTTTCTACAACTCCAAGCAAGCGTGTCAACACAAATACTCGCCCAAATTGATTAGTTATACTAACTAATATATTGAATGATAACATACGTGATTTATTTGTCAATCGTCACTTTGCACAAAAATGTTCATAAACTGTTCACACTTTTCTGTTCGTAAAAGAGACAGGGTAGTATTATCGATGCTTACTCCCTGTCTCTATTAAATCCGCCGATTTTGCTAAGTCAACGCGCCGAAATTATTTTGTCTTTACGACCGGTATCCATATTTCGCAGACTTTTCCGCTATCGCTCATGCAGCTCTCATCATAGAGCTCGAAATCCACGCAGCCTGGAGCATATTCATATCCCGATGACGGGAACCAATCATTGAATATGTACTGCCAAACACCTTGGATCGAATCTGAAAAACCCTCGCCGTCACTTGGTGGCGTAGAAAAAACAGCATACGTCGCAGCCGGTACTTCACATGTGTGGTATTCGGAAGGTATCGTTGCAACATCGTCAATTTCAACACCGATCACATAGTCGAACTCTCCTGTCTCCATATCTACCGAGAAGCAAGCTCCATATTCGGAGTGTTTTTTTACAAACCCTTCTTTGTGCAGCTTCTCCTGGCGTCCATCCGACATATAAGCATCCCAGAAAGCCGGTATCTCTACTGAGTTTTCTCCATCCACATTTTTGGTTTTGATTGCATATCCTGCAAGTTTTATTTTGGCTATCGCCTTGATAATGGGTTCCATAACTATTCCTCCAACATTATAATTTTTCATCTGAGCAAGCGATATGCGCGTCGGCACTTTGTGATGTGCGTGTCTGCGGAAAGTTTCGGGTGTGCATTTGAAATACCTTTTGAACGCTTTTGAAAAACCGGAATGTGTTTCGAATCCGTAATCCATTGCAATATCAATAACTTTACGACCACTCGACAGCTCCGCTGCCGCAAACGAAAGCCTTCGGTTTCTTACATACTCCATGACCGAATACCCGATACACCAACGGAACACATGATAAAAGTGATACTCTGAAAATCCGACGAGCGCTGCCAGGGCTTCAGCACTTATGTCATCATTTATGTTCTCGTCGATATATTCCAGTATACCTTGCATCGCCTCGTGATAACTCATTAGTACTCCCTGCTCCGGATGATGATTTGTCTTGCTGTACAACATGACATGAGTATAACACGAAAAAGCACCTCCGCTGTTCCAAACCTGCGAAGTTTGCTGTGTGATATTGCGTAATGCGCAATTTCCGCACAGCAGGAAATGTTTTTACGGTTTTATATTGTTGAGAATAAAAAGCGAATAATGGATCTTACTATCGACGATTTTCGCGATTTATCACCGCAAGAAACGCAGGAAGATAATTTTCGTCGTATGTTTCAAATACTTGGTTTAATATTTAAAAATCAACAAGAAATAAAAGAACTTTTAGTAAGTCAATCAAGTTCGACATAATAAGTAATAGCAAATAGAGAAAGCGAACGCACATAAGTATTCGCTTTCTTCTTTTTTTTGTTTCGAAATAGGTCTCGATTTATCATGAATTATTTTCAACAGGGAGTTTTATTACCCACATGATTTGGCAGACTTGTAATATCAACCAAATAAGATACATAGTAGCAATACTATTAGATGGAAGCATTGTGTGTTGATAGTAGCTGGGGTATAATAAGCAGAGCACTTGGGAAACATGGTTATAATTGTATTTTTACAAACAGCAAAGATCGCCTGATTGGAAGGGGTATAAATATGATTGACAAACAAAAAGGCGAAATCCTTATATATCAGACAGAGGATGGGCTGACAAAAATTGAAGTTGAGCTACGCGGTGAAACTGTTTGGCTTTCTCTTGAGCAGATGGCAGAGCTGTTTCAGCGTGATAAATCAACTGTATCAAGACATATTAAGAACGTATTTTCAGATGGTGAGCTTGATCGAAATTCAGTTGTTGCAAAATATGCAACAACTGCCACTGATGGGAAGGTTTATCAGGTAGACCACTTCAACCTTGATGTAATCATCTCCGTTGGTTATCGTGTTAAATCGTTGCGCGGCACACAGTTCAGAATTTGGGCATCTTCAGTTTTGAAAGAGTATATTCAAAAAGGTTTCGCTATGAATGATACTCTCTTGAAGAACGCCGGAGGAGGAAGCTACTTTGACGAGCTACTTGCTCGTATCCGTGACATCAGATCATCAGAAAAGTTATTTTATCGTAAAGTCTTGGACATATATGCAACAAGTATTGACTACGATTCTCGCGCTGAGATAACGAGACGTTTTTTCCAAACTGTACAGAATAAGATGCACTTCGCTGTACATGGTCAAACTGCGGCTGAGCTGGTATATGAACGTGCTGACGGTAGTAAGCCTTTTTCCGGTATGACTACATGGCGCGGAGAAACTCCGGTCGATAGTGACTCTGTAGTTGCTAAAAACTACCTATCCAGAGATGAACTCGATACACTAAACCGTATTGTTTCACTCTACTTAGAATTTGCAGAGTTACAGGCAAAGGAAAAAATCCCCATGTATATGAAAGATTGGTTGGATCGTCTTGATGATTTTCTCAAAGTTTCCCGTAAGGAGTTGTTGACTCACGTAGGAAAAATCAGCCGTGAAATAGCAGATAAAAAGGCGCTAACAGAATTCGCAAAATACAAGGAAAGAACAATAAATGAACTATCCGCTGTTGAAGAGCATTTTTTAGATAGTATTGAGACGAAACAGAAAGAACTTGAAAGCAAGAAGTGAATACTAAATACACGCATCATGATATAAATTTCTCTGTACCATGATGCATACTTCCTTATACCCCGCGACCCTTTGGGGTTATGCGAGTATTTTTAATGCCTTTAGGCTTAAAGAATAAGAATCAGAGTCCTAACCCTCAGGGCATACAGAGAAACTCCGACCAACCCTTAGGACATCCAAAGAAATGTTGAGGATATGATACTGCTGCATCATATCGGTATGGTAACTTTATACCTACTGTTCCATTCCCACTGATCCAATGATTTTGGATATTCTTATCAGTTAAGACATATAAATTGACATTGTTGTCTCTAAGTAAAGGGTTATCATCTTTTACTTCTTTCATGAGATAATCCGGTGTCGGCCAAAACGCAGCTTTAGCTTTTGTCGCAGCATAAATCTCCTTTGTTGCACCTGAAAAGCCGTGATGCGAAACTTGAACTATATCGCATAAAAGCTTGTTCTTTTTGTTTTGCAGTAAAATACCGCTCCCCTCTTTATCAATGTCCCCTAACCACAAGACTTTCTGCCCGGCATACTCTGTTGTAATAACAGTCGTACAATCATTAAATATAACTTCCGTGGAATCTAAATCATTGTGGGTAAATAATACTTCAACAGTGATTTCACCAACTTGAAAAACATCGCCTGTATGCGGCGTAAATATAGGAATGCCTTTGCAAAACTTCTCAATCGTTCTGTAAAACTCCCTGACTATTGCAGGTCCTGAGCTTTTCCAATCACATTCTATTTCAGGTAAATCAATGGATTGGAAATTATATATCAGCTTCTCAATAACAACCTGTTCTCTGTATTTCTGTACGAACTGAATAAAATTGCCGATATGATCATCATGTGCATGACTAAAAAACCATCCGGCAATGATAGGTGTTCCTCCACAGCGTTCTTTGAGGAAATCATACAACCGGTCTTCTTCACCTGTTGTAAAATAACCTCCATCGATAATGAAGAACCGCCCGCATTGCATATGAAATACATAGCTCATTCCGCAATCAATATTTGAATAATCTAACTCTAGTTGATACAGTGTTGTTTGCATTTCATCACTCCGCGAGCAGTACGGCTCTGACCGGGGCGCCGTCGCAGCCGCCGATTTTTATCGGGAATGCACATAGCGTGTAATCGCCGTCTTCGACTCCGTCGAGTATGACATTTTCGACCACTGCCAGTCCCGGAGCCATTACTGCTTGATGGATTTCTGCTTCATTGTCAAGAGGTGCAACGCTCCAGGCATCGGTAACTATTGTTATGATGCCCTTTTCAACAATGTATTCAGCGGCATCTTTTGTCAGATAGCTGTAACCTCCACCATGGATTACTAAGCGTTGGCAGTTTTCTATTCTGCCTTCAAGAGTTTCTCGCGTGATCGGAGTTTTCTCTGGCACTGTTACAACACGACAAGCACCATAATATAAGGATAGCTCCATTTGGTCGATTCCAACTGTATTGTCTTTTTGAAAATGGCAGCTCGCATCCGCATGAGTACCCATGTGGCTGCCGGTTGTGATCATACTTGCATTAAAAGGAGCTCCTTTTTGCATGTCATAACCTCGCTCGACTTGAACCGGCGATGCTCCCGGATAAATCGGCGCATCCTGCACTGTACGTGAAATGTCAATAATTTTCATTGTAACAACCTCTCTTTGTTTTTTATAAAGTATATACGTTCTCAATTAGTTTGTATAGGCAATACTATCTTAAAATTAACACATCAGATTCTAACACTACTCAACATCCCATTCGTAGATGTTTTGATATCTCTGACCCTCTTTATATAAATCATGCCATTCCGGCAGTCTGGCGACTCGTACTAACCTTGCTCCGAGTTTTTCGCAGACACGTTTAGATGCTGTGTTTGGCTGATTGTTTGTTATTAGCAACTTCTCCATGCCATGTGCTTTAGCTATCGGCAGCAACAAGCGGCAAGCACAGCCGGCATACCCGTTGCCTCTATGATCTTCATCAATGTCATACCCGATTTGTCCACCATAGTAAAGGCTTGTTGTATAACCTATACGCAAATTGATTCCACCGATCGTTTCTCCATCCTTGCATATATTAAATGTATAACCCGGCACCCACTTTTTCTCGGGTATTGCGGGGTTCTTTTCTATGCAGTCGAGGTATATAACTCCATCTGACAACTCTGGCACGTCGATAAAATCATTAAACTCGCAGGGCAAGGCATTATAGTACGCGATTTCATTTTGCACTTCCCACATTTCACGGATTATCCCGTACATATCGCTATCATAATAACCATAATTATTCTTGAATTTGTGCCTTGCATGTCCTTCAAACACCATTCCGGCTTTTTGCATAACCTTACCGGATGCGGGATTTTCAACGGCATGGTATGCTTCAATGCGCTCAATATCTGTATTGGTAAACATGTAATCGATGACAGCTTTCACTGCTTCGCTTACATACCCCTTACCCCACCATTTTCGTCCGACGCAATAGCCTATTTCACCTTTATAATCGTACTCAGCAATAATGATCACACCCAAAGAACCTATCATTTCGCCGTTTTCAAGACAGATTCCCCAATGATAAGTATGATTATTCTTATAATTCTCAAACCATTCTTTAATAATGGTTTTTGATTCCTCAGCATCCTTATGAGCTTGCCACCTCATGTAGCGTGTGACTTCATCATCATTTGCCCAGTTGCGAAACATCATTTCAGCATCTGCAATCTCGATCCTCCGCAAAGTCAATCTTTCTGTTTTTATCGTCAACGTTCCCGCATGCTTCACTTCAATCCTCCTCCGTTTTTCGACCTACGTACATCAGGTGCTCTGACCAACTGAGGTATTCCTCTTTTTCACATAACTTCTCGGCGATGTCAAGCATTGCATTTTTTACTTCCTGAGGTTGCTCCACAAAGGTGTGCTCGTTTGGTGCGAGGACACTCTCTTGACCGAACAAGTGAAGCTTTTCCAATGGGAAGCGATTCATAAACGGCACGATTTCATTTTGATTTATGAAAAACGCTTGTGTAAATGCCGCACCACCATAGCTCCCACCTTCTACAAGCGGAACAAGGAATCGTTCTTCCTCCGGATTTGCAAATTGTTCAGGTACGTCACGGAGACCAAACACCAATCCTCCACTCATACTGATAAAAGCCGCAAACAGTATTCCACCTATTTTGAGCAGTTGCAGTGCTGAATCAACTGCTCTGCTCCTGTCGAGGTCCTCAAGCAGATGATAGAGCGGACCCATTAGCAACACATGGTCAAATTTCCCGTCTACGAGAGTATTGACCTTTCTAGCGTCTCCGCAAACAGTTTGGACATTCAGGCCCTTCTCGGCTGCAAGTTTACTTGCAAAGTTGATGTTTTCAGACGAAAGATCAAACAGAGTAACATCGCAGCCTTTTTCTGCAAAGTAAAACGAATATCTACCCGGACCACCACCAATATCGAGGACCTTATCGCCCGGCTTTATATAGCGATCAAGCATCCGGCAAGTCAATAGAAACTCCGGCTTGTCCGCAATACGATCCCATTCGTATGATACTTGACTATCATAGAACTCCTGTACGACCTTGATTCTCTCTTCGTTTGTGAGTTCCTCGCTGTTGATTTTCTCGTTTTCTCTTTCGCTCATTTTTCTTTCCTCCAAATATCTGCTTCGCTAAAAATTAAAACGGCTAAAGGTTTCTTCCCTCAGCCGCTTATTGCTTAATAATCCTGTAACGTTTATTTATCTTATTTTAAGCAAAAAGGACTAAGCCTGTGTTTCCACATCGGAAGACCAGACATAGTGACTGTATCAAAAAACTTTTTGCTTGAATATCTGTTCACGACTTTTGCCCTTTCTTGAGATAATAAGCTTATAAATCTTGTTGATTACAATAACTCAATTACTTATGAATGTCAACATGAATGTTTATGCAGTAAAATCACCGTTTCTTTGGCAACACTTCAAGCCAGTACTCGTCCGGGTCTTCAATAAAATACAATCCCATGGCGGTGTTCTCATAACAAATGCAGCCCATTTCTTTATGCAGAGCATATGCGGCATCGTAATCATCGACTACAAACGCAATATGCGATTCGTTATCGCCAAGCTCGTATGGAGTATCTTTGTCGCGTAACCAAGTGAGTTCAAGTTGATGTGCTGATGATCCGTCTGAAAGGTATGCGATTTCAAAACTCCCATCATCTGAATTTCTTCGTTTGACAACATCCAACCCCAACGCAGCCTTATAAAAAGCCAATGATTTTTCCAGGTCGAAAACATTAATATTAGTGTGCGATAATGTAAATTTCATGGTTTTTCTCCTTCAGTTTTGGATAGTAACAATGTAAGAATCGGTCATTATCTATACTATCCGAACAAGCTCACAATTTCAATCAAAAATAGAAATCGTCGGGTTACTATGATATTATATTATCTGTTTGCCTTATATGTATGCAGTTGCGATACATTGATTAATCTTTTGACGTAACAATGCAGACCCATTCGTTTTCTTCTTTGTGTTCTAATATAGAAAAACCGGTTTTGAGCAGGGCGTTTAATACGTCCTGCTCGCGGTTTTTTATGATTCCTGAGAGAATCAGAACTCCTTCATTTTTTAGGAATCTCGAAATCTCGGGCATCAGAGATAAAATGACATCGGCTGAGAGGTTTGCGCAAACAATGTCATAGCTGCCAGTCACGGTTTTCACCGGATTTCCATGAATAAACTCTGTATTGCTTGACACGCCGTTTAGTTCGGCGTTTTCTTTTGCAGTTTTTATTGCAATCTCATCAATGTCTATTCCGAATGCTGAACTTGCTCCCAGCAATGGCGCTGCGATGGAGAGTATTCCGCTGCCGCATCCTATGTCAAGGACAGAGTTGCCTTCTACGACCCTTTGCTCCAGAGCTTCAAGGCACATTTTGGTGGTTTCATTATGCCCAGTGCCAAACGCCATACCCGGGTCGATTCTGAGCATTATACGGCTAACCGGATCACAATCTATCCAAGTTGGACAGACTATAAGTTTGTCACCGATGAGTATTGGCTCGTAGCTTTCCTTCCAGGATTCAGTCCAGTTTTTGTCCTTTATGATTGAGGTATTACATTCAAGTCTGCCTAACTTGATTTCGTGGTTTGTGGCTTTTAGATGAGATAGCATCTCTTGGATTGCATTCAAACTATCTTGACCTTGTGCGTCTTCAGATAAATAGAGGGTTACGGTTGTCTCTGCATCGCGAAGTTTCAATAGCTCTGGGTCGGTGTAGTCCCATGCACCATATTTGCCGTCCATTAGCTTTTCAAGGTCGGCAGCATCAACGATAGAAAGAGACTGATGACCTAAATCAGACAGAGCAGAACATAGATGTTCTACACCCTCAGATGTGGTAAATATATCAACTTTTATCCAAGCTTTTTCCATGTATAAATCACCGTTTTTTTCTGGTCAGCAGGCAGCAGCACTCTATATTAGCTGTTCTTGGAAACATATCGATAGCGCTTATGTCGGAAATCGTATAATGGCTTTGTAAGCCCTTTAGATCGCGCGCTAAAGTTGCAGGGTTACATGATACATATACTAAACGTTTTGGAGACAACTCAAGGATTTTGCTTATTGCTTTTCCCGATAAGCCTTTTCGGGGTGGATCGACGATAAGACAAACCGGTTCGGGTATATCAGCTATCCAATCTGCTGCGTCAGCATGGATAAATTCTATATGCGAGAGTTTGTTGCGTTGTGCATTTTCGCATGCGGTTTTTACCGCGTCTGGGTTTAGTTCGACTCCTAAAGCAGAACCTGCATCTCTTCCGACAAAAAGCGTCAACGCACCGACACCGCAATATAAGTCGATCAGGGTTTCTTTTTTGGATAATGCAGCATACTCGCGAGCCTTTTGGAATAGCAGTAATGCCGCTTCGGTGTTGACCTGGAAAAAGCCTTCCAGCTTAAAAACCAGTCCATCCAACTCCTCTTCGAGTGGAGGGCTGAGTCCGTTTCGTCCAGAGCGGAGTATTATATCCTTATCTGATTTTATATCTTTTTTGATTAACCCTGTTATGGCTTCGTTTATATCATCCTTTAAAAGCAAACAGTGTCTAATAGGCACAACATCATGGCTTCCGGCACTATAAAATCCCAACGATCCACCATCAGAATGTAAAGTTGCTTTATTCCGATAGCCATTTATCTGCCCGGTATGCAAAATTTGATCTACCTGCACCGATAAGCCGCCAAGTCGCTTTAAAGCATCATTGATACATTGAAGTTTTGCGTATAGTTCTTCCTCATATGTGATATGACGATAATCGCAGCCACCACAATCAGGATAGACAGAACAATCTGTCTCAATACGATGTGGTGAGGGCTTCAGAATGCGAACGATCTTAGCATAAGCACTTCTGGATTGCTCCTTTGTCAACTCAATTTCCAACTCATCATCCCGGGCAGCTCCACGAATAAAAACAACTCGTCCATCCTCCAGACGAGAGACCCCTTCGCTGCCGGAGTTATATCCTGTTATTTTCACGGTGTGAAATGCTCTATCCGGCATATGCCCTCCATAACCTTAGAAAAAATGCCTACCTTGTTGGGATTCCACTTTCACAAGGTACATTGACCTGGCACTTTCCGCATCCGTAACGGGGATCATACTTTTTTCTGGTTTCCTTTAGGAATTCTGAGCAAAGCAGGCTGTTTTTTCCATTATCTAACGATATTGCTTTAGTAGGACATCGGGCAACACAGGCTCCACACATGTTGCAATAATCATAAACGTCATTATAGTCTCTTTTATCTTTTGGTAAATCCAGATCGGTTATAAGACTGCCAAACCGACCGCACATACCCTTTTCTGTGATTAGACCTTTTGATAAACCAAAAGTACCTAATCCGCATGCATAAGCGATATGACGTTCCGACCAGTTGGAGAGGAATCTTGTGTTTTCACCATTATCAACGGTTTTATAAGTAAAAGCCTTATCAAGAGACGGCAAAATGACCGTATTCCCGGTGTCTGACAGGGCTTTTTCAAGAAGTAGCATCAACTCCTGTAAAAAGATTTGACCTTCATATCTTCCGTGAAGCCACTCGTCGGCAGGCCATTTGCTATTTGGAGAGTTTGCAAGTTTTATTTTACCGGTAAACGGAAGGAAAAATGAAATAACAGTTTTCGCTTCCAAAAGCCATTCAAGAGGGTTTAAAAAGTCGCTGCCAATAACATCCGACGACTTAAATTTGCTGTATAGCTCATCGTTCACTGAACCAAATGCAAATATCGGAGCATCAAATATCTTCATGCCAATGCAATCTGCATTTAACGCATCTTCCTCGCTGATATGATTCTTTGGTGACTCATTAATAAACTGTTCAGCTAACGAGATAATTTTTTCTCTATTCACAGAAACATCCTCTCTAAAACATCCTAAATCTCGTCTTTTGCGGAATGCAAATTTATCCAAACTTGCATTTTTTTGTACAATACCGGCAGGATCTCCGGAAACCTCATTTTTTCCGGTATTGCGTTAAATTGTTTTATTTCTGCTATTTCATAACCCGGAAGCTCACCAATCTCCTCTATGTGTGCCAAATAAACTTGACCGGTCGTGTAAACCGAATTTTTCAGAACCGAATAATCGAACACAGGTGTTATATCATACTTGAGAGCACCTGTTTCCTCATAAAGCTCACGTTTAGCGGCTTCAAGTGGTGTTTCACCCGGTTCGATATGACCTCCTGCAGTCTCAAAAGTATCGCGGTCTTTAGCCCTGCAGTAGAGCCACATGTCTTGATACCGGCAGAATACAACGACAAAAGAATAGTTGTTTAATTCCCCGAGTTCAGCTGCTTTTACGATCATTGATTATTCCCTTTCAGAGTGCGTTGCGTAAAGATTACTCCGGTTTGTCCGGGTCGGGATCTGAGTCCAACGTTATGAAATAATCATAAAATGGCATCAGGAATGTATAGCCCTTGATGATCCGATCAACGATGTCCCGGGAAAACAGCTCCTCACTAATGGGCTGATCATGTATCAGTGCAATAGTCTTTTTATTGTACCACGCTGCTGTTGCAGATGTTGGTGCTTCTTTTTTGCGTGAGTACTCCGGACCTTCGAGGACAAACTCATCTTGTTTTTCAATCGGTGCTATCAACTTCTCAAA
>Ga0123355_10000719_pt1 | contig 44904 bp, 31 predicted proteins | sample TergutEmb28metaG_3_FD_89872 | JGI IMG/M metagenome (GOLD analysis project Ga0123355, IMG submission 89872) | Embiratermes neotenicus P1 segment gut microbial communities from Petit-Saut dam, French Guiana - Emb289 P1 | ecosystem: Host-associated > Arthropoda: Insects > Digestive system > Gut ...
CTCGGCCGCGAGCTCTCCGGCCGTGCTTGACGCGCTGGTCGCCCGGCGGGTGGCCGGCGAGCCGCTCGAGCAGGTGGTCGGCTGGGCGACGTTCGCTGGCCTGCGCATCCTGGTGGAGCCGGGTGTATTCGTACCACGGCTCCGCAGCGAATTCCTCGTCTCGGTCGCTGTTTCGCTGGCAGTGCCGTCGCTCGCGGCACCGGGACCGGTGATCGTTGACCTGTGCTGCGGGACCGGCGCGCTCGGCCTCGCGGCAGCGACCGCGCTGGGCGACGGCGAGCTGCATGCCTCCGACCTCGACCCGGCCGCTGTGGCGTGCGCACGGCGGAACGTCGAGCCCGCGGGGGGACGGGTGTACGCCGGAGACCTGTTCGCGGCGCTGCCAGGTTCCCTGCGCGGGCGGGTTGACGTGCTGATTTGCAACGCGCCCTACGTGCCGAGCTCCGAGATCGAGTTCATGCCCGCCGAGGCGCGCGAGCACGAGGCCCTGGTGGCGCTCGATGGCGGGCTCGACGGGCTCGCCGTGCTCCGCCGGGTGGCGGCGGCGGCACCAGACTGGCTGGCGCCCGGCGGAGCGCTGCTCGTAGAGACCAGTTCCCGGCAGGCGCCCACGATGGCCGCCGCCATGGCGGCCGCCGGGCTTGCCGCTGACACGCACGCCGACGACGAGTACGGCGCCACCGTGGTTACCGGCCGCCGGCGCCGCGCGTTAGGTAGTTTCAAGGGTTATGGGGATGAGGGTCAGCAGCGCGCAGCGGCGGGCTCGGCTGGTGGAGCGGCACCGGCTCGGGGCCGCGGGCGTGGCGAGCGTTCCGGCGAGCGCGGAGACGGTAGGCGGAGCCGTTGATGACATGGTGGCGTTGCATGCCACTGACCCGGTCACTGTGTACCTGTCGGCGTGGGCGCGGACCGGGTGCTCAGCGGAACATGTCGATGAGGCGCTGTACACCGACCGGAACCTGGTGCGGATGCTGGGGATGCGGCGGACGGTTTTCGTGGTGCCAGCTGAGCTGGTCGACGTCGTTCAGGCGGCGTGTACCGACGACGTGGCACGGCGGCTGCGGCGGCAGCTGGAGAAGCACCTGACGGACGGCGGGATCGGGGACGGCGACGCGGCCGGATGGCTGCGGTCGGTGGAGGCCGGGGTGCTGCGGGCACTCGCCGCGCGCGGTGGGGGCGCGTCCGGGGCGCAGCTGTCGGCGGACGAGCCGCGGCTGCGGACGCAGCTGATCTACACGCCGGACAAGGCGTACGGCGGGGCGGCGAACATCACGTCGCGGGTGCTCGGACTGCTGGCCGCCGACGGGCACCTGGTCAGGGGGCACCGGCGCGGCGGCTGGTCGTCAGGGCAGTTCGACTGGTTCCCGCCCGGAGCCTGGCTGGGCTCGGACGCTAGTGCGGAGCCGGGTGACCGCGGCGAAGGGCTCAAGGCGGATGCGGCGCGGGCGGAACTCGCCCGGCGCTGGCTACTCGTGTTTGGCCCGGCGCTGGTGTCCGACCTGCAGTGGTGGGCGGGGTGGACGGCCGGGCAGACGAAGGCTGCGCTCGCTGCGCTGCCGGTCGCCGAGGTCGATCTCGAAGGTCAGGCCGGCATCGCGCTGGCGGACGATCTCGAGTTCCCCGCTGCCGCTGGCGTGCCTGCGGTGGCCGCGCTGCTGCCCGCGCTCGACCCGACGCCGATGGGCTGGCAGGCACGATCGTGGTACCTCGGCCCGCACGCTCCCCCGCTGTTCGACCGGACGGGGAACGTCGGGCCGACGGTGTGGTGGGAAGGACGCGTTGTGGGCGGCTGAGCGCAGCGCGCATCGGGCGAGGTCGTGCACCGGTTGCTCGAGGATATCGGCTCCGACGGCGAGGCGGCCGTATCCGCCGAAGCGGGACGGCTGGAGGCCTGGCTGGGGCCGGCTCGGGTCACGCCCCGTTTCCGCACCCCGCTCGAGCGCGAGCTGTCAGCCTGATCCGGCAGCCGTGCATCTGCAATTGCCGGGATGCCTGAATGCCGCTGACCGACCGATAGGTTTTTCCCGGCTCTGAGCCAGGCCACCATCCTGGAAGACGGCGCGATCGGCCTTCATTACAGCCGGACCTGACCGGTCCTCCTGGACCATGGTCTTGTGGTGTGGCTCTAAGCCGGCTAGCGGAGCTGCCAGGTGGGGCCGGCGGCGGTGTCGGTGACCTGGACGCCAAGGTCGTCGAGCTCGTTGCGGATCTCGTCGGCGCGGGCCCAGTTCTTCTCCGCGCGGGCCGTGGTGCGCTCGGCGATCAGGCGCTCGATCGTCTCGACTTCGCTGGCGGACAGCTCGTCGACGGAACGGCGGTTTTCTACCTCGGCCTCATCCAGGTCGGCGAGGCCCAGGCCGAGCAGGGCGTCCGCCGACGCGACGATGATGCGCAGACCCTCGGGGGTCAGCTCGGTGTCGCGGAGGGCGTCCTGCAGGGTGGCGAGGATCTTGGGGGTCGCGAGGTCGTTCGCGATCGCGCCGTCGAGCTGGTCGAGGTAGCCGAGTGCCGCCTTCCGCGCGTCCTCATCGTCCGGCAGCAGGGAGACGGCCTGCTCATATGTATCGATCGCGGGCAGCGGGCGGAGTGGCGCGATGCGGGAGACCAGGCGGCGCAGGGTCGCCTGAGCGGCGTCCAGCCCGGCGGTGGTGAAGTCGAGCTGGCTGCGGTAGTGGCCGCCGAGCAGGAACAGCCGGTAGGCCATCGGGTGGTAGCCCAGTTCCGTCAGGTCGGCCAGGCGCAGCGTATGGCCAGCGGACTTAGCGATCTTCTGCGCGTCGAGCAGGACCCATTCGTTGTGCAGCCAGTACCGCACCCACGGGCGACCGTCACCCAGGTACGCCTCGCTCTGGGCAATCTCGTTGACGTGGTGCAGTTCGCGGTGATCGATGCCGCCGGTGTGGATGTCGAAGTGATCGCCGAGCAGCGTCATCGACATCACCGAGCATTCCAGGTGCCAGCCGGGTGCGCCCCAGCCCCACGGCGAATTCCAGCGCATGATGCGCCGGACGCCAGGCTCTTCGGCCCGCCACAGGGCGAAGTCCGTCTTGTTCTTCCGGCCCTCGACCAGTTCGACCCGGGTGCCCTCGCGCTGCCCGGCGATGTCCATCATGGCCAGGGCGCCGTACCCGGGCGACTTGGAGGTGTCGAAGTACAGCCCGGACGGCAGCTGGTAGGTGTAGCCCTTGTCCTGGAGAACCTTCGCGAACTCGATCATCTGGTCCACGTAGGCGCTGGCCCGCGGGTAGACGTCGGCCGGCTGGACATTCAGCGCCGCCAGGGCCTGCAGCCAGTCCTGCGTGTAGAACTCCGCGATCTCCTCGACCGACCGGCGCTCCTTCGCAGCGGCGACCTCAAGCTTGTCCTCACCGGTGTCGGAGTCGGCGACCGCGTGCCCGACGTCGGTGATGTTGACGACGTGGCGCACCGCAATGCCCTTCCAGCGCAGCGCGCGGCGCAGCGTGTCGGCCAGCACGTAGGGCCGCATGTTGCCCAGGTGCTGGTAGGCGTAGACGGTGGGACCGCAGCTGTACAGGCCCACGACGTCGGCGGACGGCACGAAGTCCGCAATCCGCCGTCCGAGCGAGTTGTAAAGCCGCAGCTGCTGTCCTGTCACGCAAGCCATGATAGGGGCTATTCGTACAGCCGCTCGATCTCCTTGGCGTAGCGGTCGACGATCACCCGGCGGCGGCGCTTCAGCGACGGGGTGAGCTCGCCCGACTGGGCGGTCCACTCGTCCGGCAGCAGCGCCCAGCGGCGGACCTGTTCGGGTCTGGCCAGGTGCGAGTTCGCGATGGCCACGCCCCGCCCGACCTCCGCCAGCACATCGGGATCGGCCGCCAGGTCGGTCACCGTGCCGAACTCGATGCCGTGCGCCCGTGCCCACGCCGAGGCCGCGTCCGGATCGAGGACGAGCAGCGCGGTCAGGTAGCTGCGCCGGTCGCCGATCGCGCAGGCCTGGCCGATCAGCGGGTGGCGCTGCAGTTCGTACTCGACGAGGGCAGGCGAGACGTTCTTGCCTCCGGCGGTGATGATCAGCTCTTTCTTCCGGTCGATGATCTTCAGGCTGCCGTCGCCATCCAGCTCGCCAATATCGCCGGTGTGCAGCCAGCCGTCGGAGTCGATCGTCTGCGCGGTCAGCTCCGGGTCCTTGTAGTAGCCGCGCATCAGAAGCGGGCCGCGGGCGAGGATCTCCCCGTCGGCCGCCAGCCGGAGCTCGGTGCCCGGCACCGCCGAGCCCACCCTGCCGGTTCGGTACTGGTCAGGCGCGGTGCTGGTGCCGGCGAACGTCAGTTCCGTCATCCCCCAGCCTTCGATGAACGACAGGCCGAGTGCGCGGAAGAACGCGATGATCCCCGGGTCGAGCGGCGCGGCGCCGCTGGCCGCGACGTGCACCTTGTCCAGGCCCACCTTGCTGAGGATCGCCCGCTTGACGGGCTCGGGCAGGGCGCGCACGGCCTCGGGTGAGCTGTCGGGCAGCGCGGCGGACAGGCCGGCGTGCACCTTCTCCCAGATCCGCGGCACGCCCAGGAATCCGGTCGGGCGGACGTGCAGGGCGAACTCGATCACCCGCACCGGGTCCGGGCAATAGGAGAGCGTGACGGGGGTCACTAGCGCAGCCCAGTTGTCGACCGCGCGGCCCGTAACGTGCGCCATCGGCAGATAGCAGATGTTCCTGATCCGGCCGTCTTCATCCGTGTGCTCGTCGTGCGACAGCACCCGCTCCGCCGCCGCCTGGTAGTAACGGATGTTGTGGTGGGTGATCATGACGGCCTTCGGCTGGCCGGTGGTGCCCGAGGTATAGACCAGGGTGATCAGGTCTTCGGGGGTGACCTCACGCCAGGACTCCTCGAACCTTTCCGGGAACCGGCCGGCCTCGGCGCGGCCGAGCGCGAGCAGCCCGGTCCAGTCTTCGTCGGTCACGATGACCTCGCGCAGCCGCGGGAGGTGATCCCGTACCGACTCGAACGCGGCCGCGAACTCCCGGTCGACGATCGCGACCGTGGCCTCGCAATGCCCGGCGATATAGCCAGCCTGCTCCGCGGAGACGGTGGGGTAAATGAAAACGGGGACCGCGCGAGCGTGCAGCACCGCGTAGTCCGCGACGGTGGCCTCGGGGCGGTTGCGGGTCCAGATCGCCGCGAACTCGCCGGGGCGCAGGCCCCTCGCGATCAGGCCGAGGGTCGCGTCGCGGACCTGGTCGTGCACCTCGCGGTAGGTCAGCGAACGCCACTCGTCGCCGTCACGCCACTGGTGGGCTGGCACATCGGGGTTATCCGAGACGGTCTTGGCGTACTCGGTGAGCAGCGTGCTGCCCGCGATCTCCCGCTCAATCCCGGCGCGCACGGCGGCCACGTCCTCGGGGACGCCAGTCAACTCGCTTGAGGTCATCCGACCATTGTGATCCGGACGCCGCGTGCTGGCCAGAGTCCGGAAATGATCGTGTCCGCCGGCCGCGAAGAGGGCGGCCGGCGGACACGATGGGGGATGACCGGTCTAGAAGGGCGGGAACGCGACGAGGCCGTCGGTGTTGCCCGCGCCGTCGGTGTAGAAGCCGACGATGTCGTTCTCGTTGTTGATGCCGTTGAGGACGGTGGTGCCGATGCCGTTGGGGTCATCGACGTTGAGCGTGAATCCGTGCCCGAGCCGCCAGATGAACCCGTGCGACGCGCCGCCCGCCACGGTGTAGGCGCCGACTACCACGTCGTGATTGTTCACGCCGAACGCCTGGGTCATCGACGCGCCCGGCACGGCGAGCGTGATGAAGTCGCCGTTTCGCAGCTTGAGGAACCCGTCCGTCTTGCCGGCCTTGGTGTTGTAGATGCCGGACACGTCACCGTTGCTGTTGATCCCGGTGGCGGTTGTCGCCGGCGCCTTGCCGCCGGTCGGTGCGCCCGGCTCGGTGACGAGCGTAAACCTGCGGTTCGCGGTGTTGTATTCGTAGGCGCGCGGGACGCTGGAGCCGTTGAGGTAGAAGCCGACCGCGATGTTGTGGTCGTTGATGCCGAGCAGCTGGTCCACCGGCGGGTTCTGGTTGTTGCCGGTCGGGAAGACGACCTTGTGGAACGCGCCGTTGTGCGCCCAGAAACCGAAGTTGTTGTCGTCGGCCGGGGTCGCCTTGTTCTGGGTCGAGTAGAACCCGACCTGGTAGGAGTTGTCGTTCAGGCCGGTGACCTGGGTCTGGACCGAGTGCGGGTAGTTCTCGCTGGCGATGTTGCCCTGCGCGTACGGCGGGGAGATCAGGTAGCCCTTGTTCGGGTGACCCGCGTTGCCGCTGCCGAAGTACCCGGCGATCTTCCCGCTGTTGTTGATGCCGAGCAGCTGGTTGAACGTGCGGTCGTGGGTGCTGCCCATTTCCACGAACTGGTACCCGCCCGCGGTCGCGGCGGACGGCGCCTTGGGCGCCTGCGGCTCGGCCAGCGCCGATCCGGCCCCCGTCAGTGCGGTGGCGGCCAGCGTGCCCACCGCGGCCGCGGCGATGCCACCGCGGATCAGCTTGCCCTTGATCGAAATGCCCATGATGGTGATCCCTTCTTAGCCCCGCTGTCTGTTAGCCCCGTTGTCCGGACGCGGCCTGGTGTCCGTTGCCGGGCCGCGGTGATGCTCGCGGATCAGACTGGCGAGGGTGCTCAGGGGGAAGCGGCGGGGGTATAGGTGGATCAGCGGGGGATACCCGGGGATGGCCCGGATAGTTACTGTACGTGCCCGGTCAGCTGCCACGCGTCCGCGGCGATTCGCCAGCTCCCGTCGCCCTGCGGCCGGACCACCGTGCAGCCGGTGCCGTGCAGCCGGATCGCGACCCCATCCGGGCCCACGCCGTTGATCCGGCGCTCGCAGACAAGCAGCGTGAGGCCGTCGGCGGGGAGCACCGCGACAAGCCTGGTGTCGAGCGGGAGCCGCAGCCGCAACAGCGACGACATGGTCTCCCGCACGCTGGCCCCGTCGGGCCGGTCGTCGGCCCACACGCGCAGCGGCGCCGTCGGCTCGTACTGCGCGACGGCGGCGCCCAGGTCGCCGTCGCTGACCGCGAGCGAGACCAGTTCGGGGGCTTCCGACGGCCAGCGGGCCAGCGGCGGGGGGATCGGATCCGACACGCGATGCCTCCAGGGGTTCATGGTGCGCGGCTGCCGTGCCGCAACGCCGTCGCAGGCGTGGGGATGAGTGTGACATTCCGGCGCTGGGGGAACCCGCAGGCACTGGGGGAATCACCGGGGGTGCGGGACCTGCGAGGTCGCGTCTAGGGCACCTGGTTCAGGTGCGCTCGGCAAGCCGCTCGGCCAGCGCGGTCGTCTCGGCGGCGGGCGCGACGCCGACCTGATCGGCGAGCAGCTGGACGAGGTTCGTGTAGTGCCGGACCGCTCGGGCGTTCTCGCCGAGCATGGCCCAGCAGGTCATCAGCTCCCGGTGGGCGGACTCGTTCAGTGGCTCGTGCTCGACCGCACGCCGGAAGGCGGTCGCCGCCGCCTGGTGCCGACCCGCCGCAACGTGCAGCCTGCCGACCGCGAGCAGCGCAGACTCGAAACGCCTGCGCAGCTCGTCACGGCGGGCGAGCGCCCATTCCCCGGTGGCGACGCCGGCCATGAAGTCACCCCCGTACACCGCGACGGCACGCTGCAGCTCGGGCAGTGCCGCGCTGGCGGGCCGGGCGCCCCCGGCGGCCGCGAGCGCGGACTCGAAGGCGTCCACGTCGCAGTCGAGGTCGCGGTCGCGGTTCAGCGAGTACTTGCCGCCGGAGTAGACGACCCAGTCCTGGTCGCCGAGCGCCCGGCGCAGCTCGCGCAGCGCGGTGTGCAGCGCGTTGCCGAGCTGCTGGCGGGACAGTTCAGGCCACAGCGCGGCGCCCAGCTGCTCCCTGGTGAGCGGCGGCGACGTGGCCAGCAGGAACATCAGTTCCCGGGGCTTGGCGTAGCCCCAGTCCGGGGTGCTGAGCGTGACTTCGCCCAGTTCCACCGTCGCTGTGCCGAGCGCGCGAACGCGCAGCGGCAAGACCGCGCTCTCCGCCCGCTCCCCCGTAGTCGGCTGTCGTGGTACCCGGACCTTCGGTGCCGGGGCCCGGGGTTCCGGGGTTCGCTCCGCCGGGGTTCGCTCCGCCGGGGTCTGCGCTGGCGGGGTCTGCGCTGGCGGGGTCTGCGCTGGCGGGGTCTGCGCTGGCGGGGGGAGGAAGGCGCCGGTCAGCGCGGATGCGTCCGGCGGAGCCGGCGTGTGCTCCGCGCCCGGTGACGGGGGCGTGGATGAGCTGGCGGGCGTCGGCGCGGAGTCCGCGCCCGGCGACGGTGTTGCAAATGAGCTGGAAGGCGCTGGCGCGGACGAGGCCGCCGCGTCCGGTTGACTTGGTTCGCCGGGCGGCACATCGAGCTCGGGGTCTTCCGTGCCCCGCTGCCAGGCCGCCTGGTAACCGGCGTCGCCGAGGGAACAGCGCGCGGCCTCCGCGGTGCGGTCATGCTGCGGCCGCTCGCACGGCGAGATGGCCGTGCCGATCGCGTCGCGCATGGCCTGGGCCGCGCCGAGCAGCCGCGCCGCGCGCTCCGCGCCCCCGACTTCGTCTTCCGCACCGGCTGCGTCGTCGTGGCCCGGGGGGTCGTCTCCCCGGTCCGCGACAGCGACCGCCGCTGCGGCGAGGTCCTCAAGCACACTGGACATCCGCCACCGGTCACGCAGGTCGCGGTGCGTGGCGTAGCTGGACCGCAGCCGGGCCGCCGCGGCGGCCTGGTCGCCTCCCGCGAGCGCGATCAGGCCAAGCTGCTCCTCGCACCATGCGACGCCCTCGCGGAAGCCGATCGAGGAGGATAGCTCCAGGGACTCCGTTAGCAGCGCACTGGCCTGGTTCAGGTCGTCACGGCAGCGAGCCACGACACCCAGGCTGATCAGCGACCACGCGGTGCCTTCCACGTCGCGCAGGGCGCGGAAGAGCGACAGTGCCCGCGAGCATTCAGTGACCGACGTGTCGAAGTCGCCCTGGAGCCACGACACAAACCCCAGGTAGCTGCGCGCACCAGCCTCCGCCCGTTCATCCCCCGCGGCCTTGGCCAGCTCAAGCCCTTCCGCGTGCAGCTGTGCGGACCGAACGTAGCGACCCTGCTCGCGCGCGACGCTGCCGAGCGCCTGGAGGCTGGCGGCGATGCCAGCCGAGTCGCCGATCGCCCGGTAGATCAGCAGCGCCGCGTCGAGCCGCCGCACCGCGGGCTCATAGTCGCATTGCAGATGGGCGAGCCGCCCGCTGCCGAACAGGGCCCTGGCGCGCAGCTGCGGCGGAGCGGCCGGCCCCGCGGCGACCGCGTCGTCCATCCACTGCCGCACTTCTTGGTAGTGCCCGCGCAGGTAGGCGTACCGGTCAAGCCGGCCAACGATCCGCAGCGCGGATACCGCGTCACCGCTCTGCCGGGCATACTCGGTGGCCGCCCGAAGGTTGGCCCGCTCCAGGTCCAGGCCGTCGAGCTCGGCCTCGAGTTCGGCCGCCGCCGCCTGCTCGACCCGCCCCCCCGCCTGCTCGGTGAACTCGGTGTAGTAACCGAGGTGGGCACTCCTGGCCTGGTCGAGCTCACCCGCCGCGGCTAGCTTCGCCGCCGCGTACTCGCGGATCGTCGCGAGCATGTGATAGCGCTCGTGCTCCACCCGGAGCAGCGACTTGTCGGCGAGCCTGCTGAGCAGGTCGAGCACGTCGACCGCCGCTATGTCGCCGAAGCCCGCCACCCGCTCGGCGGCCGCGAGTGAGCATCCGCCGGAGAAGGTGGCCAGACGGCGGAACGCGGCGGCTTCGGCCTGGTCGAGCAGGTCGTGGGACCAGTCGAGGGTGGCGCGCAGCGCCTGGTGCCTGGCCGGGGCGGATCGCGCGCCCCCGGTCAGTACGCCGAAGACGTCGTCAAGCCGCTCGGTGAGCTGCCGGACGGACAGGATCCGCATCCGCGCGGCAGCCAGTTCGATGGCGAGTGGCAGCCCGTCCAGCTTCCGGCACACCTCGGCCACCGCGTCCCGGTTGCCGCTTGTGATGGCGAATGACGGTGCCACCAGCCGGGCCCGGTCCGCGAACAGCTCGACAGCGTGCGGCCGGTCAAGCGGCGGCACCGGAAAGGCGCGCTCGCCCTCAACGCCAAGAGACTCTCGGCTTGTGGCAAGGACGGACAGCACTGGGCACTCGGCGAGCAGGTACTCCGTCAGCGCGGCGACGCCCGCCGACAGGTGCTCACAGTTGTCGAGCACCACGAGGACCGGGGCGGCGCCGCGGGCTGCGAGGTGAGTGGTGATCGCCGCGTCCGCGTCCAGCCCCGGCGTTTCCGGTACGCCCAGCCGCGCGGCTACGGTGGCGGCGATGAGCCGGGGGGATTCAACCGGTGCCAGTTCAACCCAGGCGACATCCGCGGCGGCGGCCAGCTCGGCCGCGGCGGCGAGCGCCAGGCGCGTCTTGCCGGTGCCGCCCGGTCCGGTGAGCGTGAGCAGGCGGCTACCGGCGAGCGCCCGCGTCACCGCGGCAAGCTCGCCGTCCCGGCCCACGAGCGGGGTAAGCCGCACGGGGAGCCGCCCTGTGGTCAGCACCGCCATGTGAGCTGCCCCGCTCCGCTACTGCCCGGATTGCCGACGTCGCCTGGCCCTCCGCCGACCGAAAAATAGTTCCTCACTGAAGGTAACCATTACCTGCCGGTAACGAAATATGGAGGAAGTGGTGCTGGGGGTTGCGACGTCCACCATTTCCCTGCGGCCCACGGTCAAACCCCAGTCAATCCCCTGGTCAATCCCCCAGTGCCCATGAACCGGTTCCGGCGGACGGCCGTTCGACCGGAGCGTACGGGGACCACGCCGTACCGGAGAATGCCGTTCCGGACGACACCGGGCGGGGGACACAAGGAGGAAGTCCGATGAGCAACGCCAACCGCAAGAAGCTGCGGATCACCGCGGCGGCGGTGGCCGCGGGGGCGATCGCCGCGGCCGGCACCACGCTGGCGACGTCCTGGGCGGGCATCGCCCAGGCCGCCCCGGCCAAGCCGGCCCCGGCGACCATGAAGGACATGATGGGGGGCGGCCAGGCCGGGTACCGGTTCCAGACGCTCGACAACGCCAACGACGTGACCTTCAACCAGCTGCTCGGCATCAACAACGAGAAGACCATCGCCGGTTACTTCGGTTCTGGCGCGGCGGGCCACCCGAACAAGGGCTACCTGCTGCGGCCGCCCTACCGGCAGGCCAACTACCGGAACGAGAACTTCCCCGGGTCGGTGCAGACCCAGGTCACCGGCCTGAACGACAACGGGGTCACGGTGGGGTTCTGGTCCACGATGAACACCGCCAGCCAGGTCAACAACAACTTCGGGTTCTACGAGCGGAACGGCAGCTTCCACCGGGTGCAGTTCCCGACGGGTGACAACGCGAACCCGGTAGTCGACCAGCTTCTCGGCGTCAACGACCACGATGTGGCGGTCGGCTTTTACACCAACGGCGGCGGCCTGAACCGCGGCTACACCTACAACATCAGGACCCACCAGTTCGGCCGGGTCTGGGTGCCCGGGTACCCGACCGGCGTCAGCGCCCCGAGCACCACGGCGGCGGCGATCAACAACAACGGGGACATCGCCGGGTTCTGGACCAACCCGAAGACCGGCAACACCGACGGTTTCCTGTTCAGGAACGGGAGGTTCACCGACCTGACCGCCCCGGGTGCCTCGTCCACCCAGGCGTTCGGCGTCAACAACCGCGACGAGGTGGTCGGTGACTACACCGTCGGGAGCGGGTCGTCGGCGGTCATGCACGGGTTCAGCTGGACCCCTTCGGGTGGCTTCAGCACCGTGGACGACCCTCAGGGGGTAGGCACGACCACGATCAACGGCGTCAATGACGCCGGCGACCTGGTCGGGTTCTACACCGACACCGCGGGCAACACCGACGGACTGCTGGCCATGCCGGGCAGCAACCAGGCTCCGGGGCACAACAACGCCACGGTCCACCTGCACCTGTCGGCGATGCCCGCGGGCACTGTCAGCGTCGGCACCCAGGGTGGCGGGGTGTCGCAGCTGATGATCTCGGCCTACGGGCTTACCCCGGGCTCGGCGCACACCGTGCTGCTGCACGGGAACCCGATCGGGACCCTGACCGCGGACTCCACTGGTCAGGTCTCGACGGCCCTCACGGTGAACCACATCCCGTCGGGCTCACGGGTGAAGATCCTTGACGGCGGCAACGGCACCGCCATCATCGCGCAGACGGACCCGCTCAACTCGGGCAACGGCCAGCACGCGCTGCACGCGATCGAGAACGGCTTCCCGCAGGGCTCGCTGCAGGGCCACGCCACGATGGCCTACGACCCCGCGGCACAGACGATCACCGTGACGCTAACCGCCAGCGGTGTCTCGCCCGGTCCGCACGCCGCGCACATTCACGTTGGCAGCTGCCAGAGCCAGGGCCCGGTGCAGTACATGCTGATGGACTTCACCGCCGACTCGCACGGCAACATCAACAACGAGACCCGGACGGTCACCAACGTGACCACCGCGCCGCCCGCCACCGGCTGGTACCTCAACCTGCACCAGGGCGACATGAACAACATCCTGTCCAACGGCAACCCGACGATTAACTTCCGCCCGCTGCTCTGCGCGAACATCGTCACCAACGGGTAGCACCGACCCGCTGTCTCGCAGGCTGGCCCAGCACTGCGTGGCACGGCACGGCGTCCGCCCCGGCTTCCTCGTCGGGACGGACGCCGTTCAACGTGCGCCATGATCCGCGTTCGGATGGCTGAGTTCTCCTGTTGGCTACCGCGCGTGCGCACTTAATGACATGATTCGCCCAGTAGCGGGCCTTCTGGCGGGAGGGGTCACCATGTGGGAGCGTCTTGAGCGGCGCGAGATCGAACGGCACGGACTGCGCCCAGGGCCTGGGGACCGGCCGCGACCGGACCTGCCGGCCGGTCACGATCTCATCCCGAAAATTGAGCACATCGTGGTGCTCATGCAGGAGAATCACTCCTTCGACAATTACCTGGGCACGCTGACCGGTCGCGACGGCACCAGACGAGGCGACGGGTTCTCACTCGGCGAGGACGGCGCGCCGGACGCCGTCAACAAGCTGCGCAGTGGCCAGCAGGTTAAGGCTCATCGGTTGCCGTCCACCGTTCAGTTCCCCGGCAACCCGAGCCAGACCTGGAACGCGAGCCACATCTCCGACGCCGACCGCACCTGCGGCGGGTTCGCGCAAAGCATCGAGCAGACCGTGCCTGGCGGCGACCCGGCCGTGCCGCTCGGCTACTGGACCGAAGAGGACCTGCCCTTCTACCACGGACTCGCCCGGGTGTTCCCGGTCGCCGACCGCTGGTTCTGCTCCTGCCTCGGGCCGACGTTCCCGAACCGGCGATTCCTGATCGCGGGCACCGCGCATGGCCTGATCGACGACCTGCCCTGGGACCTGGTGGATTACCCGCCCGCAGGGACGATTTTCGACTCGCTCACGTCGAACGGCATCACCTGGACCAACTACCACAACGTGCACCCGGCGAAGGTGGTCCTGACCCGGGCCCTCGGCGCCAGGGGTCTTGTCGCGCTACGCCGGCTGGCCCAACTCGGCCGCTGGCTGCCAGGGGTGACGAACGCGGTCCGCGGCAACAAGTCCTTCACCGCCGACCTCTACCCGCTCGGGCTCGCCCGCTGCGTCCGGCACACGGCGAACACGCAGCAGTTCTTCGCCGACGCCGCCAAGGGCACACTGCCGGCGGTGTCCATCGTCGACCCGGACTTCGGCCTGTACTCCGAGGAGAACCCGCAGGACATCGTCAAGGGCGAGTCGTTCTCAGCCGCGGTGGTCAACGCCGTCATGCACGGCCCGGCGTGGCGGTCGACGTTGCTGCTGTGGATCTACGACGAGCACGGCGGCTACTACGACCACGTGGTGCCGCCGGACGCGGTCGCGCCGGACGACGTGCCGGCCCGCAACTGGCAGCTCTCGACCCCGTGGGTACGGGCGCTGCTCGGCAGGCTCTCCGCCAAGTCGCTGTCCGAGCTGGCGAACGCCGACGACGGGCCGGTGACCTACAACCGCTACGGCTTCCGCGTCCCGGCGGTCATCGTGTCCCCGTACGCCCGCCCGGACTTCGTGCTGAGCGACGTGCTCGACCACACCTCGGTGCTCAAACTCATCCAGGAGAAGTGGAACCTCCCCTCGCTCACCCAGCGGGACGCGGCCGCGACGTCGCCGCTGGGCGCGCTCGACCTCGACGCCGACCCCGCCTTCCTGACCCCGCCCGACCTGCCGGCCTCGAAGGGCGGCCCGTTCCAGTACTCCTAGCTCAGCAGGAAGTCGCCTAGTTCAGCAGGAAAGCGGCTAGTTCAGCAGGAAGTCGGCGAGGCGCTCGCCGATCATGATTGACGGGGCGTTGGTGTTGCCTGACGTCACCGACGGCATGACTGAGGCGTCGGCGACCCGGAGCCCCGGCACCCCGTAGACGCGCAGGTCGGGAGTGACGACCGCCTGGTTGTCGATGCCCATCTTGCAGGTGCCGACTTGGTGGTGGTAGGTGATCAGGTTTCGCATGCCGTATTCGAGCAGCTCCTCGTCGGTGCGGACGTCCGGCCCGGGGGCGATCTCGCGGTCGCGGAACTCCGACAGCGCCTTGGCTTCGCCGACCTCGCGGGACAGCTTCAGGGAGGCGAGCAGCGCCTTGACGTCCGCCTGCTCCGCCAGGTAGTTCGGGTCGATCACCGGGTGCTCCGCCGGATCCGCCGAGCGAAGCCAGAGCCGGCCGCGGCTCAGCGGCCGGATGATGCCGGCCACGATCGCGTAGCCGTCTCCGTAGCCGAGCACCGGGTAGCCCTCGACCGGCATCGGGAAGTGCGACATCAGCGGCTGCAGGTCGGGCGCGGTCATCCCCGGGTCACTCTTGGCGAAGAAGTGCGCCTCCAGGTTGTTCGCCTTGCCCTCGGGGATCTTCTGCGTGGAGGAGTAGAGGAACGTCGCGAGGGCGTGGTCATGCAGGTTCGCGCCCACGCCCGGCAGGTCGACGCGCACGTCGATGCCGAGCGGACCCAGGTCGTCAGCCGGGCCGATGCCGGAAAGCAGCAGCAGCTGGGGCGAGCCGATCACGCCTCCGGCGACGACGACGTCGCCGGAGGAGCGCAGTTCGGTCCCCGGCCATGGGTCAAGAACCGGGTGCGGCTGGGAGTCAGCCGGGTCCGTTCGGTGCGCATAGACAAGGCCGGGCCGGGACAGCCGGACACCGGCCGCGCGACCGGCACCGTCGAATACCAGCCCGGTCACCTGCGCACCGGTGATGACGGTGAGCAGCGGGCTGTCGATGATGGGCTGGACGAACGCCGTCCAGGCGGACATCCGCAGGCCGTTCCGGACCGTCATGTGGGTCAGGCCAACGCCCATGATGTCGTCGGCGTTCGGGTCGTCGTTACGCGGGATACCGGTCTCCACGGCCGCGTCGATCATCGCGAGGGTCGCCGGGTTCGGCTCGTGGATCCTGATGACGGGGAGCGGGCCGCCGGTGCCGTGGTACTCGCTCGGGCCGTCCTCGAAGTCCTCGGACTTCTTGAAGTACGGAAGAACGTCTCGGTAAGACCAGCCGGGGGCGCCGTTGTAGGCCCAGTTGTCGTAATCGGACTTCGCGCCCCTGACGTAGATCATGCCGTTGAGGGCGCTCGAGCCGCCGAGTACCTTGCCGCGCGGCCAGAGCAGGCTCGTCTTCAGCGAGTGCTGCTGCGGCTCGGTGCTGTACGCCCAGTCCTCGGCGGAGTTCCACAGCTCCCACGCGCGGTTCGGCTGGTGGATGGCCGGGTTGTAGTCCGGCCCGCCGGCCTCGACGAGCGCTACCCGGCGGCCCGCGTCGACCAGGCGGCGGGCAATCACGCAGCCGGCCGAGCCGGCGCCGACGACGATGTGATCGAACTCTTCGGTCCCGCTGCTGGCTGCCATGCCGTCATCCCCAATCCGCTGGTCCCGGGCCGCTGACCACAGGCCGCTGGCCACTGGGCGCTGGTCACTGCACGCTGCTGGGCGCTGGTCACTGCGCGCCAGGTCATAGTCCTGGGCACATCATGCCAACTTCGACGGCGTTGTCATTGACTTCGCGGCACAAGACCGCCGACCCGGTCATTGTGCCCGGGCCGGCGGTCGCGTGACAGCAGGGAGCCGGCCGATCAGGCCGTCGCCGTCAGCGGTGTGTCATCAGCGAGCCGGGCGAGCGGGGGGCGCTCGACCAGCTCGTTGATGTGCTCATCCAGGCGCAGGCCTTCTTCGGTGGCCACCGCGTGCAGGTAGGTGTCCGGCTGGCGGAGTTCCCACAGGCCGGGCTCGGGCCCGTCGAGACCGCCAGCGGCCGAGCGCTGCGCAAGGCCCTCGCGCGCGGCCACCGTGCGCAGCACCACCGAGGACATCCGGGTGAGGCTGGCGAGCGGCTGGTGCCTGTTCTGCCGGGTGCCGAGGTCGACCTGGGCCATACCGGGCAGGCCGACCTGCTCGTAGACGTCGATCATCATGCCGATCTCCACCCCGTAGCCGGTGAAGAACGGCATGCCGAGGAGCAATTCGCGGGTGGCCGCGAACTCCCCCGCCAGCGGCTGCACGAACCCGGCGAGCTCGGGATAGAAGAGATTAAGCAGCGGCTTGGCCATCAGCTCGGTGACCCGGCCGCCGCCGTCGAGTATCCGCTCCTCACCCTGCTTGAACGGCCGCCGGTACGCCGCCTTCACGAACTGGACCTGAGGATCGGCGAGCAGCGGGCCGAGCGTGCCGTAGACGAAGTGCTCCTCGAAGTCGGCAGTGTCGGCGTCGGCGAACATGACAATGTCACCGCGCGCCATCGACAGGGCCCGCCACATCGCGTCACCCTTGCCCTGCGCGGGTCCGTAGCCCGGCAAGAGCTCGTTCTCTGAGTAGACCTCGGCACCATGTGCTCGGGCGACGTCTGCTGTGCCGTCGGGTGAGTCCGCGTCGACGACGATCACCTGACCGGGAATGCCCGTCCTTGCCCGCAGGCGCTCGACGGTGGCCAGGATGGTGCCGATAGTGCCAGCGACATTGCGGGCCGGGAAGATCAGGGTCGTGGAGGGTTGCTCTGCCCTGTCGAAGCTCGATTCCGCCAGGGCCTCGAAGTCCCTGTGGTGATACGAGCGGTGCTCAAACCATTCCCAGACTGTCATGTTCATATAACGACATCCTGATCCGTTTAGTTGCGCGACGGTCAAGGCGAACAGGATTGAACATGCCGCACCTGCCCGGAACTGGCTACCCAAGGCACAGACATGTATGCGAATAGTTACATCGACCCGAGTGCGTACCTGGTTTCCGGCCACCCGGACCGCGGATTTCTGAGCATTTGCGGAGTGATCTGGTGGTTGTAACGGCAGCTCGAATCCGGAGTTAACAACTGTTCGCTCTCGATCTAACAGTGGTCAAAAGTCACCTTTTTGGCACCTTTCGTTCATGTTGCTGATGGTTTGCCGACCAACGCCGCCGGTTCGATGTGCGAGGGACTTCCAGCGACAAAAGCCATTGAGGGGACGTCCCGTGACAAGGGTGTCCCGAAGACGAGGGAGAACTAATGCGTCCAAGAACCGGCATCGCCGCAGCTGTTGCGGTGCTCGGCGTGGCGGGGGGGATCGCTGCCGCGACCATGCCCGCAGGGGCTAGCACCACGCACGCGGCGGATAACCACTCCGTGATCGTGCCGGGTGACCTGCTGGTCAGCACGAGCTACTACGAGAACGACCCGGGTATCGTGGCCGGCTCGACGGTGCTGCCGCCCGGCGGCGCCACCACGGCCTCGGGCACCGGGAGCGCCACCGCGGTCGCCAGCGGGAACTACCCGTACGTGTTCAACAACGACACCGTGGACGGCAGCTTCGGCGTGACCTCCCCGATGGTGCTGAAGGAGATCACCACCGACGGCCATTCGGTGGCCAGCATCCCGGTGCCGACCCAGTACCTGGACACGAGCTTCTCCTCCAAGTCCGAAGGCGCGCTCAACCTGTCGACCAACGGCAAGTACGTGACGTTCATCGACTACTCGGCCGCGCCGGACACGATCGACGCCTCGAACGCCAACACCCCGGGCGACGTCGACCCGACCAACCCGGTCTCTGAGGCCTACTACCGGACCGTCGCCTCGCTCAACCAGCAGGGGAAGTTCACCTTCACCGAGACCAACGACTACAGCGGCAACAACGGCCGCGCGGCGATCGCCGCCACCGTGGGCGGCAAGCAGGTCTACTACACCGTCGGCAATGCGGGCAACGGCAATAACCCGGAGCCGCAGGGCGTCGTGACCGGCTCGGGCGTGCAGATCGTCACCCCGTCCACGCAGAACCCGTATGACCAGACGGTGGGCCAGCCCGCCCCGATCGGCTCGTTCAACATCACCGAGCTCGGCGACGGTGCCGACAAGTCCGCGAAGGACAACAACTTCCGCGGCCTGGCGATCGAGAACAACGTGCTGTACTTCACCAAGGGCAGCGGCAGCAACGGCGTCAACACGGTGTACTACCTCAACACCAGCGGCACCGCGTGCGCCGGCGGCGTGGGCCTGCCCGCGGCCAACGCGACGCTGCCGACTGCGAGCATCGCGTCCTCGTACACCTCCGACTCCACGGCCGCGAAGCCCGACCCCAGCCTGACGGACCTCAATATCTGCATCCTGAAGGGCTTTCCGACCGTGCTGGCCAAGGGCGCGACCGACTCGTCGGACTACCCGTTCGGCATCTGGTTCGCGTCGCCGACGGTGATGTACGTGGCCGACGAGGGCGCCGGTGACAACACCTACGACGCCGCCACCAACAGCTACAGCGCCGCCGCCGCGTCCACCACGGCCGGCCTGCAGAAGTGGGTCTACAGCGCGAAGGATGGCGAGTGGGAGCTCGCCTACACCCTGCAGAACGGGCTGAAGCTCGGCTCGCCGTACACGGTTCCGGGCTACCCGACGGGCACCAACCCGGACTCGAGCCCGGCGAACCTGCCGTGGGCGCCGGCCACCGACGGCCTGCGTAACATCACCGGCAAGGTCAACGGGAACGGCACCGTCACCATCTGGGCGGTCACCTCGACCGTCAGCGGCGGCGGCGACCAGGGCGCTGACCCGAACGCGCTGGTGTCGGTCACCGACAAGCTGGGCGCCAGCTCGCTCCCGGCGAGCGAGCTGTTCAGCACCGTGATCGCCCCGACCAACAACCAGGTCGTGCGCGGCGTGTCGTTCACGCCGGGCACCCACGAGGGCTAAGTAACGCTAGTCAACGCAGTAACCCGGCGCGCCCGGCCGGCCAGCACACGCTGGCCGGCCGGGCGCGCGGCCGTTACCGGTGACTCGAGTCACACAAAAGGTCGCATGCCACAATGGAATACGAGGACATCACGCACGTTTGTCAGTCGTGACGATGCGCGCATGCGCCGTCACTGATGTCGGTACACCTGCTCCCTTGCGACCGGAATCATGCGCCTGCCCAAGTTCCTTGCCGGGGCCCGCGACCTTCGTCCCGCGTCCGGCAATCTGCGTGCCGCCCAGCCCACTGCCGCCTACATCACGCGGCTCACCGCTACCGCGACCTTTGCCTACCTGCTCGCAACGGTCATCCCTTCGGGGTCTGCCCGACCGGTGCTAGCGCCGCTCACCGCGCTGCTGGTGCTGCAGGCGAGCCTTTTCCAGACGATGCGCAGCGCCTTCCGCAAGGTGCTGAGCGTCACCGCCGGCGTCCTGTTCGCGGTGGCGGTCACCGCGTTCATCGGCTTCTCCTGGTGGCAGCTCGGGCTGCTGATCGGGGTTTCGCTGGTCATCGGGTGGGCGCTGCGACTCGGCGACGACCTGCTCGAGGTGCCGATCAGCGCGATGCTGATCTTCTCTTCCGGCGGGCCGCAGGCAGCCGCCACCGGGCGGGTTGTCGATACACTCGTCGGCGCTGCTGCCGGGCTGCTCGGCGGCCTCGTGTTCGCCCGGCCGCAGGTGCAGACAGCCCGCTCGGCGGTCGGCGACCTGGCCGCGCGGCTGGCGACGCTGCTCGACAAGATGGCCGCCGATCTGGCCGGGCCAGATGAGGAAACCGCGGCGCGCAGCGCCGAATGGCTGTCGGAGGCTCGGTCGCTGCGGGACCAGATCGAGCGCGTCGACGACACGCTGCGCGAGGCCGTCGACAGCGTGCGGCTCAACCCGCGCAGCAGGCTCGGCCACCTCACCGACGAACTGCCCGGCACCGAAGTCGCGCTCCGCGGCGGGCTTGAGGCCCTTGAGCACGCCACCGTGACGATCCGCGGCCTGGCCCGCTCGGTGCTCGACAGCGCGGGCAGCGACAGCCGGCAGAGCCCGGTTCACGATGAGCGGACCCGCGAACGGCTGGCTGCCGTGCTCGGTTCGCTCGCCTCGGCGATCCGCACTTACGGTGAGCTCGTGCAGACCATGCCATGGGGCAACGAGGAGCTCGAGGCGTCGCTCGCGCAGCGGCTCGCGCGGGCGCACGAGCTGCAGGACCGGCTGGCCGAGGTGCTCGAGCCGCGGCCTGATGTGGTCCCGGCGGCGGTCGCATTCACTGGCGACCACGCCGGACAGGACGGCGCCGCCAGAGCGGAGGTCGCCGGAAGAGCGGTCGCGACTGAGTGGCCGCTGCGCGGTGAGATCCTCGTGCACGTCGACCGGCTCCGTACCGGGCTGCGGGCAGATACGATTCCCCGGCAGCCCATCGCGACCGCGCCGCACTGGCGGCCACGAGTGCCGCTGCCCGCCAAGGCCTGGGTGCCGCACTGGCAGGGCGGCTTCGTGTCGCCAGCGGAGAGACTGGATCGCGCGATCGGCCGGTTCGATGCCCAGCGGCGCTTCAGCGGGATGAGGTAGCAGCCCGGGCCGCTACCGTGGCAGGCGGCAGCTCGCGGCTACTCGCCGCGGGCGCGGATCTCTGCCCACAGCGCCCGGTAGGCCTTGGCAGCCGCGCTGTTGGGAGCGAAGACAGTGACCGGCGAGCGTTCAACCGACATCGTCTCGATGACCGACAACGCCGGAATGGCCGTCGCCGCCACCTCCGGATGCTCCTCCGACAGGTGCTCGGTTATCTCCCGGTGCAGCTTCTTGCGGCGGTCGACCATCGAGAAGAAGGCCAGCAGCTCCGGTCGGTGACCGTTGAAGCCGTCAACAAAATCGGACAATTGCTCCAGTGTTCGCACAGAGAGCGTTGTTGGAATAAGTGGGACCACCACGAGGTCGGCGGCATGCAGCACGTTCTCCGATACCAGCGAGACGGATGGCGGGCAGTCCAGGAACACCGCGTCGTACTCGGCCGAGAGCGGCGTGAGCAGCTTGGACAGCTTGCGGGCGGGCTTGCCGCCCGGGGAGCTGCCTGAGCCCCCGTGGTTGCCAGCACTGCCGCCCGCGCTATCGAGCAGCAGGTCCATGTTCCGGTAGGTGAAGTCGGCAGGGATCAGGTCGAGGTTGTCGAAGTCCGTTCCCTTGATCGCGTCGTCAAGCGGCCGCTTGCCCCGGATGATGGCCTTGCCGCCGCCCTTGACCTTCGGCTTCACCCGGAACATGAAGCTGGCCGCGCCCTGCGGGTCGAGGTCCCACAGCACGGTGCGCAGGCCGCTCTCGGCTGCGAGGTGAGCGAGGTTGACCGCCGCCGTCGTCTTCCCGACGCCGCCCTTGATGTTGTATGTCGCGTATATCCGCATTGATGGCTCTCTTATTTCTGCCCTTGCCCCGCCAGACCGCTGAGCAGCAGCGCCATCCGGCGCTGCCCCTCCACGTCGGCGAACGCGCTGAACCGCCGCTCGAAGTCGGCCCTGGCGGCCTGCTGCCGCGCCGCGAGCCCGGCCGTGACCTCGCCCATTGCCAGCAGCGTTTCGGCCGGCGCCTCGTGGGCCGCCAGCATTGCAGCGGCCTGCGCCCGGATCTCGCCGATCTGCACCGCGGTGTCCTGGAACTCCCCGAGGCAGTCTTGCAGCCGCTTGAGTTCACCGACGACCTGCTTGGCCGCGGCCTTGTCGTGCAACGGGGCGAAGAACTCCAGTACGTACCGCAGCTCCTTGCACCGTTTGCGCAGGTCGTGCAGTGATTCTGCAGGCGAGTCCGGCGTGATCGCCGCGCCGCGCTTGGAGACCTTCTTGAAGGCCACGCGGGTGCGCTCGGCGGCGAGGGAGCCGGCGGTCCCCGCTGCGGCCCTTCCTGGTGACCCGGAACGAACGCCGCTTACCGTTTTCCCGTTGACCTGCCCGCGCTGGATCGCGGTAAGCCTCACCCGCCAGTCCTGCATCAGGCCGGTGTAGCGCGGCGAGCGCAAGCCGCGGGTGAGCGCGCGGAATTCGCGCCGCCGCCGCTGCTCGAGGAACACCCGGAACGGTTCGAGGTCGTCCGGCTTGGCCGCGGCAACCGCGGCGACCGTCTGCTCGAAGTCGAGCAGGTGCACGTCCAGGTCCCTGACCGGCGTGGTCAGGTCACCGACCCACTTGAACTCCGCGGCGAAAACCGCGAGTTCCTCCGCGGTCAGTCCGTGCCTGCCGACCAGGGCGTCGCCGAAGAGCTTCAGCGCGCTGCGGGTACGCCGCACGCTCACCCGCAGGTCGTGCAGGAACTCGATGTCGGTGTCGGCGAGGACGCCCGCGACGTTCGCGTCGACAGTGTCCAGCAGGCGGAGCAGGATAGCCGCCGCCGCCAGCGGGGCGGGCATGCCGGCCGTGATGTCCGCGTCAATTTTGTTCGAGTAGTCAGCCGGGGAGCGCCCGCCGGCCCGCAGCGCGGCGGCCATGGCCGGCTCACCGGCTGGCGCCATGCCGCGAACTCCGCCCGCCAGGCGGCTCGCCCGGCGTGCCTCGGCCTGGTAGCCGCGGACCTCGGTGACGGTCAGCCGTGGTGCCAGCGGACTCGGCTCGTCGCCCGGGATGAACGGCTGCTCGATGACCAGCCGGGCGACCGTCTTGTCGTCCTCGTTCAGCAGCCGGTAGGCGGTGGTCTCGACGGTGACGGTGAGCACGGGCAGCAGCGTCCGGGGCGCCACGAGGCCGGCGATGCGCGCGGTCACCGGTCCATCGGGCAGGTCAGCGAGCGCGTGCGGGCGGGACGGCTGGAAGCCGGTCAGCTGCTGCGCGGCGATGACGTCCGCTGCCGTGTCCCGCGCCGTCAGGCGGAGTTCGCCGCCACGGCGGGCGGCGGCGAACTCAAGAGTGAGATCGCCGCGGTACAGCCGCCAGTCGAAAGTATCGAACCAGGTCAGCCGTCGCGCGGTGCTCTCCGTCCCGCTGCCGGACCGCCTCCCGTTTTCACCGATCACGGTGAACTCAGCTCCCAGTGACTCCAGCACCCTTGAGACGGCGTCGTCCCAAGCTTGCGTGTCATCCCCGGAGGCAATGAAACCCGCCAGGCCAGGTGCCATCGCTAACTCCCTTCCCGGCGATCGCTGCCGATCATTTAATCATAAATTCGCCTAAATCGGTAAATCTAGTTCACATTTTATTAACCTGGTGTTCACCTTATTTGAGTTCGGCGCAGTTTCAACTCGTAACCGGCCAGGAATAGCCGGTAACTGCCAGGATGTCAGCCGGGTATGGCATGCCGGACTGAGTACCCGGTTTAGCGGCCGCCGTAGCGCCGGCCGCCGCAGCGGCGGTGACCGCCTCGACCGGCGGCACGCCCGCGGCGACCGCGACCGCGAGCGCGCCGGTGAACGTGTCCCCGGCGCCCACGGAATCCACGGCACGGACACGGAAACCTGGAACCGTTACCGCCGCGAACTCCGCGCCGGTTTCCGGGCGGTCCGCGCCCGCAGGCGAGGCCCGCGGACCGTAATAGGCCGCACCGGCCGCACCGGCCGTGACCACGGCGCTGCCCGCTCCGGCGGCCACCAGGTCCGCCGCGGCGCGTGCGGCCTCCGCAAGGCCCGCCACGGGCCTGCCGAGGATCGCCGCGGCCTCCGACTCGTTGACAACCAGCCAGTCGGGACCGGCGGCGAGGAGTTCGGCGGCATCCGGCGGGGCAGGCGCCAGGTTGAGCAGCCTGATGGTCCGCTCTCCGGCGGCCGGCCCGGTACGGTCCGGCCCCATGCTGGCTGGCCCCGTGCTGGCTGGCCCCGTGCTGGCTGGCCCCGTGCTGGCTGACCCCGTGCTGGCTGGCCCCGTGCTGGCCAGTGCGGTCCGGATGGCCGGACCGGGGATCTCGGCGCTGATCACGAGGACGCCGGACCGGTTACAGGCCGCGGCGACGTCATCCGGTCCGACCTCGCGATTGGCGCCGGGCGCGACGGTGATGGTGTTCTCGCCCGCGGCATCCACCGTGATCATGGCGATGCCCGTCGGCATACCCGGCACGGTCCGCACGGCGCTGTCGTCCACGCCCTCGGCATGCAGGGCCGCGCGCAGTGCCCGGCCGAAGTCGTCATCGCCTACGCAGCCGACCATGCGCACGGCCAAGCCGGCGCTCCGGCCGAGGCGCGCGGCGGCCACCGCCTGATTGGCGCCCTTCCCGCCAGGAGCGACCATCGCGGCGCCGCCGAGGACGGTCTCGCCTGGCGCGGGCAGCGCGGGCACCGACACAGCGATGTCCATGTTCAGGCTGCCGAGCACTGTCAGCCGCGCCGCGAGAATCATCTTCGCACGGTACCCCGCCGGTGCCGGGCCGCCTAGACCGCACAATCGGCCCGTCATATCCGCATTCCGGGGCAGCCGTCGCTAAATACGGCGGGTCGGCATAGAACTCCAAGCGGCGACCGATCGTATTGGAAAGTGAAGTCAATGCGTGACTAAAAGGTCGCTCATTGCGAATGAAAGCGGGCCGGACAGGAGCGGGGCAATGGAGAATGCGGCAGAAGACGGTCCCGGGTTCGCAGCGGTGGACGCGACGAGGGCGCTGCCGGTGATCCGGGGGCGGAAGCCGGGGTCGATCAAGTACGCGCACACTGGCGTAGCGGGCGGGGCCGACGTGGGCCGGGACCGCATGGCGGGTGCGAGCAGCGTGCCGGGCCTGGGCAACCTGGGCCTGGGCGACGTGGCGGGTGCGCTCCCGGTGACAAGCGCGGCCCGCGTTCGGCTGGCGGAACGCATCCGCCGGGCAGGAAGCATCCGGCTGACGGAGCGCATCCGGCTGACGGAGCGCATCCGGCTGACGGGGCGGGGCTGCCCACCGGAGATCGCCCACGAATAAGCCCCTGCGTTAGCCGGGTAAGCGCTGGGTCAGCGGTGCGGGACGGCCCGGTCAGGCAGGGCGGGACAGGGCGGGGCCGTGCCGGGCCGCCTGCACGGAGACGATGGTGGCAGCCAGGGCAGCCGCCGTCGCGGTGAACATCGCCGCCCGGTCACCGGTGATTCCGGTGATGCCGCCCGCCACTGACTCGGCTACCGCGGGCAGCAGCGCCGCGCCGACCGCCGCACCGACCTGACGGCTGGTGTTGATGACTCCGCCCGCAAGACCCTGCTCACCGTCGGAGAGCTCACGGCTGGCGAGCACGATCGAGCCGAACGCGGTTCCCGCGCCGCCGAACCCGACGAGGATCACGACCGTGAGCAGCGGGCTGTAGCCGGTGGCGGGCAGCCGGGTGAGTACCGCGAAGCCCACCGTCGCGGCGGCGCCTGCCAGCACCAGCACACGCCGGACGCCTAGCCTGCCGGCCAGCCGAGGGCCGAGCATGCCCATGGAGAAACCCGCGATTCCCTGCGGCGCGATCACGAGTCCGGTCTCCAGCGGAGAGAAATGCAGTGCCTGCTGGAAATACAGCGAGAGCACGAGCAGTTCCCCGCCGTTCCAGACGCCGAGCAGGAACGCCAGGGTCGCGCCGTTGCGGAGGCCGGGACGCAGCAGCAGGCGCGGCCTGATCAGCGGCTGCGGATGGCGGGCCTCGGCGGCGGCGAAACAGGCCGCGGCAACGAGGGCCGCGACGAGCGCGGCAACCACGGGGCGCGACGTCCAGCCGAGCGCGTCCCCCTGGGAGATACCGAAGACCGCAAGCGCGACCGCCACTGTGATCAGCACCGCACCCCAGACGTCAAACCGGCTGCCCCCGAGGCCGGCGGCCGAAGCCGGCCTGACCCGGGTATCGCGCAGCAGGCGGGGTGCGAGCAGCGCCGCGGCGAGGCCCACCGGCACGTTGACCAGGAAGACCGAGCGCCAGCTGGTCCACTCCACGAGCACCCCGCCGAGCACCTGACCGGACACGAAGCCTACCGAGGCCATCGAGCCGTACAAGCCGATCGCCCTGGTCCGCCGAGGCCCTGGCGGAAAGCTGGTGGTGATCAGCGAGAGCGCGGCAGGCGCTACCAGAGCCGCGCCGGCGCCCTGCACCACCCGTGCCGCGACCAGCGACACGGGGCCGGTGGCAAGCCCGCCCGCAAGCGACGCCAGCGAGAACACGACAAGGCCCACGATAAACACGCGGCGGCGGCCAAACAGGTCGGCCGCGCGCCCGCCGAGGATCAGCAGGCCGCTGAACGCGATGGCGTACCCGGTAACCACCCACTGCACGACTGAGGTGTCCACCCGGAAGTCGTGCTCGATCGACGGCAGCGCGATGTTCACGATCGTGAAATCAAGGACAACCATGAAGGAAGCGACGAGAATCAGGGCAAGCCGGAGGCCCGGCCTGCGGTCCGGGTGCATGTCTGCCTCGCCGCGGGTAGTAGGGACAGCAGATGACTCCGGGTTGGCCACAACCCGACGATCACCGACGACACGTCCCCGAGGCAATGTTCCGCTCATCACACTCTCCCAATCGCCCATGCCAGCAAGTATTCGGCAGCCACCGCCAGCCGGTCCGACTGGACGGCCGCCGCAACGCGACATATCTTGTTATCGGGAGGCAATCATGAACGAGTTCGAGCGACGCATCAAGGAACTGGTCGCGCACCTCAATGAGTGGTGGGCGGCCGAGTCCGCCAAGCGCCGGCAGCGGCGCGGCGAACGCACCGCCCATCTCCGCGAGCAGGCGACGACACGGGCGCAGCAGGCGGCGAGCCGGCTGCACGACTTCCGCGAGAGCGAGCGCGGCCAGAAGGCCGAGGGCGCGCTGCACGACTTGCGGGACAGCGACGCGGCCAAGCGGGCCGAGGCGGTCTTCCAGGACCTGCGCACCAGCGACGTGGGCAAGCGGGCGGAGACCGCGCTCGCCGACCTGCGCCAGCGCGAGCCGGTGAAGAAGGCCGAGGAGAACGCGCGCAAGATGATGCACGACCTGTTCGCAGGCGGCGGCTCTGGCGGCGAGAGTGGCGCCGGTACCGCTGGCCCGGCAGGCGGCACCCCCGCTTCCTGACGCCTCGGGCGCGCCCTGAACCCCCGGGGCGCGCGCTGATCCAGGGGCACGTCGCACCCGCGGGAAAATCAGTTGCGGCTGATCGCCCGCGGGTGCGATGCTGCACGCGCACACAGGTAGGTCCCCGGCCAGCTAGTGGCCGGCCAGCGGAAGGAGGGCTCAATGCCTACGCCTGTCACGGCCTTTGCCAAGCCTGTCCTGACCGCAGCCCACCTGAGGAGCCACTCCTTTGCGCGACAGCGCCGATTCATCCGACCCGGCCTACGGCCATGTCAACCGGGTCCGCCGCACCAGTAGCAAGCGGCAACGTAAGCAGTACGACGACCAAGAGACCTTCGCCAAGCGTGACCGGCATGTGCGGCGCCTGGCCGCTGATGACGCGGGCGACGCGACCGACGGCCTGCCGGAGGGTGACCGCTGGTCCACCTGGGACCAGTCCACCCCGACCGAACGCGGCCCGCGACCGCATCCGGGGTGGCTGGTCACCGAGCTCGCCGCCGTCGACACCGAGCTCGGCATCCTGAAAACCGGCAAGGAAGCCGACGTCTACCTCATCCGCCGGGGCGTGCCCGGCACCGACCGGTCCTGCCTGCTCGCAGCTAAGCGGTACCGCGAGGCGACGCACCGGCAGTTTCACCGGGATGCCGGGTACCTGGAAGGCCGCCGCGTCCGCGAGAGCCGGGTCAACCGCGCGGTCGCGAACCGCAGCGACTTCGGCCGCCAGGCGATCGCCGGACAGTGGGCGTACGCCGAGTTCAATGCCCTCGTCCAGCTGCACAACGCGGGAGTACCGGTCCCCTATCCGGTACAGATCCTGGGGACTGAGATCCTGCTGGAGTTCATCGGTGAGACAGACGGCACTGGTGCACCCCGGCTCGCCGAGACCCGCCCCGGGCCGGCCGAGCTCGCCAGTCTCTGGAGCCAGCTCGTCGAGGCCATGGCGACTCTCGCCGGCGCCGGTTTCGCGCACGGCGACCTGTCCCCCTACAACCTGCTCGTCCACGCGGGCCGGCTGGTGATGATCGACCTGCCGCAGGTTGTTGACGTCATCTCCAACCCGAACGGCCGCGAGTACCTCGACCGCGACGCGAGGAATGTCGCCGCCTGGTTCGCACGGGCGGGCCATCCTGACGCGGATCCCGAAGAGCTGAGACGGTTGCTGGCGAAGGAGGCCGGCCTGGTGTTAGCCGCCGGCGGGCGTACGCCGGGCGGTGCGGAACAGCTCGGCCAGCTCGCGGGTGGTGGTGGCGTCCTCGGGGGCCTTGTCATCACGCCACCGGCCGGTGAAACGGGGGAAGCGCATGGCGAGTCCGGCGTCGTCCTGGATCCGGTCCCAGGCGGCGGTGTAGTTCGGCGACAGGGTCAGCTCGGCGCTGAGGATCTCAAGCACCAGGCCCGGCTCGAACCAGACGTCCGGCTCCTGGCGCGCGTCGACACGGGCGGGCTTGTGCGGGCTCTGCAGCGGCGCCAGCCGGGCCGGGAGTGCGGCCAGGTCGGCGTCGGAGAAGCCGGCACCGCACTTGGTCACGGCGCGGAAGGTGCCGGCGTCCGCGTCGTAGGCGGCCAGCAGCACCGCGCCGTAGACCCCGGCGCGGCGGCCGCGCCCGGCGAACGCGCCGACGACGACCAGGTCGGCGGTGTCCGACAGTTCGGTCCGGTAGTCGCGCTTGAGCTTGATCCACTGCCAGCCGCGGGCGCCGGCCTGGTAGGCCGAATCCGGCCCGGTCGACTTGCAGACCAGGCCCTCGCATCCGTCGGTGACCGCCTGGGCGAACATCGCGTCCAGTGCGTCCGGGTCGGTGACCTCGGCGGCGGTGGTCAGCCGTAGCCGTGGCGAGAGGGCAAGGGCTGCTTCCAGCGCGGCCCGCCGCTGCGGGTACGGCAGCATGGTCAGGTCCTGGCCATCGGCGTACAGCAGCTCGAAGCAGAACAGGCCAACGGGCACGTCGCGGACGGCCTGATCGATGCCGTGCTTGCGGCGCCGCAGCATGACCTCGCCGAACGGCCGCAGCTCGCCCGCGGCCGCGTCGTACGCGACGACCTCCCCCTCGACGATCGCCTCGGCGGGCCCCAGCCCCGCCGCCAGCAGCTCGACGACGTCGGGAAACTGGTCGGATATCTCCTCGAGCCGCCGGGTGAACAGCTCGATCGAGCCGTCGGCGGTGCGGTGCGCCTGCACCCGGACACCGTCGTACTTGTACTCGGCCGCGCACCGCCCGCCCAGCCGGGCCAGGATCTGGTCGGCGTCGGCGAGCCGCTGGGCCAGCATGACCCGCACCGGGTTTCCCGGGGCGACCCGGAGCTGCTGCACCGCGGCCAGCCCGCCGCTGACCAGGGTGGCGGCCACCTTGCCGAGGTCGCAGCAGATGTTGTAGCCGCGTTCGAGCACCGGCCGGGCGGCCTTGCCGCCCGCATGCACCTGGGCGAGGGCGTCCAAGATGGTGGGCGTACCGATGCCCAGCCGCAGGTTCCTGGTCACCAGGCGCAGCAGGTAGCGGGCCTCCAGCGGGGTGGCCCGGGCGAGCAGCCCGGCCAGCAAGTCGAGCTTGCGGCCCTGCGAGCCGGTCCCCTCGGCGGCGGCGATCTCGCGCAGCGTGCGCACCACCTCGGTGACCTCCAGGCCGGCCGCCGAGCCGCCGCCCGCGGCAACCTGATCAGCCAGCAGCCGCTCCGCCGCCTGGCCCAGGTCGCCGGTCTCCCGCACCACGGAGGTGACCTGCGGGGCGTCAGTGCCGGCCACGGTGGCCAGCGCACGGACGGCGAGCTTCTCGGCCAGGCCGAGGTCGATCCCGGAGAACTCCGGAGCGATCAGTCCCTGGCACAGGTAGCACACGGTCGGCAGCAGCTCGGCCGGGGTCTGCGCGAGCAGGGCGGCCAGCCGCTCGGTCAGCGTCAGCCGGCTGCTGACCTGCTCCAGATCGCGATAGGCCTCGGCAACGATCAAGTACCGCAAGCAAGCCCCCTTTCCCGCCTGATCATGACACGCTCACGGCCCGCGGACCACGCAGCGGCGAAGGCGTGCCTGCTAGTACCCGCGGGCGCGATCGACCACGTTGCGGAGGGGCTGGCCATCCAGGTACCGCTTGAGGTTCTCGGCGAAAAGCCGTCGGAGGGGCTCCGCCATGTTCGTGTCACCGCTGCCCGAGATGTGCGGTGTCAGCAGGATCTGGGGCAGTCCGGCGAGCTCCGGTCGCGGCGGCCGGCCGGCCAGCTCGCCGGCATACACGTCGAGGACAGCGCCGCGGATCCGGCCCGCGGCTACGGCGTCGACGAGAGCGTCCTCGTCGACCTCCTCGCCCCGTGCCACGTTGATGAGCACGGCGCTCGGTTTCATCGCGGCGAAGACCGAGGCGTCGATAAAGCCGTGGGTCTCTGCGGTCAGCTGCGAACAGATGGCGAGGAAGTCGCTCTCGGCGGCCACCTCGAGGATGCGTTCGGCCGGCAGTACGAGATCCGCCCCGTCAGCGTCGGTCAGCGGAGCTGCGATCGAGCGGCGGGTGCCGATCACCCGCATGCCAGCCGCGCGGGACAGCCGGGCCACCTCCTGGCCAATGCCGCCCAGGCCGATGACCCCCATCGTGGCCCCGCGCAGGGTGAGCATCTGAAAGCCCTGCCGGGCGAACTGGCCGGCGGCCTTCTGCCGGGTGGCCTCGTGCAGACCCCGGGCGAAGTGCGCGGCCGCCGCGAGGGCGTACTCGGCGATGGCCGTGGCCGCCACGGCGCCGCGGCTGCTGGTCAAGGTGACATCCGAGCTCCACAGGTCTGTCCCGGCCAGGTTCGAGACCCCGGCCTGCGTGTGATGCGCCCACATCAGCCGCGGTGACATGGCGGCGAGGCCCTGCGGGACCGGGTAGCCGACCAGCAGCACCTCGGCCTGAGCAAGGATGGTCGCCAGCTGATGGGAGGCGGGCGCCGCCGGACCGCCTGATCTCGCGCCCTGACCAGGGGCGGCGAAGTTGGCGTCGAAGACCCGGACCCGTGGGTCGGCGTCGCTCACGAATGACAGATCCCGCCCCAGGATCGGGGCGATAACCGCAACGTTGACCTCGTCCATGTAACCAAGCGTGCCAGAAGCCGCCGGGAGCCACGATCCCGCGAGCCGTCATTGCTGCGGCCCGCCGGTCCTAAAACGTCGTCGCGCCGCGCGGACCCGAGATGGGTGCGCGCGGCGCGACATCGGGGGGTACCGGGGTCGTCCCCCTGGAGACAACTGCGGCTAGCTCTTGGTCGTCTGCTTGACGGTGAGCTGGCCGTTTCGCATCATGCCGAGGCGCTGTGCGCGGCGGGCGACGGTGGAGTCGTGGGTGACCATCACCATCGTCAGCCCGTTGTCCTGCCAGAGCTTCTCGAGCAGGGCGATGATCTCGTCGCGGGTGTCCTCGTCGAGGTTGCCTGTCGGCTCGTCGGCGAGCAGCACCTTCGGCTCCTTGACGAGCGCCCGGGCGATCGCGACTCGCTGCTGCTGGCCGCCGGACAGCTCGCCGGGCAGGTGGCGGGCCCGGTCGTCGAGACCGACGGAAGCCAGCGCCTCGGCTGCGCGCGCCTTCCTGGAGGCGGCGCTCACCCCGAGCGGGACCAGCGCCGTCTCCACGTTCTCCTGCGCCGACAGTGTCGGGATCAGGTTGAACGTCTGGAAGATGAAACCGATGGACTGCGCGCGGACCTTGGTCATCGCGGTCTCACCGAGCCGGGAGATGTCACGTCCCTCGAGCTCGAGCGTCCCGCTGGTCGGCCGGTCAAGGCCGCCGAGCAGCTGGAGCAGGGTGGACTTGCCGTGACCGGTCGGGCCCTGGATGGACAGCCACTCGCCGTCGGCGAGCTCAAGGTTGACTCCGCGCAGCGCGTGCACCTTGTCGCGGCCCTTGGGGTAGTCCTTGGTGACGTTCGTGAGCTTGTACATACTGTTCTGCTCTCCCTTTCAGGCCTGGTCAGCCGACCTTGGTCAGTGCCGCCGCCGGACGCAGCCGGGCCGCGGTCCAGCCGCCGAACCCGCCGGCGATCAGCCCGCCGAGGATCGCCAGGGCCACCGCGAGGACGATGGCGGCGATCGTGACTGGCGCGGTCAGGTGGACCGTGGTGGACGCGGCCGCGTGCGCCGCGTTCGCGAAGCCGCCGCGGAACGGGTTGCCCGTGCCGCCGGTGGTGCCGCCGGTGCCGGCGGTGCCGCCACCGGGGAACCCGCCGCCACCGCCCGGGAACCCGCCACCGCTGCCGCTGAAGAACCGCGCGCCGCCCGGCGTCGCGCTGCCCGTGCTCGCACTCGCGAGGTTGGCGGTCAGCGGCCCGCTGAACTTGCCGACGGCCGCGGCGCCGGCGAAGCCGAGCGCGACGCCGACGACGCCGCCGATGATGCCGATCGCGAGGGACTCACCCATCACCTGGAAAACGATCCGGCGGCTCTTCCAGCCGAGCGCCTTGAGCGTGCCGAACTCCCTGATCCGCCGCGTGACCGCGGAGATCGTCAGCAGGCTGGCCAGCAGGAACGCCGCCACCAGGACGGCGATCGCGAGCCACTTGCCGAGGTTGTTGGCGAGCGACGCGGTGCTCGAGAGCGAGCCGGTGATCTGGCTGGCCAGGGTGTTCTGGTCGGTGACGGTCGAGCCGGGCACCGTCTTGCTGATCGCACTCGCCACCGAGCTGATGTCCTGGCCGTTGGTCGCCGCGACGTAAATCGTGTTGACGTCGTTCTTCAGGTTGGCAAGGGACTGTGCCACGCCGAGCGGGATGTAGACGTCAGCCACGTTGTCGCCGGCCGGCTCGGTCACGATGCCGACGATCGTGAAGTTCGTGGCCGTCCCCTTGGAGTTGCCGACGGCGATCGTGCTGCCCACCTTCAGCTTCTGCGACGTCGCGTAGCTCGAGTCGATGAGTGCGACGCTCTTCGTCTCGTCGGCCGTGGTGAAGGTCCGCCCGGAGCTGACCTTGCCGTTGGACAGCGGGCCGAGCTCGCCGTTGGCGATGTCGACGCCGTTCACGGTGAAGCTGTTGGTGTTGAAGGACCCGCCAAAGCTGCTGGGGTTACGGCCGCCGCCGCCGGTCTGGCCACCACCGCCGCCGGGCTGGAAGCCGCCACCACCGCCGCCGCCACCGCCGTTGAAGTTGATCGAGGGCACCGTGCCGGTGACCGTGCGGTCGGTCAGGGTCAGCGCGCCGGCCGCCGCGGCCACGTTGGACAGCCTGGACACGCTGGTCACGTCGCTCGAGCTGATCGACGCCAGCGTGAAACCAGCGGTCAGCGTGCTGTCATTGATCTTGGTGCCCGCCTTCGGCCGGGTGTTGCTGCCGATGTTGCCCCGGAAGCTGAAGCCGAACCCGCCGCCGCCGGCGCCGCTGCCGGCGGTCGGAGCCTTAGTCACGGTGATGTCCGTGCCGACACCGTAAAGAGAGTGCAGGACCGAAGCCTGAGCGTTCTTGACCCCGGCAGAGGCCGCAGTCACGGTGATCACCAGCCCGATCCCGAGGGCCAGGCCGATCACGATGAAGATCGCCTGGCGCATGCGGCGCCTCAGTTCGCGCCATAGGTAAGTGAAGAACATCAGACTCCTCAGCCGACACAGCAATATGGCGGCGCGGAGCCGTCGCACCGGGGGAGCGCAATCAGACCCCATGTGCGACGTCCGCGCCAAGCACACATCGTGGCCGCGTTACCTGAGGAGTCGCTTAGCCAAACCTGCGAACAACCCGCAACTCACAGTCGGTGCGGTGACTCCCGTCCGCGGTCAACCGGGGCACCCGGGCGGCCGGCCTGGAACGGCCGGCCCGGGCAGGCGAGGCGCCGGGCCGGCCGCCAGCTGGCGAGCCGCTGAGTCTAGTTGCGGCGCACTTCCCGGGGGAGGCCGAACTGGACTGATTCCGTGGTGGTGACTCGCTCGGTGACGGTGACCGTGCCGAGACCGGAGAGCGCGGTGATGATCTCGCTCACCACCGCCGGGGGTGCGGACGCACCCGCGGTCAGCCCGACCACGGACACGCCGGACAGCCAGGACAGGTCGATGTCCTCGGCGCCGTCGATGAGGTGCGCGGGCGTGCCCGCCCGCTCCGAGCGCTCCACCAGCCGGACTGAGTTGGAGGAGTTCTTCGAGCCGGCGACGAGCACCATGTCCGCCTCCGCGGCCACCGCGCGCACCGCGGCCTGCCGGTTGGTCGTGGCGTAGCAGATGTCGTCGCTGCCCGGGGCGCGCATCTGCGGGAACTTCTCGCGCAGCGCTCCGGATACGTCGGCCGCCTCGTCGATGGCCAGCGTGGTCTGCATAAGGAAGGCCACCTTGGCCGGGTCGGCCACTGACAGCCTGGCGACATCCCCGGCAGTCTGCACGAGCACCGTCGAGTCCGGCGCCTCGCCGAGCGTGCCCTCGACCTCCTCGTGCCCGGCGTGCCCGATCAGGGCCACCGTGTAGCCTTCGCGGGCGAACCGGCGCGCTTCCGCGTGCACCTTCGACACCAGCGGGCAGGTCGCGTCGATCACCGACAGACCCCGGTCGGACGCGGAACTGCGCACGGCGGGCGACACACCGTGCGCGGAGAACACGACCGTGGCGCCGTCCGGCACCTCGTCGAGTTCGTCAACGAACACCGCGCCGCGCCGCTCCAGGTCGGAGACAACGCGGGTGTTGTGCACGATCTGCTTGCGCACGTAGACCGGCGCGCCGCGCAGCTCAAGCGCGCGCTCCACGATCTCGATGGCGCGCTCCACGCCCGCGCAGAACGACCGCGGCCCGGCCAGCAGCACCGTGCGCTCCCGGCAGGCGGCCGCCCACTTCTCCGCGACCGGCGCCGCGGCGCGCAGCGACCGCAGCGCGGCAATCCCGCCGCTGACCATGCCAGGACCGAACCCCGCGTCCGACACCGCCCTGATGACCGCTACCGGGCGGCCTCCCGCGACGACCGAAGGGGCGGCGAGAAGCGCGGCCGTCTCCATGTCGGCCGCGAGGAACCCCTGACCGCCGAGCTCCGCCCGCTGCGATGGGCGCACCAGCTTGCTGACCGTGCGGATCTTCCCGGCGCGGGCGTTCAGCCCGGCGCGACGCAACTCAGCGGCAAGCAGGTCGGCACCGGGCAGCGGGATGCTGGTCTGGCCGTCGCTCACCTCGGAGGCGACAACCAGGTCTCCCGGGCGCAGGTCGTCGGTCAGGCTAGCCGCCGTGCCCATGACAACCAGTCCGCTGAACGAACCGAGGTGACTGTCCGCTACCGACTGCCGCGCCCGGGTAGCGCCCATGCCGGTGCGCTCGACGCGGCTGTCCGGCTGGGTGAGACCGCGACGGACCGCGCTGGCCTCAAGCCGGAGCGGGGCGAAGACGAGCAGCCCGGCGCCGACGGGCGCAGCGGACGGCGCGTCCGCTGGCAAGTCAGCGTCCGCTACCGTATCGGGCTGCGAAATGGTCTCAGTCATGCGAATTACCCCTCACATATCGGCCGAGGGCGCTGACGGGGAACGCCAGCCGGTACAGGTGGTAGTTCAGGTAGAAGTCACGCGGGAACCCGGTCCCGGTGAAGTAGGGCTCGTCCCAGGTGCCATCCGGGCGCTGGGTGAGCGCCAGCCAGCGGATGCCACGGGTGACCGCAGCCGAGTCCCGCTCCCCCGCCGCGAGCAGCGCGAGCAGCGCCCACGCGGTCTGCGAGGCGGTGGACTCGCCCCGGCCCGACCAGGCCGCAGGATCGTCGTAGGAGCGCATGTCCTCGCCCCAGCCGCCGTCCGGGTTCTGCCTGGACTCGAGCCAGCCGACCGCGCGGCGGATCTGCGGCTTGCCCGGCTTGACGCCGGCGGCGATCAGCGCCGGGACGGCCGCTCCGGTGCCGTAGAGGTAGTTCGCTCCCCAGCGGCCGAACCATGAGCCGTCCGGCTCCTGGTTCTTCAGCAGCCAGATCACGCCACGCCGGCAGGCGGTCTCGGCGGCGAGCCCTTCCGCCGCGAAGGCCTCCACGATGTGCGCGGTGACGTCGGCGCTCGGCGGGTCGATTACCGCGCCGAAGTCGCAGAACGGGAGCTTGTTGATGAGCTCGCGGGTGTTGTCCGCGTCAAACGCGCCCCAGCCGCCGTCCTTGCACTGCATGCCTTCCAGCCAGCGCAGGCCGCGGCGGATCGCGGCGCGGTTGTCCGCCGTCCGCTCCTTCAGGTCGAGACGGCGCAGCGCGAGGATGACCTCGGCGGTGTCGTCGGTGTCCGCGTAGTTGTCGTTGTCGAACTCGAACGCCCAGCCGCCGACGTCGGCGTGCGGGCGGCGGACCTGCCAGTCGCCCGGCTGCCGGATTTCCTCGTCCAGGATCCAGTGCGCGGCGCTGACCAGCGCCGGGTCGTCCGCCGCGAGGCCGGCGTCCTGCAGCGCGACCATGGTCAGCACGGTGTCCCACACCGGGGACTGGCACGCCTCGAGGCGGCGCATGCCGTCCTCGCGGATGGTGAACCGGTCCAGGCCGGCCAGCGCCTTGGCCACGACCGGGTTCTGCAGGCCGTAGCCCATCAGGTGCAGCGCGAGGACCGAGTACACCCACGGCGGCTGGATGCCGCCCCAGCAGCCGTCGGCCTCCTGGCGGGCGATGATCCACTCGGTGCACCGGCGCAGCGCCGCGCGGCGGGCGCGACCCGGGATGCGCGGACCGACCTTGCGCAGCGCCTGGTCCAGGGCGTTGAAGGCGAGCGACCACGGGTCGTGCCGGCCTGCCTTCGGCGGCAGACCGGGAACCTTGGCGTAGAGCTCGTCGATGCCGAACGGCAGCGGCCTGCTCGGCCGGTGCGCGGAGACGACCGCGAGGGCGACGATCGTCTGCCTGGCCCAGCAGCCCCAGTCGTAAATGTTCAGCGGGAACCACGACGGCAGGTAGATGATCTCCGGCGGGATTACCGGCAGCTCATCCCAGGACCACAGCCCGGACAGCGCCAGCCACATCCGGGTGAAGACGCGGGTGGCGGTCAGGCCGCCCTGTTCGGTGATCCAGTCCGCGGCCAGCTTCATGTGCGGCGCGCCGGGCTCATCTCCCGCCAGGCGCAGCGCGACGTACGCCTCGACCGTGGTGGACAGGTCACCCGGCCCGCCGTAGAAGTTGGCCCAGGTGCCGTCCTCGCGCTGCTGTGACCGGATCCAGACCGCGGTCGCCTCGGCCTCGCTCGCGGAAAGGATGCCGAGGTACTGCCGCAGCAGCACGTCCTCGGCGTCCATCGTGACGTTGGTCTCGAGCTCGCCGATCCAGTAGCCGGTGCTTTCCTGCAGGCCGAGCAGATGGTCACGGGCCGCCGCCAGGGTAGCCGCGGCCAGCTCATCGATGTCCTTGTCGCGGACGTCCGCGCCGGTCGCGTCCGTCCTGGACATGGCTGGTTCGGGCGTCTCCGGGGTAGCGCCGTCCCTGAGAGCCGCGGCCCCTGCCGCCTCCGTTCCGCGCGTCGGGGCGCGACGGCCGGATGTGGCTGGCACAACCGTCGTCATCGGATCGCCTCCGGGTGGGGGTGGGGGGTCATCGGGCTACCACTGACGAGCGGTGATGAACTCAGCGATGGCCAGGAACTCGGCACGGACGTCGGCCGGGACACCGATGCCGTCGAGGGACGCGGCGGCAGCGGCCAGCCGGGAGTCGGCCTCCTGCTCCGCCCAGGCCTTACCGCCCGCCGCGACGATCAGGTCGGCGGCGCGCACCAGGTCGTCCTCCGACAGGTCGTCCTCGCGGGCGAGCAGCGCCGCCAGCTCGACGGCCTCAGGCTTGCCGCTGGTCAGCGCGGCCACCACCGGGAGGGACTTCTTGCGGGCACGAAGGTCAGCGCTGACCGGCTTGCCGGTTACCTCGGGGGCGCCCCAGATGCCGAGCAGGTCGTCGGTGAGCTGGAACGCCAGGCCGACATGCCCGCCGAATTCGGCCAGCCCCATCGCGAGCTCCGGCGGCGCACCCACGTGCACCGCGCCGATCGTGCAGGCACAGGACATCAGAGCGGCGGTCTTGTCGCCCGCCATCTCGATGCACTCCCGCAGCGTCACGTCAGCCCGCGACTCGAAGGCCAGGTCCTCGCCCTGTCCGGCAATCAGCCGTTGCACGGCGGTGGACAGGCAGCGCGCCGCCCACGGACCGCCCGGGGCGGTGTCCTCGAGGAGCAGGTCGTTGGCGAGCGCGAGCAGCGCGTCGCCTGCCAGGATCGCCGCGCCGACGCCGAAGACGGTCCACGCGGTCGGCCGGTGCCGCCGCTCGGTGTCACCGTCCATGATGTCGTCGTGCAGCAGCGAGAAGTTGTGCACGAGCTCAACCGCGACCGCGGCGCTCACGCCGCGCTCGGGGGCGGCGCCCGCCGCGCGGGCGGAGAGCAGGGCGAGCGCCGGGCGAAGCGCCTTACCGCTGCCCACGCGCACCGGGTTCCCCTCAGCGTCGGCAAGGCCGTAGTGGTAGGCCGCCACCCGGCGCACGCGCGGGGACAACCGGTTGATAGCGGCCTCCGTGGCGGGGCCGACCAGGTCACGCGCCACGGCGACGCCGGCAGGCATCACGACCGTCACGAGCGCACCTCCCTCTCTTCAGCTGGCGTCAGTTCAGTCGAGTTAATCAATTCAGCCACAGCATTCACTTCAGTTACAGCCACTTCAGTCACAGACATTTGAGTCACGGGCGGTTGAGTCACAGGTTGAGTCACGGGCGAGCGGGTTGCCTTGTGCAGGGCGATGACTGCGTTGAGCCCGCTACGGACGGCACCTTCCATCGTGTCCGGCCAGCCGGTATCGGTCCACGAACCGGCCAGCACCAGGCCGGGTAGCGCGGTCGCGGCCTTCGGCCGCAGCTTCGCCGTGCCGGGAACCTGCCGGAACGTGGCCCGGCGCTCGCGAGTGACGAAGAACTCGGTCACCGTCGCCTCGCGGGCCGCGGGGAAGATCTCGGCAAGGGCCGGCACGAACTTGTCGCGCAGCTCGGCCACCGTCATGTTCACGTACTCGTCGGCCGCCGACAGCGAGACCGCCAGGTACTGGCCGTTGTCGCCGCGGGCGTGCATCCCGGAAATCCGGGTCCGGTCGAACACCCACTGCACCGGGGAGTCCACGGCCGCCGCGAACGGCACGTCCATCACCGGACGGTCGTAGATCACGTGCACGTTCACGATCGGGGCCGCGCCGAGACCCGCCCAGCCGTCGACCGTCTCGGCGGGCAGCGCCCCCGGCGGGACCAGCCGCGCGGCCTGCTCGTGCGGCACCGCCAGCACGATCGCGTCGGCGAGGAGCTGGTCGCCGCTGTCACCCAGGCGGATGAGAAACCCCGTCTCCCCCTTCGGCTCGATGGCGGCGACCTTCGTCTGGAGCCGGACGGTCGCGCCGAGCTTGCCGAGCAGCCGCGCGGCGGCGGAACCATGCAGCTCACCGAGCGACAACGCGGGGACCCCGATGTCGGCGGCGTCCGCGTCGCCGAGCAGGCCCGTCTTCACGACCACGGCGGCGAGGGACAGCGCCGCGTCGTCGCCCGGGACATTGAGCGAGGAGATGGAGAACAGGTCCCACAGGACCCGCCTGGTTCGCTCGTCCTGGCCACGGGCGGCCAGCCAGTCGCCGAGCCGGATCTCGTCGGCCGCGGGGTCTTCCTCCCGCAGGCGCTTGAAGGCGAGGGCGGCGCGTGAAATACGGGACCGTTCGGCAAGACTCAGGAACGGATACCCCAGCAGAGCCGGCAGCATGTGCAGTGGCGCGGGGACGCGGGCCCTTCGCATTCTCGCCCTGCGGGCGGGCGCGACCACGGTCACGTCGAAGCGCGGCTGGATGGGCGCGTGCGCGGCCATCCCGAGCCGGTCCAGCAGCCCCCGGTAGGCCGTGCAGCAGCGCAGGAACACGTGCTGGCCGGTGTCGATGACCAGGCCGTCGCGGGTGAACGACATCGTCGCGCCGCCGAGCCGCGGCTTGGCCTCGAGCAAGGTGACCTCGGTGCCCGCCTGGGCGAGCGCGATCGCGGCCGTGATGCCGGCCAGGCCGCCGCCGATGACCGCCGTCTTCACTGGCCCACCCCCCGGCCGTACTTCCACCGGTCGAAACCGGCCAGGGCCTGAGCGGCGACGAGGGCCTTCTCGCCGCCGGGGAGTGAGACGCGCTGCTGGAGCGTGGCGCCCGGGTTCTTGTCGATGCGCTCGAGCAGCCGCCGGTAGATGCCGGCCATCGCACCGGTGCAGGCCGCGCTGCGGCGGTCGATGGTGGCGAGCAGGCGCAGGCCGCTGGCATACCACTCACGGGCGCGAGCCGCCTCGAACTCGACCAGGGTCGCGAACCTGGCCTGCATGGCCTCCGACGGGAACGGCTCGGGCTCGCCGAAAGGGACGAACTCGATGCCGAACCGGTTGAGGTCTTCTTCGGGCAGGTAGACGCGGTTGTTGCGGAAGTCCTCGCGGACGTCGCGAAGGATGTTGGTCAGCTGGAGCGCGACACCGAGGTCGTCCGCGAGCTTGTTCTGCTTCTCCGGCTGAGTGGGGCCGTAGATGCCCAGCGACAGCCGGCCGATCGAGCCGGCCACGCAGCGGCAGTACCACAGCAGGTCATCGAAGGTCTTGTAGCTGCGCTGGTTCACGTCGGCCAGGCAGCCGTCAATGAGCTCGGTGAACGCTTCGAGCGGGACGGGAAACCGGCGGCCGGCGTCCACCAGGGCGACGAGCACCGGGTCGGTGTCATCGATCTCCGGCGCCCCGCTTGCAGCTGCTGCGGTACCCGCGGTCCCGGTACCGCCCGCGAGCGAGACGAGCGCGTGTACCTGGGTCCTGGCCGCTTCCAGCTGGTCCGTCTTGACGGCCGGCGGGAGATCGCCGTCGCCAATGTCGTCGATCCGGCGGGCGAACGCGTAAACCGCGGCCAGGGCATGGCGCTTGGCAGGCGGAAGCAACCTGATGCCGTAGGCGAAATTCCTCGCCTGCTCCCAGGTGATCCGCTCGCACTGCTCGTAAGCCTCGTCCGCATTCACCGCGGTCAGGTCACCTCCCCTTGACGTAACAGCCGGCCATCATGGCGATGGTGGCCGCCTTACCTGGTTTTGGCGTGCTGCGCAGCACGTCGTACCTGCTGTCGCGGATCGCCTTGACAGCCGCCCTGCCGCCGGCCACGTAACCGGCAATGGCCAGCCTGGCCGCCCCCTTGAGCGTGCCGATCAGCGGCGAGCCCGCGTCGAGGAGGGCGGCCGCCCGGTCCACCTCGAACTTGAGCAGTTCCCTGACGGCCGCGCTGGCGGTTGGCCGTCGCAGGTCCGCTTCGGTGACGCCGAACCTTCGCATGTCCTCTGCCGGCAGGTAGATCCTGCCGTTGCCGAGGTCCTCCGCCACGTCCTGGCTGTGCTCGACAAGCTGCAGAGCAGTGCAGATGCTATCGGACCGGGCCAGCCGGTCTGCTGTGGCGGAATTCACGATGTAAAGCACGACCGTGCCCACCGGGTTCGCGGACAGCTTGCAGTAGTCCTCGAGCTCGGTGTACGTTTCGTACCTTTTGACCAGCTGGTCCTGGCGGTTCGCTTCGATCAACTCGTACAGCGGTCTGGCGGGGATGCCGCATTCCCGGACGGTCGTCGCCAGGGCCTTGATCGCCGCCAGCCGCGGCTCCCCCGTGCTTCCGGAACTTGCACCCCCGTGACCTGGGCCGTCGTAGATTCGCTGGACGTCGGCCTGCAGCTCGTCAAGCAGCCGCAGCCGGGTGGCGACCACCGTCGCGGGGTCCGCGTCGGGCGGCATGCCGGGCAGCGGCTCGTCACCGATGTCGTCGGTGAGGCGGGCGAAACCGTAGAGCGCGGTGAGGTGCGCGCGGTACCGGCTCGGCAGCGCGCGCAGCGCGACGGGGAAGTTCTCGGCGGCAGCCTTGGCGGCGACCGCCAGCGAGACCTCCGCGGCGACCGCGATGCTCTCCTGAGGGCCGCCGCTGTTCGCACGACCTCCGACTCCTCCGCCTGCCACCTGTCTATTTGGGCACAGCCGAGAAATAAATGCAAACAATGACGTACCCGTCACCTGACACGATCGTCGGGCAGCCGTCCGAGGAAGTGTGACGGCGCTGTCAGGGAAAGTGCCGCGGACAGGCGGTACGGCCCGCATTGCTGCCGCTATTAGTTTGCATCAGGCAATGGGGATATGCTAGAGAAACCGGAAAAGGCGCCGCTTGAAGCCCCAGTGACCTGGGGAAACGTAGTTCTTTTACTGGATAGTAACGGCGCCCGGGGCGGAGCGCGTGCGGCCGGTTGCGCTAAGCGATGCGCGCTTGACGGCACCCCGTCACCGACCATTTCACGCACTGTCACGGCCGGTTCCTCGCAATTTCCAATAGGCCCATCGCCGAAACATTCTGACTCGCTGTGCCGCCGCGGACGCGCGGCGTGCAGGTCAGCCCAGTTAGGCGCCCTTCGATGCGCGTTCACCGTCCCTTCGGGCGATCTTCAGGTGACGGTCGGAAGCGGGCCGTCTGTGCGCGGCCTTGTCCCCCTACGGTTGCCTGGCCAGACCCGCGTCGGGTGCGGGTCATGACGCGGTGGAGGCAGCACAGATGCGTGTACCACGACCCCCCAGATCTGCCGTCCGGCTCGTTCCCTCCGGTAAACCGCTGGCCCTGCTGGCCGGCGGCGCGCTCACCCTGTCCATGGTCGCGGGCGGCGTCGCGATAGGAACGGCCCACGCGGCCGCCTCGTCGCCGGCAGTCGCCTCCGCTTCCGCTGGCTGCACCCTCGGCAGCGGGATCCAGCACGTGATCTACCTGCAGTTCGACAACGTGCACTACACGCGGGACAACCCCAACGTGCCGAGCGACCTGCAGCAGATGCCCAACCTGCTGAACTTCATCACCGGCAACGGGACGCTGGTCTCGCACGAGCACACCCCGCTGATCGCGCACACCGCCGACGACATCGTCACGTCGGAGACCGGACTGTACGGCAGCGACACCGGCGAAGCGGTAGCGAACGAGTACCAGTACTACACGAGCGCCGCTGACGGCTCCACAGACGAAGCCGGGTCGTTCGCGTACTGGACCGACCCGATCGTGGACTACGACACTAACTACGCGGGAACCCCGCTCGGCGACTCGACCAGCACGCTCGTCGGGCAGAACGGCAAGAACGCCCCCGCGCCGTGGGTGCCCTACACCAGGGCGGGGTGCGACTTCGGCTCGGTCGCGGCGGCCAACACCGAGCTCGAGAACCAGGCCCCCGACGTGGCGAACGTGTTCGGCGCGAACTCTCCCGACGCCACCGAAGCGAACAACCCCAAGCTGGCGGACAAGGCGGCCGCCGATTACGAGGGGCTGTCGGTGCACTGCGCGCAGAACTCGGCGCTGTGCGCCCAGTACCACTCGGTACCTGACCTGCTGCCGGACGAGCCTGGCGGGTACAACGGGTACCGCGCGCTGTTCGGCGCCAAGTACCTGGATCCGCTGATGAACCCGAACGGGCCGGTGAAGAACCTCAACGGCCAGGTGATCGAAGACTCCTCCGGTGACGTCGGGTTCCCCGGATACGACGGCATGATCGGGCCGAACGCGCTCGCCTACACGCTCGACATGCAGACCCACGGCGTTCCGGTCACCTTCACCTACCTGTCCGACGTGCACGACTCGTGGACCACGGGCGCGGGGCTCGGCCCGGGATCGGCCACCTATGAGTCGCAGCTGCAGCAGGAAAACAAGGCCTTCGGCCAGTTCTTTGCCGGGCTCGCCGCGGCCGGCATCAACAAGTCCAACACGTTGTTCGTCATCACCGCGGACGAGGGCGACCACTTCGTCGGCGGCGCACCCTCCCCGGCGAACTGCAACGGCGTGCAGGTCCAGTGCACCTACAAGAACGTCGGCGAGGTCGACGGTGACCTGACGGGCCTGCTCGCCGCCAAGGGCGTCACGACGCCGTTCGACGTGTCCGCCGACTCGGCGCCGATCATCTACGTCCACCACCAGCCCAGCCGGACGAACTCCTCCGTGCGGACCCTGGAGCGGACGGCGGCGAAACTCACCGCCAGCGACGTGGCCACCGGGAAGACAGTCCGGCTCACCAACTACCTGGCCGACCCGGTGGAGGAAAACCTGCTGCACATGGTCACCGGCGACCCGAAGCGGACCGGGACGGTGGCGATGTTCGCCAACCCGGACTTCTGGCTGTCGAGCGGCCCGGCCTCGTGCGGGACGACCTGCACCAGCGAGCCGTCCGGCGGGGACGCATGGAACCACGGCGACGTGGCACCGGAGATCAACACCACCTGGCTCGGCATGGTCGGACCCGGTGTGCAGCACCAGGGCGTGAACAACGGGCTCTGGTCCGACCACACCGACATCCAGCCGACGATGATGGAGCTGCTCGGGCTGCACGACGACTACACCCCCGACGGCCGGGTGCTCACCGAGCTGATCGACCGCCGGTCGCTGCCCGCCACCGCAGCTGACGACGGCTTCCTGCTGACCAGGCTCGGTGACGCGTACACGCAGATCAACGCGGCCGTCGGCGAGTTCGGCCTGGACACGCTCAAGGCGTCCACGGTCGCGCTGGCCAGCTCCTCGCCGGGCGACGCCACCTACAACAGGATCGAGAACGCGCTCATCCGGCTGGGGAACGAGCGGAACGCCATCGTTGCCCAGATGAAGGACCAGCTGTACGGCGCTGAGTTCTACGGCCAGCGGCTGGACGGGCGGGAGGCGCAGCGGCTGATCCAGGCCGCCGGCCGGCTGCTCGCCCAGGCGGCGGCGCTGTCACACTCGCCGCACCGTTCGCACCGGGCCTTATCCCGCTAATGGGAGCTGGTCCTTATCTGGCGGTCAGGCCCAACCGGTCGTCA
>Ga0123355_10000720_pt1 | contig 44887 bp, 35 predicted proteins | sample TergutEmb28metaG_3_FD_89872 | JGI IMG/M metagenome (GOLD analysis project Ga0123355, IMG submission 89872) | Embiratermes neotenicus P1 segment gut microbial communities from Petit-Saut dam, French Guiana - Emb289 P1 | ecosystem: Host-associated > Arthropoda: Insects > Digestive system > Gut ...
CAGCGGGATGAGTCTTTCTCGGGTGCGGACATAGGTTACTGTCTTGGTCTCTTTCTTCATGACTTGGGGTTAATAATTGATTACAAAGTTAAACATTTTTTTCAATTTGCAAATATAAGGTGGCGCCGATGTACAAAATAAAAATATGCTTATGGTTAAGTTAGTAAAATTTTTCTCACTTCTGCTGTTTCTTTGTCCGATAATACTTTCGGCTCAAACGCAAACGGTAAGGGGTGTAGTAATTGAAAAATCCACGTTGGAACCGTTGCCGGGAGCCACCGTGATTGTAACATCCAACGACAGGCAATTTGGTACAAGTACCAATGAAGCCGGCGAATTTTCAGTTCCAAATGTTCCGGTAGGGAGGTGTAATATTTTTGTGTCTATGGTGGGATTTGTTCCTTTTGCATCGAACAATATTTTGGTGCATTCGGGACGAGAAACGGTTTTGGAAATCGCTCTCGATGAAGATGTTTTTGTTTTACACGGAGTTACGATTACACCGGTAGTTGATAAAGAACGACCTCTGAACGCATTAGCCGTTGTGAGTGCCCGTATGTTGAGCAGCGAGGAAGCCAATCGTTATGCAGGAACATTTGGTGGTGATCCTTCACGTATGGTAGTCGGTTTTGCCGGAGTTGTTGCGGCAAACGACCAGCGAAACGATATTATAATACGTGGCAATTCGCCGATGGGATTACTTTGGCGGTTAGACGGTTTTGATATTCCCAATCCCAACCATTTTGGAACAATGGGTGCCACAGGAGGTCCGGTCGGGATGCTGAACAGCAACCAATTAGCCAATTCCGATTTTTTTACAGGTGCCTTTCCTGCTGAATTTGGAAATGCCCTATCGGGCGTGTTTGATTTACGATTGCGCAACGGAAATAATCAAAACCATGAGTTTTTGGGTTCGGTAGGCATGAATGGTTTTGAACTTGGTGCCGAAGGACCTCTTTCGAGAGAAACAGGTGCTTCATACATGGTTAACGCCCGGTATTCTTTTCTCGGACTTTTGGGGGCAATGGGTATCTTTGACGAACTTGGCGGTGCTATCCCCGAATATCAAGACCTAAGCGCAAGAATCAATATACCGCTGAGAAGTGGAAATTTATCGTGGACTACATTATTGGGAACAAGTAGAATAGAACAAAACGCAAATTTCGATGACCCTGAACACGGATGGATTCCTGGCGAAAGAGGAGAAAATATGTTGATGACAAACCGTCAGGTATTTACGGGAGTGAATTATACGCATCGTTTCAGTGCTACGACCCGGCTGGAAAATCGCCTTTCATATCAATCTTTTCTCAACAGGATTACTTTTGATGGTATTGAATATCCTACCGGAGAAGTGTTTCCTGAAATTATTACCGTAAATAATAGCGAGAGCAGAGTAGCCTATCTTGCCACCTTAAACCATCGAGTTAATGCTCAAAATTTGATAAGAAGTGGTGTCGGAGCGGACGTTTTTCTGCTGAATGTTCACAATACATTTGATAATACTGTTTTGAATGATTACAGCGGAACATCCACTTTGTTGAGGGCGTTTGCCCAGTGGCAGCACAGATTTGGCTCCGGTTTCAGTGTTATTCCGGGTGTTTATGCTCATTATTACACATTCAATGGCGACTATTCCATTGAGCCAAGACTTGGTTTCAGGTGGGATGTCTCACGGGCAACTTCGTTCAGTTTGGGCAGTGGGTTGCATTCTCAATTGCAACCACGCTTGGTTCAAATGTTCGAAAGGGATGGCGTGAGACAAAACGAAAATTTGGAAATGACCAGAAGTTGGCAAACCGTAGTGGGTTTTAACCAAAGATTAGGCACAGGCATGCGTTTGAAAGTAGAGGTTTATTACCAATCGCTTTTCAATGTTCCGGTTATTCCGGATATTCCGGAAGAATCTATTCTCAACTTTGGTGATGATTTTAACAACAACTGGGATCATGTGTTTGTTAACCAAGGTACAGGACGAAATTACGGCATAGAAGTTACGCTTGAAAGATTTTTCGATAACCAATATTATTTTCTGCTGACCGCTTCGCTATTCGATTCAAAATATACCGGTTATGACGGGATTGAGCGCCGTACACGATTTGCCGGCAATTTTGCTTTGAACGGCTTGTTTGGTTACGAATGGAGAATCGGAGAAAGAACACTGCTGTCTGTCAATACCAAAGCGTCATTCGTTGGCGGAAGGCGATATGTTCCGATGGTTAGAAACACTCTTGCCGAAAACCTTAACGACCTTCATCAATTAGACTATTCGCGGGCATACATAAACAGACTGCCGAATTATTTTCGTTGGGATTTGAATTTCGGTATGAAAATCAACTACAGGCGTTTTTCCATCGAATGGTTTGCTGAAGTGAACAACATCACAAATCATAGAAATATCTGGTCAAGGCATTTCGACATCGCCCGCGGAAGATATATGAATATGTATCAGTATGGTTTTATGCCGGTTGGTGGGTTTAGAATACATTTTTAATCTTTCTGCGATCTGAAAATATTTTGCCAATTAAAATAAAATATGTACCATCGCAATATCTGTGCCGGTTCTACCCAATGTCATTAAGTTAAGAAATAAACAGATAGTAATCAGTCACAAGGGTTGCATCCCCAATGGGATGCAGGTAACATGGGAGGGCATTTTTCTACCGAGCGAAGCATCCCTAACGGGATGCGGAGGATATTCTTGTCTCAAGCGGAATAGTAATGCTGCCTTTTACAAGGTGATAAATATCAGCAAATTATACCTTAACTCAATGGCATTGAATCGGCGCCAGCAGTGGGTGTAGGGGCGGGCAAACCCCGCCCCTACAATGTCGTTGCAACAGACGATGCAACCGTAATTCTAAACTATCTGCCCAGCGAAAAAATCCATATCGTTTTGGGCGATATATCCAAATCGGAAAATCATGTTTTAATCGGATTTATTGTAAAAACGGTCTCACCGAAGGAATGTCCACAAACGTATTTTGTCCTGTGCGTATCGTTATTCTCGGTGGATTTGGGGGTGTCATGGTGTATCGAAAATCGGTCGTATAAATCATGATTGCTAACCTATCGCCGGCACGAAATTCCCAGTCCATAGCTTCAAAAGCAAAAACATAGGTGTGAAATTGCCCCGGTTCAGGAACAAGACTTTGAAAGTAATGTGCCGGAATGAAGTTTGTTGCAGAGGCTTCCATGTATGTTCGCCCGCGAATGCCCGGCAAACCACGTTCCGCCCAATCCGTCACAAGGTCGGTTTGGTTCGGATTTTGAATATGGGCATGACCGTTAGTCAATTTTTTGTAGTTGATCCAAAAGTTCCGTCCGGTGGGTGCTGCGGGTGCCGTTGGTGCTAAAATATCAAACGCTTCAACACCATTATGTGCTGCTATCTGTCGGACAGGTATAGTACTTACCTGAGCGGCACCGCGTCCGGTTTCTTCGGGGGCAAAATTCCGTCCGGTGCGACCTGCACCCGGAATTTCAACCAACGCCGCCGTAATATTGCCCCAAGGCACATCAGAAGCCGCTTCAATACTCGCAACAATAACGCCGCTCATTCTCACATTTTCCGTAATGTCGATAACAAACGCCAAACGTTCGGCACTTGGTGCATCCAAATTTTCAACGTTGAACAATGCGGTCTCCCATTGGTGTAGAAGCACTGCACGTATGCTGTCGAGCTGAATTAAAACACCACAATCTTCCAAATTCCAATCGGCTTCCCAAAAGTTTTTGCCGTCTTGAATGGTAAGTTCACGAGCCGGAGGCACTGCAAAACTCAGTGTTCCTGCTGCACTCACATTGGGCGAAGCCGGCGGTGCCAAAAAATATCGGCGATAGACAGAGCCCGGAATTGGCCACGAATCAAACGACTCGTAAGCACCCGTAATGCTCGATTGAATCTGAACATTGGGCATATTTTCAACTACATTATTTTCGATGCCGTTCAGAAAATGATCAAGCCACAAATGTGCCCAATCAAAAACGGCATCATGAGTCATAAAACTTGCGTGACCCGTGCGATTGAGAACTAATTTTATCGGTGCATCGGAAAGTTCCGTAACCGCACGATATAGTGCATCAAAATTTCTTGGCATAACATTAAAATCGTTAAACCCGTGCTTTACAAGAATTCCTGCAGTTATGCGATTCGCCGTGGCAAGATAATTTCTATCGTCCCACCAACGGTTAAAATTTCCGGTTATAAAATCGGCATCATGCAACATATTTTCCCAAAAAACATCTGCACGTTGGCGAAGTTCTACGCCTTCATTTCCAAAAACAGGATCATTCTGAGGGGCGTGAAAACGCATATATGACGGAATGTTTCGCTCTATCGCATTGGTTGTTGCTGCATGCGTTGCTATTTCTCTTACGTTGAGCGATTCCGGGGTTGGTGCTGCCGAACGTGAAAAACACAATCGAGCAAGATCATGAGCCTCTTCACCCGGAAAACCGGCATGCCACGCATTGTTTCTGCCCGGATATACAACAGCTCCGCTTGCACGTGTGTAGTAGTACCAATTGGAAATAGCGGCTATCGGAATAATAGCCCTAAGTCCTTCAACACCCGTAGCAGCTGCGGCTATTGGCAATGTTCCGTTGTACGATGTACCTGACATCACAACATTTCCATTCGACCACGATGTAGCATCAACTTCATAAATAGCATTTTGACACGAAAAACCACGGGCGTTTCCATTGAGCCATTTCACAACAGCCATAGAAGCAAGCGTTTCGCAAATATCACCGGAAGACGGAAAACCATCGGAAAACACATTACCTACGGAATTTGCGGAAATAATCACATAACCACGAACAAACATAAATTGCGCAAAAAGACCGCCAATATTGGTGTGTCCGCCGCCAAGCACAATCGCGGGAAGTTCCGGCGAAACGCTCGTATCTCTTGGTATGGTGTGATTTACAGCGACCGGCGTGCCACGCGTCACGATATTTGCAGGAGGCACGGCAGGTCGAGCAGCAGGAATGCCCAAAGCCGCATTTGCCGCAAGATCCCAAGGCCAATCGGCGGCACGAGGTCTTGTGCTTTTGATATCATCGGCATACGTAAAATGCATCGTGTTTGGACCTGCCTGCATTGGTTTGGTAACACTAATCGCTTCGAGAGGAATTGTGCCATCTCGGTAAGGACTGATTTCTAAAAAAACAGGAAGTTTTAAGTCTGCATACCGCTCCGACTCTATTGGACGGCGAATGGTTGCTCTAATCAAATCGCGTCTTCCGTCACCATCGGTATCGATGGGTAATTCGATAAATACTTCTTCAACAATGTTGTAGTCGTTGTTTTTGTTGGCTCTTGGTGTCCATGACAACGCACCACGTACGGGCGTTTCAAGGTCATGCGTGTTGTTTCCTGTCCATTGGAAGGCTGGTGCAGTTCGGAGGGTTTCCGAACACCACAAAGCAGGAAATAGTTCAACGTTTCTTAGGAAACTTGGGTCAGCCGGCAGGGAAGCGCCAAACATCGACAAGTTAAAACATGTTGCTAAAACGGTGGTAAATAGACCGAGTGATAGTTTCTTTTTCATAGTGTATGTTTGTTTTTAGTTATGAATTATGGGTTATGAGTTATGGATTAATTCGTGGTTATTGTTTGTGTGTGCTGTTTGCGATCTGGCGAAGCTATTCATAAATCATCTTTTAGCCTCTGTGGATGATGTAAATAAGGTAGGCCGCATACAGCACAAGGAAGAATATTCCCTCACCTTTACTGATATGCCCTTTGCTTCGAGATGTAAAAAATAGAAATACGGATACCGCTATCAATAAAGTAACGTCAATCAAGATATTTACCGACAGTGTAATCGGTGTTATCAGAGATGCTACGCCCAATATGAACAACACATTGAATATACAGCTGCCCACTATATTTCCAATGGCAATGTCGTCTTTTCCTTTAAGTACTGCCGTAATTCCGGTTGTGATTTCGGGCAACGATGTACCAATTGCAACGATAGTAAGACCGATAAGCGTATGGCTCATTCCAAACGAATCGGCAATACCGCTACCACCTCTAACCACTAATTCTGCACCAATCAAAACACCGGCGAGTGATACGATTATTAGGATGATGTTTTTGGTTAGGCTGTCATTCCCGCGAAGGCGGGAATCCCCCTGAACAGAGGGGACGGTGGATAGCGAGGGGATTCCCGCCTTCGCGGGAATGACGGTGTCACTAATCAAACCTTTGTCGGGTTTATAAAATGTATAATACAAAAACACTGCAAAAAATAGCAGAAAAATCAAGGCATCTGCACGTGATAGCTGATTAACGGTAGCGTCCGTAAAAATCGTGTCGAAAAGTAATATAAAGAGAACAATCGCCGTTAAAATTGCCATCGGAATATCTTTGTTGACCATGGATTTTGAAACCGCAATAGGCTTAATAAAGGCAATAACTCCGAGAACTACACAAATGTTGAAAATGTTACTTCCAACTACATTGCCGATTGCGATTCCGTCCGAACCGTTGATAGCAGCGATAACCGAAATAGAAAGCTCCGGAAAACTCGTTCCGAATGCAACCAAAGTCAAGCCAATGACACGTTCGCTCACATTTAGTCTTTTTGCTATTTGCGAGCTTTCATCAACGAGAACATCTGCACCTTTTATAAGGATAGCCAATCCTATAACGACCAGTAAAATGCTCAGAAAAACACCCATTTCGGTTATATTTTTTTGCAAAGTTACGATTTTTTTTTGTATCTTTGCACAAAATTGTAAGGGCGAGGTATGCCTCGTCCCTACCAAAATAGAAAAGTATGGGATTATTCTCTTTCATGACGCAAGAAATTGCGATCGACCTCGGCACGGCAAATACAGTTATCATCTGCGACGATAAGGTTGTTGTGGACGAGCCATCGATTATTGCACAGGATCTAAAAACCGGTAAAATTATTGCAATTGGCAAACGGGCATTGCAGATGCACGGAAAAACTCACGATAATATCAAAACCGTTCGTCCGCTGCAAGGCGGAGTTATTGCGGATTTTCGTGCTGCAGAACACATGATAAAAGAAATGATCAAGTTGGTTAATTCTAAAAAATCATTCTTTTCGAGAGCCCTAAAAATGGTTATTTGTATTCCTTCGGGAATTACCGAAGTGGAAGAGCGTGCCGTTCGCGATTCTGCCGAACAAGCCGGTGCTCGCGAAGTTCGCTTGATTCACGAACCTATGGCTGCTGCAATCGGAATTGGAATCAATGTGCTTGAACCTACAGGAAACATGGTTGTAGATATCGGCGGAGGTACCAGCGAAATCGCCGTAATTGCACTCGGAGGAATTGTAAGCAATAAATCTATCCGCATCGGTGGCGATGAGTTCGATAAAGACATCGAAGACTATATGCGAAAGCAACACAATCTCAATATCGGCGAGCGTACTGCGGAAAGAGTCAAAGTTGAGGTTGGGTCGGCAGTTCTTGATTTGGATAATCCGCCCGAAGACTACCCTATACAAGGTCGCGATGTATTGACCGGTATTCCAAAAGAAATCACGGTTAACTTTGCTGAAGTTGCCCATGCTTTAGATAAGTCGATTGCAAAAATTGAAGCGGCTGTTTTGAACGCATTGGAGCAAACACCACCCGAATTATCTGCAGATATTTATCGCACCGGAATTTATTTGGCTGGCGGTGGTGCCATGCTCAGAGGTTTGGACAAACGTTTGAGTCAAAAAACCAAACTGCCCGTGCGTTTGGCAGAAGATCCATTGCGTGCCGTGGCTCGCGGAACAGGCATCGCTTTGAGAAATTTTGACGAGTTTGTGTTTCTGATTAAGTAATTTTCAACATTACGTGAATAATCTTGTTCGGTTCTTAAAACGGTTCCATTTTACCCTGTTATTCCTGCTTCTGCAAGGTATAGCTTTGACTTTATTGGTAAATTACAATCGTTATCAAGCCGGACAATTCATGCGTTTTTACAACGAAGTTGCGGGGTTCACATTCAACGTACGCAACAATTTAACCCAATATTTCAATTTGCGAAGAAGCAACCTCGAACTTGCTGCCGAAAATGCCCAATTACGTCGTCAGATTGAACAGTCGTATCAGATATTTGATCAGAATTTTTTTGTTGTAAACGACACGGTTTTTAGACTTCAGTACGAGTATATTCATGCCCAAATTATCAAAAATACAACGAATCGACGAAATAATTATTTGATAATTAACAAAGGTTTCAATCAAGGTGTGAGAGAAGGTATGGCTGTGATTTCGCCTACCGGGGTAGTGGGTATCGTACGTGCTGTTTCTAGCAATTTTTCGTCAATTATGTCGCTACTTCACAGCCATAGTCGGATTAGTGCAAGAATAGAACAAAATAATTTTTCTACCGGATCGGTTTCTTGGAACGGGCGATCAGTGGGCATTTCACAGATGTTGGAAGTTCCGCCGCATATTCAAGTTCATATCGGCGATACGGTAATCACCAGCGGATTTTCATTGAATTTTCCGGAAGGCATATTGATCGGAACGGTAAGCCGTGTGCACACACGTCCGACTGATAATTTCCACACATTAGACATCAAATTGAGTACAGATTTCCACATCTTAGACCATGTGTATGTGGTCAGAAATTTGGCAAGAGACGAATTAAACACACTTATAGAACAACGTTTGCCGGAATGAAGCCGATTGTAACAAAAAATATTCTGCGTTTTGTAGGCCTTCTGTTTTTACAGGTTTTGGTCATCGACCATATTCAAATTTCGAGTATGATTACGCCGTTTATTTATATTTTGGCGATAATTATGCTTCCGTTCAATACTCCCAGATGGTTGTTGCTATTTTCTGCATTTGTTTTGGGTTTTTTCTTGGATGTTTTTTCCGGAACAATGGGGCTCAATATGTCGGCAGTTCTGATTGCTGCGTTTGTTCGTCCCGCCGTGCTAAACTTAGTTTCTCCCGAACGAGATTATGAAGATGACGACGTTCCAAACATGAAAAGCTTGGGAATACTTTGGTTCGTTGTTTACGTTGTAGCTATGATTGTCATACACCATTCGGCGATATTTTTCTTGGAGGTGTTCCGTTTGAACGAACTCGGAACAACTTTTTTACGAATAATTTACAGTTCATTGGCTACCTTTGTTCTGGTCTTTTTGTCGCAATTCTTGTTTACTTCACGAAAGTAGTCCCCTACCTGCGGGAGATACAAAAAATTTGCACACCTCACTTTTTTTTCGTACCTTTGCAACATATACTATTATGCATATGAAACACAGTTGTATTTTTCCGGGACAAGGTGCTCAGTTTGTTGGTATGGGGAAAGACCTATACGACCAGCATCCACAGGCAAATGAAATGTTTGAAGAAGCAAACCAAATTTTAGGATTTAGAATTACCGATTTAATGTTTTCCGGTACTGACGATGATTTGAAACAGACACGAGTTACACAGCCTGCCGTGTTTTTACATAGCGTAATCGGGTACGAGGTACGAGGAGCGGAATACGGAATGCCGGATATGGTAGGCGGACACTCGCTCGGTGAATTTTCGGCATTGGTTGCAGCAAAAGGTTTATCGTTTGCCGACGGATTGCGTTTGGTTTATGCACGTGCACAGGCGATGCAAAAGGCTTGCGAAGCACAACCCTCGACGATGGCAGCAATTTTAGGTCTTGACGACAAGATCGTGGAAAAAATCTGCTCGGAAATTAGCGAAACCGTTGTTCCCGCAAATTACAACTCGCCGGGGCAATTAGTAGTTTCAGGAACAATAGCCGGAGTAGAGCTCGCTTGCGAGAAACTGAAAGAAGCCGGAGCAAAACGGGCTTTGCCGTTAAAAGTAGGCGGAGCGTTTCACTCACCACTGATGCAACCGGCCGCTGAAGAACTGAAAAAAGCCATCGAACAAACCGAGTTCAAAACCACTATTTGTCCGATTTATCAAAATGTGGATGCAAAACCGCATACAAACCCTGACGACATCAAAGCAAACTTGATTTTGCAATTAACCGCACCTGTGCGTTGGACGCAAATCGTGCAAAATATGCTTGCCGATGGAGCGGATCAATTTACCGAATTCGGTCCCGGCAATGTACTGACAGGGCTTGTGCAAAAAATAAAAGGATAAAAATCCTCTCCTGCAATATTCAAAAACGAAATGCAATGCATTTCGTTTTTTTTTCGTATCTTTGCAGAAACAGTCACAAAATGGCAATTCTCAACAAATACAACGAAACTCTCCCTATCTTCAAAACAGAAGAAGGTATAGAATTTGACCTGCTCGATCTGAAAGTGGCACTTTTGTACCACGGAATTCGTGTGGACGAAAAAATATATGAAACGTTTGAAGGAAAAGTACGCCTGTCAAAAAATCCGTTCAGTTGCAATGCGATGATTTTGGACAGGCAAGTTTTTTGTTCGCTTTCTCGTACAGAGCAAGAAACGCCTTTTCGTTTAACACTCAACGAAGGAAATCCCGTCATTACGTACAATAACAGGTTTTTGACAAAAATTTCTTTTCCGGAAAAAACATCGTTTTACAAACAAAAAACCTCGAGTGGGATTCCTTTCGGAAATCTCGGCGTAATCCAAGGTTTGGATATGCTCGCATTCGCTTGTTTGTGGCGTTGTGAAATCACAACCTCCGGAAATGCTTGTGGCTTCTGCCATACAGGGAATTTTGCATCGCCCGAACATTCGCTTTCCGAAATGATGGAAGTTGTTCGCTATGCTGTTGATGAAAGCCCAAAAACAAAAATGCTTCAACTCACTGCCGGTTCAACCTTTAATCCCGAGAAGGAAATCGATCAATACGTGAAAATTCTTGAAACCATTGATAAGTCTATCGGAATAGAAAAAGTTCCAACCATGATTTACATCACACCGCCTGCCGATTTGAAACAATTGGATCGGTTGTTTGATGCAGGCGTGAGCCAAATAGCCTGCGATGTGGATATTTGGGACGAGCGTCTGTTTGAAAAAATTTGTCCCGGAAAAGCAAAAACAAACGCTCGTCAGCGCTATTTGGATGCTTTGTCGTATATTGCTGATCGTTACGGATCAAATCGTGCAAGCTGTGTTTTTGTAGGCGGAATAGAGTCGGCAGAAAGCTTGATTGAAGGAGCAACGTTTTTGGCAGAGCAAGGCATTGTTCCCCTACCCTCTCCACTGATGCCATTCGGTGTAAGTCAAAAAGTGATTGCTGAAATGCAACCGTTCAGCCTTGACTATTACCGAAAGCTACGAAAAGAAACGGCAAAATTATATCAAAAGCACAATTTAATTGTTCCCGGAACGTATGGTTCTGACGTTTGCATCAGCCGAGATATTTGGCTACGCCGTGAAATTATTTCTGCTGAATAATGTCGGAAACAACAACATACCATCGTGCAAAAATATGGCAAATCGGACTATTTGCACTGAACAATACCGCTGTTAATTTATACGCTATGATGATTATTTTCATCGCCTATTTTGCAGGCGGTGTATTGGGTTTGACGGTGGCATTTGTTTCCACGCTCATCATGGCGATGCGACTTTTCGATGGAATTACAGACCCAATTATCGGTTGGTTTATCGATCGTACAAACGGAAAATTCGGAAAATTCCGTCCGTTTATGGTGCTCGGAAACGTAGTAATGGCGGGCTCTTTGGCGTTGATGTACATTTCGCAATATATGGAAGCTGCAAAAATACCGTTTTTCATTTTTGCGTATTTTGTTTATGTCATCGGGTATAGTTTTCAGTTTTGTGTAACGCGTGCAGCACAGAGTGCACTCACCAACGACCCCGAACAACGCCCTGTTTTTTCGGCATTTGATATGGTGATGAATGTTATTCTTTTTGTTGGTGTGAGTTTACTTGTAAGCAATTATTTAGTTGTAAAACATGGTGATTTCACCGGCTCAATGTTCGGCGAATTTTTTGTTATTATTGCAATTGCTTCAGCAATATGTACTTTTTTTGCAATTATCGGAATCTGGAAAAAAGATAGACCTGAATTTTTTGGATTGGCTGAAAACGCACAAAAAATCCGACTTCGAGATGGCTGGGATGCCCTACGAAATAACCGTGCTGTGCAAATGTTGATGATTTCTGCAGGAACAGATAGATTGTTTTCAAACATAACGACAAACGCAGTCGTTGTAGTCATTATTTTCGGAATTATTTGTGGAAATTTTGCACTTTCCGGACAGTTTAATCTTTTTGTCTTCATACCAAGTATAATTATTTCGCTATTATGCATTCAATATGCAAGAAAATTAGGACAAAAAGAGGCATTTTTATTTGGATCCTACGGAGGAATAATTTTTTCGACGCTGGTTTTTCTTCTATTTTTGTTTGGAGATCCAACCTCGCTTAGTTTCACAGATTGGGGATATTTTACAATTTTGCTTTTGATTTTTATGGCATTTCGCGGTGGTTTTATGTCTGTCAACAACAGTATTGTTATTCCGATGATTGCCGATGTTGCTGATTCGGAAGTGGCACGAAGCGGTAAATATCTACCGGGAATGATTGGAGCATTATTTACCACAGTCGACAAACTTATTTTATCGCTGAACACCGTAATTATAGGAGCTTTACTGATATTTGTTGCCGGTTATAGAGATGCCTTCCCCTCGGTACACTCGCTATATACCCCCGGACTGTTTTGGGTAGGAATGATTGCCTATTGCTTTTTGCCTATACTTGGTTGGATTATCAATATCGTTTGCATGCGGTTTTATCCTTTGAGTCGTGCAAAAATGGCGGAAACGCAACAAATCATACAGGAAATTAAATCAACTGTGTAGGGGCGAGGCATGCCTCGCCCCTATAGTCTCCTTTTTTTTGTATCTTTGCAAAATGGTTTTAACGTTTTTCGAATTGAATAAAATTACCGATGACGTGTTTGATGTTTGGCTAAAAAAACTGCCAAAATTCAGACAAGACGAGGTTTTGCGATACCGTTTTCGAGACGATCGGGTGCGATCCTTGTGTGCATATCTGTTGCTGTGTGTGGGTTTAGGACGAATTTTAGAAAAATTTTCCTACAACGAACATGGTAAGCCTTCATTAATTGGCGAAAATTTACAGATCAATCTTTCACATGCAAAATCGGCTGTGGCAGTCGGCTTCAGCAAAAACCCAATTGGTGTTGATGTGGAATTTATCAGAAAGACCTATCCGAAAATTGTTTGTAAACGTGTGTTTACTCCTGTGGAAATCGAGCAAATAGAAAATTCCGACAATCCAACCCTTACATTTTTCAAATTTTGGACACTCAAAGAAAGCTTTGTGAAATGTATCGGACAAGGACTTACATTTCCTCTGAAAACAGTAGAATTTCGGCTGAGTGATAAAAGAATAGACTTACAATCTATACCGTTCCCTTCGACTTCGCTCAGGGAACGCCACATGCCAGCGGAACGGTCGTTGAGCGAAGTCGAAACGCCCGATCTCACATTTTCAACATTCACTCAAAATGAGCATCAAATCAGCATTTGCTCAACGGAGAAACAAGAAGTAAAAAATCTAACCTTTGAGGAACTATCTAAAGCATTAACCGTCATTGCGGGCTTGACCCGCAATCCCCTTGCTACTGGGGATTCCGCCCTACGGCGGAATGACGACCAAGTAAATAACCAATGAAAAAAACCGTAGCATTCCATACCTTAGGCTGCAAACTGAATTTCGCCGAATCATCGGATTTGAGCAGAAAATTCGTTGAAAACGGCTATGAAATTGTCGATTTCAAGACAGTTGCCGATGTTTATGTGATTAACACGTGCACGGTTACGGCTTTGGCAGAAAAAAAATGTCGCACGGCAATTCGTCAAGCCGGTCGAAAAAATCCGAATGCAAAAATTGCTGCTGTTGGCTGTTTTGCACAAGTCAATCCTGATGAAATTTCCAAGATTGAAGGCGTGGATTTTGTTTTAGGGACAAACGAAAAACACAAATTGCTGGAATACCTCGTAGGGGCGGGGTCTACCCGCCCCATTTGCAAATCTTTGCTACAAGGGCTGGTAGACCCCGCCCCTACGGCGGATTTCGTCGCCGCCTATTCTGCAGACGACCGCACCCGAACATTTCTAAAAGTTCAGGATGGTTGCGATTATTTTTGCACGTATTGTGCAATTCCATATGCACGCGGACGAAATCGCAACGACACGATCGAAAACACCCTGAAACTCGCTGAAAAAATTTCAAAAACAGGCACCAAAGAAGTCGTTTTAGCCGGTGTAAATACCGGTGAATTCGGAAAATCCACAAACGAAACATTTTTACAGTTAATCCAAGCACTTGATAACGCTAAAGGTATCGAGCGTTTCCGAATTTCATCGCTTGAGCCGAATTTAATTTCCGATGAGATTGTTGATTTCGTAGCAAAATCAAGAGCTTTTTTACCGCATTTTCACATTCCGTTGCAGTCGGGATCGAACAAAATTTTGCAGTTGATGAAACGGCGTTATTCGCGAGAATTATTTGCGGAACGTGTGCAAAAAATCAAAACGGCGATGCCTCATGCGTTTGTTGCGGCTGATGTTATTATCGGTTTTCCGGGCGAAACTGACGAGGATTTTGAGGATATGTATCAATTTATTGAATCGTTGCCTTTGGCGTTTTTACACGTGTTTCCGTATTCCGAACGCCCGAATACACCGGCGAAAGATTTTCCCGGAAAAATTTCTCCACAAGTGAAAAAACTGCGTAGCGAGCGTTTACATCAACTATCTGAAAAAAAACACGCCGAATTTTGTAAAAACCATCTTCAAAATCCATCAAAAGTGCTTTGGGAATCCGACAATCACAGCGGTTTTATGTATGGCTTTACGGAAAATTACATTCGCGTTCGGAAACCATTTGATAAAAACTCAGTGAATACGATTCAATTTTTTTTTGTATCTTTGCCGTAGTAAACAAAGTTATTCAACCAAAAAAACACAACAATCATGCAACTTATCGACGGAAAAACCATTGCTGCAGCTGTAAAAAGCGAAATCGCAAATGAAGTAAAAAAAATGATCGATGCCGATTTAAGAACACCACATCTTGCCGCTATTTTAGTCGGAAGTGACCCCGCCAGCGAAACCTATATCGCCTCAAAAGAACGTGCTTGTAAAGAAGTCGGTTTTACATCGTCGGTGTACAGACTTTCCGAGCATACAACCGAAGAAGAACTTCTAAAAACGATTGACTTTCTAAATAACGACGAAGATGTTGACGGCTATATCGTACAACTTCCTTTGCCGAAGCACATCAACACAGACAAGGTAATTTCTGCTATAGATCCCAAAAAAGACGTTGATGGTTTTCATCCGCAAAATGTTGGGCGTATGGTCATGGATATGCCGTGTTTTTTGCCCGCCACTCCGGCAGGAATTATGACGCTTTTGGAACGTTCGAATATCGAAACGGAAGGAAAAAACTGCGTCGTTGTCGGACGAAGTAATATCGTTGGAACACCTGTTTCCATACTGCTTTCCAGAAACTCAAAAAAAGCAAATTGCACGGTAACTTTGTGTCACAGTCGCACAAAAAATTTGAAAGAAGTTTGTGCTTCCGCAGATATTTTGGTAGCAGCCATCGGTAAGCCCGAATTTATTACGGCAGATATGGTCAAAGAAGGTGCCGTTGTGATTGATGTTGGCATTCACCGCGTCGAAGATAACAGCGAAAAAGGTTACAAAATTGCCGGCGATGTAAAATTCGACGAAGTGGCTCTGAAATGCTCTGCAATCACGCCTGTTCCGGGTGGTGTCGGACCTACGACGATTGTTTCCCTGCTGAATAATACGCTCAAAGCAAGAAAGAACAATGATTAATGGTTAGTGGTTAATGATTAGCGCTAAGACCACCCATTAACCATTAAATAAAAACTCCATCGTATCTATTCCATCGGCGTAATCGAAAAGAGTTGGTTTTTGAGCGTGTCCGAGTGGTGTGTCCGTGTGGGAGATGATGCACTGTATCTGATTTTTTTGTACTTCCAAACTTTTTTTCACTTCTGTTAAATCCAAATAATATTCGTAATGAACTACCGAAATCGGCGGTGTCAAAGACGAGTTTTCAATCAGCAAAAATACATTGGTATCAATCGTTTCTTGTGAATTCAATGCAGAAACTATTTTTTGATACCGGAAATTATTTTGGTACAAGTGGTGTTGCCCCAAACTTTCGTACAGGTCTTTTTGACTCCTCACAACTTCTATCAAAGGCTGAAAGTCGTAGTTTTGGGGCAAAAGTAATTTGGTTACATTTCGGCATCCCAATCCGAAGTAGCGAAACATGTCTTCGAACAAGCCTTGCAATTCATCGGGGGTTTCTGAGCCGTCTAAAATTGCACAACTGTTTCGATGTCCGCGAATGATGTGCGGGTATTTTGAAAAACACTCGTAAAAATGTCCAGCGGTGTGATTTCCACCCGTAGCAATTACTGCGTCAAATCCTTTAGTCACGTGTTCTGTAAAACAAATTCGTTCTGCAAATTTTGGTTCGATTTGAATGAGTTTTTTAGCCAAAAATCTCAATAAGATGCTATCTTTCGATGAGAGTTTACACAGAATTTTATGTCCGGAGATCAGCACTGCCAAAAAATCCCGAAATCCTACCAACGGCAGGTTTCCTGCCATGATTACGGCAATTGTTTTTTGCCGTAGAGACGCAATGCATTGCGTCTCTACATTGTACAAAAACGGATAATGCGATGTCCAGCTGTTCAGATTTTTTTCTTCCAGGTCCAAAACAACCGCATGTAAGGCGAATCGAATGTTTTCTTTCGTGAACCATGGATTTTTTTGATTTGCACGGGTCAAAACATTAGTAAATTCGGCATTTTCAGAACATAGTTGTTCGTTTAGAAAACTGCCTAATTTCACAAATGCGGACAATCGATTTTGAAAAGTCATATTTTTTTTGTATCTTTGTAAGTAAACCTGCAAGTTCAACAACAAAATGAAGTACAAAGTTACAAAAAATATCTCACTTATTGCGATATGCTTATTTCTTGCATTTTGCGGGCATTCGCAACGGGGTTCTCAGCGTCAAGCTCAAGTTATAGCTCCAACGTTTGATTTCGAAACAGCAGAAGCACAACTGGCTGAATTGTTTGCGGTGGTTACCAGAGGCGAAGCCGAGAGTATTCGATACAACGCCAATATTCGTTTCTTGGAACTTTTGAAAAATACACTGGTAGAAGAAGGTGCATTTGATCACCCTTTTGCAAATCTTGGCACTCAAATACTACAGCCTCCCGACAGAAAGTTTCGTATGTTCAACTGGATCGTGCGACGAGACCTTGGCATGGAATTTTTTGCCGTAATGATGGTTCGTGTTGAGCATGCAGAAGAAATTCGAATCATTCAACTGATTGACGAAAGTGAAACTATATTTGACCGCTCTAATGCCATACTTGAGGCGAATAATTGGTATGGTGCACATTATCGTCAGGTAATTCAAACTGAAGGAAACGATGGTCGCAGGTATTACACGCTTTTGGGTTGGAATGGAAACGACCCGGCTGTCAGTCGAAGCATAATCGAAGTTATGACTTTCAGACCCAACGGAGATCCGGTGTTTGGTGCTGCGATTTTCACCGACGAGAGAGGCAGGAGAGAACGGTTTGTGCGAAAAGTTTTCGAATATGCACGCAGAAGCTCGATGATTTTACGTTATGATCTTCAAGCATATCGCGAACCTGCTCCAACACGCAGACATCCGCAAAGGCATCAATATGTAGAAACAAACATGATTGTGTTTGATCACTTAGTACCTCAATGTCGCTCAGGTACAAGAACGTCCGATATGCGAGGTCGGCGTGAGGCTTATATTCCATCAGGCGGTGTTCACCACGCTTATATCTGGTTAGATAATCGCTGGACGTTGAAACCCGACATTCGGGCTCGAATGCCGGCACCAGAGGGGCAAAGGAGGAGGCGTTAGTTCCGTAGGGACAAGTTTAAAATTCGCCCTACGGTACGCATTTTACCACAATGAAAATGAATACCCTAGCACAACCGATAGTGCACCCAAACGGTTTCCTCCGTTGTTGGTGTTTTGTTGTACTCTAAGGAAGCCATAGTTGCCACCAACTTCGACAAAGAAATTATGACGATTGTGTTGATAGCGTATTCCCAAATTTCCGGAAACGCCAAGGTTTACACTTCTCATTTCGCCTGTTATGTCGGTTGTTCCGAACGAAACAGGGTCTCTGAATGTGGCAGCAATACCTGGAAAAGTTCCTTCCACAATGTCCTGAACTGCTGACGGCACTGTATTCCACAAGGTCGTTGTTCCGGCGGCATCCATATATCGTTGGCTTGTGCCTCTCGTAACCTCTTCTGCAGATAGAATAAACCATACGGTTGGTCCCACATTGGCATACACACGCCATGGCGATGTTCCGATATTTGTGCCGAATTGTGCCAAAAGCGGGACTGTTATGTAGTTGATCTTAATCGTGTTTTCTACATTGGCGTAGTAAAAAGGGTTGTCTGCTGACCACATATTCATAAAGCCCATCGCTTGCTCCATCACATCAGGAAGCACCATTCCGATCATTCCCAAACTGCCTGCTATTTCGGTAACAAGTCGTTGTGTAGGAAATGCTTGCATACCATCTCTTCTGCCGCCAAATCCGTTGTATTCTACGCCAAGGCGGAAAGAAACAGTCGGATTGACCTGCAATTCGGTAAAAATGCCAAAGCTTGGTGCCGGTCGCATGCTGAATCCGTCGTTCAACGGCGTTGCTTCGCCGGCAGGCATCATGTTTGAGAAGTTCACGCCTCCTCTAACTCCGAATGTAACGTCTTGTGCGGAAAGACCACCCGTTATCATGGCGATAATAATTGTGCTGATTAAAATTTTTCTCATTGTTATGTGTTTTCTGTTGTCATTCCCGCGAAGGCGGGAATCTCCTTGTTATTTACCGTTCCCTCTGTTTAAGGGGATTCCCGCCTTCGCGGGAATGACGTTCGTATTACATTATTCCTTCGACATTCCAAACAAACGCCCGCAAACCTTGCTGTTCGGCTTTTGCATCTAATTTTCTCAAACTTTCGAGCAACGGTTCCACTTTGGATTGATCAATGATGGTCAAAATTGCCGAGTTCTTCGCAGGCCACGTGTGTGTGCCGTAATGGGGCTCGCCGTGATAAGAACCACGTCCTTGTGCATCTTGCCATTTGGTATAACCTCTGATATTATGAAGGTCGAGGATTGTGCTGATTGCCTCTGTAAGGGCTTGGTTGTAGGATATGAATACTGCTTTCATTTTTAGTTAAGAGTTAAAAGTTAAAAGTTATGAGTTAGTGGTTAATGATTACGATTGGGCGAAGCAACTCTTAGTTCTTAGTTCTTAACTCCATTATGAGTAGGCTTCCGCCATTTTTTCTTGTCTTTTTTTCTTTTGGCGGAGCGTGCGTGCACCGAAAATCGAGTAAATCACCGGAACAATAATGAGTGTGATGAGTGTAGAGAACGCTAATCCTCCGATAATCGAAATCCCCATCGGTTGCCACGTTTCAGAGCCTTCGCCGAGACCGAGTGCCAACGGTGTCATCGCTAAAATTGTTGTGATGGATGTCATCAGAACCGGGCGTAAACGCGACTTTCCGGCGTTGATTACAGCTTGATTGATTGACAGTCCTCGTTCGTGCAACAAGTTTGTGAAGTCAACCATAACTACACCGTTCTTTACAACAATTCCCACAAGCATAATCGAGCCCACAAAGCCGATCAAACTCAACGATGTGCCGGTTATGAATAGTGCGAGGAATACGCCGGTAAATGCAAACGGTAGCGTAAGCATAATGATAAACGGCATTCGCATCGATTCGAACTGTGTTGCGAGTACGATGTAAACCAACAAAATAATCAACAGAAGAAGCAAGATCATATCTCCAAACGCTTCGGCTTGATCCTCAGCAGCACCGCCAACGCTCACAAAAAAGCCTTGTGGAGTTTCCGTTTCCTCCAAAATTTGATTGACTTCTCTTACGACCTCGCTCAGTGCAACGCCGTGTGTCGCCATTGTTACAGTAGTTCGACGTTGTCTGTCCTCACGCTGAATGCTTGGTGGCGAGAAAAACCCTTCTACACGTCCAACATCTCTCACTCGCACCATTTGCCCACCGGAGCCAAACAACTGAATGTTTTCGACATCCTCAAGCGACTGGCGGAATGGTTCGGCATAACGCACAACGATATCGAATTGTTCACCGTCTTCGCGGAATTGACCTGCGGTCAAACCGTTGATACGGTTACGAATGAACAATGAAGCCGTAGCCGTGTTCAAACCGTGAATAGCGAGCCTTTCGCGATCGAAAATCACACGATATTCCAAACGTTGTTCATCACGACTCAATCGTACATCACGTGTACCTTCGATTTCCGCAAAACGATCTCTCAAATAGTTTGCAAACGTTTCGCTCACATCAAAGTCATAACCAAAAATTTTGACTTCTATACCTGTTCCGCCTGGTCCCATACCTCCTGTTCCAACGGTATATCGAACAACTTGTGGCATCGATTGGAATTTCGTACGCAATTCCTCAGCCATATCAAAAACCGATCGGTCGCGATAGCGAACATTCACACATCGCATCGTGAAATTGATCACATGCGAGCCTTGTGTACCTACTGCAGACCAGAAATGACCACCATCAGGAGCTCCTGTAGACGAAGCAATCATTTCAACTTCAGGGAAATTCGTTTGAATGTATTCGGTCAAATAAGCGGTTACTTGTCGGGTGTACTCCAAGCCTCTACCTTGCTCCAATTCAATGATTGCAGTCAACTGACTTTCGTCAGATTCCGGCATAAAATCGGTTTCGACCTGCGTTGCAAACAACACGATACTGCCGATGAAAATCACGAATGCAGAAATAATAATTACCGCACGACGACGCAACGCCCATGTAAGAATTTTAGCATAACCGTTGTCCAATCTATCCAAAAATTTATCAATTGGCTTAAAGACTACGCCCAAACCTTTGTAGGTGTTTTTCTGATGAGATTTAAGCAACTTTGAGGATAGCATCGGCGTAAGCGTGATACCGGCGAGCGTTGCTACTGTTGTTACAATAATCACAATCCACGCAAACGGTGCAAACAACATTCCGGCCATTCCGCCAATGAGCGTAAACGGGAAAAATACCGCAACGAGCGTTAATGTTGTGGCAATTACCGGAAGCCAAACTTCGTTTGTGCCGTAAATGGCAGCTTCTCGTGGCGAACTGCCTCGTTCAATATGTTTGGTGATATTTTCCAAAACAACAATCGCATCATCTACAACCAAACCGATACAAACAATTAATGCACTAAGTGTTACAACGTTGAGCGTTCCGCCACTTGCCATCAAATAAATGAAAGCAGCGACCAAAGAAACCGGTATCGTAAGAGCAATGATAAATGTGGATCGCCAGCGTCCTAAGAAAAACAAAACGACTATCGAAACCGCCAAAAACGCTAACAAAACCGTTTGTGCCAAACTGTTGATACTGCCTTGAATAAATTCAGCCATATCAAGCAAAACGCTGATTTCTATATCTGGTGGCAAGTCTTGTTTCAGTCTGGGTAATTCGCTCAATACGGCTCTCGATATGGCAACAGTATTGCCCCCCGACTGCGGTTGTACTACAATTTGAGCACCTTGCCTACCGTCAATCATCAATTCTTGTGAGATGGTTCGGATAGTGTCTCGCACTTCGGCAACATCCGACAAAAACACGGTATTTCCACCCATACGACTTACGACCAAACGGTTTAAATCGTCACTGCTCGCAAATTCGCCTTCCGAACGAATAGCAAATGAGCCCGAGCCTATGTCCATAATACCTGCCGGCATATTGATATTTTCGGTCTGTATAACTTGCCCGATTTGCTCAATGGTCAAAAAATATGCCTCCATTCTCGCAGGATCGAGGTTGACCTGGATTTCACGCACCGGTGCTCCGGTAACACCAATCGAACCAACTCCATCAATTCGGTTCAAAGGGTTGATAATCCGTTCCTCCAAAATTTTGTCCAATGCCACAAAACTTTCCTCAGCGGTTACCGCTAAAAAGAGTATCGGCATCATACTCATATTGATACGCATCACGGAAGGTCGTAATGCATCGTCGGGTAGCATTTGTTCGACCATCGCAATAGCGTCTCGAACATCGTTTGCAGCCTCATCGAGATTGGTTCCCCACTCAAAATGTAGAGCAACAATCGAGATATTGTCACTCGAATTTGAGGTCAATTGCCTCAGATTATTCACCGTATTGAGTGCATTTTCTATCGGAATAGCTATACTGCGTTCAATATCGGCAGCACTCGCTCCCGGATAGGGCGTAAAAACGACGATAACAGGAATATCCATTTCCGGAAAAAAGTCGATGGACAGCCTTTGCAAAGAAAACAGACCGAAAACAACCACACCAAGAAAAAGCATGATGGTTGATATGGGTCTTCGGACGGCGGTTTCGTAGATTTTCATGTTTTGTTTTATTGTTTATTATTCATGGTTGTCATTGCGGGCTTGTCCCGCAATCCCCTTGTTCAGGGGGATTCCCGCCTTCGCGGGAATGACGCTTTAGTTTCATTTATCGTTCTGCTCTAACCGGTGTTTGGTCAAGCAATCGTGATTGTCCTGCAATCACAACATCCGCTCCGGATTCAACTCCCGAAATTACTTCAAATTGACTTCCGATTAAGCGTCCCAATTGCACTTCTCGGCGGTGTGCCACTCCATTTTCGATAACAAACACAAATCGAGTGTTAGTTCCGGGTTGTCTGTTTACGGCAACATCAGGAATGACCACGTGATTAACCGCACCAAAATCCAATTCTACACGAGCAAACATTCCCGGACGAAGTGCCAAATCTGCATTTGGAATGGTTACTTCAACTCTAAACGTTCTCGACATCAAATCAATGGTCGGATAAACGATGTTTACCCTGCCGACAAACTCCCTGTCGGGATACGTATCAAGCCTCACACGCACGTTCATACCTGCTCTTACACGTGGAAAATGCACTTCGGGGATATTAATCATAACTCTTACCGGCGATAATTGCATCACCGTCAAAATGGGTTGTGCTCCTGCAAAGATATTCATTGCATCGAAAAATCTTGCTGTAACTACGCCATCAATCGGCGAAAGCAGTTCGGTGTTTTCTCGAAGATTTCGCACTGTTTCACGCAACACATCCACCTGTGAAGTCAATTGGTCTAATTGTTGCTGTGTAGCACTTCCTGTTTTGTGTAGCTCGGTAACACGCCCAAGTTCTCTTTCGGCATTTTCCAGCTGTAATTCTGCCTGCACAAGGTTAGTTCTGTCCATTCGCACAAGCAATTGTCCTCTGCGAACACGGCTACCAACTTCTACTCTAATTTCATCAATACGTCCGGGAATGGTCGGAACAATATGATTTGTTCGGTATGCTTCAATATTTCCTGTAAGTTCGATTAGTTGTTCTACCGGTTCTTCAACTACCGTTTGCACCCTAACCAAAACGGCTTCTTGTGCTTCGTCTTGAACATATTCTTCCGTGGTTCTGTTTGTAAAAAACAGGAATGCTACTACTCCGCAAGCTGCCAAAAGCAGGGCTACGAGGAGGATTTTGAAGTGTTTTTTCATTGTTGTTTTATTGTTTTTTGTCGTCATTGCGGACTTGTGCCGCAATCCCCTTGCTGTGGGGGATTCCCGCCTTCGCGGGAATGACACGTTGGTTTCATATTTTTAATTCGTTATCCCTAAAAGTCTTTCAAGTTCGGATTGTGCCGAAAACACTTGCATCATAGCATTGATGTAGTTCGTTTGTGCTTGCAGAAGCTCTGTATTTGCGATGGTCACATCTAAAACTGATGCCATACCCTGTTCATATCGTCGTGAAACATTTTCAAACACGCGTTGCGACAACTCAACGGTTGTGCGTTGCAGTTCGAATGTTTCAACGGCTGTCCTAAGATTAAATCGTAACTGATTTTCCTGCATAAGTAGTTGGTTTGCGACTAAGTCACGGTTGTTTTGGGCTATTTCCAAACCTATTCTTGCTTGTTGAGTTCGAGCGTGACGCTGTCCTGATGCAAAAATTGGGATACTGGCTTGAAAACCGATGACATGATCCGGTGTCATGCTGAATGCCGGCTCCGTAATTCTGTACGTATAATTGTAAAATATCGCTACAGTCGGCAACGATGCCGCTCTTTGAAGACTTATTTGTTTGTTTGCCAACTCAACTTGCCCTTCAATCAGCTGCATGTTATGATTGGTATTCAAATCCAAAGTCATGTTCAACGCTCTGTCCGTGTCCTTTACAGCAAAGAGTTGCTCCAATGTTTCCGTCAGCACGATTTCCGCACGAGAATCAACACCCAAATGAAAACGTAGTAAATTGTATGCCATCTCGATATTTCGATCAACATTTTGGATAGCAAGCAACATCGTTGATACTTGTATGTTCAGTCTATCGGCATCAGTTTGTTCGGCTACACCCACACGCACCATGTTTTCCGTGCTTTGTGCAAGAGTTTGAATATGTCCCAAATTTTGCTCCAAAAGTCTTCGATTTTTTTCCACAATCAAAATCATTTGATAGGCCGATTGGATTTGATGTCTTATATCCAATTCAGCCTGCAAACGGGCGGTTTCAGTCATTTGTTCACCAATTCTCGACATTCTAATACCCACCCAATAACTTGCACTAAACAGCAATTGTGTTACTGTCGCTTGAAAATTACTTGTTGGCACCATCGGAATTCCCATGCCCAAAAGATTCATTTCAAATCCCAACATGTTTGAGTAATCAACGCTTGCGTTTATCTGCGGTAAGCCGGCAGAAATCACCTCCCATGTTCTTCGTTGGGCTTCGGATACCGACAGGTTTGCGTTCCACATCGTTCTGTTGTTTTGCAGTGCATGTTCTTGTGCTTCTCTCAACGAAAGGCGTAGTACATTTTCGCCTGACTCTTGCGAAAAAACAGTCTTGCAAAAAACTGCCATCATCGTGATTAACAAAAATCGTTTCATTTATTATTGTGTTTTTTGTTTGCTTTTATGTCAATTTTTCCAGTACTTTCAGTCCTTTTTCCGTGCAACAACCCCGAATGAAAACAACTACAAATGTTCCAAATATATTTTCAAGAGTGTGCCGTTCGAAAAATTCGTCCTTATTATTCCACAATTGGCGAAGCGTGCTTCGTAACAATTGGGCTGCAATATCAACGTTCAAATCTTTGCGAAAAACACCCTGTTTGATGCCCTGTTCAAAGAATTTTTTTGTTCTTTCTATTTCGTGTTTTTCTTCGGCATGCAGCATTTTTGTGTAAACGGCGGGATGATAACGTTTGATTTCATCGTGTAAAGATACTATTTTTGTGAATGTCGAACTTTCAGGTACAGAGTTGAAAAACATATGAATAACCGTTGGGCTATCTTTCGAAATCTTATTGACCTGTGCTTCCTTTAGTTTTTTGTAACGATTAAGAATTGCTATGAGCAAAGCATCTTTATCCTCAAAATGCTCGTAAATCGTCCGTTTGGAAACGCCGATACGTCTTGCTAATTCGTCCATCGTCATGGCTTTTACACCATGATTAAAAATCAGCGACATGGACTCCGAAAGGATACGTTTTTTTACATCGTTACTCATTGTTTCTTCAGTTTTTTTGCCGAAATTTTATCTTTGTGTATCAATTTCGGATTGCAAAGATACAACAAAAAACTGAGAAAACCAAAAAAGTTTTCAGATTTTTTCGTTAAAAAACACCAAACTGCTGTAGTTGAGGTTTTTGACAAAGTAGATAAAAAATAGTTGTGCTCAAAATCGCAATCTAACTTGAAATCTCACATCCGTTCTATCCCTCCCATCAATTTCCTCTAATCCGCTGCCAATTGTATTTCTATCGGCGATATTCGTATTGGAATATTTTAACCAAAATGTCAAATTTCGAAGAGGGCGATATTGCAGCAACACAAAAAATCGACTACCTTTGTAAAAATAACTTTGCAACGTTGAGCCGAACAGCACGTCATTTTCATAAACAAAAATTCGCATGTCGAAATTATCGGTGTCGTAAATTGCATATCGAAGCACCACAGACAGCGGAATTTTTTGAAACCTGTATTGCACATCCTGATATATCAAAAAACCTTTGTTTTTGTTCGAAAATGCGTACTCCAAACGATTTCTCAAGGTCATATTTTCGGAAATTCTATGATCGACATGCAAACGTAAACTTTGTCTGGAATGCATGCCAAAATCCGTAAAAACTCCTGTGTTTGGCACTACACTTTGTCGAGTTTTGTAGCGATAATGCACGTGACCGGAAAGGCGTGAGTTAGGCGTGAAAAATATTCGAAATTGATATTCTTGCCCAAAAACCGGTTCATTTGAAGAAAACGAAAGCCATGGAAACTCAAAAATATCGGTCATCATAGCTACTCTCCATACTCTTGATAATTCCGCATACAACGATACGAACAATCCTTTTTCATTTGCTGTTCTGCTACCCTCCGACAATCCATTCGCAAAGAAATTTTGATAATGTCGGTCGTAATAACGTGCGGAAACATGAGCCGAAAGTCGCTGATTGAGTAAAAATCGAGAGCCTGCAATAAATGCTTTTGCACCGTTTTTCGACATTGCAAATTCACCGTAGTATCTGGAAATTCTGCCAATTCCTTCCCAGTTCAAACCCGCGTTGATATTATGTTTTGGCGGAATTGTGAATTGATTGTCGGGGCGGATTCGTGGCAAATAATCAACATCTAAACTATTGTAATGTACGGTTACTCCTACTCGAAACCTTTGCCAATGGCGGGATACGTGTGTTCCGAATAAAGTTTGGGCTGCCGTATTTTTTCTTTCCAACTCACCAAGTGTGCGGTGGTTTACCGTTTGTATAATTGACGAAATGCTTTTCGGGCGTCCGGTTTCGTCGAATTCCGAAACGGTTGCATCCAATCTTCGATACGAAAAAAATGTTGAAACATCAAATTGTCCGAATCTCAATGTACTCGCAACACCCTGAAAATAGCCGGATCTCGCAGATGAAGTATAAGGTCTCACACCTTGTGCCCGTTTTCTTACAGTGCTTCCGTCAACCGATTTTCCAAGCGAAAACCCGCTCCACAAGCACAAGCCCTGTCCGAATTGCAATTGATAATTTCCAACAACCAAATTTCTAATTCGTCCAACATCTGAAATTGCCAAAAACCCCGAATAAAAAGGAAATCCTTGCTTTTGAGAACCTCTAAAAAATTCCTCTCCGGCATTTTTTCTTGCTACAAAGCCAATTCGGAGTTTATTCATTGCATTGAATTGGTAACGCATCCAAAGTGCATCTGGCGAGCCTAAATACCATGCATTTCTTCGAGTCGAGTCGCGAATTATCGTACTGGAATAACCGTGTCTTTCATTCAATCCCCGAGTATATCGCATCATGAGATCTGACCTGCCAAATCGACGAATATTCGCCCAAGTCAAGTTGAAAACCTCAGGCCTCTGAAATGAAATATAAGGTTGTAAAATAGCAATAATTTGTGCAGTAAAACCCGGCACATAATACAATTCGGAAATATGTACTAAGTTGCCAAAGTCCGAGCGGTATTGCAGAAAAGCAGCAATTTGAAAATCGTTCAAAAGCCCTAAGTTTTCAAGTTCAGCAAGCGTTGCCGTATTTAGGTTCAACGGACGATGACGATATTGTTCCAAATGTTCGAGAAGCTCGGAAATATCCACCGTTTCATCGAGTTCAACAGCTTCTAAAATAGTTTCCAAAGCATTGTCAAAAAAATCTACGGTGTCACTAACTGTGAGTAGCGAAAGACCGGCAAACAGAAAATTAAAAATCATGTTGAGTAGTTTTTTTGTGTAAAATCATCAAAAATTTGGTTTTTTCGGAAAAATGTTGTAATTTTGTGGTGTCAAACTGGCAAAAAAAGAGCTGTGGGAAGCCTTAAAAACTTCAATTGTACCGCAACTCTTTTTTTATTTTTTAATTGCCAAGGGCGTGTCAATATGATAGTGGAAGGAGCCGTCTTTTTTGGTTCTTACAGAAAATCGAACCTCTTCTAGTTTATCGTCAATAATGACGTTTGCCTTAAAGTTTAGAAAACAAATAATTCCCTTTGGAACATCTGTCTCTTTTGGCTTTCCTACAGAATATAAACACCCGTGCTCGCAAATTTTGTCTAAAATTGTTACCAACGTCGCCTTTTTTGCGTACATAGAACCGCCAAATGCTGTTTTATTTGCACCTCCTCTTTCAAAGCAAATAACTATCCCCGTGTTGACATTTGTAACTTGCCTGCTCGGATTAGTAAAATTCTCCTGATAAAAATCAAATACCATTTTTCGTAATTCGAGATTGTTTTTGTGCTTTGTGAACCCTTCTGTTGTGCACTTTAGCACCATTTTTGATGTGATTTTCATAATTTTTTTGCATTTAATGGGTGTTTTTTTCATAAACGGATATTGATAACTTTCGGATTCTGTTAAACTGATAGCTTACTCCGAGAGTGGTTGAATAGCCGATAACCGCCCGATATTGGGTTTGAAATCGAAACATCATTTGTCCGAAAACATACTGAACTCCAAGCCCAATATCGCTCGATGAGCCAACGTTTCCGAAAATCATCAATGACGAAATCGGCAAATAAACAAGTTGCAAATTGACCTCCGTCTTGTAATTCAGCGTTTGCTTCACGCTCACAGACACCTGGCATTGTTTCGAAAAAACATAACTCAGCCCCATTCTCAAAAAACTTTGCAATGGTGCATCTTTTCGTGTGTTTGAGGATACCCTAACGGGAAAATTAATTTCCGAATCCCAGTACAAATTTCGATTTAGTCTTGCAAAACTTGTTGCGTTTAAATCCATTGAAAACTGCGACTTGTACTCTTTTCCAAAGGTTTCGATTTTTGGAATAGCTTGCAATCCCAACGCCCATCTTGGCGTTATAACTCTCGAAAGCCCAACGGCGAAACTGTGTTCGCGATACGACAAATAGCCGTAAGTTCTGTACATTCCGGAAATAACGCTCGACGAAATCGGACGTGCTCCGAAAAAATCCAAAACATTCAGTTCTCTCACAAAACGATTATTGACTTGAACGCCAACGCTTGCTTCCGACAAATGGGCCATTCGTGCGAAATGTGAAATTTGGTCGAAAACTGTCGGAGATCCAACCACGGTTAAGTTTTGTCCATGCAGAGTCGAAACAAAAAATAGTCCCGACAAAATAAGTGACCATCGTTTTTTCATAATTTTAGTATTTTTGTTTTTGCGTTCACCTATATAAACGCAAAAAAGTCGTTTTTCGTATAAAAAATTCCTTAAAAAATGTTAAAATGTTGATAACTTCCGAAAATTGTTAATAACTGCTGTCGAAATCCGAAAAAATTTGGCATAATGATTTTTTTTTTGTATCTTTGTCGTAGGCGAAAATGTACCATCCAAGAACTTTACATATCGGAAATTTAACGATGGGAGGCGATGCTCCCGTGCGAATTCAGTCGATGACCAATACCGACACGATGGATACGTTTGCCACTGTAGAACAATGTAAACGCTTGGCAGACGTAGGTTGCGAGATCATCCGAGTCACAGCACAAGGCGTTCGTGAAGCAAAAAATTTGGCAAATATCAAATCCTCGCTAATTCAGCAAGGCTACACCGTTCCTTTGGTTGCAGATATTCATTTTCAGCCGAAAGCCGCAGAAATCGCTGCTGCGATTGTTGAAAAAATTCGTATCAATCCGGGGAATTATATTTCTAACGTCCGTCATTCCGCACTTGATGCGGAATCCCCCATTAATAAGGGGATTGCGGGTCAAGCCCGCAATGACGATGAGGGTTCGAGATACGCCCAAGTTATCGATAAAATTTCACCATTATTAGAAATCTGCAAAAAACACAAAACCGTAATCCGTGTAGGCGTTAATCACGGCTCGCTATCGGAACACATCATTTCAAAATTCGGCAACACACCACAAGGGATGGTCGAATCGGCGATGGAATTTGTACACGTTATTCGCAGTTTAGATTTTCACGATGTGGTGGTTTCGATGAAATCAAGTCACGTAAAAACGATGACCAATGCCACACGATTATTGGTGTCTCGTTTGCAAGCAGAAGGCTTCGATTATCCTATTCATTTAGGTCTCACCGAAGCCGGAGACGGCGAAGACGGTCGCATAAAATCCGCAATCGCCATGGGAAGTTTGTTGCTTGACGGCATCGGGAACACCATTCGAGTTTCACTCACGGAAAAGCCCGAAAACGAAATTCCGGTTGCAAAAGCCATTTTACAATCCTGCGGAATACGTGTGTTTACTGCGGAATACATCGCTTGTCCCACCTGCGGACGTACACAATACGACGTTGAATCCGTACTGAAAGAAGTAAAACTTCGCACAAAACATTTGAAGGGTTTGAAAATTGCCGTAATGGGCTGTATCGTCAACGGACCCGGCGAAATGGCAGATGCCGATTTTGGCTATGTCGGTGCAGGCAACGGCAAAGTTACCATTTATAAAGGACAAAATCCTGTTCAGAAAAATGTTGATGCTTCTGAGGCGATTGATGTGCTAATGAAGATTATAGAAGGGAGTTCGTCAGCGGGCTAATTTATGCGATGTGCATCTTTTTGTCCATTGGTAATATGCACAACAAGCACGGCGTTTTCAACCTCATCATATTCAAAAAACACATACCAAACTGTACTGCTATTGGGAACATTGTACTTGATGTATTTGACATCTTCGCTATAAATTAGTTTGAAATAGTCTTGCTGTGGAGTTTTCCAAAGGAATTTGTAGCAACAGTACCATATATAGCATCAATGATATTTGACACATATTCGTCCGCTGTTTCATAGAACGAAAAATACTCTTTTTCGAATAAAACAAACGCCCAATCTTGAATAAAAAATTTGACTTCTTGCGAAAACCTGATGTTCATTTTTTCCAGTTCCAAGTTCTCATTTCAGTGCGAATGCTTTCTTTCAGTTCCTCTTTAGTTAAGGCACTGCACCATTTTTCCTCTTTGGTCAGTTTAGGCTTCAATGGGTTTGAAGTGGTTTTACTTTGCGGATGAATGACTGCAGTTTGCATAAATTTGTTTATTTATAGTGCAAAGTTACGACATTTTTTTCATTCCACCAAATTATTTTAGTTGAAATGCACCAACTCTCACCAACAAAAGTCATGAAAACGATATGGATCTTATCTACTACCTCTACTGCCCCCACTCCTTGCTGGATGATTGAATTCTCTTGATGACCTATCACGTGGTCGACCTCTTACCGCTGTGCAATTATGCGGTTGTATCATTTGTGGTATCGCTTGATGCCTTGCATGTCGTAAATGATGAATCGGTGGACATCCACCAAAGCCAAGGTTATTTCTGTTTAATCTAGGATTAATACGCAGCCTAAAACCGACGTCGCCTGTAAATTCCCCGATGTGAGCACCCCTTTCGGTGAGCCCATGTAAAGATTTAAAAAAACTATGGTTGTATCCCATTTTTACAAAAAAATTCAAATTATCTGTTAATATTCTATCATGCCTCAGCCCTACCCCTATTCCTGTTCTTCGGGATACTGCGTTTGGATTTATTAACCAAGTGCCTTGATCATTTATACCTATTGTCTCATAGAATACACTCTTCAAAAGCCTAACATTGTCTGTTGATAAAAAATTAAGATTACTACTTAATCCTGCCTCAGCCCTACCCCTCATATACCCTGGCGAAGAAAATACATTTAATGATCCAAATAATTTATGATTATCCGAAACCCTTATATTCGCACCAGCCCCTACAGAAGCAGACCACCTCGGCACACTTAATTCCCACTCTCTGGATTCCTGATACACACGATGAAACATCTCTGTCCGCCACTTGTCACCAATGAAAACACCTTGTACTCCAGCTCTCACAAATGGTTGAATACCCGCTGACTCATTACCAAATGCAACCTTGAAACTTGCACCAGGAATCGCCCCCACAATCGGAGCACCAGAGTGGTTAACCTCTACCAACTGCCCCTGCGTCTCCGTGGACATTAGAGCTTTTGCGCCCATTAGTAATCCGATTCCTATTGTTTTAAGTTTCCCCATAATGCTAAAACTCCTTTAATGTTTACCATCTTCCTCTCTGCGTACCTTGACTTCTACCCCTTTGACCGCTCTGCATCCTTCTGATTTGGTCATTGGTTCTGCCAAGTTTCACGTGCGCCCCAACTCCGATGGAAATAACGTTTTTTGTTGGCTCAGTATAATCTAATCTTCTATCATCACCAAAATCATTAATGAACTTTCTCCCAAAAAATGCCTCAGCAGTTAGATTAATCCTTGGGGTGACTTCGAAATTGAATCTTCCACCTATTCTTCCTTCCATCGAATACTTAAAAGTGCGTCCATTAACCCTGCTTGTCTCATCAAATTCACGTCTCTCAAGATCGTCAAAACTGCTACCTGTCATATACCACCCACTGCTTCTAAATGTTTCTGCAATACCAGTATTATTTATTGCGAATTGAGTGAATAAGTCAAGGCTCTTTCTATTCGACAACCGCATTCTTCTAAGGTATTCAAAAAGTGTTTGATTGGAGTGTTGCCCTTGAGCTGGAAGATTAAGTTCACTTGGTGAAAACCCAATTGCCGCCCTTATCCTGTCTCGCTCACTCAACCAGATGCCCAAACCCACATTAATACTTGTTTGATTTGCGAAACGTGGAATATTATATGAACTAGTATTTACTGTTTCGCCGAAAGGATTAGTAAAGACTTCTTTTTCATCAAACCCCTCCCCCTTCATTCTGAACCTGTTCACGAGCTCAAGAGATGGTTCAATGCGCCCACGTCTTCCAAATCTTCCTGATATTTCAAGATTTCCACCCGCCTGTACATTTGTTGTTGGAAAGTTCGCCGAAAACTCATTAGCAACAGTAGTTTCGTGCGCAAGTGCATCACCACCCAACTTAATTGCTGTGGCTGTACCTGCAATTTTTAAAGCGGTTTTTAATTTGTTTCTCATGATTTTCCTCTATATTTTGAAAGTGTTATAGCATTATTTATTGATTGGATTTCGGATATAAAAAAAGCGTGCAACTTGACTGCACGCCATCAGGTCCGCAAAAACCTTTATATACCGCAAGCAAGAGCACGCAATATGCGTACCTTGCCTAATGGTATATAACTTGGACTAATCTATATCATTTTGCGGTTTGATGGCGATCAGGCATTAAGCACCACAAAGATACAACATTTTTTTGAAACAGCCAAATATTTTGCGTTATCAACACCGCTGTTAATAATTTTTCGTTCTGTTTTGCAACACATTGTGGCAAATGTTAAAAAATTTTAACTAAAAGTTTATACGAAAATCGGTTTTTTTGCGTTATATATAGTAGGGGCGAGGTATACCTCGCCCCTACCCCTCCCTATGCGTGAAACTGTCATTCCCGTGCAGGCGGGAATCCCCCTGCAATAGGGGGAACGGTCAATTAGCAGGGAGATCCCCGCCTACGCGGGGATGACGATCAATTAACAATTCATTTTTTTTTCGTATCTTTGTACTATGAAACTGAAAAGAACCATTTTTTTGTTAATAATTTTCTGCGTAAGCATTGGTTTTACGCAAGCACAAATCCAAAGAACGATAATCAATGCCTGTGCCGAAGGTGCCGAAAATCGTACCGCACGGCTGTATCTGGAATGTGCCATGACACGATTTCAGTGGAAAGTTGATCAGCAAATCATCAGTAGTGACGGGTGTTTTCAGCTGTCTGCAGAAATTTCTCAAACATTGAGAGCGTTTATCAGAATAGATTTTTTTCAAACGTTTATTTTTCTTCAGCCCGGCGAAACTTACAACATTATTTTTGATTCCTTCGATTTTAGAATTGATGAGCGAGTCAATCCGTTCAGTTTGGATCAGTTTTTATCCTACCGTTTCGAAGAAGCCGATTCTAACGAGCTGAATCGCCTCATTTGGAGATTTGAAAACATGTACAACCAGTTTATTTTTGAAAATTTCTTGGAAGACGGAACAATTTCCCGTGAAGCATTCAGTGATTTCGAAAATTTAGTTCGGGAGACATTTGCATTCTCCGGACACGGTTATTTTCTCGACTACAAACGACACGCTATGGCGGATATAAAGCGGATTTTCCGTCTAACTTCACCCGCAAATTTGTTTTTAACCTATATTCAAGACCGACCGATTCTTTACAACAATGTTGCTTTTGCAGATTTTATCACAGGTTTTTTTGAGAATTATTTTCCATACCAAATCCGATATAATCGTTTGGTTTTTGAGGATCAAATTAATCTAACTCAGAATTTGACGGCGATTATGGATTCGTTGGGGCGTGACACAATTCTACAAAACGAACAACTTCGAGAGTTTGTGTTTTTACTGGGCTTACGAGAATTATGGCATAATCCGGACTTTAGCAATTGGGCTATTTTGAAATTGTTGTCGGATATTGGAAGCACAACTATATTTCCCCAACATGCGGAGTTAGCGTATCGAATTACCAGAATGCTGCTACGTTTCGAACCGGGCATCAATACAGCCAATTTCCAATTTTCAAATCCACAAACAGGACTGCCTCATGATTTTTCCTTATCATCAAGATACAAATACATTTTGTTTGTTACAGGTATTTGCGAATCTTGCGAAGCAGAAATCAGTATCTTGCGAGGCATCGCTGAAAATCTTAGCCATATCGTAGATTTTTATGTCGTGAGTTGCGATTATGAAGTCAGTCGAGCCTTGCAAAACATGCCGAGAAATCTGGGAAATATCACGTTTTTACATTTCAATAAAGATTTTGAAGCACTTGAAAGTATTGGTCTTTTCAGTTTTCCGACTGCTATTTGGTTGGATTCCGAAAATATCATTCAGTCGTACAATTTTCTATTACCGAGCAATCGTGCAGAGCAGGGTATTCGGCAATTAACCTCTCCGCAAAGACGCCGTTAGTGGAGACTATACTGTGAAAAATACCATTCGAAACAATTCCGAATAGTAGGGTACATCAACGGTCTTAGCTGTTCGATTTTTGTTTGAGAAGCCCAAAGCACTTCAGAAATTTCTTCTTCAAATTGTGGTGATAACGGACTTTCGTCAGAAGTTTCCATTTCAAACCAATCGCATTTTTTTAGCACAATTTCATTATTTGAATCAACAAAAAGATGATACGTTCGTGGCATTTTCTTGACGATTTTCAATTCTGAAACTCCTGTTTCTTCTTGTACTTCACGGAGTGCACACGCTTCGATTGTTTCGCCGGCATCTAATTTCCCTTTTGGGAGATCCCATTTTCCACGTCGGAAAATCAGTAAAAATTCGCCTTTGGAATTTTTGACTAATCCACCACCTGCCCTTTCGTTTTTGAATGCTTTTTTTAGCGATTCATAGCTTGTTTCGTCAAGCGTTATCGGTGTGTTGTTGTAAAAGACGGTTTTGCTCACTACGCCATTAACTTCTTGTACTTAAATCGTTTTGGAGTAGTGTCGCCCAAACGTTTTTTCTTATTTTCCTCATATTCGGAATACGTTCCTTCGAAAAAATAAACTTGCGAATCACCTTCAAACGCCAAAATATGTGTACAAACACGATCTAAAAACCAACGATCATGCGAAATAATTACCGCACAACCTGCAAAATTTTCCAAGCCTTCTTCCAATGCACGAAGCGTGTTTACATCAATATCATTCGTTGGTTCGTCAAGCAACAATACGTTACCTTCCGATTTCAAGGTTAATGCCAATTGCAAGCGATTACGCTCGCCACCGGAAAGCACGCCCGCTTTTTTACCTTGATCCGAGCCACCGAAATTGAAACGTGAAACATAAGCTCGTGAATTGGTTAGTCGTCCGCCCAAACGAATTTGTTCGTTGCCTTCCGAAACCACTTCCCACACGGTTTTTTCGGGGTCAATACTTGCGTGTTGTTGGTCAACGTAGGCAGGTTTCACGCTTTCGCCGATTTTGAACTCGCCGTTGTCGGCTGTTTCCAAACCCATAATCATACGGAACAATGTCGTTTTTCCGGCACCGTTTGGCCCGATAATCCCAACAATTCCGGCAGGAGGCAACGAAAAGTTCAAATTTTCGTACAACAATTTATCGCCATAAGCCTTAGAAACATTGACCGCTTCGATAACATTCGTTCCCAAACGCGGGCCATCGGGAATATAAATTTCGAGTTTTTCCTCTTTTTGTTTGCCGTCTTCCGCAAGCATTTTTTCGTATGCATTCAAACGTGCTTTTCCCTTTGCATGACGGGCTTTTGGAGCCATTCGTGCCCATTCCAATTCACGTTCTAAGGTTTTTCTTCGGCGTGATTCTGTCTTCTCTTCCTGTGCCATGCGTGTGGTTTTTTGGTCAAGCCACGAACTGTAATTTCCTTTCCATGGAATGCCCTCTCCCCTATCCAATTCTAAAATCCAACCAGCCACATTATCCAAAAAATAGCGGTCGTGCGTCACGGCGATGACCGTACCTTTGTAGTGTTGCAAGTGAAGTTCGAGCCATTGAATACTTTCTGCATCCAAATGGTTAGTAGGCTCGTCCAAAAGCAAAATTTCGGGTTCTTGCAACAGCAAGCGACACAGAGCCACTCGACGTTTTTCGCCTCCCGAAAGATTTTTAACCAATTGTTCTTCCGGCGGACAATTCAACGCATCCATTGCACGTTCGAGTTTGGTGTCTAACTCCCAAGCATCGTATTGCTCAAGCAACTCCGTGAGTTCGCCTTGACGTTCGATAAGTTTATTCATCTCATCGTCGCTCATTGGTTCGGCAAATTTTGCGTTGATTTCCTCGTATTCCTTAAGATAATTTACAACGTCCTGAACACCTTCTTCCACAATTTGTCGCACAGTTTTCTCACCGTCTAAAATCGGCTCCTGCGGAAGGTATCCCACACGGTAACCGGGCGAAAAAACCACTTCGCCTTGAAACGACTTTTCCTCGCCGGCAATGATTCTAAGCAACGTGGATTTTCCCGAGCCGTTCAAGCCGATAATACCAATTTTTGCACCGTAAAAAAACGACAAATAAATGTTTTTAAGTACTTGTTTTGATGGTGGAAATGTTTTGGAAACATTGACCATCGAGAAAATGATTTTGGGTTCGTCTGCCATTTGAATTTAGGTTTTGACCCTTCGACATTTCGACACGCTCAATGCATCGCTTCGCTCAGGGCAAGTTTTAAAATGCAAAGGTACGAAAAATTTTGTTATTTCAAAACATTTTGTACCTTTGCAAAACGAGGGCAGAAACCAAAATTTATTCGTATATTTGCAAAAAGACATCAGGAAAAATCCGCTACTCTAATCCTGAACCTTTAATTTTCACCTCGCTATGAGCAAGCTATTGGCGAATAAAGTCAGTCCGCGTAAATGTTGTTCGTTTCCGAAGTCGATGTTGTTTTCTTGCATGAATGTTTCGAGTTGAGATCTGACCGGACGGTAGAGACGGAGAAAATTTCGTCTGGTGGCTTGGTGTGCATTACGATCTTTCATTAAATAGTACCCTGTTATGGCCAAATAGTTGAACTGTCGATGTTCAATATTTGTGGGCGATGTACTCAACCCTACCACACTGTTGAAGTCGAATTGCGTCACCACGTCAACAGCAGCTGTTGCTGTTGGGGTACCAAAAGCACCCTTTTGTCTTTCTTCTCTAACCAAGTGTTTTTTTCTCAACAACGTGACCGGTCCGTTCTGAATCACGACGGCAAAACCTTGCCGTCCGACAGGCACAAAAATATCATTTCCGATAATGATGTGCGAAATGTTGCGGTCGTGAGGGAGATTCAATACTTGACCATTTTCGACAAACTGCATTTTTTGTAAAACAAAATTATAATTTAGCATTGAACTGCCAACTTCTCCATCTAAAAAATACACAAATCCGATTTTGAATTCGTCATTAAAAAAAGTGTTTTCTTGAGAAAAGGGGGGTTGTGTTTGCCCCACCCACCCAACGATTAAACAAAGGATTAAGGTTAATAAGCGTTTCATAGCGATTGTTTTTTGGTGTTATCTACTAAAGAAAAGAAGACCGCCTAAGAAAGGCGGTCTTCTTCACCCTTTCTGTTACAAAAGGTTACACAGTTTTTTATTAAGGGGCAACGGCAGCTACTGTGAATGACTGCTCTTCACCAAGGACTAATATTCCGAACTGGTTACGGAAAAACGCACGTACATGCCAAGTCGTGTTCGTAGATTCACGGTCAGTTATGAACGCTTGAGTCATTGCAGCTGTAGGAACTGTTCCTACTCTGATGATCGTATCGTAGTTACTGAAGTCAGGAACTCCTCCTACACCTGATGTTGATGTTAATATGAATCCGGCTTCGTTAAGTGCAATACCTCCGTTGAAGCTCAACGTACCACGCAATGTAAATGCTGCGGTAGTATCTGTTACTGCACCAACAACTACGGTATTAGTAACTCCAATTGGAGCTTGAACACGGATAGCCTGTGTTGGACCATACTCAGTACGAGCTGAGAAGTTGGTTGCGAATGGACGGAAAATAAGCCAGGTAGGAGTCACAACACTCGCCGCCGTCAAACCAAAGCCTCCAATCACCAATGTATCTGCTCCCATTCTCAAGGTATCTTGGTTTCCTGGAACTACAGTAGCTCCAGTAGCAACCTCAGGTAGGAATGCAGGTGTGCTTGCAGTCTGCCAAACAATACCGGTAGCAGCTATTGTATCTTTCAACGCTCTAGTCGCATGGTCCATCCAAAACGTATCTGCAACAGCTGTTAGGCTATAGATAACTCTCACTGTGTCCAAGCCGAACAAAGTAAAATTAGGTGCAGCAATGGTTGTTGTACCACCGGCACGATTTCTTGTTACGAATGTTGCCGGAACAGCTGTAAGTGCAGGGCTATAAGTTGTGTCTCCACCTTCATTGATTGCAAAGGCACGTACCCAAACGCGTGTGTTTTCATTTATATGTCCGGTTCTGTTTGTGAAAGCACCGGTGTGTCCTGTTCTAGTTGAATCTACTTGATTCACAGCTGCATTTCCAATTCTGAATTCTGCTCTCGTCGGAAGCGTGTCAAGTGCATAGATGAAACCTGTTTTGATTACTTGAGACGTTCCTTGTGTGGTTACCGAACCGGCAAGGTCAGCAAAGAAGAATGATGCACCGGCGAATGTTGGTGCAGCAATCGCAGGGGCAGTTGCTGCTCTTGTGAAATTCAAGCGTATACGACGCTGAGCTTCTGTTGCAGGAATGCTCGGATGGTCTGAAGTCAGTAACAAATAAACTCTGTTAAGAGCTCCGTATCTGTTATTTGCTCCAGCGACCAATTCATTCCAGTCAACTCTAACTTCAACTGATCCTGTAGGTTGACCAACAGCAACATATCCGGTCGCACCTTCTGATGCAGGATTCCCATTAATGGTTATAGCATTAACTGCCGTAGAGTTTGCAGAACGTGCAGAGTCTGTACCCGGGAAGAATTGAGCATCTGTTTCGGGCATCAAGGCAATTGTGAAGTTAACCGGCTCGTTTACATTAGTACGATAGAACAAAGCAACGTTAAGGTCGAAAACCAACTCTCCTTCATCCGCTAATGGATTAACCGTGAATGTTACCGCTCGAATCGATGCTTGATTGACACCATTGAATAGGACTGGAGCATTGTTCACAAAAATTGTGTTCGCATTGCCAATCGCCCCAAATTGCATTTCGGGGTCTCCTCTGAACACTTCGTCTTGTCGACAAGAAACTGTCGCTAACAAGATGCCAAATATCATGGCTATATTTAAATATTTTTTCATTGTTATTGTATTTTTAGGTGATAAATTGTTTTACTAAGCACGAGGGCTCTTTTTGTCTTACCAAGGAAGACCCGTAGGGCTCTGTATCACGGTCGAATTAACGTTTATTTCTCGCTGAGGAACGAGCCATACCCAATGTCTGCTTTGCGGATTGGTTATGAACCATCCCACAGTACCAGTACCACCTTGCCAATTAAAACTTCTTGGATGTCCGCTTGTTCTTCTATCTAAGATATCAGCAACAGGCGTACTACTGCCCACAGGAATACTACCTATACGACGTTTTAGGTCGAAGAAGCGGTGTCCTTCGCCCCAAAATTCAAGACGACGTTGCATGATTACTTCATTCAAAAGTTCATAACGATCCATAGCATCAAGAGTAGCAGCAAATGCCCCACCATCATCAATACGTGCATTGATAACCTCTTGTGTCAACATTCTTGCTCTGTTGATATCAAGATTCCCCATCAATAAGGCTTCTGCTTCGTTGAGCCTCATTTCGGCACCTCTCATGTAAACCAAATCATAAGCATTGCTTAAGCCAGCCCACTGAAATTTGTTATACGCAAGCTCGTGACCCATGAAATGGCTCATCATAGGACGTGTACCCGGTACTCCGCCTATACGCGCATCGTTGGCTGAGTCAGTGTGAGCAATCAAGTTTCTATTAATGGCGTTGGAGAATCCCCAAGAAGCCGTTCTGAATCCAGGTGCATTTGTCAAACAAACCGGAGCCGTAGCCCAACTTTGCGATTCGTCTGATGGAACAAACGATGCCCACATCCATTCGGCATTTCTTGTCAAAAATCCATCCGCAAATTGTGCTCTGGTCATCAATGGAACTGTATTGGCCAAATAGGCAAAACGTGCAGCTTCCGCCCAGTTGTGCATATCCAAATAAACGCGAGACAATAGACCGTGAATCACATTTAATCGGATAAATGTAATGTCGTGAGCTGCCGCAATTGTTGCTACGCCTGGAAGTCCCATTAAGCGAACTGCCTCAAGTAAATCTCCCTCAATTTGTTCATAGCTTTCTCTTACTGTAGAGCGAGGAATACCTGTAAAAGGTGGTTCCGGAGGTGTCAAGGTCAGAACAATACCTAAACCATCGGGTGAATGGTTATACGCAGGGCCATACATTCTTACCAGCTTGTGGAAGTAGTACGCTCTATAAGCCAAGGCTTGAGCTCTCAGCCAATTGCGTTCTGCTTCCGTGGCATTTACCTCATCAACGATACTCAAGAGGATGTTCATAGAAAGAATCCAATAATAGTATCTGTTCCATGGTAGAGCCGTCATAGCAGAAGTCGCCATTTCAGAGTGCAAACTACTGAGTAGTGCCCAGTTACCTTGTTGGCTCGTAGCACCTTGATTAAACTTATCGTCTCCCAAATACTCTAAAAACTTTATGATAGGATATTCACCGGCGAGGAATGGCTGTGTCCCCGTATTGTAAGAATCCATCATAAAACGTGAACGATTAAGCCCCACAAGCAAGCTTCTTGCATCTTCGAAAGAATTTGTCAAGTTTGCGATAGTTGTGCCATCACTCGGTGCTGTATCCAAGAAATCTTTGCTACAACTTGTTGTCTTCAGCATTAGTGCCACCGACAAACCTATTAATATCAATAATTTTTTCATGATTATAGTGTGTTTTTAATGGTTTATAATTATATCTGGGCTTGAATACCAAATGTCATTGTACGGGTTGGGAAGAACGTATAAGTTGTAGTTCCTATAAACGTTTGTTGTGGATCCATACCTCTACGAGCTGTTGCTAACCAGAGTCCGTCTACCGACGCGAACACGCGAAGATTTTGGAATCTAATTCTTTCCTTTACACTTTGAGGAAGTGTATAACCAAGGGTTACGTTTCTCAAGTTGAAAAACGAGCGACTAATAATATCACGATTCGAGACTTGCCAGTTTGCAGTAGTGAAAGCAGGGTTCATTGATGGAATGATGTCGCTTCCACGCACGCGTCCCATATCTGGAGTCCATGCGTTAAGCATGTCTCTGTGTAGGTTACGGGCATTTGTACCAATTCCTTCGTGCATTAATCCTCTGAAGTTGTCATCAATCATATAGCCACCAAGGCTATAAGACATGATTACAGAAAAGTCAAAACCTCTCCACGAAATCATCGTGTTTATACCGCCGTGTACAATAGGAGTGACCCTTTTGCCTTGAGCAAACAAGTGTGCTGAACCATGAACTGTTGTTGGTGTTCCATCTCTGTTTAATCCTATTAGACCGGCACCTCCCATTGTTTCAGTTGCTGTTACCCAAAGCACGCGTCCGAATTCGTCGATACCATATTGTTCGCGAACCCAAAGTTCATGCACAGAATGTCCTTCCATAATTCTTCTATTACCCGTAGCTCCAATACCCAAAGAATCTTCTGGAGCCAATCGCGTGATACGATCCGACCAATGCGTTGCATTAAATCCAACCGACCATCTGAAATCTCCTCTGTCGATGATGTCATAATTCAATTGAAATTCTACACCACTTGTGCGCATTTCTCCAATATTTTCCCACACGTCAAAAATTCCTCCAACAGAGTTAGCAACCGGTCTTTGGAATAACATATCGGAGTTTGCTCTGATATAGTATTCAAAGCTACCGCTCAAACGTCTGAACATACGGAAGTCGAAACCTACGTTAAACATGTTTTGGCTTTCCCACACCAAGTCAGCATTTTCCATTGTAGTTGGGAAAAATCCACTCATACCTTGGTTGTTACGAGCCGGAAAACGTCCCATCCAAGGGAACCAGTTTTGCGCTCCTGCGGTCATAGTTGCATCGTTTCCTTGTTGTCCAAAAGATGCTCTTAATCTCAATACATCTAAAAAGGCCAAATTGCTCATGAAGTCTTCGCGAGAAATTGTCCATCCTCCACCAACCGACCAGAATGTACCCCAGCGGTTGTCAGCATGGAAACGCGACGATGCGTCACGACGTACCGATGCCGAACCGAAGAACCTACCGTCATAATCATACTGAACGCTTCCCAAGAAACCTTCCGTGCGGTAAGTGTTTGTCCAAGATGTCAAACTCGCAATTGTTGCACCCAAAGCCAAATCGTTGGTAGGAAATGGAAAATGCGTACGTTGTCCAGAGAAGTGGTTAAATTCCCACAAGTGAGCATCGTGACCAATCATTGCCGTGACATTATGTCTTCTTGCAAATGTTGTGCTATAAGTCAGCAACTGCGTAAAGTTCATAGACTGCGTTTTGAAGTGACTGCGTGTCAAACGACCTTCAACACCACGACCATCGCCATACTGCATATTTTGCCAAGTGTATTGGTAGTTGCCGCGAACGTCAAAAGCAGCTTGCGTACGGAATGTTAAACCTTCTATAATTCTGAATTCCGCAGCAAAACGGGCATTCAAAGCCTCCACGTTTGAAACCATTCTGTCCAATGGTAACACAGCCACCAAGTTATGCCCGGTAGAGAATGGACGAACAGTCCCTTGTCTGCCCGGATCAAATTGAGAATAAATATCGTTGTTACCAAAATCAAATACTGGTCTTCCGTCTTCATGAAAGATTTGCTCTCCCGTTTGTAAATTGTGCAAATAGAACGGGAATATTACTGGCATGTTACGAATAAAGCCGAACGGATTAGCTATTGCGCCTCCACCATCTCTTTGGTCGTTCTTCTGCTGTTGATGTGTTGCATTCAAGCCCAATTCTAATCTCACCCACGGTCTGATTTGGTTTTCTACATTCAAACGACCCGTTAAACGCGTAAATCCGGTGCTCGGAACGATACCTTGCTCGTCCAAGTACGACAACGATGCAAAAACGCTGCTGTTGCGGTCGCCTTGAGAAAAAGAGAGTTGGTATTCTTGGCGGAAAGCCGGTCTAACCAAGCGGTCTTGCCAATTGGCGTCCCATCTGTAGCTACCGTCTCCAACGTTTACTCGTCCTGTGGCAGGATCGAACAATTCGCTGTTAGGCACATTGAATATATTATAGTTACCAAGCCATCCCAACACACTGTTATCACGCATAAAAGCCGCTGTATGGTTTTGATGTGCCCATTGCGTACCAGCAGCAATTTGTCGAGCTACGTCTTCTGAGAGACCCATTCCGCCTATTGCTGATGGAGTTGTCATACGATTGAGTTGTGCTCTAAATATCGCTTCATAATACTCTCGTGCGTCCATAACATCGTACTCCGGAATACCGCGAGTTACAACACCCCAAGTGGCACTAACGTTGATTCTTGGAGCACCTTGTCCTCTACGTGTTGTAACCAAAATAACACCGTTTGCACCTCTTGCACCGTAAAGTGCAGCAGCAACAGCGTCTCTTAATACAACAATAGATTCGATGTCGTTTGGGTTAATCTGCTCGATACCACCCGAGAAAGGCACACCATCAACAACCCAAAGTGGGGCGTTATCTGCGTTTACCGAACCTACACCACGCAAACGGACATCCACACCGGATCCCGGCTGACCGGTTGTACCGGAAATTTGCAAACCCGGAACAACGCCTTCAAGCGCTCTGGTTACGTTAGAGGTTTGAGTTCTTTCGAGCATCTCGCTTCCGACTACATCGAGAGCCCCCGTAAAAGCTTCTCTTCTAATTGTACCGAAACCGGTAATGATGACCTCGTCCAAGCCTACAGCGCCACTGGCCATAGTCACATCAATTGTAGTCCGTCCACCCATTTCAATTTCTTGGGTTTCCATACCCATGAAAGAGAACACTAAGTGTGTTGCGTCGGTTGGCACGTTGATTGAAAACCGACCATTAATGTCGGTGGTAGTACCCATTGTAGTTCCTCGCACAATAACCTGTGCTCCGGGTACGCCCATGTTGTCATCAGCACTGATCACCGTACCCGTGATAGTCCGTTGTGCCGACAGCGTTTGTGCCCCTGCAAATAGCAGAGCCACCAATAGTAACATCGTTCTTTTCATCTTGTTTTTAATTTTGGTTGATAATTGTGTTCGTTGATCGTCTATTTTGTTCTGTCTCTACAAAGAGACGGTAAATAAGTTATGACGTGTATGAGTGATTACGCACCGCAAAGGTAAGCATAAAAAATGAATTTGCCAAATTTTTTTTTATTTTTTTGTCCTGATCTTGTAAAA
>Ga0123355_10000721_pt1 | contig 44868 bp, 42 predicted proteins | sample TergutEmb28metaG_3_FD_89872 | JGI IMG/M metagenome (GOLD analysis project Ga0123355, IMG submission 89872) | Embiratermes neotenicus P1 segment gut microbial communities from Petit-Saut dam, French Guiana - Emb289 P1 | ecosystem: Host-associated > Arthropoda: Insects > Digestive system > Gut ...
ATATTCACATGCACACCACCGCCACTGCCACCGCCGCTTGTTGTAGCAATATTATTTCCGATTTCACCACCATACATATTAAAAATACTGCCAGTACTCACAAACACACCACCGCCACTACTATAGATAGCAGTATTGTCTCTGATTTCACCGCCATACATATTAAAGATACCACCATTTGTCACTCGGATAGCACTATTGGTAAAACCAGTAATAATCAAGACACCTCCTTGAGAAGGATTTGCCTCACCTAAGTTAAGGGTACCGTTAACTGTAAAAGCATTAAGATTAGAAATATTGCCCCCATTCAATATCCAGTTGCCATTGGCCGCAAGGATTATGATCCTATCAGCAGGAATTGTAACCACACCTGTAAACATCATATCAGAGCTAATCGTAATTATAGTATTTACCCCAGGACCAGCACTATTAATGGCAGCTTGCAAGTCTGCACTACTACTGCCGGGCGGTAATATTATTGTTGCCATTATCCAAACCCCCTTCTTTATTTTCTCGCATAAATAACTATTAGCTAACATTCCTTCAAAATTTATGACAAACAGCTTAACCAAATCAGTTGTTACTGTACTGGTTGTACTTCTAGCCTCTATTACCATTAATATATTTTATGCCCCCACCTTATATAGGGTTACTCTTCTGTAAGCACAGACAAGCAGCACCCCTCGTATATACAAAAAAATCAGCTCCTTTTGGGGCTGATTTTGAATATATTTCCTTATACTGTCTAAGGAATACATATATAAAATTTTGAATTAGAAAAATATCTTGACAAGATCAAATTTACAGTGTATTTTTGTATCATAACAATGACACAGTAACACAATAATACAAATATGGAGGTGAATTATTTGTGTGGCACTTTGCCAATGATCGTCCTATTTATACTCAACTAGTGGAACAGATCCAGCTCAAAATTTTATCAGGAGAATACAAGCCCGGTGAGAAATTACCCTCTATCCGAGACCTTTCTGCCGAAGCTGCTGTCAACCCCAATACTCTGCAACGAGCCTTTGGTGAGTTAGAACAAAAAGGTCTTGTCTATACTCAGAGAACTGCAGGACGATTTATCAGTGAGGATCAGGAAAAGATCACGTCTCTTAGACGACAATATGCAAAAAAATCAGTGCTTCAATTTGTTAGTCAGATGCAATCCTTAGGTTATTCTACAAACGAAATTATTGCACTGGTTACAGAAATTATGGAGGAGGAAAATAAATGAGTTTTGCACTAGAATGTAGACATCTTACAAAAAGATATAGCCCCTGCCTTGCCTTGGATCAAATTAATCTACAGTTGGATCAAGGCAAAATTATCGGTCTTTTGGGGCCTAACGGAAGTGGAAAGACTACTTTGATAAAGCTAGCCAATGGTCTTCTAACTCCCACCAGCGGTCAGATATTAATTGGCGGCAAAGGACCGGGGCTTGAAACAAAAAAAGTGGTAGCCTATCTGCCTGAACGTACATATCTACCCAGTTGGATGACAGCCGGACAAACTCTTAACTATTTCCAAGATTTTTATGAAAATTTTAACATAGCCAAAGCAGAGGATATGTTACAACGTCTTGGTATTGAGAAAAAAGATCGGATCAAGACCATGAGTAAGGGAACAAAAGAAAAGGTTCAACTTATTTTAGTCATGAGCAGAGATGCAGATTTGTATCTATTAGATGAGCCCATCGGTGGTGTCGACCCAGCAGCAAGAGATTATATTCTCAATACCATCATCACCAACTACCAAACCAGCTCCACTGTGGTCATTTGTACCCACTTGATTCATGACATTGAGAAGGTTTTAGATGAAGTGGTGTTTTTAAACAAGGGTCAAATAGCACTACAAATGACAGTAGATGAAATTCGCGAAGAAAAGGGCATGTCTGTAGATGCTCTATTTCGGGAGGTGTTCAAATGTTAGGCAAGCTGATAAAATACGAATTTATTGCTACTGCTCGACTCTTGATCCCTGTATATATTGCTGCAATCATCTTTGCTGTTCTTACTCGATTATTTACAACACCAAACTTTAACATCATTTATCCAAATGGCTCTTATCAAGATAACTTCTTTCCCGAACTTCTATATGGGCTTTTCATTTTCTTTAATGTTGTATTTATCATTGCCATCATGGTGATCTCTTTTGTCATAATACTTCAGCGTTTTTATACCAGCTTATTCAAAGATGAAGGATATCTCACCCATACCCTGCCAGTATCCACTGACACCCTTATATGGGGAAAACTAATCCCAGCTGCCTGTTGGGCTATAGCTAGTTTTATGGTAATGAGTATAAGTATTATGATTACTACATCTTTTCTTTGGTGGGATACCATCAACTTTACTTATGCTATGCAAACCATATTTACTGCAATTCAAATTGCAGTTCAAGAAGAGAGTTTTTTCATAATCCTTCTGTTGCCCTTGTACTCCATTGTTGGACTGTTAGTTGGAATCCTAGGATTTTACAGTGCCATGTCTATCGGTCAACTGGTAAACCAATACAAGATTTTAGCTGCAGTCGGAGCTTACTTCTTTATGAGTTTTCTTTTCTCGATCTTTACCGGCATCATCCAGTCGATCGCCTTCTATACTATCGACAGCGAATTTTATTTTGGACAGTACGGACTAACTCTTTTTGGTGCTAGTATTACCCTAGGTATACTTTTGTTCCAAGGTATCATTCATTACTTTATCATTCGCTATATTCTCAAAAATAAGCTGAATTTAGAGTAAGTTGACCAGCAAATAAAGGTGAGTTTCTATATCTCACCTTTATTTTTATAGATTGCAGCTTTCCTATATACACAGTATAATTAGTTGGTCATAATTTTTAAAAAGGAGAGAGGCTATAATGTTTTGCCAGCAGTGTGGAAAAGAAATAAGATATATTTATCAACCGCAAAGTAAATAAAATATTAAGATTCACTTCCATTGCACTTATGTCAATTATAACATTGCTTTCAATTACTATATTTTTACCATATTATTAAATAAGCAATAGCCATATTAATAAAAAACCAGCAATATTGCAGTTAATTTTCAAAAATCACTGCAAGCATTGCTGGTTTATTTTTTATATAATATCAATACCACTATATAATGCTCCTTTTATTTAAAGGAATTGAATGTATCCTTACATCCCCTATCTTATGAGGTAAAACCCAATTCATATTACCCCCACTTTGCTTCTTATCTTTTTCTATGAGCTTAAATAAGTCCTCATTATCTAAATGACTTGGTATTTGCCAAGGCAAACCGGACTTTTTGATTATTTCTATTATCCTGTCAGTGTCATACTCAGATAAATAGCCTAATTTTTGAGCTAACTTAGCTTCATAGGCTATACCAATACTAACAGCTTCTCCATGCTTAAATTTCCCCAAAACTTCAACTGCATGACCCATGGTATGACCTAGATTTAAAAGCATCCTGCTGCCACCGGTTTCTTTTTCATCAGCTTCTACAATTTTTGCTTTAATTGCACAACATTTCTTGATTATTGATGGCAATTTATCATATTTAGGGTTGATTAGATTAACTGTATCATATAAATCATTAAAAAACTCTTCACCATCAAGTATTGCATACTTTATCACTTCCCCCAACCCTGATCTGAATTCATCAGGAGCTAGGGTTTCTAAAAACTCTGTATTTACAAATACCAGCTTTGGCTGATAAAAGGAACCAACAACATTTTTAATTCCACCAAAGTTAATGCCTGTTTTTCCACCTACACTGCTATCAACAGCTGACAATAATGTGGTCGGGACTTGAATATAGGGCATCCCCCTCATATACGTTGCAGCAACAAAACCTGTTAAATCACCTACAACACCACCGCCAAAAGCAATAAGGGGTGAATGTCTGTCATAATTCTTTGCCAGCAAGAATTCATAAAGCCTATTACAGTAGTTAGTACTTTTAGCTATTTCTCCATCCGGGATAATATGCACATGAACCTTAAATCCTGCCCTTGTTAATGCTTTATATAGTTTTAGACCATGATGCTTGAAAATATTATTCTGAGAAACAATACAACACATTTTGTAATTGCCTAAAGCTCTTAATTGAGCCGGAATTTCATTTAAAGCATCTTGGGAAAACAAAATATCATAACTATCTTGCCCTAAATCAATATGTAGTTTATCCACTATTTTTTTAATACCTCCATTATTTCATCCACAACTGCTTCCAACTCTTTTCCGGTACTATCTATCCTATGATCAGCTTGTTGATAAATTGGTATTCTTTTTTCAAGTAACTTAATAATATTCTCAATGGATTTATCATTACCTAAAAGGGGTCTAAAACTATTTCTTTTAGAAACTCTCCTTTGAATTTCTTCCGGACTTGCATCCAAAGCAACAACAATTCCGCAATTTTTTAGCAGCTCAAAGTTTTCAGGATTTAATACTGCTCCCCCACCTGTAGCTATAACAGAATTTTTAAGAACTGCCGCCCTTTTAACTGCCAACGCTTCTTCAGATCTAAACCGTACTTCTCCGTAATCACTAAAAATTTTACCAACACTCATTCCCGACACTTTTTCTATATTTTCATCTGTATCAAAAAAATTCATCTTTAACTTGCTTGCCAATCTCTTTCCTACAGCAGTTTTACCTGCACCCATAAACCCAATTAAAACAATATTATTATTCATTATCAATCGCCTCACGTTGGTCATTTTTTATTGATAAAAAATAGGGAAAACATCTTATTTAAGATATTTATATTATGCGTTCTAACTCCAACTTATCAGTACAGTATTCAATGGCAGTTTCCTTATTAATCTTACCTTTGCTATATAGCTCAGCAAGTGCTTGATCCATGGTTTGCATACCCATGCTGCGACTGGTTTGGATAACACTATATAGCTGATGTTCTTTACCTTCACGAATCATATTACGTATAGCCATTGTATCCCTCATAATCTCAACTGCCATCACCCTGCCGCTCTCATCCACAGTCGGTATAAGCTGCTGGGAAATAACTGCTCTAAGGGTGTTGGCCAATTGCTGTCGAACTTGCTCTCTCCTATAATCCTGGAAAACATCAACTATCCTGTTAATGGTATGAGATGCAGTTTGGGTGTGCAGGGTAGAAAGTACAAGATGCCCGGTTTCTGCAGCTGTAAGGGCAATGGCGATACTCTCCACATCCCTCATTTCGCCTACAAGAATAACGTCCGGGTCATGTCTTAGCACATGCCTTAATGCATTTGCAAAAGAATGGGTATCTAATCCCACTTCCCTTTGCTTAACCACCGAGTTTTTATGTTTATGAATAAATTCTATAGGGTCTTCTATTGTAACAATATTAACCCTTCTCTCACTATTAATCAAGTCAATCATAGCAGCTAAAGTAGTAGATTTCCCACTCCCTGTAGGACCTGTTACCAAAACTAAACCTCTTGATAAAGAACACAAATCTCTAATTGTCACCGGAAGACCTAGCGTATTTATCTCCGGGACTTCAAAGGGTATTATCCTAAATACAGCAGCTAAAGTACCCTTTTGCTTCATTATGTTACCCCTAAACCGTGCAATACCAGGCACAGCATAGGATATGTCCAATTCTAAATTTTCTTCAAAATGCTTTTTGTACTCTGTTTGCACAATAGGCATTATTAATTCTTCAACGTTCTTTGTGCTCAGGGTTGGAAAATCTAAAGGAATCAGCTCTCCCTTTATCCTTGCCATAGGTGGCATAGCAACTGTAAGATGTAAGTCTGAAGCGGAATCTTTATAGGCAATTTCTAATAATTTATCTATATTTACCGGATACTGTTCTTCAAAAGTAGCAACAAATTCATTGTTTATCATTATTCAATCATACCTCCTGTGAGAACTAACGCAAAATGCCATCTCTCGGCATATTGGCGTACTAATTGCTCCCGGCTCTTACTTTCGGTATCTGATTTATGATTTTTTCTATCAAAACATCATGTCTAAATAGATTTTGATTATTTCATGCCCCCATAATACAGCTATAAAAATACCCAAGCTGAGGAATGGTCCAAATGGTATTGGGTCTTTTCTACTTTTTATTCGTAATAATATCAAAGTCAGACCAATAATACTGCCAATCAAGAAACTTAAGAATAATGCCAAGGCTGTTGCAGGTATTCCCAGAATAAAACCCGCTGCAAACATTAGCTTAATATCTCCTCCTCCCATACCTCCACGACTGACAATTGCAGCCAAAAGAAGGAGTCCTCCTCCCAGGATAGCTCCACCTGCAGCTTGATACCAGAATAACTCCTGATAAAAAATCTGCCATAAAATGCCCCAGATAAGGATGAAAAAAGTAAGCCTGTTTGGAATTATCTGATGCTCTAAGTCAATGAAGGTTATTACTATAAGCACTGAGAAAAGTATCAAGTATTTTATTAAAAGTGCATTAAAACCAATATGCAAATATGTAGTTAAAAAAACCACCGCTGTTAACAGTTCAACCATGGGATAATCTATTTTAATTCCTTTTCCACAATATCTGCATTTGCCTTTTAGGAATATATAGCTTATCACAGGAATTAGGTCTAAAATCCCCAGCTTGCTATTACAGGAATTACAATGGGATGGATTATAGATTACCGTTTCCCCTTTGGGAATTCTATGAATACAAACATTCAAAAATGACCCAATAAGTAACCCCATAACTACAATTAAAAAGACCATCTATCTTCACCTTACTATCAAAAGTTTATACTAATTCCGAACTAAAATATGGAATAAATCGGATTAATATCAAGACTGTTTTCCTTACGCCAACGGCGTTTACGGACAGAATTTTTGTCCATAAATTAAAATGGGAACAGTATTATTAGCAAAACTCCGTTAGCAAAAGTTTGTTGATTTTCTCTCTGGGCGGGTCGATTTCAGTCCAAATTTTAAAAGCATCTGCCCCTTGATGTACAAGCATATGCAGACCATTAATAATATTACATCCTCTTTTTCTCGCCTCTGATAAAAAAACAGTTTCCAGCGGATTGTAGACTAAATCACAAACCCACATCCCTGCAGTAAAATATTCAGATGGAATAGGACTCTCGTCAGGTAGATAACCTTTCATTCCTACAGAAGTAGCATTGACAATTAGTTTGCTCTCTCTTATTGCATCATGGGAATCTTTTAGAGAGATATTTTTAATATTGCTTATTCCATTGGCCTTGTAAGCATCTATAATCACCTGGGTCTTTTCTTCATTCCTGTTGATTATGTTAACTTCTTTTGCACCTAGCTCTACCAGCCCAATAATAGCTGCTCGGGCTGCACCACCGGCTCCCAAAACAGTTACTGTTTTGTCCTGTGCACAAAAACCAGCTTCTTCGATAGACCTTTTAAAACCTGTAACATCTGTATTATAACCCATAATTTTACCATTTTCTAGCAATATTGTATTCACTGCTCCAATTATTTTTGTATTTTTTTCCACATGGTCAAGTAAGGGCATTATTTTTTCTTTATGAGGTACAGTCACGTTAAAGCCCCTTGCTCCTATAGCTGCCAAGCCACGAACAGCATCTGTAAGCCGCTCCGGCTGCACATCAAAAGCAAGGTATCTATAGTTTAAATCTAAAATTTCGAAAAGATAGTTATGTATTATCGGTGAAAGGCTATGACCAACTGGACTGCCAATTAATCCAATTAGATTTGTTTTCGCATCAATTGTATTTTTCATACTCATTAATCCTTTTGGGGAACCAGGGATTTAAGAACCCTTCTTTCCACCATTCTTACTATCCTGGTACCAATAAACTCTTTTGAATTGATAGGCACTACTAAAATAGTAAAGAGACCTAAACGGTTTCCTCCAAGTACATCGGTAAAAATCTGATCTCCGACTACTGCAGTTTGTTCAGGTTTAGTTTCCATTATTTCCATTGCTTTTCTAAAAGCACCTCTCCTAGGCTTTTGAGCCCTTGCCAGAAACGGAATACCCAAATTTTCTACTGCTTTGGCAACTCTCCTATGACCATTATTAGATACAATACAAGCTTTTAAGCCTGCCTGTTTCATTTTTTCGAACCAATCAAATACTTGATTTGAAAGCCCGGGATTATCCCATTCAGTTATGGTATTGTCGAGGTCTATAATAACGCTGTTGATTCCTCTTTTCTTTAGCTTTTCAAAGTTAATATAGTAAATAGAATCTACGTACAATTTTGGTTTTAGCTTACTTAACATATTTTCCTCCCATGGATAACAGAAGTCAGAGGTTAGAAATCAGAAGTCGAATTTATAACCAACCTCCGTCCCATGCTGCTACTGATTAATAGTGTAATTCTATCACAGTAACTAGATAATTAAAAGATTAGGACAGAGAAACTTAAAAAACACTAAAAAACGCCAACTTTTTATCAGCTTGGCGTATCTTTCTGCTAAATATACATCTTTCTTTAGTTCCAATTTTCTATGCTAAGTTTCTTTTGAAAATTCTTTAATTTTATTTTTCGTTCACGATAATCAGGCAAAGCACTCTCTACTATTGCCCAAAACCTTGGACTATGATTCATTTCCCTTAAATGAGCCAGTTCGTGAACAATAACATAGTCAATCACATCATCTTCAGCCATCATCAGCCGCCAAGAAAAATTTATACTTTTCTTAGATGAGCAACTTCCCCAACGAGATTTTGCACCATTTATCTTAACAGCAGTCGGCATCAGAGCCATTTTTTTGGCATAGAGCCAAACCTGTTCAGGCATATGATTTTTAGCTAATGAGCTATAGATTTGCATACATATTGCTTTAACCTGCTCAGGGTTCAAGCCTGGTGGTATATAAAAACATTCGCCATCAAATCCACTCTGTTTGCCATCTCTGGCTATGATAGGATACGAACCTCCACGATAAAAAACCATACTACCATATGTAAGGCTAAATGATTTTTGATTGGCAATGCGTTCTGCTGACTGTGCCAGTTTATCTGTAATCCAATCCATTTTGGAAGTGATAAACTGCTCAATTTCATGTATTCCCACTCTAAGTGGGGCACGTACTTCCAAAGTAGCATTGCGGATATGCAGGGCAATTGTTTTGCGTTTAGAGCGTATTAGGGTGTAGGGTATCATTAGTTAAACCTCTTGTCCTGGTGTGTTTTTTATTGATTGGTTTTTAGTCATACTTAGGTCAATTGTACGACTTTTTCTTACAATTGACTAGCCCATTCACGAAAATAGCTTCTTTTAAGGTACGCTTCAAAGACATATTAAATCATGGACTTAGGATCAATGATTTCATCAATGCATTCCTCTGCCAATCATAGCAAGCTACATGCAGTCATTTTCAACTGCTGACAATTTGTCAACAGTTGAAAACCTCATGCAATAAATACTCTTTGATTTTTGTGAAAAAATCTTTTCAAATAAAATAGATAATGATAGTCTGAAAAATTAAGCAGTTATTTAATTGGGACAGCAAATTTTAATTTTTTAATATATTCATCTAAATCATCAAGTGTTTTCATCATTACCAACTCTTTCTTGGTAAGAAAAACAAAAATTAGCATTTTCGCATAGTGCAAAGCATCTTTACAGTCAGATTCTTTCACATCAGAACTACTTCCGTGTGCCAATGCAGATCGTTTATCATAGAGCTTTTTAAATATACCTTCTAATCTTATTTTACTATCAACGTTTGCACTGTTAGATAGTAGAAAGGTCAAATATTCACCAAAACGTGACCTAATTTTATCATCTTTATCCCCAACCAATGCTTCAATAGATGCTACACTCTCCAATAGGGAAACGGGCTTTGGCAAATTATAAAACGCTCTACCGTAAAATTTTATTGCAGAAATCAACCTCTTATCCATTTTAGTTTCGTTAGCCCTATTCCGACATAGCAGAAATACCTTTTCTAAATCAACTATGCCCTTTTCTTTTGCATAGTTGATAATGGCATTAATCTCCAATTCATTTGTAGGGTTAAAAGTAGAACCCATTAATGATTGCCTTATTATTGGATTTTTATCATCACCCAAAATTATAGTATTGTTTTCATTACTTACTTTATAATCTAGAATACCAACATCCTCAAATAGACCAATATCATAAGGGTGACGACTAAAACTAATTAGCCAACGTAAAACGCTTTGTAAACATTCAAATACTTCCGTTGCAATAATCTCCTCTTTCCCATCTTCATTTATTTTCGGGTTATCAATAGATGGAACAATATAAGTTTCTATCAAAGATGAAACCCATGTTTTATGACTAGAAAATCCCTCCATCATTTCACTAACAAAATCATTGCTAAACCCCAAATTCTGAATATATGAACTCAACATCTGTCTATGTTTTTCAGAATCATAAAAAATAAACCCTCCAATTTCTCTAGGCTCATTACTTAATACACAAAGTCCATGTACTTTCTTAAAAATACGCACATTAGCTATCTGTGCATTTTTGTACACATCAAGTAAATTTTTTAAATCATTATCAGAAAAATTAGAGCCGTTCAACTTATGGCTTCTTATTATGCTAATAAGCCTTCTATCAATATTACTTTCTGTTGTAATATTGACAACTTTACATATAGATTGCACCACATCATAGTAAAGAGTAGCATCATCAGAAAGTATATGATATGACTTGCCCTCATCATCAAAAAATCTTCTTACACAATCCTTAACTTCACGATCTGAAACAACACAATTTTTGATTAACAAATTAATATTCTTTTGCATCAACTTCTGGTTCATCATTATATCCTCCCCAATAAATCAGTCTTATCTAAGCTCACTATCCTCCGACACTTCAATATCTTGAAATTTGGCATAATTATTCTTAATCATCTGCACATTACAACCTATATAGTAGATGAATAATGTTAGGCTGCTAATTGACCTATATCTACTCCATAGGCTTGATCTTTGAGTATCTTGATCTTTGAGTATCTTAATCTTGCATTTTATCTAACTTGGTGACAGTTTATCACCAACTAATTTCCTTTTATACACTGCTTCAATTCATACCAATAATTACTTATACCACTAAAGAATTTATAATTAGCCATATTATGACATTTATTCTATCATTTTTCTTGCTATGTGAAAAGATAAATCCACGACTACCTTTTTTACCAAATGATATTGCCATCCTATATTCACATTGACTTGCGATAACACATTTGTTATCATAATGGCATAGGAGGAGTAATATGTATAAAGTCAAATTTTATCGTGATAAAAATGGTAAATCTGACATCGTTGAATATCTGGATGACCTACAACTGCGTGGCTTAACAAGCAAGACAGACCGTATAAATCGTAACAAAATTCTTGCTTATATCGGAGCTTTAGAAAAATATGGTACTCGCATAGGTGAGCCAGTTGTAAAGCACATAGATGGCGACATATGGGAACTACGCCCTCTTGCAAACCGTATACTTTTCTTTTATTGGAAGGACAATAAGTTTGTACTACTTCACCATTTTGTTAAAAAAACACGCAAAACTCCACCTCGTGAAATAGAACATGCTAGGATCAAAATGAAAGATTATCAAGAAAGGCATGGTGATTAACATGAGTAACAAAAAGATTATTGACACATTTTCAGACTATATGAATGATGAAGAACGGGTAAGCCCTGCTGATCGTGAACGCATCAATTTTGAAGTAGCTTTAATCGGTAAAATGATTGAAGCAAGGGAAAAAAAAGGATTGTCACAAAGAGATCTTGCTAAAATATCCGGCGTAAAGCAACCTGCTATATCCCGACTGGAAAGCCTAAAAGCTACGCCACAAATCGATACACTTTTTAAAATACTACACCCACTCGGCTATACTGTGAAGATTGTACCACTCAATAACAAACAAATAAGTGCAAAATAAAAAACAATACACACAGTATTGCTCTATATGATTTATAATAATTAACAGACAACAATACACACTATACAAGCGGAGGCTGGATTATAATGGTGTTTTTGCCAACAACAGCAGAAGAATTAAAAGACATTGGTCAGGTGGATTTTGTTTTAGTAACAGGAGATGCCTATGTAGACCACCCATCATTTGGGGCAAGCATCATAGGACGACTGCTTGAATCCAGAGGTTTTAGTGTAGCGATTCTTGCACAACCGGACTGGAAAAGCACAGCGGATTTTACTCGCTTCGGCAAACCCAAGCTGGCTTTCTTGGTTACGGGTGGCAATATTGATTCTATGGTAAATCATTACTCCGTGTCTTTACACAAACGCAAAACAGATGCCTACTCTCCGGGCGGACAATTGGACAAACGCCCCAACCGTGCTACCATTGTCTATGCAAATAAAATCCGTGAGGTTTATAAAGATGTTCCTATTATAATAGGAGGCGTTGAGGCAAGTTTACGCAGATTCGCCCATTATGATTATTGGGACAATGCAGTAAGGCGTTCTATTCTGTTGGATTCGGCAGCGGATTTGATTGTGTATGGCATGGGGGAAAATCAAATTATAGAAATTGCTGAAGCATTGGAAAGTGGTTTGGAAGTACAACACTTAACATTTATTCCGGGGACAGTATTCAAAACAAAGGATATTTCTTTTTTAGATGACCCTATAATACTTCCTCCCTTTAGAGATATTAAAGACCCTTCCATCCAAGCTAAAAAAGAATATGCAAAAAGCTTTATGATTCAATATGAAAACACGGATTATCTGACAGCAAATATTCTGGTAGAAGAATATCCGAATATATATGTAATACAAAACAAACCTGCCAAGCCTTTGACTACAGCAGAACTGGACAGGGTATACTCTCTGCCCTATACACGAGATTACCACCCAATGTACAACAATGAAGGTGGTATACCCGCTATTGAAGAAGTAAAGTTCAGCATTATCAGCAATAGAGGCTGCTTTGGCAGTTGTAATTTTTGTGCTTTAAGTTTTCACCAAGGCAGGATAGTCCAATCCCGCAGCCATAAATCAATAATTGCAGAAGCCACAAATTTTACCCATGACCCAATGTTTAAAGGCTATATCCATGACGTAGGTGGACCTACTGCCAATTTTAGAGCTCCATCTTGTGATAGATGGGAAAAAGAATCTCCCCTTCCTTGCAAAAGGCAATGTCTATATCCCAAACCCTGCAAAAACCTGAGATTTGATCACGAAGACTATTTGAAATTATTAAAATCTCTACGAGGGATACCAAAAATAAAAAAAGTGTTCATACGTTCAGGTATAAGGTATGATTATCTGCTTAATGACCCCAAAGGAGATGCTTTTTTACAGGAATTGTGTACCCATCACATAAGCGGGCGATTAAAAGTAGCTCCGGAACATGTATCGGAAAAAGTGCTATCAAGTATGGGTAAACCGAGCTTTGATGAATATAAAAAATTTGCAGCCAAATTTGAAAAAACGAACCAAAAATTAAACAAAGACCAATACCTGGTACCCTATCTAATGTCCAGTCATCCAGGATGCAACCTTGATGATGCCATAGAGCTGGCAGAATATCTGCAAAGCATAGGTCATATACCGGAGCAGGTGCAAGATTTTTATCCAACTCCCGGAACCCTATCAACATGTATGTACTATACCGAACTAGACCCTCGTTCCATGAAAAAAATATTCGTGGCAAAAAGCCAAAGAGAAAAAACTATCCAACGAGCATTGATGCAGTATAGACTCCCTGTTAACTATGAAATAGTTAAAAATGCTCTGACTAGGGCAGGACGCAAAGATTTAATAGGCCATGACCCTAAAGCTTTACTTCGACCTTTTAAATTTAAAAAATCTAACTCGACACCTAATCAGAAAAATCAATTTAGCAAAAAAGGAAAACCAAAACCCAATGAAATAAAACCACGTAAAAAACGATAAAAGTCGCTTCTAATAAAAAAGCTGTTGCATACCATCTTTTTATGGTTTTGCAACAGCCTTTTTTAATTTAGCTTGCTTTTTTCGTCTATCTCTAGCTCTTTAACTAAGTTTTTAAGAGCTTTCTTCTCTATTCTCGAAACATACGACCTGGAAATACCTAGCATTTTAGCAATTTCTCTCTGGGTTTTCCTAAATCCATTAAACAACCCAAAACGCATTTCCAGAACATCTTTCTCTCTTCCCTTTAACTTCTTAACCATTTCTATAATTCTATTCTTCTCCTGATCGTTTTCTACTTTAAGTGAAACCACATCATGATCTGTACCTAAAACATCAAGTAATGTTAGTTCATTTCCTTCTTTATCTATGCCAATAGGGTCATACAGCGATATTTCCCCTTTTGTCTTCTTTGTTGCCCGCAGGTGCATAAGTATTTCGTTTTCTATGCACCGAGCCGAGTACGTTGCAAGCTTAGTCCCTTTATCCTGGTCAAAGGTGTTTATTGCTTTAATAAGCCCCAAAGTTCCTATAGATATAAGATCGTCAATATCTTCGCCACTTGTTTCAAACTTCTTAGTTATATGAGCAACTAAACGCAAATTATGCTCAATCAATATATGCCTTGCCTTTTCATCACCATTTTTAAATTTTTTTAAATACAAAGCTTCTTCTGCTTCTGTTAATGGCTGAGGAAAAGTATTATTGCTAATATAGGAAACTAAAAACGATACTCCTTTTATAACAGACGTTACCATTACACCAATTACACCAAGATGCATTAATATCCCACCTCCAACTAATTTAAAGCTTCAACAAAATCACCTTAAATTATATGGAGATTAGCATCTATTGGTGCATGTATATTTTAAAAGTATATTTTTCCATTGCAATATTTTTTTCTCAAATCGTGAAATAGTATGTCAAATATGAAGGTTTTTTCTCTGGAGAGAAAAAACTTTCATATTACGCTGCGATCTAGTTAATTATTTATGAACCTTCTCCATGTTATGTTAGCAAATAGCTAAATTTGCAATCATATTGTATAATTTGGATATGCAGCTGGTGAAAAAGGAGAGATGTATAAATGAATGAAGCTTTATTAGAGTTACCAAAACTTCATAAAGGCAGGTTACTAGCAAGGCCTAATCGTTTTCTTGGGATTGTAGAACTGGAAGATGGTCAAAAAATACAATCATTTGTGGCTGACCCGGGTAGATTGACAGAATTGTTATTTCCCGGTGCTGAGGTTTATGTTGCTCATACAGCAAAGGAAGGTCGTAAAACTCAATACGATATGGCACTTGTAAAAAGCGGCCAACACCTTGTATCTATAGATAGCAGAATTCCTAATAAATTGGTGAAAAAAGCTTTATCTGCAAAGCTTTTAAGTCCATTTAAGGACTATGAGCATATACGTTCCGAGCCAACTGTCAAAGCCGGTAGGCTGGATTTCCTTTTAACCGGTGAGGATTTAACATCCTGTTACCTGGAAGTCAAATCATGCACCCTTGTAATTGACAATATCGCCATGTTTCCTGATGCTCCTACAGTTAGAGGTGCAAGACACTTGGGCGAACTAATAGAGCTAAAAAAAGAAGGCTTTAGGAGTTGTGTGGTTTTTATAATTCAACATCCGGATGCCAAACGCTTCGCTCCCAATGAAAAAACCGATCCCCTTTTTGCCAAGGAATTTTACAGAGCCTTAGAAAACGGTGTTGAAATATATCTGTATAAATGTGACATAACTACAAAAGCCATCAAAATTAGCGAAAGCATACCTATTATTGGTCAAACATCCTAACTAGAACCCAGACGTTACAACAATGGTGATGCCAGTCTGGCAGCTGATTCCATAAACTTCTCCCAAAGGGTTTTATCCTTTAAAGATTCCAGGGTAACTTCCGTACATTGTTCTAAATCATCACAAAAGTCCTCGTCCAAACGCTCCACTGTTGGTGGATGAAAACAAAAAGCATTTACCTCAAAATTATATAAGAAACTACGGTTATCAAAATTTGCCGTGCCTATTGATGCAATAACTTCATCTACTGTCAGCAGTTTTGCATGTATAAAACCTTTATTGTATTTAAATATTCGCACCCCTGCCTCAAGAAGCTCTTCAAAATATGAACAGGTAGCATAATATACAAACTTTTTATCGGGTATACCCGGCACAATTATCTTTACATCAATACCACTCAAAGCTGCTGTCTTAAGAGCCGTTAAGATACTTTCATCCGGGATTAGATAAGGCGTTGTAACATAAATATTATCCTTAGCAGATGTAATAATGGAAAAATATGCCTGTTGTATAGATTCCCACGCATAATCCGGACCACTGGGTACTACCTGTATCAATTCATGACCTACCTTTCCTTGCTTCGGAAAATACTCCTTCCCTTCCGGAATATCCCCTGCTAAAAAACGCCAAGTTCTAAAAAATATATTTTGTAACATATAAACCGCTTCACCTTGGATTTTAAAGTGCGAATCTCTCCAAAATGGAAATTTGGGATTCCTGTTAATATACTCATCTCCAATGTTTAGTCCACCCAAATAACCAATTGTACCATCTACTACTAAAATCTTACGATGGTTTCTGTAATTGAATTCACTACTAAAAAACGGTACCCTGATTGGCAAAAATACTTTTACCTCTACTCCGGCATCCTTAAGGTCTTTTAGGTACTTTTTGCTAAGACCCAAACCCCCGAAACCATCATAAATAAATCTGACCTCAATGCCCTGTTTAGCTTTTTTAATTAAAATATCTTTTATTTTATTGCCAAGATTATCATCTCTAACAATAAAATATTCCAAATGGATATGATGCTCTGCATTCTCCATTGCTTCAATTTTTGAAGCAAACGCATCCTCACCACAGTTAAATACTTCTGATTTGTTATTACTGGTAAATGGTGACTTGGAATTATTCAAAAGTAAGTTAATTAATTTATGCTTAATATAGGTATCCCTATCGTAGCAAAATAAAACCTTTTCTTTAACCCTCTCTTTTTGTGACTCCACCAGTTCTTCACAGCCAATGGGGCCCTCATCCATTTTCATCTTCTTAAAAAACCTGCGCTTACGAAAATTATTTCCAAAAAAGAAATATAAAGCAAACCCTATCACAGGAAGAGCAAGGAGTATTAAAAGCCATGCTAAAGTTTGAGCAGGATTTCTTCTTTCAAAGAAAATAAGTATTCCTGTAAAGAAAATTATGAAGAAAAATATATATGCAATTGCTGCGGGAATAGCTTCAAATAAAGACTGAAAAAAACCGTACATGTATTTTATCTCCTTAATCTTTACAAAATATTACCACAATTATACCACTTAAAATGCCTTTGGCAAATCGAAGGTTTTTATAATCATTTATTCTTTACTTACATAGAGCAAGTAATATAGTAAGGGCACCCCTGCATGGGTGCCCTGATTTATAAATCACTATAAGCTAAGCATGCCAAGATGCTAAGTAACGAACCTGTTCGTCATTTAAATAATCTATATTAATACCTAACGTACTAAGACCTAGGTTAGCTACTCGTTTATCAATGTTTTCCGGCACAGGATAAATATCAGGCTTAAGTTCACCTTTTTTGTCCAGTACATATTGCAGACATAAAGCCTGTATTGCAAAGGTTAAGTCCATGATTTCAGCCGGATGTCCATCACCGGCTGCAAGGTTCACAAGCCTGCCTTCGGCCAACAAATATACGCTTTTATTGTTATTTAAGATATATTGTTCAACATTTGGTCTGACATTTCTTTTCTCTGAGGATATTGCCGATAAATCTTTCTTTGATATTTCAATATCGAAATGTCCTGCATTAGCTAAAATAGCACCGTCTTTCATCTCCAAAAAGTGTTCTTTACGAATTACGTCACAGTTACCGGTTACAGTAATGAAGAAATCTCCAATACTTGCTGCTTCCTGCATTGGCATTACTCTAAAACCGTCCATATGTGCCTCTATCGCCTTTATAGGGTCTATTTCTGTCACAATTACCTTAGCTCCCAAGCCTTTGGCCCGCATTGCAACACCTTTTCCACACCAGCCATATCCAATTACAACTACATCTTTACCGGCTACAACCAAGTTTGTGGTACGGTTAATACCATCCCATACAGATTGACCTGTTCCATATCTATTATCAAATAAATATTTGCAATATGCATCATTAACAGCCATCATAGGAAATTTGAGCTGTTTTTCCTTACTCATTATCTGTAATCGTAAAATTCCTGTAGTAGTTTCTTCACAGCCTCCGATTATCTCTTTGATTTGCTCAGGACGTTCTTTATGTAACTGTGCTACAAGGTCACCACCGTCATCGATTATAAGGTCCGGTCTGAAATCAAAGGCAGCATTTAGATGCATGAAATATTCCTCATCTGTTGCACCGTACCATGCATAAGCTTTAATGCCATCCTCTGCAAGAGCTGCTACTACATCATCCTGGGTTGAAAGCGGGTTACTGGCTACCACAGCTACTTCTGCACCACCGGCTTTGATAACCTGAGCCAAATAGCCTGTTTTAGCTTCTAAATGTAAACAGATTACTACCCTACGCCCTTTAAAATATTGTTTGGTACGAAATTCATCTTCAAGTTGATTTAAAATGGGCATATGCTTCTTTACCCATTGCAGCTTTTTAAGTCCCTGTGGTGCTAATTTTATGTCTCTAATCATAGATTCTTTCATCAAGTTCACCTAACCTTTTCTTATAATAATTTAAAGAAACTGTTTTAATTTTCTTTAGATGGTTTTGCTTTACCTCTTACTTTGTCCATATCATTTGATAGATAGTAATTATACCAAAAAACAGCCCTGATTTCCAGTAAAGGCAGCAGCCTATGGCCACTATCGTGTAATATTACAATACATATATACTCAAGCTGAAACGTAATGGTAAAGTTGACTAAAACATAATTATTAAGATATAATATCTAGGTATATCAGTGCCCGTAGCTCAGCAGGATAGAGTAGTGGAATCCGAGTCCAAAGGTCGCAGGTTCGAATCCTGTCGGGCACGCCATAGTTTTGAAAATAATAAAACGACAAACCTTTACTGGTCTGTCGTTTTTGCTTTTACTTAATTACTCTTTTAATTTAAACAGTGTAACCATATCGTTATTCTTTACAAGACACGCATTAGCCTCATCAGTATCTATATGGAATTCCAAAACAAAGTTTGATTTAACCCTTATTAAAACACTATGGAAAGTTAGCTCCCTGGCACCATCTATATAGACACTTACTCTATCACCATCTTTTACATCAAAAACCTGTGCATCTTCCGGCGACATATGAATATGACGATCAGCAATGATAACTCCTTCTTGTATTTCAATCTCACCCTTGGGACCTACAAGTATACAGCCGGGAGCTCCGCCTACTTGCCCCGATTGCCTGACAGGAGCATCCACCCCTAACTTGAAACTATCAGTTTTAGAAATCTCAACTTGAGTTGCCGGTCTAATAGGGCCAAGAACACGTACCTTTTCCAAGGTTCCCTTTGGTCCCTTTACGGTTATTGTTTCTTCAGCTGCAAACTCTCCGGTTTGCAAGAGATTTTTAATATTTGTTAATTCATAGCCTTCACCAAATAACTTCTCCAAATCTCCCTGACTTAAATGTATATGTCTATTAGAAATACCTATAGGTATCTGCAGTTGCTTCACTTACATCCCCATCCTTTTTAAAAAATATTTCCCACTATAAATACACCTGGAAACATACTATATTTCCGAGTATTTGATGCTATTTATGTAACCATATTGTTTAAGCTTTGAATATATCTAATATCCTTTGGTACAAGAAGCTTAAATATAGTACATAAGGCAATAATTCTGGAACACGTCCTGTCTCCCAACAAGCTCTCCAGCTCACTAAGAGTCAAATTAGATGTTATTATTGTTGGTAATTTATGATTCAGCCGATAATTAAGAAGGGAGTATATTTTATTTACAGTCCACTCTGTATAATTATGAGCACCCAAATCATCTAATATTAATACAGGAGCATTCCATACTACATCTATCAAAGCCTTCTCTGTAATGCCGTTATCATTCTTATCAAAGGTAAATCTTAATGCATCCAAGAAATCTGGAACCACAACCAAAAGAACTTCATGATTGCCCAGAAGCAGCTCTCTTGCTATAGATGACGCTAAAAAGGTTTTTCCACTACCCACAGGACCACAAAAAAACAACCCTTTTTTAAACCGGTTATTGTTTATGTCCTTAACAAAACCTTTTGCTGCCATTAATGCAGTATTAGCTCTCTCTTTATAAGTAGCTCCACCTTCAACAGGCACAGTATTAGGATAATGATCCAATTTAAAACTACTAAATTTCGCATCATTAAAATTAACACCCAAGTTGGCTTTTTTAATCTTTAACTTAAGCATTTTCTGTGACCAACAGCTACAGCGATAGGCTGTACCTTCATGTAAAACTATTCCTTTATCATGGCATTTTTCGCATTGATCCATTTTAGTAAAAGCACCTCTTATGTAGCATATATTCCGGAGAATTTATCATCAGTAAATTTGTCATGTATTTTTTGCTTTGGTTTCTGTCTTTGGTTCATATTCTTGGGACTTCTCTTCTCTTTAAACTGTTTATCATAATCATTTATTTGGTCAATGGTTCTTAGTTGCAGCTTGTCCCATGTCTTAAGTATAGAATCAATATATTTAAAACTTAACGCACCTTGTAAAACTGCTCTTTCCAAAGCCTCTAAAATAATACTGCCGGAAAACCCATCGCTAAAACACCATTGAACAATTTTGCTGCTTTCAATAGGAGAGAGATATCTCCCAAACTCTTTTTCAAAAGAGCTGTATACTTCTTTTAAGCTTTCAGAAGATAAAGCATTTTTAGCAGGAGTAACTTCCTTGCCACTTTGCCACATATTCAGCAATTTATCCCATAGCTGATCAAGGACATAAGAGCTTCTGCCATGGTGCTTTTCTGTCGATGAGTGAACTACGGAAATTAAACCTTTTTCAATCAAACGGGCTAAAGTTGCCCTTATTTGATCACTACCCAAAGTCATACTCTTTTGAAGCTCATCAATGGTAGGATATGTCTGACCGACACATTCTTTAAACCTCAGTAGTTGTAATACTATTACCAACTCTACTTCATCCATGCCTACATCTGTATAATGTTTTAAAAGTAATTGGGATATAACTACCGGTTTTTCGTTTAGTAAATCCCTTAAAGAAAGAGTGAAATTTTCATTCATGTTATTTTGCACCTCAACAAGATAGCTCTTAAATCATTATAGCAGGCTTTGTCCAAAATGAAAAATTAATATTACCTTAAATCTGGACCTTATACTAAGTTTTAGTTTAATAAGCAAAGGTATTTGATGTTTCTTGTCTTTCTGCTTAGATTCTTTTCTGAACGAATCTCTCAATTCTTTTCATAGCTTCAACTAGATTCGCTACAGAAGATGCATACGAACATCGTATATGTCCTTCTCCCCCAAGGCCAAATGCTGTGCCAGGGACAACAGCTACTTGCTCTTCATTCAATAACTCTTCTGCAAATACTTCAGAATTCAAGCCTGTTTTACTGATATTGGGGAAAATATAAAAGGCTCCTTCTGGCTCAAATACATCCAAACCCATATCTATAAATGATTTATAAACTAAGCGTCTTCTTTTATCGTATTCATGATACATTTGCTCAATATGTTCGCTGCCATTTTTCAAGGATTCAAGTGCTGCTTTTTGACCCATAATTGGAGCACACAGCATAGTATACTGATGTATTTTTACCATGGCTGCTATTAAAGGTTCAGGTCCAAAAGCGTAACCAATCCTCCATCCTGTCATAGCCTGGGCTTTGGAGAAACCATTTAAGACAATGGTTCTTTCTTTCATCCCTGGAAGATTTGCAATAGAAACATGCTCTTTACCATAAGTAAGCTTGCTGTAAATTTCATCACTTATCACAAGTAAATCATTTTCAATGATTATATCTGCTATAGCTTCTAAATCTTGCTTATCCATGATCCCACCGGTCGGGTTGTTAGGATAGCAGAATATAATCGCTTTTGTTTTAGGCGTAATTGCTGCCTTTAGTTGATGGGGCTGCAGTTTAAAAGCATATTCTTCTTCAGTTTTGATAGGCACAGGTATCCCATCAGCCAAAGTTATACACGGCTTGTAAGAAACATATGAAGGTTCACATACTAATATTTCATCGCCAGGATTAGTTATAGCCCTGATAGACAAATCTACCCCTTCACTGGCACCAACTGTTATTAAAATTTGGCTTTCAGCACAATAATCCAAAGCATATTCTTTGTTGATAGATTTTTTCAGCTCATCTCGCAGCTCAGGCAAGCCTTTATTGGAAGTATACATAGTATACCCTTGTGAAAGAGAGTAGTTACATGCTTCTCTGACATGCCAGGGCGTTACAAAATCCGGTTCACCTACTCCCAAAGATATTACTCCAGGAGTTCCGGCAACCAAATCAAAAAATCTTCTAATTCCGGATGGTGGTATTTCTTTTATTTTTTGAGATAAAAATCTGCTGCTATCGCTCATGGAGTAATCACCTGCCGTCTGTCTTGTTCATCATTATCTAAAATTACATCTGCAAATTTATATTTTTTTAATACAAAATGGGTTGTAGTGCTTTGAACCCCTTCTATTATGGCAAGTTTTTTATGAACAAACTCTGCAACTTCCTGCAAGCTTTTGCCCACAATCTGCACTGAAAAATCATAAGTACCGGACATTAAAAATACTGATTCAACCTCAGGGTATTTATATATCTTAGCAGCTAGTTCATCATATCCTACATCTCTTTGAGGTATAACTTTTACATCAATAAGAGCAGAAACAACATCGGTTCTGCCGGCTTTAGCCCAATTAATCAAAGCTCCATACTGCAGGATTATACCTTCTTGTTCCATAGCAAGTATTTCGTTTTTAACATCATTTTCATCAAGACTCAGCATAGCAGCTATTTGTTTGTAGCCCAAACGAGTATCTTTCTTTAAAATATCCAATATTGCACAACGCACTTTACATCAGCTCCCTTCAGAATATAAAAGGACTATCTATCGTCAAGGGACGAGAGATAGCCCGCGGTACCACCCTAATAGGTAACTTATTTTACCCACTTTTTTTCTTTAACGCGAAAAAACGTTAAGAACCTACTAAAATTCAGTTCTAATGCTCACAAGGCGGCATTCAGCAGTACCTTTTGTCAGTTTGCACCATTTCCCTGACTCTCTGTAAAAAGACTATCTGCTTACTTCTTCCTGTTCATTGCATGTTTTTTATTAATTTTAGACCATTATAACAGAGATTTTAAAAATTCTCTAGTGTTTTTTATGCTGTAATCAACTTTTTTAATTTAGCAGATGAACAGTCTAGCGGAACTTTTACTATTTTAAGTCCCTCTTTTTCTGCAACTAAGTCTTTAAAACCTTTTATTGTTCTTAAACTATCTCTATCATCTTGGAGTTCAAGAGCCATTTTCATTTCCGGTATATAGTATTGCAGCTTTATACCCCTATAGTGTACATTTTTTTCAACACTTATACTGGGAAAAATAGTTTTGATTTGCATAATGAATTTGTCTGTTTCTTCTTTTTTATTTATTGAAGTATCATTTGCATGAATTTCCGAAGAATCTGGTGTTTTTTCTTCCAATGTATCTTTCTCTTCAATATGCTTCTCATTTAATCCCGAGCGATATTTATCTACGCCTTTTTGAATTAACTCTGACACCATTTCTTCGAAGTCTTCAAAGCTGTCTAATACATGCTCATCCGGAAATTTTTGCGATATTAGTTGATTAAGCATGGATTCTAAATGTTCTTCATCTTGAATTAAGGCGTGTATCAATTCAGAAAGCTCTAAAATCAAGTTTTGAGCATCTTCCAGTACAGATATTTTTTCATCTGCATCCTTAAGGCTTGCCTTAATTATATTTTGAACAAACTCTTCAGCTAAGCGTATTATTTTCAGTTCCAACTCTTTATTTCTTCTTATATCCAAATTTATCACCCTTTTGGAAAAATATATTTATAAAACAAATATTCCAGAAGGGACAAGAATATGACTTTTCTATATTCTAATATTAAAATTCATCGTCTTCATCTTCAATTTCATCAATATGTAAGCGATGTTTACCGCAATGCAGGCAGCGGAACAGATATCCGGCAAACTCTCCATCTTCGTCTACAAGATATTCTTTTATATACTCTACATCAACCTCGTAGAGCTTTGCATATGCTATCAAATCTTCTGCAAGTTCTGCTTCAATACCCAGCTCTTCGATTTCTTCCCAATCATCAATATAGTCAATAAAAGCACAAAAATCATTACAATGAGCTAACCAACGCTCCGGCTGATATCCAAGATATCCCGGTGTACGATAGCATAATTCTTCCAACTTGGCTTTATCATCTACTTTTTCACAAAGAGATGGGTCTTGAAATTTCCCTTTGAATTTTTTGCTGGCTTCCCCAGTTTTTATACACATGGGACATAGAAACAATGTTTTGTCATCCATAGTTGAACCCAGAGGCTCGAAAGGCTCGGTATAGTAAACCACGGTTGCTTTATCACAGCAGTCACAAATTACAGCTTCGTCCTCATCATGGTCAAATGCCATTGTTTCTATAGGATCAGGATGATACTTAAAAAATGGGAGTCTTAACGGTTCTTTCGGTTCCTGTTCCTCATTTTGAAAAAGTTTACTTATCCAACCTATCATTGTCATTCCTCCTTATAATATCAACAATTTTAGCTTATGAGTAAGCTACTGCTTACTTTGAAGGCATAATTAACTTTAGTCCAGAAACTAAACAAAGCACAAAGAGCACTAGCAATGCAAGAAGTGCTATAACACTTCCATATTCTCCATATATATAACTTATTGGAATATTGTGCTCAGAAACAGCCCTTGCTACATTCCCAATTGATATTGTGGATAATATTAATGCAACAAAACTGAGTATAAGTACCGCAATATCAATAATACTCCTCTTTAACTGTATACCTCTGCATATAGCAAAAATCACATAAATAATAAACATTAGAGCAGTTATCAAAAAGCTCATACCCTAACACCTGCCTCATTTAAAATAATTTTACCATAACATATGTTTTAACAGAAAATCATGTATTAAATTTTTTTAAGCTTCTTGTTTCTCAGGCTTCTTTATTCCAAGACGTTCCGCCGAATGGTCTTTTCCTAAATAAAAGTTTATCCATGATGATGTTTGGTATAAATCCCAGTTACATGGTGGAATATGATAAGAATCTAATTGCTTTTCTTCATCATAATTTTTTAACCTTGAGTAAGCCCTTACATAAATACATTTTCTCTCATTAGGATGAACTTCACACCATCCGTAGTAACTACCGCCACAAGCTCCATTACGTTGGTTTTTGGGACACTGTGACATAGGGCATACATATGCCAAATCAAATAATGCACAATCACCGCAATCTTTACAATCATACATTGCAACCTTTGCCATATGTTCAAATCCATGATAACACTTCTCTACTGATGAACCTTCTACAGATTTTGAAATTCTACGCATTGGTCCAAAGAAAAGTTTTCCCGGCTCAAACATTAAATTGTGAACAACTCTAGACAACCTATAAACTCCACCTACCGGAGTATCAAGAGGACGCCCTTTGATGTTTGCCAGATTTTCAGTGTTTAAACCCGTTTCGGGATCCTTTTCATATAAATAAAAACCATCAGGCATTGGGAAATCAAATTCATGGATGTAGTCCATCCAATTGGCACTTAATTCCTCTCCTTTTTCCAAAACATACTCTACCTGCTCAAATTTAAGTCCATGGCCGCCAATATGGATGCCATCAAAACCCATACCTTTCATAAATGCATACATCTTAGCAGCACGCAACAGTCTTGCCTCTAACCCTTTATCCGATGCATTTTTTTCTTCATTTAGCTGGGCTAGTAGTTTATCAGTCACAACACATCCGGGTAGCTTATTTTCATTCATTATTTTGCCGGCACCATAAGGAAGAATGTATAAATTGCCAACTACAGGCACATTTAAGTTGTTTAATCTCATAAATTGAATAACTTCATGAAACTTTCTCGCATCATAGCCAAGATTAGTAACAACAAATTGAGCACCAGCAGCTATTTTCTTTTTTAACTTGAAATATTGAGCCCGAAGCTCAGATTCATTGGCTTTAAAAGGTGAAACAGCAACTCCGGAAAAAAAGTCACTTTTTGCATGGGTTGTAACGCCTTTAAAGCCTTGAATTTCAAGACCTTGATTCATATCCCTGGTTAGCTCGCAAACGTGTATTGGATCCAAGTCAAAAACCGGCTTTGGCCTTCCTTGATAACCTGAAACCGGATAGTCACCGGTCATAACTAAGAGATTCCGAACCCCCGCTCTATCCATAGCATAAAGCTGGCTTTCTAGTTGATTTCGATTCTTATCTTTACATGTAAAATGTACAAGCGGCTCAATACCTAACTTCAGCATTTCCATTCCAAGGGTATCTGCTAAAATTGCCGGATTACCCCCGGGGTTATCCGTAATAGTGATTGCATGAATCTTCCCACTTTTCGCAGCTATTTCAGCTGCTTCCATAGCAGCCTCCTGAGATTTTTCTCTAGCCCCTCTTCCAGGCACCACTTCCCATGTTATTGACATGGTATTTTTATCTAATAGTGAATCCTTAAAACGATTTTCCATTATTACGCCCCTAATCTTTGTGTAAAAGTATAGTTGTAATTTTTCGAATATCCAAAAATATTACCACAGTATTTTTATTTTAACTGAAAACCTAATTGTAAACAACTATCTTTCCAAGAAGAAGTGCTATAACCTCTAATATTTTGTTATGCAAATAACCAAAAAAAACCTTGGATATTTCTTAGGGAAGTGAATATTATTCTTGTAGAAATTTATTGTTTTTATCATTCTCTGAAAGGAAAATAGCATATGAGAGTTAGATTGCTAATAATTAAAAAGAAGTCTGTTCTGCTAACTGTATTATTACTTATGGTCTTAGCAGTCGTTTATCTGTACCCTAGTAAGGCATCACCTATCCAGATAGATAAAGCTATGTATAACGAAACTTTTATGCAACTAGATGAAACAGTTTATAATGTCTGCATCGTCACCGCCGGAACTGAAAGCCAGAAAATTATTGCCTTAACCTTTGATGATGGTCCACATCCAAAATTTACACCTCAAATACTAGATTTACTTAATAAATATGAAGCTAAGGCAACTTTTTTTGTTTTAGGAAAACATGTACAGTTATATCCTGAAATCCTGTCAAAGCTGATTACTGAAGGCCATGACGTTGGCAATCATACATTTACACATATTGATGTCAGACGATCCTCATATACAAAAATAAAGGAAGAATTTGAAAATACTCAAAGCATTATATTTCAAACAGCCGGCAAAAAACCTTCATTATTTCGTCCTCCCTTTGGCTTTTTAAGTGAATATACTTTACAAGTTATTGAAGAAACTGAAAGTAAGATAGTCCTTTGGTCAGCAAACCAAGACCCTAAAGATTGGAAAGGTCTTTATTATAAGGAGATTGCTAATCATATACTTCGCAATATTGGTAATGGGAACATTATATTGTTACATGATTATGTGTCGACAAGGGAAAGTCAAACGGTTAAGGCTTTAAGCATAATATTGCCCGAACTCGTAGAACAAGGATATAGGTTTGTAACAATTTCGGAGTTATTAGAAATCTCCGGTTGTAGTTGTAGTGAAGCGGTGGATAAATAAATCAGATGGGAGTAATTTGAGAGAGTTAGCCAGGTAATAAAAAATATACCGAGCCAATTACCCGGTATATTAAATAAGTATGTCATATCAACTAGCCTTTGCTACCTGACTAATAAGTATTTGAACTATTCATACGAGAAGGAGGAGTCATTTCCTCCATATCTTTTTGCGGCCTCTTTATAACATAGGTTCCTGCCATAATATCATGCAGAGCTTGCTTACGTTTTGTAAAAGCAGCCATAATATAGCCTATAAAAAGAATAAAGGCTGATATATAACTAGCAAAATGCCTGCCGGTGGCATTGGCAAAAGAAATACGCTTACCATTGGTATCTGTTACGATAATCCCCATAGCCATTTTCCCAAAAGTAGCTTGTTTGCTGGATGATTCCATCAATGCCTTATACAACCAGTATATGACTGCTGAAAGAATAAGTGTTAATAAGCTTATAAGTATATAAAGCATTAAGTCCATTTGAAATTGATATTCTATTAGTAGTATATCTGCTAATATCAGCGGGAGTGAGATAATCGTCAAGATTATGGTATCGATGAAATATGCCGCGAAACGTCGCCAAAAGCCTGCATATTCTGTTGTATTTTTTTTAGTACCTTGATTTAGCAGCTCAAAACCACACCCCAGACAAATTTTCTGGTTTGGCTTAGAACTTGCTCCACATTCCTGGCAATAATTGCTTTCCGCCAGTGGCTCAAAACCACAGTTTGTACATACGAATGCATCTTTATTTACTTCTTTTCCGCAATTTCTGCATAACATTTTAGTCTTATCCTCCTGCGTAAAATATTTAAAGTGTTAATATGGGTAAGGTGAACGGTCTTCTTTTCTCTTCTGCTTCCTTATAACATAGGTTTCCGCCATGATATCATGCAGAGCTTGCTTGCGCTTTGTAAAAGCTGCCATAACATAGCCTACTAAAAAAATAGAGGCTGATATGTAACGTCCAAAATGTTTACCACTGGCTCTGGCAAAGGAAATGGGCTTGCCATCGAAATCCACCACTATAATTCCCATGGCCATTTTCCCCAAGGTACCTTGATTACTAGAGGATTCCATCAAAGCATAATACAACCAAAATATGGGTGTTATAATAACGTAGAGTAATAGATCTATAAAATAATAGACATCTTCCTCATAAAACCCTGCTAACATTAATTCTTCAACTATAACACCTATTAGTGCTATTGGAAGTATCATAATTATTAATACTATGCTATCAATTGAAAATGCACCCAAACGTCGGGAAAAACCTGCATATTCTACGGTATTTTTATTGAAATTCAACAACTCAAAACCGCAGCTTATGCAAATTTTTTGATTCAGTTTTGTACTTGCTCCACATTCTTGACAGTAATTGCTCTCTGCCAGTGGATCAAATCCACAATTTATACATCTGGGTGAATCCATATATACTTCTTTACAGCAATTTCGACATAACACTATAGCTTCTTCCTCCTTAAATGTTCGAGCTGTTCATATGAGAAATCGGAGTAGTTTTTTAAGATATTACCTCAACTCAATTTTTATTCGACAGATTAAACCTTCTCACCTGTAAAAATAACAAATAACTTCAATAATTGTCTATATCATGAAAAAGGAACTGTCCGGTAAACAGCCCTTTTTCTTTATATATGTTGTTATTACATTCACCATTCATTATTGGAATAAGTATATTCTATAATTCTCACTACATCTACGATATCATTGCGTGGAGCTTCTGCTGTGATAAAGCGTAACTTGCCATCACTTCCTGTAAACGCCCAAGCTACCAACCAGGAGCCACTAATCGGATAATAGCCATAAACTTGGTATACATCCATGCCATCTAAAGTAACTATTGCAGATGATATATTTTCTGCACCATCATCGTGCATTCCCAGGGCTACAGCTGACAGAAATGTTGTTGGCTCAAAACTATCATCAAAAAGGAATAAGTTAATAATGGAGCTTCCGGTAGGATCAGAAAATGCCACATCCACATTAGGTGAATTAATATTTTGGAAGTTAACCCAATAGCTCGGAATACTAATAAATCCATATCCTTCCTGACCTACTCTTCTTGTGTCATTAGAGATTTCTGTGTAATAATCTTCATCTTCTTGTGAATTTGGAGTTCCTGTATCTCCACCACCAACACAAGCTGCAAGAGCTAGTGCCAATACTAAAGTTAGCATTAATATTAAACCTTTTTTTCTAAACTTATTCATAAATTTAATTATCCCCCTTGTTTTCTAAGCACAGTTACTAAAAGTTTGGGTAATTTTTCATTTCCTCTACCCACCAGTATTTATTATAGATGTTCAACATGAATAAGTCTATCATGAATTTGTCACATTGTGTCTAGATGACAACGAAAAAAGAACTGCTCGGCTATTTTCTCTCCTTGTCACTTTAGCATGATAAAAGGCTGATGTGGAGTATTAAGATAATACTCTACATCAGCCCTATTTCTTACAGTTTACTTAATATCCTATGGTCTGGAATTAGGTTTCTCTAATACTGTCCAGTCCCTAGGTTCTCTTAACTCAATCCATCTTTCGTGTACTCCATCTGCTTTCATTTCAAAGTCATGAGAGTTCGTTGCTTCTTGGATATACAGATAGAACCATGCATTTTGGTTCGCATTATCCGGCCATGTTACCATGCTCGGCAATAGATCTTCCGCACTTTCCGGCAAACGATTTAGCATACGATTGACTATTGCTGCTGCTTCTGCTCTGGTGATATTTTGATTCGGTCTAAAGTCACCGCCTGCAAAACCTCTTATCCAATCATACTGTCCTACTACATTGATATATTCTCTTGCCCAGTGTCCGCTTATGTCATTGAAGCGATCTGCTCCATCATAATCTGTATCATCCAAAAAACGTGCTATTATTGCTACAAATTCTGCTCTGGTTATTGCTTGGTTTCCTCTGAATGTCCCATCTGGGAATCCTTCTAGGATATTTGCATTGGTTAGTGTTGATACTGCATTGTTAAACCAATTTGTTGTTACTACGTCACTAAATGGATTACTTTGTCTCCATATTTGTGTACGATAGCTGTCATCAAATAGACGGAAAAATATTGTTGCTACTTCTGCTCTTGTGATTGTATTGTTTGGCCTGATTGTTCCATCTGGAAAACCTACCAAATAAGATATATGATCATCTGTAAATACATCTAGTTCAGGAAGATCCGGTCTTGTGGTTTCATTGTCACCGCCCCCCGGACGACCTCCACTGCCACTTGCACGTATTGTCACATAAGTTGTGCCACGATCAATCTCTTCAGCATTTGCATCTTCTAAGATTACCGTATTGCCTATTGTTTGACCTGCTGTATTCACTGCTACTGTCACATCAAATTTAATAACAATATAACTCCCTGCCGGCAGCTCTTTTTCTTTAAGTGTAACTCGAAGTTCACCATTTTCATGACCGTATACAAAAGCCGCCACTGATTGCTGGACACTATCGCTATTGTATACAGCTGCCCGAACAGTATCGGGTACAAAGGTCAAACGTGTATCCAGCGGATCTATTACTACAAAGTCATATACGTTTAATGTACCCGTTTCATTCAAGTTTCTTATTGCAATGGTATAAACTATAGTATCTCCTACCCTTGCCGTTGTTCTATCTGCTGTTTTTTCAATACTCATATCTAAGATGTTCCAAATTGCGATAAATTCTGCATTTTTATAGAAAGCCATCTCTAAAATATCATCACTTGAATACTCGTTGCCATACCGCTCCCAGTGACTGAACTGGCGATACGGATTCGCAATGGGTGTTGGTACAGCTGAAACTAACGTTCCTTGCTGAATCGTAACTGTTTGCATTGGTACATTCCCTGCGAAGCTCCCGCCATCTCCCGCCTTAAAGTAAATTGTGACATAACCCGGATCGTCTACTACAAAAGTTACTGTAAAAGTTTGTGGTACTCCAATACTTGCAGTGGAAACTGTCACCACAGCAGTATGGGTACCCGGCGGAAGACCCGGAGCAGGTACTACAGTGAAGGTAAAGTAGCTACCCGATTCTAAACTTGAGTGTGTCGTCATGTTGAGCATAAAGCTATCTGCATTGCTGCCAGATAATGCAATTGTCAAATCACCCGTCGGCATACTACCTATGTTAATAACCCTCACTTTATGGGGTATTGCATCATAGAACCCATGGTCGTATGGCGGGTCGAGTACAATGGCAAATTGCCTCTGCCAGACCCAGGTACCATACATTGTGCTGCCATCAAAGGTATTCATTAATACCAAATTACTCATATATTCCCCTGTTCTCTGATTTACCCATAAACCTGTGTATGGGGACAAGGAAGAAGCTTCCGTCAATGCAACGGTAATACCTCCTATGAATTCAAAATCTTCTCCCAATGTAAGCTGACGCAGATCAGTTGCACCAAGAAACATGTTACTCATACTTGTCACACTGCCGGTGTCCCAACCGGACAAGTCCAGGCTCATCAAACTGCTTGTACCTTGAAACATCCTGGACATAGTTGTTACATTACGGATGTCCCAGCCGCTTCCGAACTCAATATTCTCCAAGCTGCTTGCATCCCAAAACATCCATGCCATATCTGTTACTGCAGTAGTATCCCAAGAGGACAGATCAAGACTCGTCAGGCTACTTGCATCACGAAACATCCTATGCATATTTGTCACACTGCCGGTATCCCAAGAAGATACATTAAGGCTCGCTAAGCTGCTTGTATCACGGAACATCCCATCCATGTTTTCTACATTGCTGACATTCCAGTCGGACAGATCAAGAATCTCTAGACTACTTGCACCGCTGAACATGAAGTCCATACGACTAACTTCACCGGTATCCAAAGCAGACAAGCCATAAATACTAATCAGACTACTTGTTTCAAAGAACATTGCATTCATAGCCGTCACACTGCCGGTATCCCATCCAGTCAGATTAAGGATCTCCAGACTACTTGCCTCCCGAAACATGTTACTCATATTTGCCACACTGCCGGTATCCCATTCGGACAGATCAAGGCTAGTCAAACTGCTTGCACCCCAAAACATCGCACTCATATTTGTCACAGCACCAGTATCCCACTCAGATACATCAACTATGCTCGTCAACTGAGGCGTATCCCGAAACATATTGCTCATATTTGTCACAGTACCGACGTCGATATGCTCTAAACCCTCTATTAATGTTACATATGGTAAGTCACGGAATAAACTAGATAAAGATGTTCCGGCAATGTTTGGTCCGTCATTACCGGCACCATCATTGCCGGTAAAAATAATTTTGTAGACATCGTCCCTGTGCGTGTTCCATGGACTAACTATCGCATTCCAATTAATCGACCCGCTATACACCAGCAAGGTACCATCATCGTATAAAGTCCATGATGCACCGCCTACACCGGGAAATGTGCCATCTGCAATTGGGCTTGCAAAAGCAGCATGTGCAGGCATAAACACAATGAAAAGCATAAGAATTGCGACACAAAAAGCTGCAACACATACATTGCTTTTTGAAAATATTTTTTTTGTATATTTTCTAAGCATAATTTTCTCTCACTCCGTTCAGATAATTAAAAAAACATAATACATTATTGCACAAAATAATCAAAATTGCTATATCTAAATCATATCTGCCGGAATAACCTAAGTCTTCCTAAAACTAAAGTGACAATAAAAAAGAACTGCTCAAATGCAGCTCAGTTCTCATTATCAAAATTATATTTTAATTTGGCTGGGGAGGCAGGATTTGAACCTACGAATGGCGATTCCAAAGACCGCTGCCTTACCGCTTGGCTACACCCCAGTATACTAGGTTAATAAACTTTTATTACCCTAGTATTTTTCATCTAAGTACTGCTTTTTATGCACTTAGATAGGCAAAATAAAAAACAGCAGTGTTTATAAAATCCTCTTAGCTTTTTTACTCTGATTCTCTCTTATTTCATTCACAGAATCGCCCCATCGTCAATTCTATATTTCACTTATAGGGTAACATTATTCGTTACAATCTCTCCAGAGGGAGTTATCTTATATCCTTTATATTTATCAATCAAACCGTTCAAACTGCTTTCGTAAAGTTCATTGCTTAGAATAGCAGAATCTCTCAGTTCGGTAAGTTTCCTGTAATTTTCAAAAAAATCAAGCACATAATTCGGATGTTCTTCTTTTTCAAGCCTCACACGCAATATAAGCTCTCCAGGAACCATGAGTTCACCATACACCCCGTAAGTACTCCGACCTACATGTTCAATGTAGATATGTCCCTTTTGTAAAAAATAAGTCCAATCTTTCAAGTAAGAGGCAAGCGAGACTTCATCTGCATTCTCTTTTCTCAAATTCGCTTCTAAATCGGAAAGACCGCAAAGCCAATTGAGCGAAACATTAAGTGCTTTCGCAATCTCTATTGCATTAACAATACTTGGGTTCTTCCCTTTTTGTTTTCCTGATTTTGTATGATTCAAATAGGATGATAAGGTTGCTGGCTGGATACCTGCTAATTTGGCAAGAGTTTTTTGCTTCAAGTTGCATCTTTTCATCAATTTGGATAATCTGTCTGCGAAAATGTCTAAATTACTCATTTGAACTCTCCTAAAACATAATTTTTTGACTGCAATATCGTTAAAATACAAAATTAGTTGATTTAAAACTCTACAATGTTATGGTTGTTTTTTCTGCTAAATCTAACTACAATAAACTGTACCACACTTAATCTGCTGAGACAAGCAAAGTTTTCAAAAAAATAACGGCTCACACAAAATGTGAACCGATACATTTTAAAAATTTCTGTTTGCTCTAGATTTAGCTATTGTGACAAAACAACAACAAAAATTAAAGCAAAGGAGGTCATTCATGATACTAATCATAAACAACAAAGGCTATGAGCTACATTTAGGAGTGGAATTTATCTTCCACTTATTATGATAGAGGATATTCGTTCTTCCCATCCAGCAGTTAAACCCTGTCTAAATGTCACATCATAGAATATTTCGCCTGAAGGACGTTTAATCGGGGTATGAGCAAAGGAAAAAGAAAATATCAACGTACCTGGTATGAGTGATGAAAAATGAACATAGTTCATGTCAAAGAGATCTTCAATCTCGCCAATATAAGAACCGGGGGCTAGATCTCCTCGTATAGACCATGAAGATGGCGAGCTCCATAAAGTTGATGGCGAACTCAATAAAATTATAGATGCCAAATCATATTCATCAAAGTGAACGAGTATACCATCACCTAGTAGATCTCCTGTGCGATTATCTACAGAAGAAAGAGAAACAACATGCTCAGCTTCTTGCCGTGTCATCCCAAGCCAAATGTACTCACCATCGTCGTTGAAAACATAGTTGAATCCATCTAGTACAGGCTCCCTATCTGGAGAAGCACAAGCTACAAGTAATAAAAGTATAAGCATTATCATAAATAAAATACCGAATTTTTTCATACAAAAACCCCCTGGAGGTGATATTTTTTATCATGTATCAATTGTAGTATAGTACAGTTTGTATGAACCGATATATTTTAAAAGTTTCTGCTTTCCTAACTCTAGCTAGTGTGATAAAACAACAAAAATTAAAGCAAAGAAGGTCATTCATGACACTAACTCTAAGCAAACAAAACATGGGAGAAAGTATGCTTTTGACGGGGGAATTAGAATGCTTATCTTCTATCTATGAAGATAGTGGCTATTCGCCCTTCCCAATTCTCTCCTGCAACACTTGAAACTTGTGAAAATTGTACCCTATAGAATCTTTCATCTGAAGTATGTTCAACTGGGATATGGTCAAAGGAAAAATAAAACTCCAACCAAGGCAGTAGCATGCGTGTTGGAAAGTAAACGTAGTTCATGTTAAAGACATCTTCAATCTCGACAATATAAGAGCCAGGAGAGAGATCTCCCCGAATAGACCATGAAGATGGCGGAGCCAAAAAAATCGAATATACTAAACCAGATTCGTCAAATTGAACGGATACACCTTGTCCTACTAAATATTCTGGTTTCTCTCCAGGAGAAAGAGAAACAATACGCTCGACTTCTTGCCTAGTCATCCCAAGCCAAACGTATTCACCAGCTTCGTTGAAAACATAATGGAATCCATTTAAATCCAAGATAGATTGTACAGGAGCTTCATCCGGAGAAATACAAGCTACAAGTGATAAAAGCATAAGCACTGTCATAAATAAAATACCATATTTTTTCATACAAAAACCCCCTGGAGGTGATATTTTTTACCATGGATCAATTGTAGTATAGAGCAGTTTATGTGAACTGCTACGTTTCAAAAGTTTTTGCTTGCTCTGGCTTTAGCTAGTATAACAAAACAACAAGAATTAAAGCAAAGGAGGTCATTCATGACACTAACCATAAGTAACAAAGACTATGAACTGCATTTAGGGATGGACTTTATCTTCCACTTATTATGATAGAGGATATTCGTTCTTCACATCCAGCAGCTAAACACAGATTAAATGTCACATCATAGAATATTTCACCTGAAGGACGTTTAACTGGGGTATGATCAAAGGAAAGAGAAAATATCAAACTACCTGGTACGAGTGATGAAAAATGAACGTAGTTCATGTCAAAGAGATCTTCAATATCGACAATATAAGAACCTGGAGCTAAGTCTCCTCGGATAGACCATGAAGATGGTGTGCTCCATAAAATTGATGGTGAGCTCAATAAAATTATAGATGCCAAATCATATTCATCAAAGTGAACGAGTATCCCATCACCTAGTAGGTCTCCTGTGCGATTATCTACAGAAGAAAGAGAAACAATATTCTCAGCTTCTTGCCGTGTCATCCCAAGCCAAATGTACTCACCATCGTCGTTGAAAACATAGTTGAATCCATCTAGTACAGGCTCCCTATCCGGAGAAACACAAGCTACAAGTAATAAAAGCATAAGCACTATCATAAACAAAACAACATATTTTTTCATACAAAAACCCCCTGGAGGTGATGTTTTCTACCATGAATCAATTGTAGTATAGAGCAATTTATGTGTCAATGTAAGAAAAAATAAATTTATTGGAGGAATAAGTATATGTATACGACATTAATAGCATTTCTTAGTTTGCTAGGTTCAGCAATATTTACCAGAGTTGTCAATGAGGCAATTGATGCAATCGGTCGCTTAGAACGCCGGATTGCCACTGCATCGGAAGAAATTAAAGGTCTTACACAGAGGTTCAATGAGATAAATCAAACCTTTGAAGATTCACAGAATGAACTTATAGATCTCAGCATTAGGACACATCGTTACATTAGCAAATTAGAGGAGTTAGAAGCACAAGGTCTACAATCAGCGGATGCACAAAGAGAACATGCCAAAATCCTAGAAAATTTAGAAGGACTATTTCCGGACGTAACTAAAGGCATAGATGGGTGTACAGATGCTTTGCATAGAAATATTGATGCGTTGATAGAAAGTCAACGAGCTACTAACTTAGAGAATAAGAGAAGTGCATTATTTGGCGAAAGTATCAGAGCCCATGAAAAACTTACTGAAGCAATTAATGAAGTAGCGTATGCACAAAATGGTTTAATGAAAGCGGATCAAGCGATTTATAATGCTGAATTGGATGGCCGTGGGGTATCCCTAAATAAGAGGTGGGCATACAGGGATTGGACGGCCGCTCTTGAACAAGCCACAGCAAACCAAGATGCGGCTCGAGAGGCCGTTAATAAATTCTATAATGCTGTTGGCGACGTAGAAACTAGGATTAACGATATTACCGGTGCATGGGATTCTGATTTCATCACAGCTCCCTCTGATGCATGTACTGAAGCAGCTAACCTTTTATTGGCAAACCAAGACTTGCCACAAGCCGGAGTTGAAAAAATAGAAGAAACCCAAGCTGCCATGCTAGAAGCTGCTCAATCCAGTGAAATAAGAGAAATTGGTACAATCATGGGGGAAAGCGTTGTTGACGGCTTTACAAGTGTTGACTTCTCCATGCTTCCCGATACGATTGCATCCACGCTGCAAGATGGAAAATCCGATATTTTGGATGCTTCTAATAAAATTGTAGACAAAGTTGAAGAGACATTTGAGAACCTGGAGGAACGTCTAAATATAACAGGCGTTAATGCCATACAAGGCTTCGTTGAAGGCATGAGTTCTCAGAGTAACTATGTAGAAACAACTTCTGCTGATTTAGCACAAATTGTGCCTGATACAGTGAATTCTATCCTTCGTAGCAATTCCCCATCCCGTGAAATGGAGGACATTGGTAAAAATGCAATCCAAGGACTAATCAACGGTATAAATAGCAAAGGTAGTGCTTTAAATACAGCAATGGAACTTATTGCAAACGATGCGGTCAGTCGTATGAGAGCTACTCTGCAAATCAACTCTCCGTCTCGTGTCATGAGACGTTTGGGCGGGCATACTATGGATGGGTATGCCATTGGACTGGAGAAGAATCAAAAGAAAGTCCATAACACCATTCGGGATACCGCTAATGCAGTAAAAGATGGGCTTAACCTCTCGTTAGATACCGAAGACATTGGCACGGAGTTAACACCTGTTGTACGCAATATGTCAGAAATCGAATCAGTTTTCGACAACCTAAATATCCGAACACATAATGCGGGAGTAAATGCCATGTTAGATTTGCAGGCTGGCTTACTTTCACGACAAAGTGCCGCCATGGCGACAGCTGGAAAAATAGCAAACAATGCGGCAAATATCATTTCTCGTTCGCTCTATGTCAACACGCCATCCTATGCGATGTTGTCTTTGGGGCGTAAAAGCATGCAGAGTTTTGCACATGGCATGGAGCAGGAGCAAAAAAGAGTACGAGATACCATACAGGAAACAATATGCATGATGCAAGATGGACTGGGTAATTCATTAAATAGTAGTATCAACGGCAATTTAACTCTCACCACAACGTCACCGGATATTAAGTTCCCACACATACACAGCATGAATCAGTCACAGATATTAGAAAAAATCCACGATGCAATAGAAGCAGGTAAACACATCGTTCTGGATAGTGGCGAGTTAGTCGGTGCGACTTATCCTCACTTTGATAGTGTTGCTGGGCAAACTATTAATTATAACAGTAGATGGGGAAGGTAACTTTGAGAGACTTTATCTAAACAAAGTGGCATATTTTGAAGAAGGGCATATCAAACACGCCCTTCTTCGTTTCATACATCATCACTCCGTCTACCACTTTCTACAACTGCGTTGGCTCAATGGAAGTACCGGATTAAAAAAAAATCCCACAAACCGAAATACACATCCCAACGAGAAAAGGAGTAGCAGTTAGCTACTCCCCAAATCAACAAGGTATAAAATTTTAGATGTAAGTTCATCTGAAATCCTATACCGACATCTTCAATGGAGCCGACGATGGGATTTGAACCCGCAACCTGCTGATTACAAGTCAGCTGCTCTACCATTGAGCTACGTCGGCTTATTTCATACATTTACATTAAGTTTTTTAAAAAAATGGAGCCGACGATGGGATTTGAACCCGCAACCTGCTGATTACAAGTCAGCTGCTCTACCATTGAGCTACGTCGGCTTTTAAAAATGGCGGAGCTGACGGGAGTCGAACCCGCGATCCCCGGCGTGACAGGCCGATATGTTAGACCACTACACCACAGCTCCAAAATCTTATAAAATTTATATGGTGGGCGATGACGGACTTGAACCGCCGACATCCTGCTTGTAAGGCAGGCGCTCTCCCAACTGAGCTAATCGCCCAACAAAATCAATATGGTGACCCGTATGGGATTCGAACCCATGTAACCGGCGTGAAAGGCCGGTGTCTTAACCGCTTGACCAACGGGCCTAAAAACTGGTCGGGGCGGAGGGATTCGAACCCCCGGCCCCATGGTCCCAAACCATGTGCGCTACCAAACTGCGCTACGCCCCGACAACGACAAAAATAATTATAACAATTATAAATACTTAAGTCAATAGTTTTACATAAATATTTGGGTAAAACTAAAAGATATATTCTTTCATGTATTCCTGCAATATGGCTTCATTATTAATGCCTATCGAATACACAATATCCTGACCGTGTATTTGATCGGTGATTTCAAAAATTATCCTTTTACCCCAATACTTTTCACGTGGAAAACCGGGATATTGGACATTTGAAAAGTCAGGATTTAAACGAAGGTGAAATTTTGTTCCTGCAAGCATTATCATAAATTCTTCTTGATAGTCCGTCTTTAAAATCATATAGTCATTTTCATATTCACAATCTGAAATCAATATCTCTTGTAACAGCTTTACGTCTGATTTAAAAATATATAAAAGCACTTTTTCTTTTCTTTCAAAACAAAAATTACAGAAACTCAAAAGATTTTTAGACATATATTTTTCGTCACCTGCTCAATTAGTGAATGTATTTTTGTGAGAGCATTTTTAGCTTGTTTATGATTATATCATTTAGATGCTCCTTTTTAAACCTCCAAGACCAATTCTCATCCCCTATCGTACCCGGATAATTCATACGTGAAGTACTATCCAAGCTTAAAACATCTTGAAGCGGGATGATAACATACTTTCCTTTGGATTTAAAAGCCAGCTCAATAAGCTCCCAGCTTATATTTATATCATCATTTTTCAAATTAATGTTGCCGTATCGGCTTAAGTTCTTTATTGCTTTAGGTTTTTCCTTAAGACAGCTCCTATACCATCCAAGGGCTGTATCGTTATCATGAGTTCCGGTATATACAGCCATGTTATAAGTATCCAAAGCTTTCTCTATGGCTTCTTTATCACCTTCAAATGCAAATTGAAGGATTTGCATTCCCGGATAATTAAATCTATTTCTTAATTTATGTACATCCGATGTTATAAAGCCAAGATCTTCCGCTATTACAGGTAATGAACCAAGATACTTCTCAATAGTTGAGAAAAAGTTTGCTCCTGGCCCTTTAACCCATTTGCCGCCTATTGCTGTTTTTTCTGTAGCAGGTATTTGCCAATATGCTTCAAAACCCCTAAAATGATCAATACGTACGATATCCACGAGTTTAAAAAGATTCTTGAATCTTTCTTGCCACCAAAAATAATCATCTTGTGCCATAGCAGACCATTTATATAAAGGATTACCCCAATATTGTCCACTTTCGCTAAAATAATCAGGTGGCACCCCGGCAACATGGTTGGGATTTCCCTCATTATCTAAATCAAAAAATTGAGGGTTTGCCCATACATCACAACTATCATAAGATACAAAAATGGGTAGGTCACCAACAATCTTTATGCCCAATGAGTCTGCATGGCTTTTTAGTTGGTTCCATTGTTGAAAAAATTTGTACTGTAAGAAAATATGATAGTCCATTTCCTTTTTCAGCAAGTTACAATAATAGTTTATAGCCCCATCTTCTCTTAAAGCAAGGGCTTGATCCCATTTATTCCAAGAGACTTCATTAAAATAATTCTTTGCAGACATAAATAGAGCATACTTATTTAGCCATAGCTTATTTTCCTCTAAAAATACCGAGTAATCATTTGGTTTTGGCAGCTTACTAAACCTCTCAAAAGCTTTACGGAATAGTTCATTTTTTAATACATTAACCTTTGGAAAGTCAACTCTATCTGTATCAAAATCCAAAGGATAGTCAGCCAATATATTATCAGGAAGCAAACCTTCTTCTATTAGCAGCTCAATACTAATAAGCAGAAGGTTTCCTGCAAATGCTGAATAGGACTGATAAGGTGAGTTACCATAACCCACAGGTCCTAAGGGTAGGATTTGCCAAATATTCAGTTTGCAATCTTTTAAGAATTCCAGAAATAAATAAGCTTCTTTTCCCAAATCACCTATACCATAAGGGGACGGTAAGGATGATGGATGTAAAAGAATACCCGCCTCTCTTGATTTACCCATAACTGCCTCCTTTAGTATAGCAATAATACTTTTCCTTCCAGAGGTGGAATAGTTAATTGCATACTCCCCTCTCCAATTTCAATTTTATTATTAGCATCCAGCAAATCAATTATCGTTCCGACAGAGGCGTTCTTTAAAATACTATTAAAATCAATATCAATTGTATGAGCAGCTTCTTTATTTCTATTGATAATGACAAGAATACTATTATTGCTTTTTGCTTGATTAAAGACATCCAACCCTTTATCAATGCTCCTAACAAATCCATAGATATCATTTTCCATAATAATTGATAACCATTTGCCGGTTTTTAAAGTATCATACTCATGGCGTATTGAGATGATTTTCTTGTACCAGCTTAACAGGTCATGATTTTCAAAGCCCCAAGGGTAAGCTTGCCTGCATAAAGGGTCTCCATACCCTTCCATTCCAACTTCATCGCCATAATATATACACGGCATACCCGGCAAGGTCATCTGCAAAAGGGTTAATAATTTTAGACGTGATATCGCCAATTCTTTTTGATCAGAGGTCAGTTGTAATTTATATTTTTCTTCAAGGGACAGGCTATCTTCAGAGGGCATTTCTCCAACTAATGTCAATACTCTTGCCACATCATGACTGCCAATTAAATTCATTGCTGAATAAAAATGATGCAAAGGGTAATTTTCATAAAGATTCATAAGTCGGCAGTGAAATGCATGTGCATCAATCCTGCCCAGTATAAAATCTAAAACCGCTGTTCTAAAAGGATAATTTGTAACTGAATCTAATTCATCACCAAAGAGATATTCACGTTTTTCTCCATAACTGACTTTGTTTGACGCATCTTCCCACACTTCGCCAAGTAAAATTGCTTCCGGATCTTCTTCTTTAACTGCTTTTCTTAGCATTTTGAGAAATTGACCGGGCAGCTCATCAACCACATCTAAACGCCAGCCTTTAGCCCCATACTTCAGCCAATATTTACTTACACTGTCTTCATCATGGATAATAAAATCTTGATAAGTAGACTCCATCTCATTGACATTAGGCATACTGTCTACACCCCACCAGCTTTCATACTTGTCAGGATACTCATGGAATTTGTACCATTTGAAATAAGGTGAATCTTGAGATTGATAAGCACCTAAATCGGGATATGTACCATCTTTATTAAAATAGATGCTGTCACTTCCTGTGTGACTAAATACCCCATCAAGGATAATGTGTATACCATATTCCTTTGCTTTGGCACAGAGCTCTTTAAAAAGTTCATTAGTACCAAACATAGGGTCAATTTTTTTATAATCTGCAGTATCGTATTTATGGTTACTGGATGATTCAAAAATTGGATTTAAGTAAACTATGGTTATTCCAAGGTCTTTTAGATAGGGCAATTTTTTCATTACTCCCAAAAGATTGCCTCCAAAAAAGTCCCAGCGAACTACATTACCCTTTTCAATATCCCTAATATATATAGGAGTGTCTTGCCAATGGAAATGTATTAATGAATTTTCTCTAAGATTATCAATCTTATTATCCTCATTTCCATTGAAAAAACGGTCTACAAATATTTGATACATTACACCATCTTTTAACCAATTTGGAGTGGATAAGCCCTGATTATGCACTGTGATTTGATAAGATTTTGGAGCTCTATAATACCCTTCTCCTATACCACCTAACATGTTTTTATTATTACCGTAATAAAAAGACCTTCCATCAGCCACAACATGAAAGTTATACCACATTAGACATGGAAAAGAAGCAGCATTAACTTCTCCTTCGTATACATATTCATTTCTGCTTTCATCGATTAAAGCCATTGGGTAACTCTGTGTATTATCATTAGTTATCAAAAGCAGTTCAACAGTCTGAGGATAGGTTTTTGCTTTTATTTTTAATCTGATATTAATTTTTGTATCACAAGGAACTGATCCAAAAGGATATCTATAATATTCATCATGAGAATTGTGGTACATGAAGTCCATTAATTTCACCTCAAAAATAGATTGGCTTATATAACCACACCTATATCTAGTATTTCCTAATGACAACGAAAAAATTATGTTGATATTGGCTATATTGCTGAGGTAAAAAAGAAAAAAGCTCAGAATGTAACTTCTGAGCCTTTTAGTTTCACTATTTCTAATCTCAATAATTATAATGGACGCTTCATAGGGATAAATATAATTCCATCTTTTTCTTGCTGTTCTTCTGTTTTCACAAAGCCTAAGTGTTCGTAGATTTTGGCGGCATAAGGGGAAGAATTAACAGTAATTTGTGTTACATCTTTATTCTCCCTTAACTCTTCAATTACACTGAGAAGCATTTGCTTTGCTATGCCTTTTCTATGGTGCTGCTTATCTACAAACATAAGGGCTATATGGGAAGTATCTTTTATTGCAATAACTCCAAGGATTTCTTCTCCTTGATAGTAAACCCACATCTTTTTATGTCCTGATTTTAGATCATCTGAAACTTCCTGAAGTTTATTTTTCAAGTAATCTTCAAATGTATTTTTCCCTTGCTCCGAATAATCTATCGCAACAAATTCAGAAAATACATCATTCACAAGGTCGATAGCTCGCTTTAAATCTTTCTCAGCAACTTCTTTAATCATATTTCTAACACCTGCCTAATATAATCATTCTTCTCCCATTTACCCACCAATAATTGCAGTATAAATCTTCAAAACATCCCCATCCAACAAACCGTATTCCCTTGGAACAGCCACTCCATCAATAACAACCAGACCTGTTTCATCCGGCGGCAGACCAAGAGCTTCTATTACATCTGCAACTGTGGATTGTTCTGGCATATCGATAGAAACGATTTCATCTTCCATGTATCGGGATGCCCATTTACCTGTTTCTACTGTAATTTTCAATCCATCATCTCCAAACTCGCTAATTTTTCACGATATTTCATTAAAATTTCATATGCCGTATCCTCATCCAACTTGCCATGCATGGATGGTGTTTTAAAAAAGCGTTTAGGGAATTGCACACTTTGCAAATCAAAGCCCAATGCCTTTTTAATGCGAAGTTTAGTGGCATAATTACGATAAGCAATAGCCGTAAGCTCATCGTCAGTTATTTCATGTCCTATAGCCGCAAGGGCTGATAAAATAGTTTTTCGATCATATACTTTACGAGCGAACAGACAAATAATCAACGAATTTAACATACAACGTTCGATTTCTTCTTTTAAAAGAGCATTTACCATTTCATCGGGGTCTATATTACTGTCTTTCAGCCCTTGATCTATTGAATATCCACCGTTACATAAATGTGAATGACGTGCACCAACGGCCGCTCCTGCAAGAGCACCATAACCTGTATGATAACCGGGCATCTCATTTCCTGCTATATG
>Ga0123355_10000722_pt1 | contig 44823 bp, 50 predicted proteins | sample TergutEmb28metaG_3_FD_89872 | JGI IMG/M metagenome (GOLD analysis project Ga0123355, IMG submission 89872) | Embiratermes neotenicus P1 segment gut microbial communities from Petit-Saut dam, French Guiana - Emb289 P1 | ecosystem: Host-associated > Arthropoda: Insects > Digestive system > Gut ...
CGGTGTGATTACTGTCACAGGCGAACGTCCCGCCATCGGCGGAACGACAATCAATGAACCGTTTACCGTTGAAGTAACACGTGGCACTTTGTCACAAAATCTGATAGTAAATGTACACCTAACACCGTTAACAGCTGACCCAACGATATCCCTGAACCCCGCTGCGGTTACGGTGAACAATGCAAGCACAAGCGTCACTTCGACTGTACTCGGCACCGCCACGGGTAACATTACGCTCAACACCGTCAGTCTTCCTGCCGGAGTTTCTGCAACGGTTAATCAGACCACCGGTGTGATTACTGTGACAGGCACTCGTCCGGCTACTGGCCAACAGGCAATCACCGGGACATTTACTGTACCGGTAACTCGCCAAGGCGTGACTGCACCTCTGACAGTCGTTGTAAACTTGACGCCGTGGCCGCCGGAACAACCGACCGATCCTCCGACGTTACCTACAGACCCAACACAACCAACAGTTCCAGCACAGCCTACAGAGCCGACACAACCGACGGTTCCGACAGAACCAACAGTTTCTACAGATCCGACACAGCCGCAACAGCGGGATCTTCATCTCCTGTACATGATCGGCAGTGACGAGGGCAACTTCATGCCGCGGGGTAATATCACCCGTGCGCAAGTCGCCACGATTATGGCTCGGATAATGCTTTTGGACTTCGAAACCGGGATTGACGTCCTACCCGCCGGCATGACTGCATTTGACAGATTCAGCGACGTGGAAGCTGGTCAGTGGTGGTACTACTATGTGGCTTGGGCCTATGATGCCGGTTTTGTAAAAGGCTATGATGACGGAACATTCCGCCCCGACAACCCCATCACCAGACAAGAATTCGCCGCCCTTCTGGCTAGAACCATTGACTACGCAACCGAAGCTGGCGAAACCTCTTTCGTTGATGCGGATGCAATCAGCGACTGGGCGGCACACTACGTGTACACTGTATATCGTGAGTTGTGGATGCGCGGTAACGATGCGCAGCAATTCAACCCTCAAGCCAACCTCACCCGTGCAGAGGCCGCGACGACCATCAACCGCATTTTAGAGCGTATCTACGGACACCCAGCATTTGCCGCCGCCGATGTGGTGAATTTGCCGTATGCTATTCTCTTCCCGGATGTTACAGATTCTGCTTGGTACTTCCCCGCAGTGGTCGCCGCTACCAACGACCATTATCTGACAAGAACTGATGCCGGGCAAATTGACTGGAAATACATATTGAGCAGACAGCAATAACCTGTACAATACGTGTTAGAGCAAAAGGCGCTATGGACAAAAAGTCCATAGCGCCTTTGTGTATACCCCCACACTAGGGAAACAATTTTAAAATAAATTAAGAACGAAGTCGGCACTTCTAATCTACCTAGACGCTCCATTATTTATTGTTTGCGTCAAAAAACTATAGAATTTCGGTGGAAAGCATGGTAAAATTCAGATCAGACAATTAAAACGATAAGGAGCGGTAAATATGAATGTAACAGAAGCTGTAATTTCAAGACGGTCAATCAGGGCGTTTAAGTCTGATGCGGTGGCCAAATCAACGCTTATGGAGATATTCGAGGCTGCTGTCAGGACGCCTTCCTGGGCCAATTCCCAGCCGTGGGATGTGTTTGTGGCCTCCGGTGAGACTTTGGAACGTATCCGGGACGCGTATGTTGAAAACTACAAAAACACCGTCCCGCCCACATCGGAAATCGCACGCCCAACTGAATGGCCGGAGGCCGCAAAGGTCAGGACACAAGGCTTAGGCCCCGATATGCAACGAGATTGCGGAGACGCGGCAAGTCAGTTCATGGTGCTGAATCAAAACATGTTCTACGCACCGGCTGTGATTTTCCTGTGCTTAGACAAACTGTACTCCCACTGGGGGCTTTATGACCTCGGCGCCTACGCGCAGAGCGTTGTGCTGTTGGCGCAGGAGCGCGGACTTTCAACTATTCCGGCGATAACAGCGGTGGCGTATCCGGATATACTGCGGCGTGAGCTGAATATCCCCGACAACCTCAACGTGGCTATCGGTATACCTATCGGCTATGCCGACGACAGTAACAGAATCAACAACTTCAACAGCGGCAGAAGTCCCCTGTCCGAGACAGTTTTCTTCTGCGATTGATTTTACACGCATAAAGGGCGGCCATTTGCGTCCGCCCTTGGGGTAATTTAAACACCCCTACAAGGGGGCATCCCCCTTCCCCTTCGTGCGCGAAGGGGGCTTTGGACGAGGGAACCACCCCGATGTCTGCGGGGAGGTTCCCAGGGTGCAACAACTTGACACGCCGTCGCTTCATTTATGCAATGACAATTTAGGGGGCGCCACCTTTTACGGCATCCTGTGCAGATCGCTCAGCGGTATGTAATAAGCCCCCGGCTCAAGTTCTCTTATCAAATTCCCCGGTACGGCAAGGTTCAGGCTCTGCCCGCCTGCCATTGAGCTTGAGGCCACGCCTATCACCTGCCCAAGCCCGTTCAGCAAAGGACTCCCGCCGCTGCCGAATGAAATCGCCGCCGTGAATTGGAAATAAATATTTCCGCCTATCTCACGGCTTGTATTGGATATAATACCTTCTGTAATTGAATTAAACAACCCTTCCGGACTGCCGATGGTGAACACCTGGTCCCCCGTTTCAACGCTGTCCGAATCCGCGAGACTGAGATAACTGACTGCATCCCCCGTGTCAATTAATATTATCGCCAAATTGTTCTCGCGGCAACGGGCTTTCACGCCCGATACAGGAAAACGTTTTCCGTTATTCAGCGTGGCTATGGCGTTTTCCGCAAGCTCGACAACGTGCAGATTTGTCACGGCCAATCCTGCACCAGAGATAAAAAATCCGCTTCCTGTTCTGGTCGGTTCCCCCAAAGCGTTAAACATTTCAATCATAATAACGGCGTCGGCACTCCGTTCAAATATGGCATTGGCCGGGATTTGATGTGGCAGCGATGCGTTCACACGCTCGCCTGGCGTGATTGTGCGGGTCATAATCGCCGCCGCCTCGGCGCGTGTTATCTGGGAGTGGGGGAAGAACGTCCCGAATCTATCGGACCCCGCGACTATCCCGGCGCGGAAAAGCGCATAAACTGCCGGTGCAAAGCTTGAGCCGGGTACGACATCCGGAATACCGAAATACGCAATCTCATTTATTCCGCCAAAAACCTCGCCCGGCAGCGCGTTATATATAAGCTCCGCGAATTGCGCACGTGTGGCAGGGGCACTGAAATTTTTGCCGTATATTATTATTTCGTTGTCCAGCGCATATTCCGCGTAAACGGCATAGAAAGACCCATCCCCCGCCGGGAAATCAGACGCTCCCGTTTTATAGACATTCCGCATTCTCACTGCCAGAGCCACAGCTTCGCCGAGCGTCAGTAACCCGCCCGGGGCGAAAGTCTCCTCTCCCCTGCCGCGGACTAAGCCGTGATTATAAGCCGATTCAACATACCCGGCAAACCAGTCTGTCTCACCGACATCGCGGAACCGCCCTGTGGTAAAATCTTCGGAATTTCTGAAATTGCCGAGTCCCGACGCGCTCACTGTAATTGATTGTGACAGCAGAACCGCGACGACCAGAATTGATATAATTGCTTTTTTCATCGTTTATCCCTCGCCGTTTATCATTTTGTTAGCCATTTGCGGCGGTTGCCGCGTAAAGCGGCGAACCGCAAGGCTTTGAGAAAGAAAAATCCCGAGCGGCTTTGCCGTGAGGTTAATGATTTTTCTTTCGGGTTAATATTCCGCACCATTATATACCATGTCAGCTTGTATTTCAATAAATATTAGGAGGCGCTTATGCGAAAGACAAAAATTGTGGCAACTTTAGGCCCGGCGACCGACGAACCGGAGGTTCTGCGCGCCATGTTGAACGCCGGAATAGATGTTGCAAGATTCAACTTTTCCCACGGCTCACATGAGGAACATAAAAAAAGGATCGACACGTTGCGTTCCCTTTGTGAAGAGATGGGGCTGTCGGTCGCAATGCTTGCCGATACACAAGGGCCGGAGATACGGCTCGGAAAATTTGAAAACGGCGTGATAGAGCTCTTCCCCGGCGATATCTTTACACTTACCACCAACAATGTCACGGGTGACGCAACAAAATCCGGCGTGACGTACGCGGGACTTTCAAATGAGCTTAAACCCGGCAACCGTATTCTTTTGGATGATGGGCTTATTGAACTGGTTGTCGAATCCATCTACGGCTCCGACATCACAACGCGTGTTGTGAATGGGGGTGAACTTTCCGACAGGAAAGGTCTGAACGTACCGGGCGTTAAACTCGGCCTACCCTATATAAGCGGAAAAGACCGAGCGGATTTGCGTTTCATCGTGGAAAACGGGTTCGATCTTGTCGCGGCTTCGTTCGTCCGTTCGAAAGAGGATATAAAGGAGATTCGCGATATCCTGCACCGTGTGGACAGCAAGAATAGAATCAGAATCATCTCGAAAATCGAAAGCGCCGAGGGTGTCAGGAACATTGAGGAGATTTTAGCCGCTTCTGACGGTATAATGGTCGCCAGAGGTGACCTTGGCGTTGAGATGGCGTATGAAGAGATTCCGATACTACAAAAGAAGATGATACGGGAAACTTACGGCCAGGCAAAAGAGGTTATAACAGCCACGCAGATGCTGGAATCCATGATAAAAAATCCCCGCCCCACCCGCGCAGAAGTGTCCGACGTTGCGAATGCCATATACGACAGCACCAGCGCCATCATGCTCTCTGGAGAGACAGCTATGGGCAAATATCCGGTCGAGGCGATTACCGTTATGGACAGAGTCACCAAGCGGGTCGAGGCCAATATTGATTATCGCGCGCGGTTCGGGATGAACATATACCAGCCGCAGCCGTCGATCACAAACGCGATTTCTCACGCGACGGTAACGACGGCTCATACCCTTGGCGCGGCGGCGATCCTGACCGTTTCACTATCCGGCCGCACAGCGCGGAACGTCGCAAAGTTCCGCCCAAGCTGCCCGATTATCGCCTGCACCCCAGACCCTGTCGCACACCGTCAACTAAAGCTGACCTGGGGCATCACACCGCTGTTGACACAAACAGAGACCGATACAAACACGCTGTTTTCCCACGCCGTAAACGCGGCGCGGGATAAAGGGTATATAAAAAACGGAGACATAGTAGTCCTGACAGCAGGCGTCCCCGTCGGCCACTCCGGCACGACGAATATACTGAAAGTCCACGAGGTTGGGGATAAGATGATCGACAAAGTGGTTGTGCTGTAGCGGCCTGTAAAGAGCCACACCGCCTCACGGCGGTGTGGGCGCGGACTGATTCCTGTCGCGTTTTCATAAAAGCCAATAAAATCGATGCTTTTCTGGCTATGAATACTTATAAAGGTCCTATATTACAGTGCTTCTTGAATTATATCTCTGTCCTCAATTTCATATCTTAAATCCGTAAGGGTTTTTCCATTCAACAAAAAATACTTCCCACCTTGTACGGTAGTTGTTTTGCTCCACCCGAATTTTGCCCTCAATAATTTTGCTGCTAATCCAGAAATAGAGTATTCTTTTCCATCGTATTCAACTCTATTAACATTGTTCACCGTTTTACATTCTACATTATCATCGTAAAGGAAAGATAACTCTGTGCCAATGGAAATATCAAGCAATTCAAAGGTCAGTTTAGAGCGCTTACTGCTAGTCCTCTCGGCGATTTCTTCCTCAATCGCATCTTCTTCAGTTTGAAGTGTACGTTTCAAAAATTCTGAATCTTTTCGTAATTTTGCAACTTGCTCAAATATCAAATACGCTTTATGTTCTGAAATTTGAAAAAACTCACGCTCACGAATACGACCATTGGCCATGGTTTCGCGCGCATGCAAGCTATCGTCCACAAGATCGATGAGTGTATGTATCGACTGCTCTACCTCGCGTGGATTGTCAACCTCATAAACTGCATAAGCACGAAAAGAAAGAGGAATATTGGGAGGGCTATTCAATTCTCGAAGCCGCTCTTGCACATCATTCCGCTCACTCATTCCAATTTTCACCCAGCCATCTAAGCAAGGATTTGTTAGAATATAGACTATCCCTTTTGACATCCATAGCACCTCTCTTTCAACTCTCTTCGTAGGTGTAAATACAAATCTCGATATACAGCACACCGTACGTCAGACGCACAGTGGCTTAAAATACGCCGACACCACGCGTTGCTTGGACAGATAAAAAGAGGTGTTGCTATAAGATTCTCAAATCCTATAACAACATCTCCACTGGTCGGAGTGCGGGGACTTGAACCCCGGGCCTCATGGTCCCGAACCATGCGCGATACCAAACTTCGCCACACCCCGATATAACTTCCGCGCCAAAACAGTATAAAACATCTTCGCGCATATTGCAAGTATTTTTTTATTGAGATATAATAATTTGAGTTGATTACGATGCAAAACATGAAATGAGGTCTGAACTATGAATGAAATATACGAAAAATTAACAAAATGCCTCGCCGTTGTTCGTGCAAAGACAAGCCTGCACCCAAAGGTAGCAATCGTGCTCGGCTCCGGGCTTGGCGGGTACGCCGATGAGATCGACATTGAAACCACCGTCAGCTATAGTGAGATCGACGGCTTCCCGCAAAGCACCGTGCCGGGACACTCCGGCAGGCTTGTTTTCGGCTATGTCAAGGGCGTCCCCGTCGTGATTATGCAGGGGCGTGTCCACTATTACGAGGGGTACGACGTGAACAACGTAGTCCTCCCTATCCGACTGATGGGCCTCTTGGGCGCAGAATCCCTGCTGCTTACGAACGCTGTCGGCGCAATCAACAAGACGTTTTCCGCCGGGGATTTTATGCTGATACGCGACCAAATAATGTACAACGTTCCCTCCCCGCTGATTGGCGAGAATATCGAAGGACTGGGCACAAGATTCCCAGATATGAGCGAGATATATAACAAAACTCTGTGCGAAAAAATCAGGTCGTCAGCCGACATCCTTGGGATAAGGCTGCATGAGGGTGTGTATGTCCAGGTATCGGGGCCTAATTTTGAAACTCCGGCTGAAATAAGTGCGTTCCGAGCCCTCGGCGCGGATGTTGTCGGCATGAGCACGGCTTGCGAGGCAATCGCCGCAAATCACATGGGCATGAAAGTCTGCGGCATATCGTGCGTATCGAACCTCGCGGCGGGGATTTCACCGACACCGCTTACGCATGATGAAGTTCAGGAAATGGCGGATAAAGCTGCCCCGCAGTTCAAAAAGCTGGTCACGGAGTCGATTGTCAGAATCGACGGCTAGAGCTACGCGCGGCATCGCATAACATGCATACGCTTGTCTGTGCCGGAATATAATCCCTATAGAATAGGGGGTTGCGGATGATGGAGCGGAGTCACGGACAAAGAACTGTAAAGCGGAGGCGCGGTCAGCAAACAGCGAGGCCGGCGGCCAAACGCGCCGGGAACCCCAAAACACGGCGGTTGACATGCAAGCTGATTATTTGCGCCGCCTTATTTCTGTTCTCTGCTCTGTCGCGGCTGCTGTTCCCCGGATTTTTTGAGATTATAGGGAACAGCGTAACAACGGCGGTTGATTACAGGACGGCGTTTTCAATTCTGGGCGAAGGCATCAGCGGAGAGCGGCAGTTTATTGAAGCAATTGGAGAAGCTTTTACATATGCGTTCCGCATATCTCCCGGCGAGCCTGAAGCTACGAACAAGTCTGAAGAGGATGACGCGTCACCACTATTCAGGGGATTAATGGACGCGGGCGACTCCCCTTCCCCGCAAAACGCGGTTGTCACGGCGTTTTTGGAGACGCAGGCGAGTTTCGCCCACCTCTCGCTTCCGGCGGGGGCTACGTTTGAAATGCCGGAACTCGGCATGGTGCACGCCTCACCCGTATCGGGGGAGATTATCTCGCGGTTCGGCTTCGGTGAGGATCCAATCCGGGGCGGCATCAGCTTCAGCCACGGGGTGATTATCGCCGCTGACGAAGGTACGCCGACAACAGCGTTCTCCGCCGGAGAGGTTATCGCCGCCGGTGAAAGTGCGACGCTCGGCAATTTCATTATAATCACCCACGACGGCGCGGAGACGCGATACGGCCACCTTAGCGAGATTTTTGTATACACCGGTCAAATGGTGCAGATGGGCGATGAAATCGCAAAATCCGGTTCCGGCGGCAGTACCGTGGGGTCTGGATTGCATTTTGAGCTGAGGATCGGCGGTATCGCGGTAAATCCCGAGTTTTACATATTCGCCGGATGAACAAGAATAACCATCCGAAATTCAGCATAAGCGTCGGCGCGGCCGTTTTTATCGTCGCTTTTTTTGCCGTTGGCGATGCCCGGCTGCTGCTGTTGATTTTTATCGCGGCGGGCGGGCATGAGCTGGGGCATTACGCAGCGCTGAGGTTCTGCGGCGGCCGGGTCTCTGAACTACGCCTCGGTATCACCGGAGTTTCAATGCGCCATCAGCACAGTACGGCTTACGCAGACGAGATACTAATAGCATCCGGCGGGCCGATGGCAAGCGCCGTGCTGTCGTCGATTTCGGCTATAGCGGCGAGACTGACCCAGGCAGATATCACGTATCAGCTGGCCGGAATGAGTCTACTGCTTTGCCTGTTCAATCTTCTGCCCGTTTTGCCGTTGGACGGCGGAAGAATTCTATACGCCGCCATATCCTCACGCTCGGCAAATCCAACGATAGCAGACCGCGTGACTTGCGTGACAAGCTGCGCCGTTATTTTTTTTGCCCTCACTGCCGGAGCTTATGTTCTGGTAGTCACCGGAACAAATTTCACCCTGCTGATAACGGCAGGGTGGATGTTAATTCACTATTGTAAAAGCGGGAATAATAGTATAAAATACGTAGGATATGATTACAGAAACAATAAAAGGTTTTAATCTCTCGCTTGACAGCAGCGCTGGGTGCTTTTCGCCGAAATGCATTGACAATGGCACATTGGCTATGCTTTCATTTGTCGAGTTTGGCGCTGGTGGCAAAGTTTTGGATCTGGGCTGCGGCTATGGCGTTGTCGGGATTCTGGCCGCGAAATTTGCCGATCCCGGTAATATCTTTTTAACCGACATAGACGAAACGGCAGTCCAATATGCAAAACGCAACGCGGCGGCAAACGGAGTTCCCGGCGTTAACGTGATTCTGAGCAATGCCTTTGAGAACTTGGATGAAACCGGATTCAGCCTGATTCTGAGCAATCCGCCGTATCACACAGACTTCTCGGTGGCGAAGACATTTATCGAAAAAAGTTTCAATCGCCTGATCTTAGGCGGCAGGTTTTTTATGGTTACAAAACGCCGCGATTGGTACAAGAATAAGTTCATATCCATCTTCGGCGGGGTTAAAATCCATGAGAAAGACGGCTACTATATATTTGAAGCGGAGAAAAGAAGTTCGGCATATAAAAAGAAATCGCGGACGTGAGGGGTTAAATAAATGGAGATTTTGAATGTTGATATAGATTGTTTAAAGCTATCCCAGATATACCTGTCGCAGGAAAAGATTGATAATGTTCTTGCATGGTTTGAGCCTTCTTTGAAAAATTTTGAACCAATCTTTGTTCGTGATTTTTTAAATAACGATAATCTCCATATTACAGATGGGCATACACGTGCGCTTATTGCGTGGCAATATGGCATAAAACGAATACCATATATTTACGATGAAGATGAAATCGTTACATGTGAGCTCGGACAAATTCAGTATGAAGAAGATATTGTATGGTGTAATAGGTTTGGTTTGCACCATATATCTGATTTGTCAAATAGAATATTATCTGAACAAGAGTATGAAAAACTTTGGCGCGGACGTTGCGGAAAAATATATAATCTAAAAGTTGCGTTACTTGAAAAGTCAATTTGTTTAAAAGAATTTAATAACAAGAAAGAAAAGCTGGCGCAAAAAGATTTGTTTGTATATGGAATCTCCGGAGATCTTAGCACTCTGTACCTTGAAAACAATTCAGGCGAATTGTTTGAAGCCCTCTACATCTCGGTATAAACATTATCTGAAAACTGATAAAGATGACAATAATCCTAAAAAACAAACCACAAACATGAGGCGTTTAACATTATTGAGGGGTTACTTTAAAAATTTATATTTTGGAGGCAAAACCATGTATGAAATCATCTCAAAATATTACGACATGATGTATGTGAACGATGAATCATATCGGGCTGAGGTGGATAAAGTAGTTTCGCTTGTGGAGCAGTATAAAGAATCAAAAGGCAATATGCTCCTTGACATAGCTTGCGGGACAGGCGCTCAAGCGGCGTATTTGCAAAATTATTTTACAGTAACAGGCATTGATATAAGCGATGAAATGTTGGAAGTTGCCAAAAATAAAACCAAAGATGCAATCTTTATTAATGCCGATATGTGTGATTTTAATTTAAACAACCAGTATGATGTTATCGTGAACCTTTACGGTTCTATTGGTCATGCTGAATCATTAGAACATATGCAAATGGCTATGGAATGCGTGTTCAAGCATCTGAAGCAAGGCGGCATTTTTATTTTAACACCTTGGAGTACAAAAGAAAGCTTCAATGAATCGTTGGTGGGCAGAACTAAAACTTTTGAATTGTCGGGGTTTTGTAGGATGGAAACGGTCAGGCGTGTTTCTGTCGATAAAATAAAAGTCGATTTTCATCATTTGATTTCAGACAATCTTGAAGTCACATATTATAAACACGAAAGCTTCGTAACTCTTTTTAGCGAAAGCGAATACGAAAGCAGTATTCAAAAAGCAGGCTTGAAGATAATAAAACGCTTGCAGCCGGATGAGTTTAGAATGGGGGCTTTTGTCTGCACAGTATAAGTATTTTTGGGTAACATAAAAAAATTTACACTATCGATTGAGAGTAAAAATAATGTCAGGAGCTTTTGTATGAGTTCGCAAAAATCATCAAAAACTAAAAATAAAGGCTTAAAGGTAAGTTCTTATTTCCGCACGCGTGTTGCTGCTATCATTATGACCTTAGTGGTCATGGCAGGGCAAACGTGGATAGCCTATGCGATACATTTTGATTTTGTTTGGCTGTTACCGCTCATTTCAGGGGCAATGCTGATCTCTTCCATACTTGTCTATTCGGGAAGCCATACTAAGCCTTCAAGATCAGCGCGCGCGCTGTCGATTTCTGTTGTTGTTCTTTTGCCATTGATTAATCTGGTTTGCATGGGATGGTTTATCTATGACATGCTTAATCCGGCCACCATCACGCTCTCGCATGAATTACTGTTAGCAGGCTTTGCCTTGTGGATCGTAAATATCGGCGTCTTTGCCCTGGCTTATTGGGAGCTTGATACAGGCGGGCCCGAGATTCGCACATTGGGTTTGCCAACAGTATTCCGCAATAAAAACTATCCGGATTTTGTGTTCCCGCAGCAAACTTCAGATGATACGCAGCTCGTACCTAAGGATTGGACACCGGGATTTGTTGACTATCTTTATCTGTCAATTACAACGGCGACTTCATTCTCCCCCGCTGGGGTGAGTCCGTATACTCATATGGCAAAAATTATGGCAGGCGCGGAGGCTTTGGTCAGCTTATTTATTCTTGGCCTAATTGTCACCCGTGCGATGTCGTTGTGACGAAAAAATAAATCCCGAAACAAGAGGCATTATATGAATCTAAAACTTCAAAGCATTCTGCAAAAAGTGCAGAAACCCGCGCGGTATTCCGGCGGGGAGTATAAGCAAATAGTCAAAGAGAAAAGCGCGGGGCTTTTGCGTGTGGCGTATTGTTTCCCCGACACGTATGAGATCGGCATGTCAAATCTGGGGTTGCGAATCATGTACGGCCTCTTGAACGAGCGCGATGATGTGTGGTGTGAGCGAGTTTTCGCACCGTGGGGCGATATGGCGGACTTAATGCGTGAAAACGCAATCCCCCTATACGGACTCGAAAGCGGCGACCCGATACGGGCCTTCGACATCGTCTCATTCTCGCTGGGGACTGAGCTGTCCTACACCAGCGTCCTGAACATGCTGGATTTAGGCGGAATACCGGTAAAGGCAAAGGACAGAACCTCCAACGCGCCGCTGATAATCGCCGGCGGGATGTGCGCGTTTAATCCGGAACCATTGGCGGATTTTATTGACCTGTTCGTTATAGGCGAGGGTGAGGAAGTAATCGGCGAGATAGTTGAGGCGTATAAACTCGCGAAAACTCAAGGCATAGACAAGCCTGAGTTTCTCAAATCCGCGAGCGCAATCGGCGGCGTTTATGTGCCGTCGCTTTACGACATTGCGTATAATGACGACGGTACAGTGGAAAAAATCATGCCGCGTGAGGGCGCCCCGCTCCCCATCGAAAAACGGTTTGTCGCGGATTTTGATGCTTCGTACTTCCCGACTGACACGATAATTCCGTCAACCGGGATTGTGCATGACAGAGTTGTGCTGGAGCTTTTTCGCGGATGCGTGCGCGGGTGCAGATTCTGTCAGGCGGGGCACATCACCCGCCCGGTACGCGCAAGATCGCCGGAGACGCTGACCCGGCAAGCTATCGAGTCAATCCAAAACTCCGGATACGACGAGATAACGTTGTCGTCGCTGAGTACAAGCGATTACGGTGAGCTTTTCCCATTATGCGACCAGCTTCTAAGCTGGTGCGAGTCCCGGAAAGTAAGCTTATCCTTGCCGTCATTGCGTGCTGACAATTTCAGCGTGGAACTGATGGAACGCGTACAAAAAGTCCGCAAATCCGGACTGACTTTCGCACCGGAAGCCGGTAGTCAGCGTCTGCGCGACGTGATAAACAAAAACGTGACCGAGGAAGATTTACTGAACACTTGCGCTATAGCTTTTGCCGGGGGCTGGAACGGCGTGAAGCTGTATTTCATGCTCGGTCTTCCGACCGAGACGGACGAGGATGTCCTGGCAATAGCTGAGCTTTCACGCGCGGTGCTGGATACTTGGAAGCGTACGGCGAAGAATAAGAACCGAGGCGTACGCATAACGGTCAGTACGTCGTGCTTTGTCCCGAAGCCTCACACACCATTCCAATGGGAATCACAGGTGACTATGGCGGAATATCAGCGCAGAGTGGAGCTTTTGCGCGATGCGCTGATATCCGCAAAAGCAATCACCTACAACTGGCACACGCCGGAGATGGGTTTTGTTGAAGCGGCATTAGCCCGTGGCAACAGACGCGTCGGCGCCGTTATAGAATCCGCTTGGAAGAGCGGCGCGTATCTTGACACTTGGAGCGAATATTTTTCACTGGAGCGCTGGCTTGCGGTTTTTGAACAGTGCGGGCTTAATCCGGAGTTCTACGCAACGCGCGAACGCAGTTCAGAGGAGATTCTGCCGTGGAGCGTTGTGTCATCCGGGGTTAGTGAAGATCATTTCCGCCGTGAGCGCGAGAGATCTAAAGAGGGGCAAATCACGCCGGATTGCCGCGAGCAATGTTCCGCCTGCGGCGTCTCCAAACTTGCGGCAGGAGGTATGTGCCATGGGCAAAAATAAACTCCGATTACGATTTTGCAAGACGGGAAACGCAAAATATATCTCACACCTGGATTTAATGGCGACGATGCAACGCGGTTTATTACGCGCCGGGGTAAATCTTCGATACACGGAGGGGTTTAATCCGCACCCTATTATGTCAATTGCACTGCCTCTTTCTGTCGGGTGCGAAAGCGTGTGCGAGCTGATGGATATTGACCCGGCGGATCCTCTGCCCGGCAATTTAAACGACTTCTTTCCGGAGGGAATCGCTGTAACCGATTCGTACATCTCGGAGCAAAAATTTGCCAATATAGTATGGCTGGGAATTCGCGGCAGCTTAATGTTCGGCGGAGATATCGCTGAATTAAGAGAGCGGTTCACACAAGAGAGCATTATCATACAAAAAAAGACCAAGCGTGGCGTGAATGATATAGATATTATCCCTTTTATCCGGGATGTTGAGTTTCACGAGGGTGACATGGTAACGATGACGGCCAAAATCTCGGCACAGAACCCGACCCTCAGCTCGGAAAATTTAATGCAGGCGCTGGATGGCGATTTAAAGCCGGATTTCACGGCATTCTGCCGGGAAGAGGTATACGACGCGGAGATGAATATATTTAGATAAGAATCTAAGTACGCGGGAGGGTGGAATTTATGGCAAAATCAGCTGTAAACAGAATAGGCATTTTAACCTCAGGCGGTGACGCGCCGGGGATGAACGCGGCTATACGCGCCGCCGTGCGGACAGCAAGCGGCCTCGGCATCGAATGCGTCGGCATCCTGCGCGGGTACAACGGCCTGATGACCGGCGATTTTGTGAAGCTCGGTGAAGAAGAAGTAAAAGGCATTACTGGCAGGGGCGGGACAATGCTGTACACGGCACGTTCGCAGGAGTTTATGACTGATGAGGGGTTTCAACGCGCCGTGGATACCTGCAAATTCATGGGGATTGACGGTTTGATTACGATAGGCGGAGACGGGACGTTTCAGGGTGCGTTGAAGTTGGCGGAAGCGGGAGTCAAAGTCGTCGGCATTCCGTGTACTATTGATAATGACATCGGTTGTACATCGTATACGATTGGATTCGACACCGCGTGCAACACCGCGATTGAGGCGGTCGATAAACTAAGCGACACAATGCAGTCGCATGAACGCTGCTCGGTAGTCGAAGTTATGGGTCGCAGGTCGGGGCATCTGGCTTTAAGCGTGGGAATCGCCACCGGCGCGACGATTACGATGATGCCGGAGTTCCCCACGGACTTTGAAAAGGACGTTGTCAACCGTATCCGTTCCGCCCGGATTGCCGGGCGCACTCATTTCACGGTAATCGTCGCCGAGGGTATTGAGCCAGTACACGACATCGCCAAAAGGATAAACGAAGCGACAGGAATTGAGACACGGGTCACGACAATCGGCCATATCCAGCGCGGCGGCGCACCGCTTGTGCGGGACAGGGTTACGGCATCACTGATGGGCAACAGGGCCATCATGCTTCTGGCAGCGGGTGAAGGCGGCAGTGTTGTCGTGATGGACGGGGATCAATGCACCGATCTTGATATAAAAGAAGCGCTGAGCATGACAAAAGCGCTTGATCCCGATGCGTATCACCTACTGTCAGCGCTGACCGCGGGTGATGTGTAGGGGCGATTATTAATCGCCCCTCATGCCTGCGAAATCGCGATTAAATTTTGCGGGCGACCGAGGACGGTCGCCCCTACAGGATTAATATTTTTTTCCGGAGGAAACACAAAATGGCTGGACATTCAAAATGGAATAACATTAAAAGAGCCAAAGGCGCACAGGACGAAAAGAGAGGTAAGATTTTCACAAAAATCGCGCGTGAAATAATCGTGGCGGTCAAAGAGGGTGGAAGCGGCGACCCCGCGAATAACTCGCGATTGGCAGCAGCTGTCGCAAAAGCTAAGGCCGCGAATATGCCTGGTGATAATATTAAAAGGACGATCGAAAAAGCCATGGGTGCCAGCGGCGAGGACAATTATGAGCGCGTTACCTACGAAGGCTACGGCCCGCGTGGCGTCGCGGTGATTGTCGAGGCGATGACCGATAACAGGAACAGGATCGCATCCGAAATGCGGCATCACTTCGATAAATACGGCGGCAACATGGGCGAACCCGGCTGCGTCTCATGGTCATTTACGCATAAAGGCGTCATTATTATTGACAACGAGGATGGAAGTCTCGGCGAAGATCAGGTTATCACCGACGCGCTTGAAGCCGGTGCAGAAGATATTGTGACTTCGCAGGGGTTCTTCGAGATATACACACTGCCGGAAGACTTCCAAACTGTCAATGACACGCTTGAGAGTCAAGGCTACAAGTTCTTATCGGCGGAAGCGGAGATGGTTCCGTCGAATTACATAAAGCTCACAGACCCAGCAGATATCAAAAACATGGAAAAAATGTTGGAGCTAATGGAAGACAACGACGATGTGCAGAACGTCTGGCATAATTATGAGGGTTAGCGTGGAAAACTTGTATTATAGAAGGAGGGTATATGTCACACCGTAAATTACTTAATGTGTTGAGCATATTCAATGCAACGGTGAACACATTGTACTTGGTCAGGTTTTTTGGGGTGCTTCCGCCTGAAGCAGTCGTATATGGATATGTGCCATGGTTTATGTCGTTCGCATTACCCAACGTGGTTTTTACCTTCTTATCATGGTTTCTGGTGTATTCATTGTTAAAAAAATCTGACAAATTAGCCGTGTTATCGGGGTTGCTAAATGCGGGGGGCTTGATATTCCACGCATTAATCGGCTTAATGTTTGGTTTTTATTCAGGCTCTTTTGAAGCGTTGACGACATTTAACGCAATATTTGAAATCGTAGTTTATGCATACGGTTTATCTCTTGCCACATTTTACATCACACAATTTTGGAAGGCTATTGCAAAATATATCAAATAGAAAAGCAAAAATGGCTGAAATTGCCCGAGCAGTATTTGACCGCAACAAACAAGCATTAGTTGGCACCTACACAAACGCCGCCAATGTCAGAATACCGATATTGTCGCGATAAATCCTACCGAACTGCGAAATTGGCAGCGGATTCACACCCAGGCCACATTCTATCGTGTATCCCGGCCTGTTGTATTCTTTGATGAACCAGTCCTTATACCCCGCGTTGTCGGATAGATACGGTGTCTGCACATGCAGATATCCGCTGACCCTTGTAAACAGCTTTGCAATTTCCTCCGACTGCGGCGGCAGGAAGTCACGGTAGCGCCAGTATATCACCTCGCCCTGTGTGTGATATGACAACGTCAGCCGGAAGTCATGCGCACGGGTGAACTCCGCCATTGCAATACTCTCCGGCTCTGACAGTGGGTGTTCGCCGACATAATCGCGCGGGCCGGGTTTTGTAAATCCTTGGGCGAATTTGATTTCCTTCGCCAAATCCCATGTGGCGGGATATTGCAGATTTAGGTCAACGCCCCTAGCGTTGGCTTTCCATCCGCCCGGAAACGGCAGGCGGAGATAATTCATTGTTTTTAACGCTTCATAGACATCGCTACCCGGCGCGTATGCACCCGTTACAAGGTCAACACCATCGGGATTCACCATCGGCACTATGTATATCGTCGATTTCTCGTACATATCCGCATAAACTGGCCGCAGCATCGGAAGATCCAACCCCGCATATATCGCGGCGTATTCTTCAATGAACCGCATCACTACAGGCGTTGTAATCCACTCGTTAGCGTGGTGAGAAGCGTTGTACATCACCTGATTTTGCCCCTTGCCTATCGCAAGTGCGTGGATTGGTTTGCCCAAGACACTGCTGCCTATGACGTTGGTTTCTATAAACGGATACCGTGCGCGTAACCCCTCGACACAGAACGTCAGCAGATTGTATGTAAAGCTTATGTTCGTCGGCACCACGTCGAAATCAAGCGGGATGACGATTTGCTCACCTATAGGTAGATTGGTGGCGCCCAATCCCGGGTTCGCCGTGGTTATTGCGCCGATGGTTGTGTTATTTTGCCGCGCCAAATCGGAAATCGTGTCACCCGGGGCTATCGTGCGGCGAATATAACCCGTAAGATACGGATGCAGTGCCGCCCATGTAACAGGCCCCACAAGCCCGTCTGTCGTGAGCCTGTTGGCGTTTTGGAAATCCAGAGTTCCCCGCCGCGTCACCGGACCGAATATGCCGTCGATAACTCCCCAAAAGTGCCTCGCACGTGTCAGGGCTGTCTGTAACAGCTCCACATCCGGGCCGCGGGACCCGAGTCTTAATAGTTCCATTGTATTGTTGCCCCCTTTGCAATGTATGCATCCAGTATATGCCGGAGCAGCTTGTTTTTCGCAAAAAATATTGTTAGAATTAAGCAGTCGCAGCTCTACTTGTTTTAGGCAACTGCTTGGTGTATAATGTCGATGATTTAGAAGGGATATTTTATGGACTTTAATGAATATCAAAAGTTAGCATTGAGAACAGCAAGCGAAACTTCAAGACAAAATTTAATTTTAGATGGTGTCATGGGCTTATGTGGTGAAGCCGGAGAATGTATTGACATCGTAAAAAAGCATATGTTTTTAGGACATGAGCTAAATAAACAAAAATTAATTGATGAGGCATCTGATTGTCTTTGGTATTTAGCGGCAATAGCGTCCGGACTAGACATTACACTGGAAGAAATCGCAAATCATAATGTGGAAAAATTGAAAAAACGTTATCCGGATGGATTTGATTTTGATAAAAGCATAAGTCGTTCCGAATAATATAAGCAATGTATTTAAAAGTGCTTGCGGATTATTTTAAGAAAAGAGAGTGATTCAATGAGAAAAATAGATAAATTTATATGCGTCTTGAGCGGCCTCGGGCTTGTCTTATCTTTAATTGCGCTTGTTTTGCTGGTCATCGGCAGCGATCCGTTTATCCCAGAGATATCACTACAAGCGGTAATATCTCATCCGCTTGTGTGGGTAGTTGTTTCGGGAGTTATATTTTTATCCACAATTTTAGCTAAGAGCAACGGCGCAAAAAAATGACGAAGAAAGAGCGGGTGCCTCATGTTGAAGCATCCGCTTTTCCTTTAAAACATCGTCAGTTGACTTTCCTCATACCCCATCTTGTACGCTCTCGTGATAGCTCTCATGTCATAAAGCAGCCCCAGTTCATTGCATTTCGCGGCAAAAACCTCAAAAAGCTTGCTCATTTTCGGGCTTGTACAGTTGTATCTGTCACCGTATTTTTTGATATACTGCTGCTTCAAGCCGGGGAAGTATTCGTCAAGCTTTTCATAGTAATACTCCCTGTTTCCCGCTCTTAGTGTCATGCCAAATGCCGGATAGACAAATTTAGCCCCAGCGTTTTGGGCTTGGGTCAGAATCTTCAGAACGTTTTCTTCCGTGTCGTTTATATACGGCAGAAGCGGCATCATCAGTACGCCGCAGTATATGTCGTTTTTCACAAGCGCTTCTAAAGCCGCAAACCGCTCTGTTGTGGTGGACGCATACGGCTCAATCTTTCCGGCCAAATCATCTTCCGCCGTTGTTATTGTGAGCTTTGCAAGAACCGGTGAATGCCTTTTTATGTCCCGCAAAATATCTATATCCCGCATCACCAGCGCGGATTTTGTGCAGATATCGACCCCGAATTCATAGGCGTTTATAAGCTCAAGCGAATTTCGCGTCAGCTTAACCTCTCGCTCTTGCGGATTATACGGGTCGCTCATCGCGCCGGTTGAGATCACGCCGGACTTCACTTTTCTGCGCAAATCGTTCCTTATAATCTCAAGGGCGTTTTCTTTTGCTTTCACAGTGTCGAAGTCCGTGTTTCTATAGCAATCACTTCTACTGTCGCAATATATACAGCCGTGAGAGCATCCTCGGTAAATATTCATATTGTATTCAGCGCCGAACCAATATGAAGGCTTCTTCACCCTGGTGATGATAGTTTTCGCCGGAATAGTTTGCATAATCAGCTCATTCTCCATGTGTGTCTCTCAGATAATATCGCGTAAAGCGCACCTGAAAACTCATCCCGCCGTCGGGCAACTGTTCCGCCGTGACTTTTCCGTTAAGTCCACGCACTGTATCCCATACAATCGAAAGACCGAGCCCACTACCGCCCGCCTCGCGGGATCTTGCTTTATCCACGCGATAGAATCTGTCGAAAATATGCGGTAAGTCCTCTTCCGGGACGCCAACTCCGGTGTCAGTGACAGTCAGGACGACGGCACTTCCCTCTTCGTATAATCTGACTGAGACATTCCCGTCCGGTTTGTTGTATTTTATCGCGTTTTCGACAAGATTAAACACCACCTGATAGACAGAATCCTCAGTGGCAAAGACACATAAATCTTCGTGCAGATCAGGTGTGAGGCTGATTCCATAACTTTGCGCCAATGGCCGCAACATCCTCAGCGTGGTTATGACCACTTCGCGCACGTCCACGCTTCGGTTCTCGTCCGGCAAATCGCTGTCGAGTCTTGTCAGCGTCATCAGCTTTTCAGTCGTCCGCGCCAGGCGTACGGCTTCCATGCCTATATCGCTTACAAATTCCTGCACGGTTTCGCTCTCCATATCCGCGCTTTGCAAAATACTGTCACTGAGAAGCCTGATTGACGCGAGCGGGGTCTTCAGTTCATGCGACGCGTCGGCGACAAACCGCCGCCTGATTTCATCCGTTTCACGCAGTCTGTCGGTCAGGCTGTTGAACTCATCGCCAAGCAGGGCAAGCTCATCGTACCCGCTTAAATTTATGCGGTAATTGTACTCCCCCTCACGCACAGATTTGATTGCATTCAAGACACTTGTAATACGGCGCATTACAGACCAGATGAGAACCGCCACCATAACCACTGAAAAAACAATGATTATTACTGATATAGTTTGCAGCGTACTCTGCATCTCCAGTAAGACTTCTCCCTGATCGGGGTCTTCATTATGCACGTACACCGCACCTATGATATTTCCCCGTCTGATAACGGGCGTAAACGCGCCGCTGGAAAAAGACCCGCCGCGAAATGTTGAATGAAACACGTCATTGCCGCCAAGGGCAACCTGTATCCTTTCAGCGAACAAGTTGCCATCCTCAAAAAATATATCAGCGGGGTACAGCACATTCCCCGCGTCGTCTGTAATTACAAAATACGCGATACCCGTTGCGTCCAAATTCTCCGCAACTCCCTGCACAGTCTCAGCCGTAAGCATGTATAGCTCTTCCAAATTCTGCGCTATTGTCAGCGCCTGATTCTCGACGACCATCTGTTTAGAGTCAAAGATCAGGTCACGGGATTCTGTAAGAAAATAAGTGTTCATCAATATAAGCACAACGGCGATGACGGCAAAGTAGGTCAGCGCGAACTTCGTCCTGATGCTGCTGAAGAACCGCAACGGTCTTATACTATCCCTTGATATAGTATCCAACCCCCCATTTTGTCATTATGTATTCCGGCTCTGCCGGATTCTTTTCCAGCTTCTCACGCAGACGGCGGATATGTACATCAACAGTTCTTATATCGCCGTAATATTCGTATCCCCACACGGTGTTAAGCAGGTTTTCCCGAGAAAAAACCCGACCCGGATTTTTGGCCAAAAGTTCAAAAACATCAAACTCTTTAACGGTCAAGTCAACCGCATCACCATTTTTCTTCGCTACGCGTTTTTCTGAATCAATGGTGATATGCCCGACCGTCAAAACAGTCGCGGTAACGCTACTGACAAGGGCGGACCGCCGCATGAGCGCACGAACCCTGGCTTTCAGTTCAACAATATTAAACGGCTTTGTGATATAGTCGTCCGCGCCGTACTCAAAGCCGATTATCTTATCCGTGTCCTCCCCGCGTGCAGTCAGGATGATAATCGGTACAGTCGAAAACTCGCGTATGCGCATACACGCGGCCAGCCCGTCAAGCTCCGGCATCATCACATCAAGGATAATCAAGTCATAGTTGCCGGATCTCGCAAGCTCGACAGCCTCAAGCCCGTCATATCCCGCATCTACCTGATATCCCTCGTTTTCGAGGTTGAACTTTATGCCCTTTACAATCAATTTTTCATCATCAACGACGAGAATTTTCATCTGCTCTCCTAATCTGCTCCAACGGTAATTCTGTCACGTATATCCCCAAATCTTCCGGGGCCTATTCCGCTGACGTTCATTATGTCTTCGATTCTGTTGAATGGACCGTATCTCTCCCTGTGGTCAACTATCCTCCCGGCCAGGGCCGGGCCGATTCCGTGCAAATCCGTAAGCTCCGTACGGGATGCTGTATTGATGTTTATTATCCTATGATCGCCGCCCCGCGGCGCGCCGATAGTTTCCCCTACTTCCTCTTCCGGCTCATCCCCGTCCGGCAATTCATCCTGAAGCTCGTCCTCATATTGCGGGAGTTCAATTTCTTCCGGCGCTGGTTCTTGTATTTGCGTATCCGTCCCCGTTGGGTATGCGGGCACTTCTTGGGAGTTTGTAGCGGATGTCTCCGCAATTGATATATCAGTGGGCAAATACGCCGACTGCGCCACGGCGGCCCGGCGTTCTTCCGGGTAAACGGTCACGATATTTACAGAGCCTCTTCGGCCTATGAAGTAACCGCCTGTAAAAAAGACAAACGCAATGGTCAGTGCGACAATCACGGTTTCAGCTTTTTTTAGTTTCATCCCACAACCCCCCGTTTATAGTATATTATGTTATATATTGCTTTTTACTAGTAAAGTCTGATATACTTACTATTGTACCACATAGGTCTGGAGATTTGTATGAAAATTACGAAAAAAACAGTAATATTTTTTATATTTGCGGCGCTGTTGCTTTCAATGTATTCCCCAGTGTCCGCTGCTACGCTGGGCGAACCTGTCGCCGCAAGCGCAGCGATTATGGTAGAGGTAGAGTCAGGCGAGATTCTTTATGAATCAAACATCCGCCAGCACCACCCGGCCGACGGGTTCGGCAGAGTTATGACGCTGTTCTTGGCTGTCTATACAATAGAGACCGGCTACGCCGACCCCAGCGAGCTTATCACCATGACCGAAACCGCCTGGGAACACACACCTCAAAGAGCGCGGACACAGAACATATCACCCGGCGAAGAGATGACGCTTTTAGACCTCATGTACAGCGCTTTCGTCTCCGGCGCGGGTGAGGCATGTAACATGATAGCCGAACATATTGCCGGCAGTGTCGGTGAATTTGTCAGAATGATGAACGAGCGCGCGCGTGAACTCGGCGCAATGGATTCAATCTTCACAAATACCCACGGATTACACGACCCGGGTCAGTTTACAACGGCGTTTGACATGTATATTATCCTACGTGAGGCAATGAGCTTCCCGCTTTTCGCCGAGATAGCCGGGACGCATATTCACACCATCGGCGAGACAAATCGTTCAGACTCCCGCAGGCTCTCCAGCTCTAACCCCATGCTGAACGTTAACAGCCCGTATTATTTCAGATACTGCCTCGCGGGAATGTCTGTCTCCAGCTATGAGGGGGGGTACTCTTTCATCGCGCTCGCCGAACGGGAAGGACTTACGCTTATATCCATCGTGCTTGGCTCTGACGCTGTTATACGTGCGGATCAATCCGTTCTTCTGCGTAACATCTCAGAGGCTCAGCGGCTGTTTGACTGGGGATTTTCTGAGTTCTCATGGCGGGCGATACTTGCATCCACCGATCTTGTCGGCCGTGCCGCTGTCTCCCACGGCGCGGGGGCGGATTACGTTATTCTGCGCCCGGAGGTCACGGTTACCAAACTTCTCTCCAACAGCGTTTCATCCGATGAGTTTGTCAGAACTATCACTATTTTTTCCCACGAGTACGGTGAGCAGCTGTACGCGCCTATTTACGCAGGCCAGGTGCTGGGCCAAATAAACCTGTCCAGAAATGGCATGGATTACGGCACTGTCAGGCTGCTCGCGAACACGGGTATTGAACTGCATCGTTTTGAATTCTTCAGAATGCAGATCACGTCCATTTTTGCAAGCAGTATAACACGCGGTATTATAGTCGCGCTGGCGCTTTTGCTAATCGCCTACGCGGCGCTTGTTATCAGGTACAACCGAATACGCCGCGCAAGACTTCGCAAAATCGCCGAGACAAAAAGACAGCTGATCGAAGATCGCAGAGAGGCCGAAATGCGCGAAACGTACCAACAGAAAAGGCCTCCACAGAGGGATAATAGGGATCAAACCACACGGTTTTGACTGCGTAGGGGCAATGCGCTCGGCGCGCTGCGACACCACATCGATAATCCAACCCGCGGGGCGTAGGGGACGCCGCCCCCTGCAGGGACGAAAGATACGGACGCGCAACGCGCGCCCTTACAGTACCATTGATTACTCACTCCACAACGCGCGGGCTTGTTTTCCATTCTTGGGAGCCTACGCGTTGTTTTTCATCCGGGTAGGTCAGCGCGTAAAAATCAGTGGCGGCGGCCTCTTTGTAAAACAATTTCCGGGCGTGTAAAGACAGTTCGTGGGCGGCCGCCGGTTTTGTTATTATCGGCAGTGATGTCCGTTCCCTTATGTCGCGCAGAAGTTCTCTGCCAACGCTGTTCATCGCAAGCACCCTTAAATACGGCGGCGGCTGGGCCGAATCTTCGGCTGTTATCCCAAGACAGGCACAGAGCAGCATTCTCCGTAGACGTGACATTGCGTACCGCTTTGTCTTTATCTTCTCCAGTATCAAATCAACTGTCGGCTCAGTCACGGCGTATTTGAAAAATCTGCGATCCAGCCCTTCTGCGGCCCCGGGCAGCTTTGCAAAGCCATCCTCACTCGTAGCACGCAATCGGGAAAGTATTGCGAGTTCGGCTGATTCAATGAAGACGGGCGCGCTTCCTTTCCGCATTTCTTCCAGGTATACCGAGGCTGCCTCGTCCGGCATGTGCAGCCACGGACTCTCACCGAGGAAAAGCATCTTCCTCAACGCCGACCCGGAGACTCCCGTCGCGCTGTCATGCGCATCTCCTACACGCTTTATTGTAAACGGCGTGATTGTTGAGTCTAGCTCATAGATCGCTTTTATATACTCGATCCCCAGAAGATTGTTCGGCGTCAGAAAAATCTCCGCTTTCGATCCCAGAACAGCCTCAGCAGCTTTTTGCCGTGCCTGGGCGTATGGCAGTCCTTTATTCAGCCAGTCTTTTGTCAGTGTATCCGCCTTATCCAGCACTATAGCGCCGGCGGCTTCTTTAAGCGCATCAACATCTCCAGATTCGCTGCCGAATGAAATATAGTCGCAAATTCCCAGCTGATTCAACAGGTATACACCGGCTTTTGCAAACCCCTCAGCCGAGGACAATACATATGGGGTCGGCAATTCCAGAATCAAGTCCGCCCCGGAGCTCACCGCTGCCTCCGCCCTGGCATGTTTTGAGAACACCGCAAAGTCTCCGCGCTGTACAAAATTCCCGCTCATAACACAGACGATTGCACAATCCAGCCTCTGCCTGGTTTCCTCGATATGCTTCACATGTCCCAAGTGTATAGGGTTGTATTCACAGATTATACCGGCTGTCGCCACGCGTATCACCCCGTGTTCATAATTTATTTTAATGTTGTATTGCAAAAAATGTTGATATTTTGCAGACCATGTATTAGAATGTATGAATTATATGGATATAATCTATTTTAATTTAAGATTCTTATTTTTTCAAGGGGGTATGACAAATGAATGTATTAGTTATAAACGCCGGAAGCTCATCGCTAAAATACCAGTTGTTTGATATGGAGACGGAAGAAGTGCTGGCAAAAGGCAACTGCGACCGCATCGGCACCAGCGGTTTTATGAAGCACAAGCCGCTCTCTAACAACAAGCCTGTATTTGAAAGCGAGATTGACCTGCCCTCGCATAAAGAGGCAATAGCCGCCGTTATCGAAAAGCTCACATGTGATGAGTACGGAGTGATTGCCAGCCTTGCGGAAATCAACGCTGTCGGTCACCGCGTTGTGAACGGCGGAAGCAAACTCACTGAAGGTGTGCTGATTGACCAAGCTGTTATTGATGCGATTGAAAAATGTATACCTTTGGCGCCTAATCATAATCCGGCAAATTTGACAGGTATTGACGCCTGCCGGACAGCTATGCCCGGCGTCCCTAATGTGGCCGTGTTCGACACCGGGTTTCATAGCACTATCCCCGATTACGCATATACGTACGCAATCCCGTATAAATATCTTGAGGAAAATGACATCCGCCGCTACGGCTTCCACGGAACCTCACACAGCTTTGTGGCGAAAAAAGCAGCCGAGCTTCTGCAAAAACCTGATGCTAAGGGTACGAAAATCATCACCTGCCACTTCGGCAACGGCGTTTCCTTGGCTGCGATTAAAGACGGTGAAAGCATTGACACTACAATGGGCCTGACTCCTCTTGAAGGTATGCCGATGGGCACACGCTCCGGAAGTGTTGACCCCGCGCTGTTCAGTGTTCTTGCCGAACAAGATGGCCTGTCTGTTAAAGAAACCTTGGATATGCTTAATAACGAGTCCGGTGTTTTGGGCGTTTCCGGCCTCTCCAACGATTTCCGAGATGTTGAGGCCAAGGCTGGGTTTGACATCAACACCGGCGACAGGGATGAGAGCGTGGAAATTGATAAGCGCTCGAAACTCGCTTTGGATATCTTCTGCTATCAGGCCGCGAAATACATCGGCTCATACATCGCCGTGATGGGCGGGGTTGATGCAATTGTTTTCACCGCCGGAGTCGGTGAGAACTCGCCATATACACGCCGGGGCGTATGTAGTTTTTTAAACGGCATCGGCATTTGCATTGACGAAGAAGCAAACAAGTTCAGGGGCAGAGATTATATAACCGATATAACCGGTGAAGACTCCATCGCGAAAGTTTTTGTCATCCCGACTGATGAAGAACTCGTTATCGCCCGGGACACGAAAAAGCTTGTAAGCGGATAATATAAAAAACTGTTGACAATACCCTACACGAATGATAAACTGTCATGGCCGCTTTGAATGGGTTATGTAAGTGAAAGATTCTTTCCGCCCCCGATAGCGAGACTCTGACAAATAAGAGGTGAACAACACATATGACACAGGCAATTATACAAACCGGCGGAAAACAGTACAAGGTCAAAGAGGGCGACGTTATTTTTATCGAAAAACTCCCCGCGCAGGATGGGGAAACGGTCACTTTTGATAATGTCCTGGCTGTTTTAGGCGACGGAGGCCCTAAATTCGGCGCTCCGACAATAAAGGGAGCCAAGGTTTCCGCAAGCGTTGTGAAAAACGGGAAATCAAAGAAGATCATCGTCTACAAAATGCGCCCGAAAAAAGGTTATCGTAAAAAGCAGGGACATAGACAGCCTTATACAAAAGTTCAGATTGATAAAATCACCGTGTAGCAAATATAGCCGCACGGAGTTGGAGGTGTAAAAGCATGGCACATAAAAAAGGTGTGGGTTCAACCAAGAACGGCCGCGACAGTAAATCCAAGCGCCTCGGCCCTAAACGCGCCGACGGGCAATTTGTTCTGGCCGGCAATATACTTGTCCGCCAGCGCGGTACGAAAATTCACCCCGGCAATAATGTCGGCAAAGGCAGTGACGATACGCTGTTCGCCCTGATAAGCGGCAAGGTGCGTTTCGAGCCGATGGGCCGCAATCGCAAATGCGTCTCTGTTTATGAGGAGATTGCGCAATAACCCTGATCAAACGACAACAACCACGCGGGAGAAATTCCCCCGCGTGGTTGTTTTTTGTTCCCGTTTCTGCGTTATTCCGCGAAGTCCGATTCGATAAGCTCACATAAGGTGTCTACTGCTTCAACTTCGTCAGAACCTTCTGCGACGATTTTGATTGTCGCGCCCTGGGCGACGCCCAACGACAAAACCCCCAGAAGACTTTTAGCATTGACCCTTCTCTCATCTTTTTCAATCCAGATACTGCTTTTAAATTCATTCGCTTTTTGAATAAGGAATGTGGCCGGTCTTGCGTGCAGACCCACCTGCTTCATAATTGTAGCGTTTTTTTCGTACATTGGCGTTTCCTCCTTCTTCGGACATCCGGATTTTTATGCCACTTACATTTTACCAAGAGCAGCCAAAAACGTCAAGAAAGTTTTGTTTAAAAATAACATTAATTATAGGCAGTGTTTCGTTTAATTTGACAGTAATGTGGGCGCATTACAACTCAACAATAGTCACCCCATCTTCACCCTCGCCGTATCTGCCCAGGCGGAACCCCTTGATTTTCGGTTCCCGTTTCAACGATTGATGTACAGCGGTTCGCAGCGCGCCCGTTCCTTTGCCGTGTATTACCGTCACCGAGTTCAGCTTTGCCAGGCGGGCATTGTCAATAAATCTCTCTAAAATAGGGATCGCCTCATCTGTCATCATGCCCCGCAGATCCAGTTCCGGCTTTGCTTCAAGACTGCGCAGCTGCGCTTCTGATTTTTTCAGATATTTCTTCACCTCTGCGGGCATCTCCTGCTCTATCAGCGTTACCTCGTTTTCTTTCGCTGTTATCTTCATTATTCCGGCTTGAAGTGATAGCACCCCGTCAGGGCTTATCGAAATTACGTCCGCTTGCGTGCCTAAACCTTTTAGTTTCACTCTATCGCCCGCCGCAATCGGGCGGCTGGATAGAATATCCTCCTCGGCGGATTCTTCCCCGAAAGCACCCTCGGCTTCGTTCAATCTGCGGAACAGCGCTGCCTTTTCTTCGTTCAGCTTTTGCCATCCGGATTCTTTTGCCGCAAGTTTGCGCATGTCTTGCAGTTCCTCCATCGTCGATTCCGCTGTTTTGCGGGCAGCGTCTATGATCTGCGCCGCTTCTCGCTTTGCTATTACCGCGGCCTTATCACGCTCACGTTCGTGTCTCAGTCTATACTCCTCGGCGTCTTTGTGCTTCTCTTCTGCCGCGCGTAAAAGTTTGGCGGTCTCCAGCCGTTCATTTTCAAGTGTCAGCCTGGTAAATTCAAGATTTGTCAACACGTCTTCAAACGCTGTGTTTTCAGAGGCTACGCGGGTTCTGGCATCGTCGAGTATCGTTTTCGGCAATCCCAGCCGCTGCGATATCGCAAAAGCGTTTGATTTTCCCGGTATCCCGATTATCAGCCGATACGTTGGCCGCAGCGTCTCCACGTCAAATTCGCAGGACGCGTTTATCACCCCGCTTGACGTTACGGCATAGGTTTTTAGCTCCGCATAATGGGTTGTGGCCGCGATTAACGCGCCCCTTTTTCGTGCGTGTTCAATAATTGAAATTGCAAGTGCCGCACCCTCGACGGGGTCAGTCCCGGCGCCGAGTTCGTCAAACAACAGCAGTTCATTGCCTGTTATGGCTTCCAGAATACCGACTATATTTGTCATGTGCGACGAAAACGTGGATAGCGACTGTTCAATCGACTGCTCGTCCCCGATATCGGCCAAAATGCCGCCGAACACCGGGACTATGCTGCCGTCAGTCACCGGAATATGCAATCCGCACTGGGCCATGGCGCTCAACAATCCCAGCGTTTTCAATGCCACTGTCTTTCCGCCGGTATTCGGCCCTGTTATCACCAGCGTGTCAAACTCGCCGCCTAAACGCACATTGATTGGCACTGCGTCTTTGATCGGAATCAGCGGATGCCGTGCGTTCTTTAGATTGATGCACGTATCTTCGGACAACTCCGGCTCCATGCAACTCAGTTTATAGGAGAGTTTTGCCTTGGCGAATATGAGATCCAACGCCGTCAAAGTCTCAAAATCGCTGATTATGTCCTCCGCGTGTTCCGCCACATCGGCGGAGAGTTCCATTAAGATACGTTCTATCTCTTTTTTTTCTTCCGCCGCCAATTCTCGCAGTTCGTTATTGATCTGCACCGCCGCCATCGGCTCTATAAACAGCGTCGCGCCGGAAGAGGATATGTCGTGAACCAACCCCGGGACTGCCGATTTCTGCTCCGCTTTGACAGGTACCACATATCGGTCATTTTTCATCGTTATAATCGGCTCTTGCAACGCCTTGGAATACGTCGGCGACGTGATGATCTTATGCAGCGCGGCACGCACACGCTCTCCAGATAATCGAATCTTCCGCCGGATAGACGCAAGCTCCGCGCTGGCTGTATCTGCGATTTCATCCTCAGCAATTATTGCCTGCGATATCTTGCTTTCCAGCGCCTTGTTCGATATCAGGGATTTAAACAAATAATCAATCGCCGTCGGCGGATTGTCGCCTCCCCGCCCGCCGGATGCATAGGAGATAGACGACGCGGCGACGCGCAAAAGTTGGGCGATTCCCAAAAGCTCCACCGTGTTCAGCATCCCGCCGATATCGGCCCGGCGAACTGACCCTCGCACATCTCTAACTCCCGAAAACGGCGGGCTACTTTTCAGCGTCATCATATCTTTCGCCGCCGACGTCTCTTCCAGAAGACTCTGCACCGTGTGAAAATCCTCAGACGGCGCAAGCCCCCGCGCGGATTCCTTCGCCGCGTCGCTGACGGCTTCGGCGGAGAGCATGTCCAGTATCGCCGGGAGTTCCAGTATTTTTAATGATTTTTCGTATAGTGTCATATGTTCATCCTTTTATTCTGATTGCAGACTAGGCGGCCTATACATACCTTGATCGCGTATAAATCCAAACTTTTCATACAAACCATCCGCATCTTCGGTGCCAAGCACACCCATCGATGTAGCTAAAAATTCATGTTCTGTTATAAATTTTGTCAATGCTTTTCCTAGCCCTTGCCCTCTGTAATTTTCATCGACAACAACATCGCAAAGATAATACGTAGTGGCATAGTCCGTTATACAACGCGCAAATCCTACTTGTACATCATCTATATAAATTCCAAAGCACATAGAGTTGTCTATAGATTTTTGAATTGTATCTTTTGTGCGGCCTTTTGCAAAATATGTACCGGACAGCATTTCAAAAACTCTATCGCTTTGAATTAAATTTTTGTCATCACTTATCAAGTAGTCACCAAATTTCAAGGTAGCTCCAACCCTTCATTACCTTTTACCAAAATAACGATCTTCTCTCCATTTTGCAGGATTTTCGTCTATATATTGCCATATACGCTGATATTCCTCTTCGCTACGTATAATATGGTCGTGGTAAGAACGTTGCCATATTGAAAAACCGATTTGCCTTGTTATCGCGCCTTTTAATCCTTGCACCATGTTTGGAATAGATCTCCGCAGGGGCGGATGGCAATCCGCCCGTGGCTCTACTGTGTCCGCCCGTTGTGACTGCGGCTCAACGGAACGATTGCCCGTCCGCGCATTGGCGGGACGATTACTATCGTCCCCTACAATTTGAACGATTAAATGTACATGGTTCGGCATTAAAACAAATTTTTTAACGATGCACTCTTTTCTTATTTTGCCTATATTTTCTATTTCTTGTTTTACGACATGACCGTGTTCACTAAATGACAGTTGATTATTTTTTATTACGCCCAACATCTCATGCCCATCTTTTACGCATATTGTGACAAAATAATACCCCGCCCGCGAATAATCGTGATCTTTTAGCCTGATATTTCTTCTCACGGGTAATTCACTTTGCATAAAACCACCCTCACGTCACATTCCCCAAACTCTTATAATAATCCAACGTCCGAAAGCCCCTGTCAAGATGAAACAGCAAGTACCCCTCCGCCGCTCGTGTGAGTTCCTTCAGCGCAGCCTCGCCCAGCGTGAACGAGAACAGCTTCTTTGGGTCACAGCTGATGATATACCGCAGCGCCTCCAGCGCGCCGATTGTGAGTTGGGCTTCTTCCCTGCCATAATCTGCACCGCCGCAACAGCGGATTGTGCCGCCTTGGAGGTCGAGGTATGCTCGCTCAAGGTCGCGTTGCCCACACACGACACAGCTATCGGCAAGCGGGGCAAATCCTGAATCCGCAAGCAGGCGCAGCTCGAACGCCGGTTTCACGTACTCGGGCTCTTTTGCCCCACTGCTGAGGGCATAAAGCGCATTCAGGCACAGCGGCAGAATATCCGGATTTGGGCTGTCTTCATCCGCCACCGCTTCTGTGAGTTCCGCAAAGTATGACCCCAACGCCAGAAGCACTATGTCATGGCTCAATCCCTGGAACTCCTCGATACTCTGCGCCTCTGTAAGCGTCCAGCGGTCATTTTTAGAGAACAGCGTCATATGCGAAAATGACAAAAGCTGCGTCACCGCCATCAGCTTGCTATTCCGGCGGAGCGCCCCCCGCGCCGTAACGGTGAGCTTGCCCTCGCCAGACGTCAAGACCGTCAATATTTTGCTTGAGTCCTTGTACCTCGTCTCACGAAGCACAAGGCCGGTTGTGTTTATGTACATGCTATCTCTTCTCGTCCAAACGTAGCAGGACTTTATGTATCTTTTTTACCGTCACGGAAGTTATCCCGAAGAAAACAGTTAATGAAGCGCTTGTCCAAAATCGGGCGACCGCGTTTGCATAGTTATACGTGTTCCTGAGCTCCACCCCTAGAACGAACGTTACTATGGCAAAAATAATGCACACGACAACCATTTTCCTAAACCACTTGTCCAGTTTCACAAGCGCAAATTCAACATCCATCGTATTCAACCTCCAAAATGGCTTTATATAAAAGGTAGTATTCAATGCTGCCTGTTTGAGTAAACAGATTCCATATATCATTATACATGATTTTATTGTTATCAGCGGCGGATATATTTAAAGCTGGTAATTTTAATTCGTGTACCCAAAATTTTTCATAACCGTGCGGCTATCGCGCCAGTTTTCTTTTACTTTGACCCATGTCTGCAAAAAGACCTTTGTACCCATGAACCGCTCAATATCATGTCTCGAAAGCTCCCCGATTCTTTTTAGCATCATGCCTTTTTTGCCGATTATCATACCTTTATGACTCGATCTTTCGCAGTAGATCGTCGCTTCGACATCTATAATTTCATTCTCACGCTCAGAGAATTTTGTGATTTCAACGGCAGTTCCATGCGGTATCTCTTTGTCAAGGCAGATCAGCAGCTTCTCGCGTATGATTTCGGCGATTATCTGCTTTTCTGGCTGATCTGTTGTCATTCCGTCCGGGAAGAGCTGCGGACCCTCTTTCGCGTAAGATTCAAACAGCTCAACCAATTGCGGTATTCCGTCGCCTTTTTTCGCCGATATCGGCACAATCGCCTGAAAATTGAACCGCTGTGAATACCGCTCAATTATCGGTAGCGTCATATCCACTCTTACGGTGTCGATCTTATTGATTACAAGCGCGGCGGGGACCCGGGCCTGCTCTATGTGTTGAATCAGCAGCTCTTCCTGTGGGCCGATGTTGTCAATGGGTTCAACCAAAAGCGCCACCAAATCCACATCCGCGACGCTTTCGCGGACAACGCCGACCATATAGTCTCCGAGTCTGGTCTTTGCCTTGTGGAATCCGGGCGTGTCTAACAGGATTATCTGTGTGTCGTTATGTGCAAATACGCCGAAAATCCGGTTCCTCGTCGTCTGCGGTTTCGGCGTGACTATTGAGACTTTCTCGCCGATAAGCGCATTTGTAAGCGTGGATTTTCCGACATTTGGCCTGCCGGCGATTGTTATCATGGCTGTTTTTTTAATCATGTTTTTAATCCCATCTCCGTTATAATTTCCGCTTCACGCCGACGCATTTTTCGCTTTTCTTCCGCCTCGTCAACATGGTCGTACCCCAGTAAGTGCAGCACTGAATGTATAACCAAGTACGCAGTCTCGCGCTCCCGTGATTGCCTGTATTCCCGCGCCTGATGGTCCACACGCTCGGCTGAGAGCATTATGTCTCCCAGCGGCATAAGTCCCGTTTCCGGATCGATGTCTCCCGGCACAAACTCACCCGGAGCGAACTCTTGCGCTGGGAATGATAGTACATCCGTCGGCTTGTCTATTCCGCGGAATTCAAGGTTTATTCCGTGTATTCCGTCGTCGTCGGTTATCAGCACACTCACCTCACAAGGCATGTCCATACCCTCCAGACGAAGCGTTTCTCGGATACAGCGTTTTATCAGCGGAATCGAAAGCCTCACATCTGACCGGACTGATTCTGCGTGTTCAACGTAAATCGTGTGCTTCATCACGGCTTGCCTTTTGGCTGAGTTTTCTTACCGCGGTTATCATACGCCGCAATTATTTTTGACACCAGCTCATGCCTCACAACGTCTGCCCCGGTCAAGTTACATATGGCGATATCTGGGACGCCGGCAAGAACGCGCATCGCATCCTTCAACCCGCTCTGCTTGTCCGGCGGCAGGTCAATCTGCGTAATGTCGCCGGTTATGACTATCTTTGAGTTGAAGCCAAGCCTGGTTAAAAACATTTTCATCTGCTCTTTCGATGTGTTTTGCGCCTCGTCTAAAATGATGAATGAATCATCCAGCGTCCTGCCTCTCATGTAAGCCAATGGCGCTACTTCTATATTTCCGCGCTCTAAGTATTTGTTATATGATTCCGCACCCATAAGCTCAAACAACGCATCATACAGCGGCCGCAGATACGGATCAACCTTGCTTTGCAAGTCCCCGGGCAGGAATCCCAGCCTCTCCCCCGCCTCAACCGCCGGGCGTGTTAAAACAATTCTGTTGACTGTTTTCCCACGAAACGCTGCCACGGCGGCGGCGACCGCAAGATAAGTCTTTCCCGTACCCGCTGGGCCGATTCCAAGCGTTACCGTGTTTCCCATAATAGCGTCTATATACGCCTTTTGTCCCAGCGTCTTCGCCTTTATCGGCTTACCCTTGGCGGATATGCAGATTACATCCCGTGTGATTTCGCCGATTTTGTCGTCGTTGCCCTCTTTGACGAGGCCGATAATATACCGCACACTGCGCGGGTCAATCGCCTCGCCTTTCGCGGCAAGCTGCAGCAACCCGTTAATCGCCCGTTCGGCGTAATCGACATTTTCCTCCTCACCCAATAGATTCAGTTCAGAGTTCCTGTCTGTGATTTTTACCCTCAGCTCGTTTTCTATGAGCCTGAGATTCTCATCGAAAGACCCGAATACGCTGATAATGTTCTCAAGTCTGTCAACACTCATAGTTTTTTCACCCATGTATTGATAACTCCTTTTATTCGTAATAGTCTATACACGCCCTGTTTTGCATGACAGAGCCTATAAGTGCGCTCATTTTCTTATGTTCAGGATGGATTTGATAGGCAGTCAAAGCTTCTTCACTCTCGAACAGACTGTTAAGGACGATATCCTTGTTGCTTGAACCAAGCTCATTTATATAGACTTTGATTTCAATGACCCCGTCAAAATAAGCCAAGGATTCAAGCCCATGTTTGATTTTCAAGGCGTTTTCTTTGTTTTCAGCTTCTGAAAATCCATCTTTGTAATTCCATGTTACAATATGCCTCAGCATAATAGCTGCCCCCTCTGCTACAAATTCGCTACGATTTTCTCCTCATTTGCCTTGAGAATAACGCACCAGCCTTTCCTCAAGCGTACCTGTATGCAATTCAAACAGATGATTATCAAAATCATAGAAATATATAGAGCGTCCCTCGCCATCCACGCGGCTTCGTTCCGGCCTGGTTTCCGCCCCGGTATCCTTGATTCGTGAGATATATTCATCAATTTCACTGTCCTGAATTTTAAACGCAATATGATTATAGGTGCGCTCTCCCTGCGGTTCACCTTTCATTATACAAATCCAGAGGCCATTTATAAGAAAAAACTTCTCTTCTGATAACGAAAAAGTATTGTCCCCGCTTGAATAGACCTGTTTCGCGTTAAAAATCTTCTCCAAAAACAGAGATGTGCGTTCCAAGTCTTTAACTATCAAAGTAATATGGCTCAATCCACCAATCAAACGACTAACCCTCCATCATCCACCTTCCACCAATCCCGGCATCATCTGCGCATCATACCATTCCTCTTCCGTGAAATTCCGCGCAACGGCGATCTGCTCAATACACTCCGCTGTCAGCGTGACCGTTATAACTCCGTTTTCAACCGTCGTCACGAATTGCGAGCTTACGATCTCGCCGTCTCCGATTTCTTCAAGTAACGCGTTCAAGAGGCTCTCTTGTAAAATCCGCTCCGCATCCGACACGCTGAGGGCAGATATTTGCGGTATGTATTCAACATACTCATTCCGTATCATCGAAACCGGCAATCTGTTTCCCGTCGGCAACCTGAGATATCCCTCACTTGTGATTCTATCATAATTCGCCATGGAAATTCTACTATTAAAAAATAAATTTATTCTTCTCCCCATAATTACAACGGTTCTTCTTGTATGAGTATTCCCCGTATGCTCCTTTATCACTGCCTCAAGCGGCATTTTTGCCGATTTCTCATACCATGTTCTGGCATAGGCCGCCGCTATTGCGTGAACAGCTCTTCCGCCGTAGGCGAGGCTGTCCATAAGACCGGTAACTATTATATCCCCTTGTTCGACAACATCCCCGACAGCGATTACCTGCCTGCCCTCCAGCACACTGACTCGCACTATTTCGCCGGGCTTACCGGCATAGATCATAACCGGCCTTGTTTCGTCGATTATGTCGGGTTTGGGTATCCGCTCCCTGACAACCACCCGCACGCGGGAGCCATGGATATTGACGGCAACCCACGAAAGCTCCGGTATTCTGATAATCACATCATTCTGCACCATCGCGGTGTCAATAGCCGGGCCGAATGACCCCGGGCTAACTCCAAGTTCTTCAAGCGTATCCAGAATCAGCCGCGCGGATATGCTTTCGTTGCCGTGTACACGCATTTCCCAAATAAAAAGCGACATTGTGTGCACAGCCAGAAGACACAGCACCATTCCGAAGAGCAGAGCATAACGGCGGCGTATTTTTCGCAAAAAAAACGGCACGCCTGTCTTTTTGATCTGCCTTACCATGAATCCCGCATTTTCCGCCAGTCCCCGCAGCCGTCTGTATCCGCCGATGTGCATATATGCGGTGACGGCGTTTTGCGAAATCCGTTTTAGCCGCCAGAACTCAATCCCGCTTTGCGCACAAACGTTTACAAACCTCGTGGGATTCGGGCATTCTATTTCAACGCAGATAACCCCGCGCATAAAGTTTACAGCTTTTTTCACACCTATTCACCCCGAAAATCGTTCAAATTCAAGCTTCTCTATATACCCCGCGATCAACAGTTCCTCAGCGTTCATTGAAATTATCTCCAGCCTGCGCCCGTATACGCGAAGAACCACCGCGCCGCAGTTTATAGTTATAACGGCGTCGTCATAGCCCAGCACACCCCTGTGGCCCTCAATGTGCATCCGGCGATTGCCTGTCAATGAGAACTTCGGGATTCCGGCAAGCACTTCGCCGGGAAGTTCGAACGCTTCAGACACACGTTCGAGCATTTTTTTGTGGTTTTTCTTCTGCATGGGCAAGTCCTCTCTTCCAGTCTTGACTTGTGGGAACTATCCCCATTCCCCTTCATGCGTGACGGGGGATGTCTCTATATATCTATGCCCAAAGAAGAAAAAATAGGCCAGGCGGCGCATATAGTCTATTGAGGTGTTGTCTGTGTCAACAATTTTTCGCAGAAAACATATATATGATATTGCCGTCTGCCTAGCTTTGATAATCGCCGTTACCGCCCTTGTTTTCTTCCCAGATGAATCTATTCTGGCGGCACGTGACGGACTTTCGCTTTGCTTAAATGTGATAATACCATCGCTGTTCCCGTTTTTCGTGATTTCTGCCCTTGTCGTTGAAACCGGCATAACCCGACATCTGGGGAAACTGCTGGAGCCTGTTATGCGCCCGATATTCAATGTCAGCGGAAGCTGTGCCGCGGCGTTTGTACTCGGCTTCATCGGGGGATATCCCGTTGGGGCGAAAACTGTTATTTCGCTCTATGAGAATGGGGATTGCACAAAAACAGAGGCGGAACGTCTATTGTCGTTCTGCAACAATTCCGGACCCGCGTTCATATTCGGCGTGGTCGGCGCGGGCGTGTTTTCAAGCGGTGTGATCGGACTTGTTCTATATCTGGCGCACACGCTGGCATCTTTGATCGTCGGTGTAATTTTTCGGAACTGGGGAAAAAGCGATACAAGACACAAAAATCCGCGCAATAAAAACGCGGCGCACCCACAGGGATTTTCTGCCGCGTTTACAACTTCCGTTAAAGCGTCATCGCAATCAATGCTGAATATATGCGGGTTTGTGATATTCTTCACCGTTTTCATCAGGCTGCTTTTTGTCTCCGGATTCATCCCATGGCTTGCCGGGATTATAGGCCTGCTTCTCGGCCCGCTAGGATTCGACAGCCAGTGGGCGGAACGGCTTTTGACGGGTGTTATTGAACTCTCCTCCGGCGTATGGTCGCTAAATGACGCGGCCGGACAGCTTACGGCTTCTGTCGCGATGGCGGCATTCATGCTCGGCTGGGCGGGGCTGTCAGTGCATTCTCAAGTGCTGTCGTTTATAGGCAGCAGCGGATTATCCGTGCGCACATATATATACGGCAAGCTGTTGCAAGGCATTTTGTCCGCCGGCTTTGTGTTTGTGATCGTGCGGCTTCTTTTTATCGATGCGGTGACGTCAACGTATCTGGCTGAGCAAGTGACTTACCTGGCCTCGGTCGATTTCGCAACAGCCGGTCTTGTTTCCATACTCGGCGCCGGAATTGTGTTTGTCCTGTTCGTTCTAGGCGCAAAAAAAGCGGCGGCAAAATCGCAGAGGCGCGCATAATTCAGCATAACGACCAATCCGCCCATTACGGGCAGCTATAGGGGTACAGAGTTTTGTCGCACATGGTCAATCCTAACGGCCAATGTGGGGGACGCCGTACCTTCGTCCTGTTCCCACCCCTCGTCCCCCATACTTGAACAAACCCCTCCCCCATGGTATACTGCTATCATAAAATAATATTTTCGGAGGCCATAATGTTCAATCCCGAAGAAATAAACGAATTAATAAAACGCCTGGAAATTGCTTATCCGGAGCCTTTGTGTGCACTTGACTACAAAAAGGACTACGAGCTTCTATTCGCCGCGCGGTTGGCGGCGCAATGTACTGACGCGCGGGTAAACACCGTGACCCCCACGCTCTTTGGCCGGTATCCGACACTTGAAGCGATAGCCTCGGCGGATATCTCCGATGTTGAAGAGATTGTCCACTCCTGCGGTTTTTACAGGACAAAATCCCGCGACATTGTCATGGCCGCGGGATTACTTCTATCCGATTTTGGCGGAAAGGTTCCGGATACTATGGAAGAGCTTCTGCGTCTGCCCGGTGTCGGCCGGAAAACGGCCAACCTGATGCTGGGCGATATACATAAAAAACCGGCCGTTGTGGTGGATACACACTGCATCAGGCTGTCAAACAGAATCGGCCTTGTCAGCACGAAAGACCCGGTAAAAATCGAAAATGAACTGCGTGCAATCTTGCCGGGCGAGAAATCGTCTGACTTCTGCCACCGCTTAGTTCTGCACGGGCGGGCGGTCTGCACGGCAAGAAAACCCGCCTGCCCTATTTGCTGTATCAGAGAACTCTGCGATACGGGTAAATCGTTTAGTCCATCTTTAACGGGAAATCAACCTTGAGGCCGTAGTGCTCTTCCAAAGCGCGGCGGAGTTCGTCTTCCGTTTCAATCGTTTTTTCAACAGCGTCCCCGCCCGTGGTGTTGATTTTCAGCACATTCGCATTCAGTGTTATGTTGCCGGTCTCCGTGACTTTATTAAGCATACGCCCCATCACGAAGCCTGATGTCTTACTTTTTGATTGATATTCGTTCAACGCAATGAAATCCACCGGGTCCGCCGGCGTTTCGCGGAACAGCAGGACAGTCTCTTTCCCACCATCCACACGTCTGTATAACATTGTACCCTGGGGATGATCTTTTTCAAAGAAAAACACGTTTGTGCCGGATGGCTGGTCACTCAGGTCATCAAGCAGCAGCGCGCTTTGCGGAGATGGCCCGCCGAATCCGACATCGGCAAAATATCTCACACCATCAATTGTCACAACAATTGCCCTGTGTGAAATCGGCATTACGCGTGTGGCACCCATCATAACCCTGACGGCAATGGGGTAACAGTCGTACCCAAGGCTTTCTAGCAGCGCCATGAATACGGCGTTCAGCTCAAAACAATACCCTCCCCTGCGGCGGGTCACGACTTTGTCAAAAAGTGACGGAATGTCGATTGGCAAGTCTCCCCCAACGTCATAGACATCCAGATTCTCAAACGGAACATTCCTTTGGTGTGCCAATATCAGTGCGTCTAAAGTTGCTTTGTCCGGCTTTTGCACAGGCTCCATCCCGATTCGGTCAAGATACGCCTTGCTGTCCGGCAGTTCAGCCGAAAGCGGATTGAAAAGTTGGTCAAAAAATGACATGCTATAAACCCCCATAAAAAATAATATTGTGATAACATATGACACATGCTATAATGAAATTAATTATACACAAATTTTGCTCGTGGTGCAAGACTTTGGCCGCGCTGCATGTTATACCAACTCTCTGCATATGGTATAATCCGCGAAAGGGTGACTAACGATGCTATTCGACAGTAATATTGAACCTAGCTGCACATACTGCCGTTACGGTGAGGATTTGGGGCATGGCGAGGTTGCCTGCCGCAAACGCGGGATAATGGCCAGTCACGGCTATTGCGTACACTTCACCTATGAGCCGACAAAACGTATGCCGCACATAGGGCCGCGGTTCAACAGCGCAGGATATACTAAAGAAGATTTTTCACTTTAGCCGTATACATATACAGGTCTTTTACCGAACTGCCAGACATTACAGCTCCTTAATTTCACACGATACAACGCCGTTCTTGATTTCAAGGACGGCGTATGTTTTTTTGCCTGTCGGCGGTCGTGGACGGCCGATACTGCCCGGATTTACAAGCACCGTTCCATCATTTATTTCATAGCATGGATTGTGCGTATGGCCGAAAAGCGCAACATCCGTGTTTTTGCTTTTGGCGGCGGCAACGATTAAATTAGGAGTAGCCGCCACGGCATGCAAATGCCCGTGAGTGATGAAAAACTTTTTCCCGGCAGCCTCAAATTCAAGCGCCTCCGGCCTGTTTGATGTAGGGTCACAGTTGCCTTTGACAGCTTTAATAGGTATATCAGGGAACTCCCTCAAGATAGCGGCACAGTCACTGTCATAATCGCCGAGGTGCAGTATAAGCTCCGGATTGATTAGGCGCACTGCCTGTATGCACGCAGGCGTATTCCCGTGTGAGTCGGATATCACTAATATTTTCATAGTCACCTCCCGGCACACGCCGAATATACTGGATTAGGGCAGATCAAAAACCTTTGGTTTGTCCGCCTTATGAAAGGAGCGGTCATAATTATGGCATCCGATTTCAAAAAAGTCGCGGACGAATTCCTGAAGTCCCCGGCCGGTTCAAAAATCAAAAAGGATGAGTTCGGCAAGCTCATGGCCTCATCAGACGGAAAAAAAGTAAAGCAAATGCTTGAAAGCGGCGATGACGACCTAATGAGTGCTGTGCGGAAGGGCGACATGGATTCATTGAAAAACACGCTCTCCAAAGTATTAGCGACGGAAGAGGGCGCGCGCCTTGCCGGGCAAATAGTGAAAATGATTAAATAACTCTTACCTTTCTTGAAAGAAAGGTAAGACCAAAGAACTTCACTGGGCTTCGCCGGATTCTATGTCAGTCTGCATTTTAACGGCATCCGCCAGAGGCTCGTAAAGTTTTTTGGCTCCGCCTTTTTTTCAAAAAAGGCGGAAGAGAGGTAAACGTAATGAGTGAGTTTGAAGATAAAATAAGTAAAATCCTGTCGTCTCCGGAAGATATGGAGAAGATAATAAATATGGCAAAGTCGTTTTCCTCTTCGCTGGGTACGGAGAAAGAAAGCGCGGCTTCCCTAGAAGATAGCGGCGGCGTACCGGACATCAGCTCACTCGCCTCCATGCTCGGCGGCTCGGCCGGGGATCTGCTTGGCAATATGGACCCGAAAGTGTTCGGGATTATCGGCCGTGTTCTCTCTGAATATTCCTCAAAGACCAATGATAAAACTGACCTTATCTCCGCCGTAAAACCATATTTGAAAGAGGATCGGCGCGAGAAAATCGACAAAGCAACTGACATGGCACGGCTTGCGCGGTTGGCACGGCTGGCATTCTCTGAATTCAAAGGCGGTGACGAATAATGTATAACCGGTATATCGGCAACACAGGTAAAGTCTACAGAGTAAATGAGCCTTCCGATAGAGCGCGGACTGATAGGAGACGGAACAATGTGGTGGAGCTCTTTCCAAAAGAGTCCCTGTCCAGGGATAAACGCGGCACGGAGCATCACGACCATTCCCGAAAAAAAACGTCCCTGTTCGGATTGGGGAATTTTAAATTCCTTGAGGGCGGTCTCCCTCTCGGGCTGGAATTAAGCGACCTTGTTATACTAGCGCTGCTGTTCTTCCTGTTTCTCGAAAGCGGGGATGAAGAGTTTCTAATAATCCTTGGCTTCTTGGCTTACAGCATATTCAAAGATCATCGTGATAAATGACACTCTACAGCACACTGAATCCATTCGGCAAGATAAACGCCTCCGGATCCGTCTCCCCTATTATAATCTCGCCCGCCGTCATACGATAAACTCGGGCACCTGTTTCGTCAAACTCTTCCGCACCTATGACAAGTCCGAGTTCTATTGATATATAGTACCTTCGTATAAATCCAAAAAGCGGCGACCTGTACACCACATATATGCAAAGTTCGCCATTTAGCTCGGTGAATCCCGCGTATATTATATCCGCCGGCGGCAGAAGCAGCACATCTTCATATGTGGGCAGCATTCTCCATTCATCAACCGCCCTATCCCCGCCGGCAAGCGGACCCGTGTAAAATGAGCTTTCGTCCCCGTACCATATATACAGGCTGTTTTGCGTTGTAATGATCCGCCGCTCAACACCGTCCGGCAAACGTGCCATAAGCGACATTGCGCCGGCAGTCACTGATGTTCTGATATCAGTGACCGCCCAGCCACCGCCTGCCCAGAAGCTTTCGATGGTAATGTAACGGATGTATGTCTCCGGGCGGGACAGCGTTTCACCGATAACCGCCTGAACCGTTTCGGGCGTTACCTCGACGTGAATCAAGCTGTCATCCCCCGCACCTGGGGATTGCATAGCCGGCTGGGCTGTTCGGGGCAGTTCAAACGCGATGTTATCTGATCTGAAAAACGTGGTTATAAGCATAATACCTATCGCGGCGGCGCAAAGTACCGCACCGAACACCGCGATTCCAAGTATCCTCTTCGTACTCATTTAGTCGCCACATCTTTCTCACGTTCTTCTTCAACGTCCTCTTCCGCAGTGTTCTCCGGCGATTCTATCGATTCTTCCACCTGTACGGGTTCATCTTCGCTTTCCTTTGCAAGCTCCTCCGGAATCTCTTCGGCATCGGACGCCGGCCTAACTGTTCTTGGGTGTGCTCCCCTGTACGCGAAGTAGATGATCGCCGCCGCAATCACAACCGCGACAATCAAGATAATCGCTCTGATCTCACCGCTTGTTGTCACCACAACCGCCGCAATCGCCAACAGCCCGCTGATGGCATACAACACCGCGACCGCTTGCTTTTGGGACAGCCCCATGTCAATCAGTCGGTGATGAAAGTGCCCCCTGTCAGGCGCCCAGGGCTTTTTGCCATTCAAAATCCTCCGCAGCGCCGCTATACATGTATCGAAAAGCGGCAGCGCAAGCACCAGAAGCGGCACGGCGAACGACACCGCCGCATAAAACTTAAACATCCCCATAACAGAAACTGTCGCCAAAATAAACCCAAGCAAAAGCGCCCCCGCATCTCCCATAAATATCTTCGCCGGGTTGAAATTATATGGTATAAATCCGATACATGCCCCGGCAAGCGCTGCCATTATTATCGCCACGTTCGGATCCGGATACGGCACTAACATGGCAATAATAAGCATGACGACTGATGAAATGGTTGACACACCGGCCGCCAGTCCATCAAGCCCATCTATGAAATTGACCGAGTTCGTAATCAAAACAATCCAAAGCACCGTTATAGGGTATGCGAAAACCCCAAGATTTAGATATGGTTCGGCACTGAATATAAGGGGGTTTGAAAGTATATCAATAACCACGCCATGATAAACGGCTATCAAGGCAGCGATTATCTGGACAATAAATTTCAACCACGCTTTCAACGGCTTAAAGTCATCAATAACGCCGATGATAACGACGACAACAGCGCCAATCAAAATACCCCGGATCTGCCTGTCAATATCGGCAAACAAGAGAACGCTTATCACGAATCCTATGAAAATAGCAATTCCGCCGAGCAGTGGTATCGGTTTTTTGTGGACTCTCCGGGCATCTTTCGGCACATCAACCGCACCGACACGCTGGGCAAAACGCTTAACAAGCGGCGTCGCAACCAAGCTCAGAACCAGCGCCAACAGGATTGCCGCCCCTATTTTTATATATATATTATCCATATCGGCACAAGGCCCCCTTAAATTTGCAATGTCAACAGATCAAACGGCATGGCACGCAAACCGCGCGCTAAGCCTGGGCAGGAGTTCCGTCCCTGAACCTTTATCCCTGTACAAAACCTATTTTTTTGTAGACTTTCCGCAATGTCTTCATCGCCGCATAAGACGCTTTTTCAGCGCCTTGCTTGTATATCTTTTCTATATACGCTTTATCGTCAAAAATACGCAACGCCTCTTCACGGATTGGCCGCAAAGTCTCCACCACCGCTTCGCCCGTGTGCTGTTTGAACGTCCCGTAACCTTGTCCGCCGTACTCGGCTTCAATTTCCGCAAAACTTTTGCCTATACACACGGAGTATATCTGCATAAGGTTCGATACACCCGGCTTGTTTTCCGGATCATAGCGCACATCCGTCTCACTGTCGGTAACGGCTCGCTTGAACGCACGCAAAATGTCCTCCGGCTTATCAAGCAACAGTACGCACCCGCCGTCTGATATTTCGGATTTCGACATTTTGTCCAGCGGTCGCTGCAAATCCATGATTCTCGCGCCAACCTTGGGGATGTACGGTTCCGGCATTTTGAACACATCTCCGTATATGCCATTAAAGCGCACGGCGATATCTCGCGTCAGTTCGATATGCTGCTTCTGGTCCGCGCCGACCGGGACAAGATCCGTCTGATATAGCAAAATATCAGCGGCTTGCAGCACGGGATATGTAAACAACCCCGCGTTTATGTTGTCGGCATTTTTCGCCGATTTGTCCTTAAACTGCGTCATGCGCGACAGCTCGCCGAACATTGCGTAGCAATTCAGCACCCAGGCAAGCTCCGCATGGGCCGGTACATGGCTCTGAATGAAAATCGTATTTTTATCAGGATCAAGTCCGCACGCCACGTACTCCGCAAGCTGCCTGAGCGTGAGCTTGCGCAGCTCCGCCGGGTCTTGCCGCTCTGTTATCGCGTGCATGTCCACAATCATGTAATAGCAATTATACTCATCGGCAAGCTCTGCCCAATTTTTTATCGCGCC